>Ga0326727_10001807_pt1 | contig 76759 bp, 58 predicted proteins | sample MB2enrmetagenome_FD_207643 | JGI IMG/M metagenome (GOLD analysis project Ga0326727, IMG submission 207643) | Lab enriched peat soil microbial communities from McLean, Ithaca, NY, United States - MB29MY | ecosystem: Environmental > Terrestrial > Soil > Wetlands > Peat | place: USA: New York... | reverse complement strand
GAGATGTTTCCGGCGCCGAGGCTGTCAGAGCGTTTCAACGCCTGGGTTTCGCGGTGGTTCGACAAGAAGGCTCCCACATTCGCATGGGCAAGGCGGGGATTCACATCACGATTCCAAACCACAAAGAGATTGCGCCGAAGACATTGCAAACGATGCTGCGACAAGCCTCGGTGACCCTCGATGAGTTCCGAGATGCGATGTGATCGTTCTTTCATTGCCTGCTCCGCAAATTTTTCGCTTTATCATTTGCAGTTGAAGCCGTAAGCAGGGGGTCATGCATTCATTTCGTTACCGGAACGGGCGGCTCTTTTGCGAAGGGGTTTCGGTGGGCGCGCTCGCCGAAACATACGGCACGCCCCTCTTTGTCTATTCCCGTCACACGCTCACCGATCATTTCACCCGGCTGGACGCCACGCTCGGCCCGCTGAACCACCGCATCTGCTTCGCCGTGAAGGCCAATTCCAATCTGGCCGTTCTCCGCGCGCTGGCCAGTCTGGGCAGCGGCTTCGACATCGTCAGCGCCGGCGAATTGGCGCGCGTCATCGCCGCCGGCGGCGACGCCCGCTCCTGCGTCTTCGCCGGCGTGGGCAAGAGCGCGGCGGAAATCGAGTTCGCCTTGCGCCGGGGAATTTATTGTTTCAATGCCGAAAGCGAGCCGGAACTGGCCCGCATCAACCGCGTCGCCGCCCGCTTGAAAAAAATCGCCCCGGTCGCCGTGCGCGTCAATCCCGACGTGGACGCGCATACCCACGCCAAGATCACGACCGGCACTTACGAAAATAAATTCGGCATCCCGCTGGAGCAGGTGGAGCAGGTCTATGCCCGCGGCGCCAAATTGAAAAACCTGCGCTGGCGCGGGGTGCAGATGCACATCGGCTCGCAATTGACCGACGCGCGGCCTTTTGTCGAGGCTGTCAAGAAAGTGCTGCCGCTGGCCGCCGCCCTGGCGGCCCGGCATCCGCTGGATTTTTTCAGCGTGGGCGGCGGCATGGGCATCGTCTATGACCCCGCCCTGGCCAGCGGCGCGCCGGATTGGTGGCAGCAGCCCCGCGCCAGACATATTCTGACCCCGGCGGTCTATGCGGCGGGCCTGGTTCCCCTCCTCCAGCCGCTGGGTTTGAAAATCCTGATCGAGCCGGGACGCTTCATCGCCGGCAACGCCGGCATCCTGGTCACCCGCGTGGAATATGTCAAAAAAACAGGCCGCAAGAATTTCGTCATCGTGGACGCCGCCATGAATGATCTCATCCGACCCGCCTTTTACGATTCCTATCATGAGATTGTTCGTGTCAAACATAACAATGGCCCGCTTGCTTCCAGCGACGTGGTCGGCCCGGTTTGCGAATCGGCGGATTCCTTCTGCAAAGACCGCCTCCTGCCGGCTGTCCGGGAAGGAGACCTCATGGCCCTGCTCAGTGCCGGGGCCTACGGCTCCGTCATGTCCTCCAACTACAACACCCGCCCCCTGGCCGCCGAAGTCATGGTGGACGGGGACAGGTCGGCCCTGGTGCGCCGCCGCCAGCGGGTGGAAGAAATCTGGGCCGCCGAATCCATCCCCTCCTGGCTGGATCGGAAGAGCGCGGCCGATCCGCGGCCGGTTGCAGAAAAACGGAACCAATGAAATAATGCATCTTATGATGAGAATCATGCAATGCGTTCGTTTTGTCTGTTGTCTGGCCGGTTGGGCGGCCTGGAGCGGCCACGCCGCCGATGCTCCGCCGCAGGACACGCCGGAGCGGTTGCCGGCCGGCGCCAGGGCGTTGACCAACATCGCTTACGTCCCCAATGGCTCCGACCGGCAAAAACTGGACCTTTACCTTCCGGCAAGCGGAACGAATTTGCCCCTGGTGGTCTGGATTCATGGCGGCGGCTGGACGGAAGGCAGCAAGGAAGACCCTCCCGGCCTTCGGTTTCTGCTCCATGGTTTTGCTCTGGCCAGCATCAATTACCGGCTCAGTCAGGACGCCATTTTCCCCGCCCAACTGGTGGACTGCAAGTCGGCCATCCGCTGGCTGCGGGCGCACGCCGCCGAACATGGCCTTGACCCCGATCACATCGGCGTCTGGGGCGCGTCTGCCGGCGGGCATCTGGCAGCCCTCCTTGGCGCCACGGGCGAGACCAGGGAATTCGACCAAGGCGGCGATCTTCGCCTGTCCAGCCGCGTCCAGTGCGTGTGCGACCTCTTCGGGCCAACAGATCTTACCCAGATCACCAATTATCCAAGCGACATCAACCATGCCGCGCCCGATTCGCCGGAGGCGAAATTGCTGGGCGGTCCAATCGCCCAAAACGCCGACAAGGCACAACACGCCAATCCCATTCACTACATCACCAAGGATGCCCCTCCCTTCCTGATCTTGCACGGCGACAAGGACCCTTACGTCCCATTGGAGCAAAGCCAATTGCTGGCCGATGCCCTGAAAAAGGCGGGCGTGCCGGTGATTTTCCGCGTCGTTCCCGGCGGCGGGCACGGCGGGGCGGCCTTTCGCCGGCAGGAAGAACTGGACCGGATGTATAATTTCTTTGTGCAGCATTTAAAAAGCGATTGAGTTACTTGTCCGGTGGGTCCCATTGGTCCAACGGGCCATGCAGCCCCAGTGAACTCCCGCCAATGCCGGGGCGCGCCGCCGCATGAAAAAGTCGTCGAAAAGTAGTTGCCAATTCATAGAAAATGATTAGGATTCACTCCTGATGGTCGGAACTGCGGTGGAACGTGAATAATTTGACCATTTCATTCCTCCACGTTACACCGGTGAAGCGCGGCGGCCCTGTGGCCGCGGCGGGTGTTTATTGATGAATGTTTCCGTTTGTTTTTTTGCCGAGACGCAACCCCAGACGCAATTGCAATTTGTGTTGTCGAAGGCCACGAATGAGGCCCGCGTCATCTTGGTTGTCCTGGCAGTGTTCTCCATTTTCGCCTGGTACATGATGATCTTCAAGGGACTGCAAATGCGGCGCGCCAAAAAGCTCAACCGCATCTTCGACGCCGAGTTCCGCACCCAAAAGGACGTGATGAACATCTTCGACCGCCGCCTGGATGTCTTCGGCTGCCCGTTCTTTACCATCTACCAGGAAGGCTGCGTGGAATTGGACGCCCGGCTCAAGGCGGGCGGCGCGCATCGCCAGCCCCACCTCAACCTCAAAGGCATGGAACACGTCAAGCGCACCTTGGAAAGCGCCGTGGCGCGGGAGTCCATCAACTTGGAATCCGGCTTGATCATCCTGGCCAGCGCGGTCAGCGGCGCCCCGTTTCTGGGGTTGCTCGGCACGGTCTGGGGCGTCATGGACACCTTCGCCATGGTCGGCCAGCAGCAAAACGCGGCTTTGGAAGTCATGGCCCCGGGCGTTTCGGCGGCGTTGATCACCACCGTGGCCGGATTGATGGTGGCCATTCCCTCCATGTTCGGCTATAATGCCCTCGTCCATCGCCTGCGCGTGCAGACCGTGGAACTGGACAATTTTGCCCAGGAACTTGTCTCTAAAATGGAAACCGAGTATTTGAAGGACGAATGACGTGCGCCGCTTCTCCCAACGCAATTTCCTGGTGACGTTGAGCGAAATCAACATCACGCCCCTGCTCGACCTGGCGTTCGTGTTGCTAATCATTTTCGTCATCACCCGGCCCATGATGGAAGGGCACGTCAAAATCCAACTCCCAGAATCCTCCACCCATCAAGCCAAGATCATTGACCGCCACAACGTCCATTTGGTCGAAATCCTGCCCGACGGCAGCTACAGGCTCAACGGCAGGAAGCTCACCTTGAAGCAGGTGGAAACCGAGTTGGTCAGCGCCTTCCGCGACAACCCCAAGCTGATCGTGGACATCCGCGCCGACATAAACGTCCAATTCAATTATTTTTTTCGCCTGACGGATGTTTGCCTGCGCAATCATATTTCCAATTTCATCATTCACACTTCTCCGAAGGTAAAATCGTGACACGCCTGCAAAAAAAGTGTCTCATTGGCTCGGCCTGTTTCCACGGGCTGACGGCGGCCGTTTTTCTGGTCACCTCCGCTTTCCGCTCCGAACCGCCCGTCACCACCGAACAGGTGATAACCTTGATTCCAACCACTGCCATTGTGGATGGTCCCACTCACGGCGGCGACCCCCTTCCCGCCGCCGCCAAGCCCCAGCCCGCGCAGCCTGCCCTGTCGTCCCCGCCTGCTCAACCCCCTGCGCCAACTCCTCTCGCGCCGCATCCGGCCGAGCCGCCCAAAACCGAGGTCAAGAACACGCCCAAGCCGCCCGCGCCCGACATCGCGCCCGAAAAGCCTTCCCTGGAACCGGCACCAAAGAAGCCCAAGATTGATGTGGACCTCACCCAGAACACCCCCCCCGGTAAAAAGCCGCTCAAGAACGCCGACACCGCGGCCCAGACGCGGGCTGCGGCTCAAGCCGCCAGCAAGAAACTCGCGAAGGGAATTGCGGAGGCCTTCGCCGGCTTGGAATCCAGCGCCCACAGCCCAGAACTGTCCAGCAAGGTGGTGTCGCCCTCCACAGGATCAGGAGGCGAAGGCGGCGGCGAAGCGTTCGTCAATTATGGCATCGCCATACGCAACGCCTATTATCAGGCTTGGATAATCCCCGATGGAACGACCCACAATCTGGCGGTGACGGAGGTCAGGATCGTCGTTCAGCGGGACGGTACCGTGACTCTTGCGGAAATCGTCAGCAAATCGGGCGACAACGCCGTTGACCGCTCCGTGCAACGCGCGCTGGATGCCGTCCACCATTTGCCCCCATTTCCGCCCGGCGCGCAGGATGCCGAGCGCACTTTTAGTATCGGATTTAACCTCAAAGCCAAACAAGAAGACGGATGAAACATTCAATTCAAATTATTCTCGCATTTGTGTTCAGTTGCGCCTTGCACGCACAGGTCCCACAGCACATTGACGTCGACAAACGTGGCGACTTCACCCGGATCATCCCCATTTCCATCAGTGGTTTTACTGGCGAGGCCGATTCGGTGCTGAAATTTGACTTGTCCGTCCTTGGATTGGAAGCGACTTCTGCGGACAAGGCCGACTATTTGATCAGCGGTTCGCAAAACGCCAGCCTGGAAGGGCGCTTGCAACCCACCGGCTCCAACAGCGCCGCTGGCAACGGCTTCGCCCCCCGCGTCTATAGCGGCGGCAACACCCGCTCCCAGGCCCACGCCTTCGCCGACGACATCGTCAAGGCCATCCGTGGCACGCCGCCCATTTTCCACACCAAAATCGCCTTCTGCCGCAAGGAGGGGCCGAACATGGAGCTTTGCGTTTCCGATTTCGACGGCCAGGGCGTCGTGCAGATGACTCACGACGGCACGCTGGTCGCCACGCCGGCCTGGTCGCCGGGCGGACGGCATCTCTTTTACACCTCCTGGAAAAGCGGCTACACCCAGATTTTCGAACACGATACCGCCACGGGCAAACGCTCCGTCTTCGCGGCTTACGGCGGCGGCAACTTCAATCCATCCATTTCCCCGGACGGCAAGAAGGTGGCCATGATCCTGAGCAAGGGCGGCAGCCCCAATCTCTATGTCTGCGACAGCGACGGGAGCAATTTAAAGCAACTGACCTTCGAGCGCGACGAGGCTTCCTCCCCCACCTGGTCGCCGGACAGCCAGACAATTTGCTACGTGGTCCATTCCGGGCGCGCCTCCCTGCGCAAAATCAGCGTCAGCGGCGGCAAACCGCAGCTACTGCCCGCCGGCATTGGCGGCAACCTCACCTCGCCGGACTGGTCGCCCGACGGCAGGATGATCATTTTTACCTCCGGGAGCGGCAATTTCACTTTATGGATCACGCCGGCCGCGGGCGGCGAGGCCGAACAATTGGTTGCTGGTGAAGATCCGTGCTGGGCGCCCAATTCCCGCACGGTTATTTTCACCCGGCAAGTAAATCACAATCCGGTGTTATCTCTGCTTGACGTACCGACAAAACACGTCAAGGATGTCGGCCAGCTTTCGGGAAGCTGTTCCCAGCCTGCTTGGGCAAGGTGAGAAACAGCTTCTTTAAATAACTTTGAGACAATGAAAACTTTAAATTTAATCAGCGTTCTTTTCGTCGGTGCAGCCTTGACCCTCGGTCTGGCTGGTTGCAAGCATGGACCCGTTACCACGACACCAATCCCCGGGGCGAACCAACCCACCCCGCCCCCACCCCCGCCAAGCTCCCGCGACAACGGTCTCCCTCCCGGAGCGATGGAACCAACGGCCCCACCGGTCGTAGTATCCACTAACGGACAAATTCCTTTCGACACCACGGGTTCTAATCCTTGGGCAGGACCCTTAAAGGACGGCGTTGAAGATAAAACCACCCTCAAGGCCGACACGGTCTATTTCGACTTCGACAGCTCGACGATTAAAAAGACCGAGGACAAGAAGCTGGAGGATGTCGCCACGTACTTGAAAGGCCACATGGCCGATGCCCTGCGGGTGGAAGGCAACTGCGACGAACGCGGCACCGAGAAATACAATCTTTCACTTGGCGAACGACGCGCGCTGGCGGTTCGTGAATACCTTGCCAATTTGGGTGTGGATTCCCGCCAGGTTACTACCGTCAGTTATGGCAAGGCCAAACCGGCGGTTGAAGGCCACAACGAAGCCGCCTGGAGCAAAAACCGCCGCGACGACTTTGTGCTTCTGGTCCCCAAGACTCCCTAATAGCGTCCGGAATTGCACGGGGGGCACATGCGCCCCCGCATGTTGCGGTCGGCGCCCCTGCCGACCGCTCATTTTTTTCAACATGAGTTTCGCAGTTCATTGCCCGCTTGTTTGCGTTCCTCTTACTCATACTTTATCCTGAGTTCTATTGGTGAAAAAAACTTTGCGCATCCTTGCGATCATTGTCCTTCTGGCCGCCGTTGCCATCTGGACGGCCAAGGGCGCGCACCGCGGCTGGACCGTCAACAATATTGAACGCCGCGCCACCGATCCCGTCACCGGCCTTCCCAGAAGCACGTGGGAGAAAGGTTTCATTCCAGGATGGGATTTCCTGGCCGTCGCCGCATTGACAGCGGCCGGCCTGACCGGCGCCTCCTACCTCTTCCGAACCAAAAAACCGCCGCCAGACCCCCTCTAGCGGCGGTCTGGACCGCCGCACCAATCTTCTCCGGCCCAAAAAGAACTGGCGTCTGCAGGTCTCCTGGTGTATCATAAACTTCGCAGTTTATAAGTTTATGAGAAGCCAATGCATTGTATTTCTTTTCGCATCCGCCCTGGCCCTGCCGGCCTTGGCCGGCCCGGAGACGTTTGATTTCAAAGACCCCAAGAATGGCAACACCATCGAATTCAAATTGGACGCCCCCGCCGAAAAAATCGCCGGCACGGCCAACGACATTTCCGGCACAGTCACCTTCGACCCGCAAAATCCGGGGGCGACCCGCGGAAAAATCGTCGTCGCCACCGCCTCGCTGACCGTGCCCAACGGCATGCAAACCACCATCATGCGCGGCCCGTTGTGGCTCGACGCCGCGAAGAACCCCGAAATCACCTTCGAGGCCAAGGACCTCAAAAACGTCAAGACCGACGGCGACAAAACCACGGCGGACGTGACCGGAACCTTCACCCTGCACGGGGTCGCCAAGGAAGTAACCATCCCTGTGGAAATAAAATACCTGAAAGACAAGCTGGGCGAACACCTGGGCAGCAACCAAAAAGGCGACCTGCTCGTCATCACCTCCACCAACTTCAGCATCAAGCGCGCCGATTTCAACATCATGCCCGGCAAGAACCTCGACAAAGTGGCCGACACCATCAACCTCACCCTGGGCGTGGCCGGCGCCTCCCCCAAATAAGGCGCAGCTCAAGAGACCCGCGGCTGCTTATGCCGGACATCCGACCGTCAACCCATGACGGACGATAGCCATTCCCTCTCCCATCCTTTGGGAGAGGGTCAGGGTGAGGGCCATCGTCAAATATAAATCTGAAATCAGATGCAAGGCTCGACCTCACCCCCGCCCTCTCCTCCAAGGGAGGGAGAACCGCTCAGTTTGAGATAAAGCGCGCGCAGTTCATCCAGCATGGTGTCAATCGAAAAGCGCGGGCGGACAAATTCGCGCCCATGCGTTCCCAGCCTCCGCCGCAGGGCCGGGTCGCCCGCCAGTTGGAGCAGCCGCCGGGCCAGGGTCTCGCGGTCGCCGGGCGGGACGAGGAACCCGGTTTCATTGTCAATACAAACCTCCCCCGCCCCGTCGCAATCATAGGCCGTCACCGGGCGCGCCGCGGCCAGCGCCTGGGGCAGCGCGCGCGGCAGCCCTTCGCGGCGCGACAGATGGGCCAGGGCATCCATCACGCCCACGTAGCGCGGCACCTCGGACGGGGCGACCAGGCCGGCAAAAACAAAGCTCTTTTCCAGACCGAGGGTGCGGGCGCGGTTTTCCAGCCGCTCGCGCCACGCCCCATCGCCCACGAAAAGGAATTTGGCGCCAGGACATTGCCGCACCAGATTGGGCGCGATGTCCAGCAAATCGTCGTGTCCCTTGAGCTGGAACAGGCGGGAGATCATGCCAATGACGAAATCGCCCGGCGCGAGTCCCAGGCGGGAGCGAAAGGCCGGGTCATTTTCCGCGTCCAGAAACGGTTGAATCGGGAACCCGCTGAAGATGCGGGTATATTGGTCAGGCCGGCCAATGCCGGCGGCCAGATATTGGCGGGTCATCGCTTCGGCCACGCTCACGAAGTGAGTGGTGAATTTCGCGGCGAAGCGTTCCGCGCCGCGAAAAATTGTGTTGGCCGGCGCTCCTTGAAATGGCCCGAAGGAAGGGCCGTGAATGGTATGGACCACGATGGGCACGCCGGCGCGATGGGCCGCCCAGCGTCCCAGGACTCCCGCCTTGCCGCTGTGGGTATGGACGATGTCCGGCCGTGTCAATCGAAATATCCGGGTGAGCGCCAGCAAGGCCGCCGCGTCCCGGAGCGGATGGACCGGGCGCACCAGGGAAGGGACGATGGAAAGCATTTGCGGACAAGACGCGAAAGCCGCTTCCATCGAGCCTTCCGGGCCGGTGCTGGGGCCGGCGATGAGGGCGGTTTCCACGCCGGGACACTGGCGCAGGCCGAGGACGGTGGCGACGGTGTTTTCCTGCGCGCCGCCGACGATCAACCGGGTGATGACGTGCGTGACCCGCATCGGCCCGGTTCAGCGAGGCTCCAATTGGCGGAGACGCTGCGTGACGTTGGAAAATTCCAACGTGTTGTGAGGCGCGTATTTGAGGTAAAGCTGGTCGTAGTGAATTTCGGCCGGCTTGTCGGTCTGCTTTTGGGCCACTTGCGCGAGACCGTAATAAACCATTTGCGGGGGAATCTGCGAGGCGCGTAGGATCTCCGGCCCCAGTTTCTCGGCGGCCTGATAATCCTTCTTGGCGGCGGGGAACTGGCCGGTTTGCAGTTCGGCAATGGCGCGGTTGAGGAGCAGTTCGGGGTTGCCCGGGTCCTGGCCAAGCATGCTGCTCAAGGTGAGGATGGCGTTCGTATAATCCTTGAGCATCATCTGGATTTCGGCCCTTTCGCGGTTGACCTGGGGAATCTCCGTCGCGCGGGCGGTGATATTCATGGTGGTATTGAGCAATTGGAGTTCCTCATTCATGGCGGCCAGGGCTTTCTGGAACCACTTGGCCGCCTCCTTCTCCTTTCCCTCATCTCCGTTGCTCCGATAGAAGATGCTATCGCCCATCCTCCGGTAGAACTCGGCCATCCAACCGGGAAGTCTCTGATCTTTGGGATACTTCTGGCGCGTTTCCATCAGTATTCTGTCTGTCTGGGCGAAATCATTCTTGTTGGCGTAGGCCAGGGCTTCGACGCGCGCGATTTCCGCCGGATCGCCAGTGGCGCGGCCCCGGATGTCCTGGAGGAGGATCAGGCCGGCGTCGGAGAGTCCCAGATCAATGTAGGTCTTGGCCAGATCCAGTTCGGCCTCCGCGTCGTTGGGCACCAGTTCCAAGCAGCGTTGGAACAGGCGAACCGCCTGCCGGCGAATGCCGTGGCCGGCAAAGTACACCCCGATGCGGATGTCCAGGTCCGGCGCGTCCACCGGGCCGTCGAGATTAAAAGCGTCTTCCCAACTGGCCACATGGGAGGCCAGATCACCCGAACTGAGGATCACGCCGGCAGGCGGTGGCGCGCCGCGCAAGTGGGCGTTGAATTGCTGGTTGAGGCGGGCCACATAATTCCTGGGGTTGAGGAGGAAGGCCTCGGCGAATTGGTCGTTGGCGTCGTTCAGCAGCAAAGGCATCTTGAGGGCGGTGGCGGACTTTTGCAGTTCAACGCCCCAGTAATCCAGGGCTTGCGAATAATAATTGGCGACCCGCACGGCATCATCGCTCCGCAGCGGAAAACCTTCGGCGTCCCGTTTCGCCAACTCCGCCAGCGCGGGCAGCGTTTGCTTCTCCAGCGTGTGCCAATAGGCCTGGTTGGTGGCGACGGCGGCGGCAGTCAACCCCACCGTCTGCAGCGCGTTGGTTGGATACGGGTGCAAATCCGCGCCCAGGCGGCGCGGCGTCATGCAAACCAGTTCGAAGTAGTTGCCGAAACTGGGATGCAAATAATAAAGCCACTGCCGCTCGGACAAATGCGCCAGCAGATCGCCGATCTGCAAGCCCGTGATCTCCTCCGGCAGGCTGTCGGGTTTCTTCAGCTCTTTGCGAAAGGCCGGGTAGCGCTCCATCAAAAAGCTGAGGTACTCGCGATGCATCAGCGAGCGGCTTTCAATGAAGGCATATTGGTCGGGCAGATTCAGCCGCTGGCTTGCGCCTATTGTCAAATACAGCCTGTCCTTGTCGTCGGCCAGCACGATGGCAGGCCTGGGGGGCAGCGATCCGGCCATTTCATTGCCAAATTGCGCGACCACCGGATTGGTAAAATCCCGGATGTGCGGATAATTCACCCGGAACAACAGGGCGGGCAGCCCGAACGCCGCCAGCCAAAGCAATCCGGTCACCCCCGTGTTGAGAGCGCGCAGGAGGCCGGTGGCCTGGCCCCAGCGAAAGGCCACATCCTTGCCGAACACCAGCAGAACGTAGCCGCTGAAGTAGCCGACGCTCAACGCCGCCAGATAGTAGAACGTCAGAAACGCCGGCCATCCCGCAATCACGCCCAGCCCCATGTTCCGCGGGCTGGGGCTTGCCTTGACATCAAAGAACATCAATACCCCGACCGCCAAAAACGCAATGTGCAACGCCCGGAATAAAGCGCGCGTCAGGTCGTGCGCGGCGGAGCTTAATTCGCCCTCGAACGACGGCCAGTTGATGGAGGCGAAGAGGATCGGCAACAGGGTGGCGGTCCCGGCGATAAAGGCATAAAACCGGGGCATACGAGTCAAAAATATTTTTTGCTCGGTCAGTTTCTGATGCAGCAGTTCCCAAAAACTGCCGTCATGATGAATGGCCCCCAGGAGCGGTATCAGCCCGTAGAGCAGCAGTCCCAACACCCCCCAACCCGTCAGGCGCAGGACGAATCTCCAGTTGAAAAAGCTCATGCGTTTAATCCAGATCAGCGCCAGCAAAAAACACGGAAAGAACCCGATCAATGCCCAATTGTCGGCCACGCCCAATCCATAAACAAAGACCATCAGGTACAACCGCCTCTCGCTTTGCGAAACCCGATACTCCAGCAGGCACAGGATGAGGAAGGCGAAGACCAGCAGATCAATCATCTCCCCCGTGCCGACGATGGCGTTTTGCCAGAAGGTCAATTGCGAGCCCAGCAGCAGCACCGCCAACAGGGCCGGCAGAAAAGCCGCCCGCACTGACAGCAAGGCAAATTCGCCGCCCTCGCGCAACCGCTGCTCCTTGGTGCGGTCATGCGACAAAAGCCGCACGGAACGGGCCAGGATGGCCAGCGTCAAGGCCGCGCAGACGGCGGTAAAAGCATTCCAACCCACCACCCGCCAGGCGGCGGGCAGCAGACGCAAGGGAGAAGTCAAAACGAAAAACAGCGGGTACTGCGATTGGGGCCGCCAGGGCAGCGGACCAGGGTGCCAGTCCCAGCCCGTGATGGCCGAGGCAAAAGGAAGGCTGCCAAACGTCACCCATTGGTGCAGGGTCAAACCGTAGAGAGCCAGCGCGGCCAGGGCGGCGAGCCATGGAGGCAGGATGATAGGAGGCTTGACCGATTGACCGATTGTTTTCTCGTTTTCTACAGTCATGGTTGGCTCAAGTTTGTGACTAACGGCCGCTCATTGGCAAGCTGCTTTATGGTTTAAGTAGATGGCATGGAGGCGCATTTCAGTCAAAGAGACGATTTCGTCACGCCATGAGGGATGGAACGGCCTTCCTTCGCAGGTCGGCCACGCACTCCACATGTTGAGTTTGAGGAAACATATCCAATGGAATGATCTTTGATAATTCAAAGACACCTTGCGCGCACAGAACGTTCAAGTCCCGCGCCAGGGTCGCCGGATGGCAGGACACATAGAGGATCTGGGCCGGTTGCGCCCCGGCCAGCAGGCCAAGCATCTCCGGAGGACAACCCGTGCGCGGCGGATCCAGAAGAAGGGTGCTGGCGCCGGCATCAAAACGCGCCAGCATCCCCGGCAACAGGTCCTCCACCCGCCCGGCCGCGAACTCGCCATTGGCTTTGCCGCGCGCCAGGGCGTTTTGCCGGGCGGCCTTGATGGCCGCCGTGTCCACCTCCATTCCGGCGAACCGCACGACCAGATCGGCCAGTTCCACGCTGAAAAAGCCAACCCCGCAATAGGCGTCAATCAAGAATCGCGTTCCGGCGGAACGCAATCTCTCCCGCACCGTTTCCACGAGTGTTGGAAGAAGATAAAAGTTGTTCTGAAAAAACGAATCACGCGGAACGGTCCACCCTTCCGCCGCCACGCGCAGCACCACTTTCAGGCCGCCCTTGGGGGGCGGATGGAGGCGGACCTGCTGAATTTGCGCGTTGAGCGCCGGCTCCGCGATTTTGCATTCCTCAATATCCACCACCAGCCGATTATCGGCGCGGATGAAGCCGATGTTCAGCCCCTGTTTGAATTTATCCCATTGGCTGCGGATCATGATGCGGTTGCGGTAGCCGTAGGGCTGCGGGCAGGGCGTCACCGGATCAACGAGCGTGCCATCGAAGCCGCCGATGCGCTGGAACAAATCGCAAATCTGCTTGTGTTTGATCCGAAGTTGGATCGGATAAGCCAAATGCTGGTACTGGCAGCCGCCACATTCGCCAAAATACCGGCAAGCCGGGGCGACCCGCTCCGAGGATGGCCGCAGAATCTTCAACAGGCGCGCGCGGGCGAACCGTTTTTTGACCTCCGTCAACTCCGCCTCCACCGCTTCGCCCTGGGCCACGAACGGCACAAAGATCACGAAATCATCAACCCGGCCCACGCCCTCGCCGCCGAAGGCAATGTCGTCAATCGTCAATTGCAGTATGTCGCCGGGGGCCAATTTCAAACCGTTGTTGGACGTGAACATCTTATAGGCTTTAAGGCAGGAATGTCAACCTCGGGAAAAAGCTGCTTGTTGGAGGGAAAAAGAATCTTTAGCATCGCGCGGATGTCCTTACGAGATCACCTTGAAGAATCGGGATCCTGGCTTTTCCGCCATCGCAGCTACCTTCCGCTGGCACTCCTGCCCGTGTTTTTGGCCTCCCTGCTCAACTTCAGCTACCTGGGCGGGAGCCATTTCCTCAATGAAATGTGGCAGGTGTTTTGTCTGGCGATTTCGACCCTGGGATTGGTCATACGCATCATCACCGTCGGGCGCGCGCCGATAGGCACCTCCGGGCGGAACACCCGCGAGCAAGTGGCCAACACCTTGACCACCACCGGCTTTTATTCCGTCGTGCGCCACCCTCTCTATCTGGGCAATTACCTCATCATGCTTGGCTTTGCCTCGTGGCCGCATATTTGGTGGCTGGCGGCGTTGACGACGTGTGTCTATGCGCTTTACTATGAGAGGATCATGCTGGCCGAGGAGGCCTTTTTGCGCCGGCGCTTCGGTGACGGCTTTGAAAAATGGTGCGCCGAGACTCCCGCCTTCCTTCCTCGATGGCACGGCTGGAAGCCGTCTCCGGTCCCTTTTTGCTGGCGCACCGTGGCGCAGCGCGAATACAACGCGTTCTTCCTGATCATCTCGGTGTTTTTTTTGTTTGACATGATCGGGGACTCGGTCGTCGAAAGAAATTTCCATGTGGATTACGGGTGGTTTGGCTTGTTCATCGCCGGCTTCATCATCTTCGCCATATTGCGCGGGCTGAAAAAGCACACCCGTCTGCTGGACGTCGAAGGCCGGTGAGATTTGCAAGGGGGATTTGGCGGAGAGGGGGGGATTCGAACCCCCGGTGCTTTTTGGGCACTCACGCTTTCCAGGCGTGCGCGTTAAACCACTCTGCCACCTCTCCACCGAGGCAAAGTAATCGCACGAAAACATCGCCGCGGCAAGCCGATTCGGAAGTTCCATCCTCTTCATTCCAAGGCGGTGTTGCGGTAGTGCAGGATTTTGAACTCCGGGCAATCCAGGATTTCCACGACCAGTTCAAATTGATTTTCAAAGGGAGGAAAATAGGTGTCGCCTTCGTAGCTCTTCTTGACTCGCGTCAGAAAAAGATCGGTGCAAAACGGCAGCGCCTCGGCATAGACCTGTCCGCCGCCGCAAATGAAGATTTCGCGCTTGTCCTTCGCGTAACCGATTTTCTCCAGCTTGGGCGCGATCTCGAAGGTCCCGCAATGGAACAGCCCCAGTTCCGGCTGGGCGAAAATTTCCTGCGGCTTCTTGAAGCTGCGCGACAGCACGATGGTGTGCCGGTCGGGCAGCGGGCGGCCAACCGCCTGAAAGGTCCTGCGCCCCATCACGATGATGTTGCCGACGGTCATCTTGCGAAAAAAGCGGAAGTCCTCCGGCAAATGCCAGGGGATATTGCCGCCGCAGCCAATCACCCGGTTTTCGCTCATCGCCGCAATGGCTTTAAAGGGTCTCATCAATGCGCCGAGTTTGGGGCGGGCCGGCCCATGCCGTCAAGATTTTGGAGGACCACACCGATCATGGACCATGTGCTCGCGGACACACCGAAGATCTTGATTTCCTTTTGGCGCAGAAGGCGCAGAACCAGAAGAACTCATGCCATCAGATTGGCGAAGATCTTACCACGGATTTCAGGATTTCACGGATGAAGAAAGGGCATTCTAACGCAAAGGCGCGAAGTTGCAGAGACGCCACGAGGGATAAAGTTCGGCCCAATTCAACTCCCCATCCGTGAAATCCGTGAAATCCGTGGTCAACTCTTCTGGGTTGAGGCTGGCCTCACGCTGAAAATTCAACTGAATTGAACAGGTGAACGCGGAGGACACAGAGGTTTTCTGTCTCTCCTCTCCGCGCTCTCCGCGCCCTCCTGTTCAATATCCTTCCTGCGGAATCCCACGATACCAAAGAAGGTTTTTGCCGCAAAGAACGCTGGTCTTTTGGTTCCGTTCTCCTTGCTCTCGGTGACTTTGAAAGCCCGGGCAAAGAGGCTCGCGCAGAGTCGCAGAGTCCGCAGAGGAAACCCGGCTTGGCCAGCACCGTGGCAACGCGGCGCCTCAACTCCTCCGCCGCCGCGTCCGGCAAACGAATCAAGCAATGGGTGATCTCTTTCCCTATGGCGAAATGACGCGGTAAAATTGCTGCGGAAAGTTCGTCGCTTGCGGATCGGTGAATTGATACTGGCCGGGCGCACACTGGATCACCGGGGCGAGCATGGTCCAATCGGCCAACGGCAGGGCGAGATTGGTGGTGGCCAGGACGGTGAAGTCCGCGTTGGCCGCGCTGCTGAAGGTGAATTGGAAGCATTGGACGCCCCCGTGGGCGGTCCAAGTCCAGCCGAAATTGCTCAGGAGCGGGGGCTGGTTGGCGGGCGCCCATTGCGCCTCGACCGCGCCGATGTCCACGTGCGCGCCGGAGCAGCGCGGGCAACCGCGCTGGTCGGTGGCCAGACAATTGGTGACCGAATCAGCGCCGGCATCAATGGCGGGCGAACCGAACAGGGGAAGCATGGTCAGGGTGGGACCTCCGTTGTTGGCCAGCGGGCCGAGCTTGGGGTTGGTGTTGATCTGGTCGCTGATCGCGGTCAGAAAACCAGCCCCGGCATCACTGCTGAGGTTGTAGCCGTCGGAGATAATCGCGCCCAAATCGTTGGCGAGAGTGCCGCCGGAGCCGGCGTTCAGGATCGTGTCCACGATCTCCACGGTCCCGGTGCCCCCGCTCTCCCCGTCGTTGTAAATGCCCCCGCCCTGGCTGGCCGAGTTTCCGCTGAGGGTGCCGGCGTTGATGGTCACAGCCGCGTTGCCGCTGGCATAGCCATCGTTGTAAATGCCGCCGCCCTGGCCGGCCGAGTTGCCGCTGAGGGTGCTGGTGTTGAGCACCAATGTCGCCTGGCCTTGGGAGAAGCCGTCGTTGTCAATGCCGCCGCCCCGGCCCGAGGCCGTATTGCCGCTCAACGTGCTGCCCCAGACCGCCAGGCTGGCGTTGCCACCCATCTGGCCGAGGTTATAGATCCCCCCGCCCCAGTCAGTCGCCCCATTGCCGCTCAACGTGCTGTTGGAGATGGTCAGGCTGGCGTTACCACCCGACTCGCCGTCACTGAAGATGCCCCCGCCTGAGGCAGACGCGGAGTTGCTGTTGAACGTGCTAGAGGAGACAGCCAAGCTGGCGTTCCCGCCTGACTGGCCGTCGCTGAAAATGCCGCCGCCCGAGGCCGACGCCGAGTTGCTGTTGAACGCGCTAGAGGAGACAGCCAAGCTGGCGTTCCCGCCTGACTGGCCGTCGCTGAAAATGCCGCCGCCCGAGGCCGACGCCGAGTTGCCGCAGATCGTGCAATTGCTGACAGTCAGCGTGACGCTGCCGCCAAAGCCAGCTTCATTGTCAATGCCGCCGCCGTCACCCGCATTGACGACGCCATTCACCGCAAGGGCGGAATTGCTGCTGACCGTGCAGGAGTTGAGGGTGAGCGTCGCGCTACAGCCCCAATAGCCGGAGTTCAGGATGCCGCCGCCGGCTCCGGCCGAGTTGCCGGTGACCGTGCTGTTGTTGACTGTCATCACCGCGGTTTGATTCCCTTCGCCGTGGTTGTAGATGCCACCGCCCCAGGCGCCGGCGCCATTGCCGCAGACGATGCAATCGCTGACGATCATGGCCACGTTGGCGTTGTTGTAGATGCCGCCGCCGTCCGCCGTGGTGAAATTGTTGGTGACCACGCAATTGCTGAGAATGAGACTGCTGGCGGGGCCGCCGGCGGCGTTGAGGCCCGCGCCGTCCGAGGTGCTTTGGCCATTGGCAATGGTCAGGCCGCTGATGGTGACATTGGCGCCGGTGACGTTGAACACGCCGGAGGCGTTGTTGCCGCTGACCGTCAACAGACCGGGGCCGGGACCGAGAATGCTCACGCTGTTGGGAACGTTGAGAGGGCCGCTGGTCAGGGTGATGGTTGTGCCGGAAAGGGCGGGTGCGAAGGTAATGGTCGAGCCGGAAGGCTCATAGGCGATCGCCGCGCGCAGGGTGCTTTCACCGGTGTCCGCGCCATTCGCCACGACCGGGCCGTATTGATATTCCACCGCGCCGATGTCGGCGAACGGGCCGACGATGCGCGGAAATCCGCGCTGGTCGGTGGTGAAAGTGGTGCCGTCGGTGCAGCCGTCAATGGCGGGCGAGCCGGCCAGCGGCGGCATGGTTTGGGTGAGGCCGCCGTAATTGCCCAGCGGCGCCAGCAGCGGATCGCCACTGGTGAGATTGACACCGGTTGGAGTCGTGGTGCCAGAGTCATCATCATCGAGATTGTCCGGGCTGTTGCCGGCGACGATGGAGTTATAAAGGGTCAGGGTGCCATAGTTGTTGTAAATGCCGCCGCCGTCAGAGCCATTGTTCGCCGAATTGCCCGAGAGCGTACACTGGTTCACCGTCACCGTGCCCCAGTTCCAAATGCCGCCGCCGCCCTGGCCATTGTTCGCCGAATTGCCCGAGAGCGTACACTGGTTTAACGTCAGTACGCCGTTGTAGTTGAAGATGCCGCCGCCGCCGCTATGGTTCGCCGAATTGCCCGACAGCGTACTCTCGTTCACCGTCACCGTGCCTCCGAAACTGCAAATACCACCCCCACCGCCGGGACTGGGGGTGGCGGCACCGCAATTGGTCGCCGAATTGTCCGAGAGCGTACACTGGTTCAACGTCAGCGTGCCGCAATTGTCAATACCGCCGCCGCCGTCGATGGAATTGTTCGCCGAATTGCCTGCCACGGTGCAGTTGTTCAGCGTCAGGTTGCCGGAGCAGATGAAAATGCCGCCGCCGCCGCCGGACGTATCGTTGTTGTCATTGTTGTCTTCCCCATTGGTGATGGTCAGGGAGTTGAGCACCACGGTGGCATTGGAAACTTCAAAGATCCGGCCGGCGTTGTTGCCATTAATGGAGAGGCCATGGGACAGCGCCGAGGCGTCAATGGTGAGGATCTGGTTCAACATGATCTGGCCGTTGGTGAGCAGGATGGTTGCGCCGGACAGAGCGGGTGCGAAGATAATGGTCGAGCCGGCGGGCGCGTAGGCAATGGCGTCCCGCAGGGAAGCACCATCTGTTCCAAGGCCGTCATTTTTATCCACCGCCGTGTTGACCATAAGACAGGGGATGGCATTGCCGGATTCCACCGCGCCGATGTCGGCGAACGGGCCGACGACGCGCGGGAAGCCGCGCTGGTCGGTGGTGAAGGTGGTGCCGTTGGTGCAGCCGTCAATGGCGGGCGAACCGGGCAGCGGCGGCATGGTTTGGGTGGGGCCGCCGTAACTGCCCAGCGGCGCGAGCAGCGGATCGCCATTGGTGAGATTGACACCGGTTGAAGCCGTGGCGCCATCACCATCGAGATTGTCCGGGCTGTTCCCGGCGACGATGGAGTTATAGAGGGTCAGGGTGCCATCGTAGTGGTAAATGCCGCCGCCGCCGCCGCCGATGGAATAGTTCGCCGAATTGCCCGAGAGCGTACACTGGTTCACCGTCGCCGTGCCGAAATCGTTGTAAATGCCGCCCCCGCCGCCGGAAGGGCAATAGTTCGCCGAATTGCCCGAGAGCGTACACTGGTTTAACGTCAGTACGGCTTCGTAGTTGTAGATGCCGCCGCCGCCGCCGTAAGGGCAATAGTTCGCCGAATTCCCTGCCAGCGTACACTGGTTCAATGTAAGAGTGCCGAAGTTGTAGAGGCCGCCGCCGCCGAAATAGGAATCGTTCGCCGAATTGCCCGAGAGCGTACACTGGTTCAATGTAAGAGTGCCGCCACTGTTGAGTATGCCGCCGCCGACCCCGGAATAGTTCGCCGAATTGCCTGCCACGATGCAGTTGTTCAGCGTCAGCGTGCCACTGCCACAGTTGAATATGCCGCCGCCGCCGCAAATGGAATTGTTCGCCGAATTGCCTGCCACGGTGCAGTTGTTCAGCGTCAGGTTGCCGGAGAAGATGAAAATGCCGCCGCCGCCGCCGGACCTGTCGTTGTTGTCATTGTTGTCTTCCCCGTTGGTGATGGTCAGGGAGTTGAGCACCACGGTGGCATTGGAAACTTCAAAGACCCGCCCGGCGTTGTTGCCATTAATGGAGATGCCGTTCGACAATGCCGACGCATCAAGGGTGAGGTTCTGGTTCAACGTGATCTGGCCGTGGGTGAGCAGGATCGTTGCGCCGGACAGAGCGGGGGCGAAGAAAATGGTCGAGCCGGCGGGCGCGGAGGCGATCGCGGCGCGCAGAGTGTTTTCACCGGAGTCCGCGGCACTCGCCACGACCGGGCCGTATTGAGATTCCACCGCGCCGATGTCGGCGAACGGGCCGAGGATGCGCGGGAAGCCGCGCTGGTCGGTGGTGAAGGTTGTGCCGTTGGTACAGCCGTCAATGGCGGGCGAGCCGGCCAGCGGCGGCATGGTTTGGGTGGGGCCGCCGTAACTGCCCAGCGGGGCGAGCAGCGGATCGCCACGGGTGAGATTGACGCCGGTTGGAGTCGTGGTGCCATCACCATCGAGATTGTCCGGGCTGTTCCCGGCGACGATGGAGTTATAAAGGGTCAGGGTGTAACCATTTAAAATGCCGCCGCCGCCGGCCCCGGAATTGGTCGCCGAATTGCCCGAGAGCGTACACTGGATCAACGACATGGTGCCATTGTTGTAAATGCCGCCGCCATAGACATCGTTTGCCGAATTGCCCGAGAGCGTACACTGGTTCAACGTCATGGTGCCATTGTTGTAAATGCCGCCGCCGCCGCACCAGGAATCGTTCGCCGAATTGCCTGCCACGGTGCAGTTGTTCAGTGTCAGGTTGCCGGAGTTGATGTAAATGCCGCCGCCGCCCCAGGAATTGGTCGCCGAATTGCCTGCCACGGTGCAGTTGTTCAGCGTCAGGTTGCCGGAGTAGATGAAAATGCCGCCGCCGCCGCCGGACGTGTCGTTGATGTCCTTGTTGTCTTCCCCGTTGGTGATGGCCAGGGAGTTGAGCACCACGGTGGCATTGGAAACTTCAAAGACCCGGCCGGCGTTGTTGCCATTAATGGAGATGCCATTCGATAACCCCGAGGCATCAAGAGTGAGATTCTGGTTCAACGTGATCTGGCCGCTGGTCAACAGGATGGTCTGGCCGGACAGGGCGGGTGCGAAGGTAATGGTGAATCCGGAAGCGGAATTGGCCACGGCTGCGCGCAACGAGCCTGGCCCGCTGTCGGCCGTGTTGGTGACGCTGACGCATTGCACTTCAAATGCGCCAATATCGCTGCCGTCACCGCCCGGGGCGTTGGCAATATAAGGATTGTCCACCGGCCGTGGGGAGCCGCGCTGGTCGGTTGCGCAGACCAATCCTGGAACGGCGTTGGTTTTGCCCTGGTCAATGGCCGGGCTGCCCGGCAGCAAGGCGCACGTCCAGGTCGGGCCGCCGTTGTCCTGCAACGGACCGAGCAGCGGGTCGGTGTTGATCTGGTCGCCGGTCTGGCTGAGGAAGCCGCCGCCATCATCGCTGCTCAGGTTGTAACCGTCGGAGATGATCGTGCCCTCGTCGTTGTAAAAGCTTGCGCCGACGTTGGCGTTGAGGATCGTGTCGCCGATCTGCACAGGGGCGTTGCCGCCATCCTCTCCTTCGTTATAGATGCCCCCGCCATGGATGGTCGCTGAGTTACCGCTGAAGGTGCTGGCGCTGACGTTGAGTGTCGCGCTGCCATGGTCGCCCCAGTTGAAGATACCCCCGCCAAAAGCAGCCGAGTTGGCGCTAAAGGTGCTGAGGAGGACCGTCAGCGTCGCGTTGGCACCATTCGGACCGTCGTTCATGATGCCGCCGCCGAAGGCGGCCTCGTTGCCGATGAAGGTGCTGGCGACCACCGTCAACGTCGCATTGGTGTTGTAAATCCCTGCGCCATTGCCAGCCTTGGCGCTGTTGCCGCAGATCGTGCAATTACTGACCGTCATCGTCTCGCCGGAATAATTGCAAATGCCCCCTCCGTCGTGCGTGGTGCTGTTGTTGGTGACAACACAACTACTGATAGCGAGCGAACTGCCGGGGCCGCCCCCGGCGTAGATGCCCGCACCATCCGAGGTGGTTTGGCCATTGGCAATGGTCAGGCCGCTGATGGTGACATTGGAGCCGGTGATGTTGAACACGCCGGAGGTGTTGTTGCCGCTCACCGTCAACAGGCCGGCGCCGGGGCCGAGAATGCTCACGCTGTTGGGGACGTTGAGTTGGCCGCTTGTCAAGGTAATGGCGCCGGACACTAAAAAGTTGATAATGCCGCCGTTAGCGGCAGAAGCCAGCATCTGACGCAACGAGCCTGGACCATTGTCCGCCAGGGAATAGACATAGCCGGAACTGCCGTTTCCAAATGCTATCGTCGGACCAAAGGTCTCCCCGGCCGTATTGGTCGCCACCGTCTGATAAAAATATGTTGTGCCGGGGATGAGGCCGGAAACCTGGCAGCCGACGACTTCATTGCTCAACGATTGGCCGGCGACCCATGTCACATTACTAACGATCATCCCCGTGTTGCCGGCCCCGCTCAAGTCGGCGACATTCGTGCCGCTGCCATCGTTGAGCGACCAGTAACCCGCCAGGTTGGTGTAATAGGGATGGCTGCTGGTCACCCCCTGCCACATCCAGTTCTGGATGGTGGCCTGGTCCACGGCCGCCGACCAGACCCGCACCTCGTCAATCTGGCCCGGCCAGTATTCCACGTAGGTCGGGCCGTATTGGCGGCCCAGGCGGAAGGGGGTCGAAGAGCCCGGATTTGGGATCGCGTGGCCCAAGGAAGCCTTGCTCACGCCATCCACGTAGAGCGTCGTGTTGGTGCTGGACTTCACCACCGCGAAATGGTGCCAGCCTCCAACGGGGAAGGCCACTGGTGTTTTGTTCCAGGTGTCTCCAGCCCGGATGTTGCCTTGATAGGTTCCGATGTAAAAGGCATTGCCCGAAGCGCCCTGGGACAGAATCTCGCAGGGGCCGCTGGTCGCGGTGGGAAGCTGCGCCCAACATTCGACGGTGAAATTGCCGTTGGTCGGGATGACGGCTGCATTCATGTTGACCGATCCAGTGGCGCCGTCAAAGGCCAAACCTCCATGCACAGTGCTCCAGGCGTTGCTGCTGCCGAAATTGAGGTTCGTCCCGTAGCGAAACTGCGCCCCATTGGTCTGGTAAAACGGGCTGACCAGCGCCGTGAGGGTCGCCGTGTTGGACCCCACGTCGAGCGCCTCTTGCGGGCTGCTCACCGCCGGCACGCCAATCGGCGCGGTGGACTGGACCCACGAGGGCGCGGGCGAGCCGGCCAGGCTGGCATTGCACTCACTTCCCGTCCAGGAGGAGGCGTTGGTGGCCGTGGTGCCCGCCCCGTCGTCGAACCGGAAATACGCCAGCAAGTCGGATTGGTTGCCGGTCAGCGAGGAATACATGGTGGCCTGGATATCCGCCTGGCTGAGTGCAAGGTTCCAGATTCGCACCTCATCCAAAAAGCCGTAAAACATCTGGTCATGGTTGTCGGCCAGCATAAGAGGGGAGCCCAAGGCCAGGTTGTAGCCGCTGCCATTAAAGCCGCCCGCGGCGACGCCGTTGATGAAATAGCTCACATTGTTGTTGGCGTCCACGGTGACCGCCAGATGCACCCACTGGTTGGTGGGCACAATAATTGTGCTCATGTTGCCGCCAAATTTGCCACACCTGGCCAGCTCCATATACTGCGGATCGGCGGTGGAACTGGTCAGGCTGTGAATCCAGACCTCGGCGGTGCTGCCGCAACTGCCGCCCAACACCGAGACGGGCTGGCCGATTTTGCCCCCGGCGGTCAGGAAAACCCAGGCGCTGATGGTGTAGGTGTTGGCCGGCGGGTAAGGGACGTAGAAGGTGACGTATTGACTGCTGTTGGTAAAAGCGAGACAGTCGCCAGGCCCGATGTCCTGCGCGTGGGCGGCCATCGCCGCGGCCGAAGCCGCCAGCATCATCATGCGAAGAAAGCGATAAAGTGTTTTCATAGGCTCAAATTCCGTGTTGGTTCGATGGAGATGAGTGGAAGGTGTTTGGTTTTCATCGGTTTGTTCCGGCTGAATCCGTGGTTTGACTGACGGAGGGAAGTTGAGCGGGAAAGGGCAAATGAAAGACTCCCGCCAGGAAAGACGGAGCGTCATGGGTGTGAGAATAAGAATGCGGAAGAAAATGCAGCTTCCGGTCAGGACCGGCCGATGTTCCGGGCAATTTTGTAAAGCTCAAAATTTAAGGCTATCAGCAAACGAAAATGTGTCAATAAACATTATTTGTCTTACTGATGACAAGAGCGGTCAAGCCTGATCCTCCTTGAATCGCAAGGAAGGCAATTGCAGGCAGGCGTGGCGGAATCACACTGCCACAGGATATTTGATTGGCGGATGCGGGTCGTAGCCGGCGATTTCGAAATCCTCGAACTGATAATCGAAGATGGAGGCGGGTTTGCGGTTGATGATGAGTTTGGGCAGCGGCCTCGGTTCGCGTTTGAGTTGCTCGCGGACGCCTTCGATCTGGTTGAGGTAAATGTGGCAGTCGCCGCCGGTCCAGATGAAGTCGCCGGGTTCCAAATTGCACTGCTGGGCGACCAGGTGGGTGAGCAACGAATACTGGGGGACGTTGAAGACCATGCCAACCGGACAGTCCACCGAGCGCTGGTAGAGCTGGCAGGAGAGGCGGCCGCCGGCGACGTAGAATTGGAACAGGGCGTGGCAGGAGGCCAGGGCGGCGCGCCCCGCACGGACGTTGTCCTGCGGGCTTCTGCTTTCGTCGGGGAGGACCGCGGGGTTCCAGGCGCTGACGAGATGGCGGCGGGATTCCGGTTTTGTCCGGATTTGGTGAATGAGCTGGGTTATTTGGTCAATTTTGCTGCCGTTCGGGGCTTCCCAGGCCCGCCATTGTGCGCCATAGACGGGGCCTAAATCCCCTTTTTCATCGGCCCAGGCATCCCAGATATGAACATTGTGGTCGGTGAGGTATTTGATGTTGGTGTCGCCGGCGAGGAACCAGAGGAGTTCGTGGATGACGCCTTTGAAGAAGACCTTGCGCGTTGTGACCAACGGGAAGCCCTTCGACAGGTCAAAGCGCAACTGCGCCCCAAAGATGCTTTTGGTCCCGGTGCCCGTCCGGTCTCCCCGAACGGCACCGTGATCGAGGATGTTCTGCAAAAGAGCGAGGTATTGCGTCATAAGATCAACCGGGCACACGTTGGCGTAATGGCGGGCGGTCCGTCAAGGCGGGTTCGTCCCTTTCGCGCCGCGTTTTATCCCGGCATTGGCGATGCGCAGGAGTTGCCACTGAATGGGTGAGGATGTCGCACATGGCGCGTGCCGTCGGCGGGGACGCCGACGGCTGCGACCGGGACGGTCGCGCTCCCCAGAAAAGTGAGGATGTCCCAGATGGGACGTGCGGCCGGCGGGGGCGCCGACCGCCACACGCGAGGGCGCGTGTGCTCCCCAAAAGAGGTTGTTCATTTGTCTTGAGTTGAAGGGCGGGCGGAGTCAAGATGGCATTATGGGGATGAGGTTGAAGTTCCCATCGCCCAGTGAATTATGCCAAAGATGAAAAAGATTCTATTGCTGCTCGTGTTGCCGCTGGCGCTGGCCGGCTGCACTTCTTCCGTGATCAATTTGACGCCGAGCCGCCTGACGCGAAACAGCGACGGCACCTACCACGTCGAGGCGGAATGGCGGAGCCGGGAGGCAACCATCCGCACCCCGAGCTTCAAGCCGTGGGTCATGGTGGGATTCGAGAAATACCCGATGACGCCGGAGTTGGTGGTCAGCAACCGCTGGGAGTCGTTCATCCCGGTGCCGGCGGACCAGAGTCTGGTGCGGTATCGTTACAAGTTTGATTTCTACCGGAACGCGATGTCCAAACCGACGGAAGACAGCAAGTTATCGCCGGAATTCAGGCTGGAGATAGTTGACAAACCGGCGGGAGGGAAATAGGCGGGGCGGGCCTCCTGTAGCGGCGGTCTGTGATTGCCGCCGAAAAGGCTTATTTTGCGGCGGTCACAGACCGCCGCTGTAGGGGTTTTTACCACGCGGCTTCGAACAGGGTGACAAAATCGGCGGCGGCGACGGGGCGCGGATTGAAGGAAGCGGTCCATTGTCTGGCGGCTTCATGAGCCAGCATGGGAATGCTGGAATGTTCAACGCCGCATTGGGAAAGGGTTCGCGTCATCCCGGCCAGATCGAGCAATGATTCCAATTCTTCCGCCAGTTCATCCGCGCTGGAGGAACCCAGGCCGGCGTAGAGACGGGAGGCGGCGGGGTCGCGGCCGTTGAAGCGCAGGACGTGCGGCAACATCAGGCCGACGGCCTGGCCATGCGCGATTTTGAAATGCGCGGTCAACGGGTTGGCCGCCGCATGGGCCGCGCCCAACATGCTGTTCTCGATGGCCAACCCGGCCAGCGCCGCGCCGAGCAACATGCCGGCGCGCGCATCCAAATCACCCGGTTGTGTGAGCACGCGCGGCAAATTGGCCCAGCAGAGGCGGAAGGCTTCGCGCGAAAAGGCGAGGGAAACGGGATTCCGCGGCCGGGTCACGGCGGTTTCCAGGGCATGGCTGAGAGCGTCAATCCCGGCGCAGGCGGCGACACGGGGCGGCTGGGAAAGGGTGAGCAACGGATCGAGCACGGCGATACGGGCGGCGGCCTTGGGATCGCCGCAGGCCATCTTCTGATGAGTAGTTTCGTCGGCGATCAGGGCGAAGGACTGGCACTCGCTTCCGGTGCCGGCGGTGGTGGGAATGGCGATCAAGGGAAGCATTGGTTTCGCCGCTTTGCCAACGCCCCAGTAATCCTTCATGCGGCCGCCATTGGTCAGGAGGAAATTGCAGCCCTTGGCGGTGTCCAGGCTGCTGCCGCCGCCCAGGCCGACGAAACCGTCAATCGCCTCAACGCGCGCGACGGAGAGGCAGACATCCACGTCGCCGGTGGCGGGATTTTCGCGCACTTTGTCAAACAAAACCGCCTTGACGCCCGCCTCCTCCAGGGAGCGGCGGACCCGCTCCGCATGGCCGGCGGCAACGACGCCGGCATCTGTGACCAAAAGAACTTTTTTGAGGCCGATTTGGCGGGCCAGTTCGCCGGCGCGTTGCGCGACGTTGTTCCCGAACACGAGCCGCGTGCGGGGCTGGTGATCGAAGGGGGCGAGGACGCCGCCGTCGGCAGGCGCGGGAGCAATTGTCTCGGACCGGCGGTTCATGCGGAAATTTCGAGGGAGCGCCGTTTGTAGAGAAACTCAAACAAATTGCCTTCATGCGGCTGGTCCCAGGCGATGTTGAGAGTGGAGATGGGTCCAAGATTCAGCCGTTCGATGAGCGGCGATTCCAAGAGCTGTTCGATGAAAACCGGGTCTTTGGTGATGGCGGTGACGGCGAGGGACGGCCCGATTTGCCGGAGCATTTCCGCCTGGGGAACGGTGACAACACTGGCGTAAGGAAAGAGGAATTCGCGGTTGGCCAGCGGATGCTCGAAGGAATCGCAGAGGACGATGGTGGGCCGCAAATAGGACGCGCCGTCGAACCGGACTTTGCGGGGGCCGCTGCGAAAGGCGGTGGTGACGTCGCTCGCGCCGGGCGTGGCCAAAGCTTCCTCGATGCCGGCGTCAATCAGATCGGCCATTTTTGGATTGGCAAAGCCGGCCAGGCGAGCCCCGGCGTCGGTGAGAGGGCGCGGCGCGACGGGACCCAGCTTTTCCGCCAAAGCGCGGGCCATTTCGGCGGCGTGGCGCGGGACCACCACGGCCGACACATTGATGCAACTTCGTCCGCCGTTGTCGGAAATGGCGGAGACGATGAGATCAATGAAGTCGGGCCAGCGTTCGATCTGGTCCTCGCCGATGAGGATTTTGCTGCAACCCGGCCCGTGAATTTGGATGGCGGGATTGTTGGCGTAGGCGGCCGTGGTGCTTTTGTCGCCGAACAACAGGGCGCGTCCACAGCCGCGTAAAATTGCCGCGGCGCCTTCGTGATCGGTGGGATAGAAGCCGAAGGCCTCCGCCGGACAACCGGCGGCGACAAAGGCCTGAATAAGGCGAAAAGGGGTCCACGGCTCCTCGCGGCCCGGTTTGATGACCACCGGAATCTTCAGCGGAATGGCGGGCAGCCAGAGGGAGTTGACGGCCGGGGAATTGCTCGGCATGACGACGCCGAGGCAGCCGGCAACCGGGTAAAAACTGAGGCGGACGCCGAATTGCTCGCGCACGCATCCATCGAGCACAGCGGGATCCAGGCCGCGGGTCAGACCGTTGAAGATGGTTTTCATGTTGACAAGAACGCCGTGAATTTTCGCCATGTTGCGGCGCACCATGATCTGGGGCAAACCGCTCGTGGCGGAGAGGTTCTCGATGTATTGGGATGGCGACTGAAGTTCGCGCTCATCGCCCAACGGGAGCGCGCCGTTGAGGAATTGTTCCCCGGCGCGGGAGCAGATTTCGATGAGTTGCGCGACGGAAAACTTTTTCAGCGCGGCGCGCGATTCGGAGAACCTGGGCAGATCCTTGCGGATGATGCCGGGGTTGGCCTGGCTGACGGTGGCGAGGATGGCGCCGGTGCGGCAGTCGGCGACATCCGATTTTTCGAGGCTTTCATAAGGATGTCCGCGGCGAAGGACTGGGAGGTGGAAGGGCATGGCGGGATTAGACTAAAGCGGAAGAACAAGCGGCAGATTGCCAAGCGCAGTTATCAATGGTATAAGAAGCTGCATGACAATCGAAGCATTGAGGAAATATTACGATGCCCAGCCTTTCACGCCATTTGAGATTCATTTGGCTGATGGCCGCAAATTCCCTGTTGTGCATCGCGAGTTTCTCGCCTTGGGTGCAACGGGGCGAACGGTGGCCGTTACTCAACCGGGCGATGATGGCTTCGATATTCTCGATGTCAGGCTGGTGGCCAGTTTGCATGTGAAGTCCGCGGGGATGATGGACGGCGGGGATTAACGCGCGTTTTAATAGACTCCTTCGACGATGGTTTTTTCCATGGCGCCGAAAGGGCGCACTTCAGCCACGCCATCCCAGGCATAGGGGGCGCGCGGTTCACGCCGCAGGGCCTCGTCACGCTCCAGAAAACGCGGCATGAAAAATTCGCGCGTCAGGGTGGTCAGTTCCACGCGGCCCCAGTGTCCATAGGGAACGACTTGAGCGGTGTCCCGTGGATTAACCACGCGCAGGACGGCGCGCGGCTGCGGGGCATAATAGGTGACAGAGAATTTGTCTTCCGGGCGCAATGGAACGCTGGCGGCCAGGCCCATGAGGGTGTTGCCGTAGGTTGGATAAAAGCCGATGCGGTTTTGCAAAACCTCCTCCACAATGAAGCGGACGGATTGCGGGGCCATGGTGGTGCCACCGCAAAAAACGCCGCGGATGCCGGCTTCCCACAAATCAATTTTCTCGCCGATGGCCTCCAGCAGTTTTGGGGTGGTGAAAAGTCCGCTGATTTTCCGGTGTGTCAGAAGGGTCACCGCCTGGTCAACGACGTGGTCCATGTAGGCGCGGGCGGTGTCAAATTGTTTTTCGGCCAGGACCTTCTTGACCCAGCGCGGGTCGAGGTCAATAAAATAGCAGGAGCCGCCGCGGAAATTGGCCAGGTGTTCGATGGCCAGGCGGAGCCGGCGCGGACCGGTCGGGCCGGCCATGAGCCAGGCGCCGCCGCGGGGAAAATGAGCATCGGAAATTTTGCCGGAGAATTCCTCGTAATCCACCTTGTAGTCGTCCCAGCCGATGCGCTGTTTGGGCATGCCGGTGGTGCCGCCGGTTTCAAAAATGTTGAAGGGGCGGCCCTGGAATTCTTTTGGCACCCAGGCCTCGGGCGGCAAATCGCGCAGCCATTCGTCCTGGAAATGGGGAAAGCGAGAGAGATCGGCGAAGCCTTGCACGAGGGCGGCGGGATTCCAGCCGGATTTCCCGGCCCAGTCGAGCCAGAAGGGGCAGCCGGTGGCGGGCGAAAAATGCCATTGGATGATCTCACGGACATGGGCGTCGAGCGCTTCGCGGGCCGAGGTCAGGGCGTTGGAGTCAATAAGAAGCATAATTGATTCTAGGCGGCGCGGGGAACGGGGGTGAGGTCGAAGTATTTGTCAATCGTGGCGCGCGAGGGCGGAGGGGTGGCGAGGGAGAAAAGGAGGACGCAGAGGATGGAGCCGGCGACCATGGGCACGACGGTCATGTAGCCGTTGCAAAAGGCCACGTCGCCGGTGGGATTGAGGAAAAAGACCTTGAGGGCGTCCTGGCCCGCGCCGATTTGCCAGAGAACGTCGCCGGCCTTGTGGGTGGACTGCATCAGGGCCGTCCAGACCAGGAAGCCGGCGACGAACAAGGTGGCGGCCAGGGCGCCCCACTTGGTGCTGCGTTTCCAGAACAGCGCCGCGACCATGACGGGGGACATGGCGGCGAAACCGGAGAAGGCGTATCGGACGGCGATCTCAAAAATGCCCTGTTTCTCCTTGAGTTGCAGCGCCACGAAGTAGGCGATGACCGTGACCACGACGATGAAACCGCGGGCAAAATGCACGGCGCGGCGCTCGCCGAATTTTTCCCCGCCGCCGTAATGGGTGAAAACATCCTTGGTGAACATGGTGCTCATGGCCAGGACCTGGTGGGCGTCGGAACCCATGACGGCCGAAATGATGCCCGCGCCGAGGATGCCCGCCAGCCAGGCCGGGGAGTAATCGTGCAGCAGACGAAGCAGCACGCTGTCGGGGTCTGGAATTTTGCCGAGCGCGGCGAATCCCAGCACGCCAAGGAAAACGCAGGGCAGCCAGATGACCATGATGGCGATGGGATAGGCGATGACGGTGCGCTTGAAGGCGCCGACGCGGTTGGCGGAAAAACACATCATGGCCATGTGGGGAAACATGATGGAAGAAAGGGGAATCAGCGTGTAGCTCCAAAAGGCCTCGGGCGGCAACTTCTCGCGGGTGACCAGGAACCGGCTTTTCTCATCGCCGGCCAGTTGGCTGATGTAATGGCCAAAACTCTGCGGCAGGGCATGGCTGATGACGGCCACCGCGACCAGGCCGAAGCAGAGGAAAAGTGTGGTTTGAAAAATGTTGACCCAGACGGCGCCGCGCATTCCGCCGAAAAAAACATTCGCCGTCACCACCACCGCCACGGTGGCACAGCCCAGCGCATAGGGGATGAGCGGGCGATGCGTGTCCGGGTTGACCGAGATTCCGGCCAGGACAGTGCCGCCGCCCATGATGCTGATGATCATGTAGGGGACGAGCATGGCGGCGCTCAAGGCAAAAATGGCCGTGCCGATGTGGTTGCATTCCCAACGGTCGCGAAAAAAGGAAACCTGGGTTTGGTGGCCGAACTTTTTTCCCAGCGCCCAAAGCCTCGTGCCGATGAAGAAAATGGTCAATGGAATCACCAGACAGGAGGAGGAGGCCATCATGCCATAAATGCCGATGCCGCGGCGGTAGGCCTGGCCCGAACTGCCCAGGATGGCAAAGGCGGTCATGTTGGTGGCGAAAAGGGAGAGGAAAAAAATCATCGGGCCGATGGAGCGGCTGGCCAGAAAAAAATCCTCGGTGTTGTTCTTGCCGCGTTTGCAGGCAATGCCGCCGATGACCGCAATGACCGCCAGGTAAATGAAAATGACGACGACAGGGATCATGAATTAGTGGTTAGTGATTAGTGGCCAGGGCAAAGGAAGTTGACGAGACGGGGATCATGATCCGGAGATCTCCGCCTTTTCTTCCACCCGGCTGGCGGGAAGAGAACCCGGGAGAGGGGTTTCCATTGGAACGGAAGAACTCTGTCCCACGCCGCCGGCGTCCTCCCCATTGTTCTCTTGGGCCTCAAGATGTGCCGGCCAGGCAACCTTGACCAGCACGGCCATGAGCGCGGCGCATAGCACAGAGAAGCCGGCATGATAGGCCAAGCCGACTGGAAGAAAGCCCAAGAACAGCGGCTCGGCCGACTTCCAATTCCAGATGTCCTGGTGCGCCAGATAGACCAGCGCGATGAGGAGAAACAAAAGGAATTTCTTCATTTGCCGGCGGGGTTAAATTGGAGATTCATGGCCTGTTTTTGTTCGCTGAGGAACGGCGTCTTGTCGTGATTGTAAAAGGCAAAAAGGTGGGTGTTGGAATGAACGAAGAGGACGCCGTTGGCCACAATGGGAGTGGAATAGACGGGAGCGCCGAGGTTGATCTGGCTCAGGACTTTCATTTCCTTGCTTGCGGCGAAGACCACAAAGTCGCCCGCTTCATCGCCGCAATAAACCTTGCCATCGGCCACCAGGGTGGAACCCCAGATGTGCGCCTTCATGTCGTGCTGCCAATAAAGCCGTCCGGTGTTGGCGTCGAAGCAATAGACAAAACCGGAAAAATCGCCGACAAACAACAGTCCGTCCGGCGTGATGCCGACAGTGGAGAGGCTGCGATGGATTTTGTCGTAACTCCAGATTTTGGCGGTCTTGGTGACGTCGCCGGTCTGGGTGGCGTCAATACAAGAGATATTGCCGATGCCTTCGCCGTGTTCGGGGTCCTGGCCGACGGAAACGTAAATGCGGTTGTGCCAGAAGACGGGCGTGGCGTTGATTTCACTGGGGCCGTCCGGCGCGGGGTATTTGTGGACCGGATCGCCGGCGCGGCGTTCGGGAGGATTGCAGTCGAACCACCAGACTTTTTTGAGATATTCAGTATCGGCCTCCTCGAAACGATTGACAGGCGGGCCGGCGACAACGGGGATGATGGGCGAGCCGTTTCCCTTTTCCGGGGCGGAGTTAAAGGCGTAGCAGACGCCGTCGCCGCCGCCGAAGAAGACCAGTTGTTTGCCGTTGACGACGCCGGTGGAGGGGGAAGTCCACTGGCCGTGGAAGATGCGCGGGCCGATGCCGGCGTTGTCCTCCGCGACCAGCTTGCCGGTTATCTTGTTGAGCACGATGTAACTGGGGGCGAAGGGCGAGGGAATGTTGACATGAGTCCAATCCTGGCCGTTGGAGGTGCAGGCGTAAATGTAATCGCCGATGATTAGGAGGGAACAATTGGAGGCGTTGTGCGGAAAGACGCCCAGTTCATCCATCATGTCGTAACGCCATACGATGTCGGCGTCGCGAGGGCCGATTTTGGCCGGCGGATTGCCCGGTCCGGCCACGTACTGGGCTTCATTGGTGAACGGGCCTTCATTATGGCCGGAAGCCATGCCCTCGGTGGTCAGGCAGATGACTTCACAACGGCTGGTAACAAGATAAACGCGGTTGCCCTCCACGCAGGGCGAGGAGAGGAGGCCCAGACCCTCCCAGTCGTTGACCTTGCCGGAGGCGAGCTTGGGAACCACCAACTGCCAGAGAAACGCCCCTGTCTGTTCGTCGAAACACATGAGGATGCTGCGGTCGCCCTGGTGTTGCGGGTCGCGCGGATTCTCGTTGTTGGTGCCGATGAAAACCTTGCCGCCGGACACGACCACGTTGCCGTAACTCTGCGAGCCGACCTTGGCAATCCATTTGACGTTGGGGAGGTTGTTGATTTCGATGTCCTCGGAGCCGGGCTTGAACTTGACAGTGGCGTAGTTGCTGCCGGCGAAGTGGTCGGGCAGGCCGGTCTCCGGGGAGTACATGTTGCGGCCGGGATCGTTGCCGCCCCAGCGGGGCCAATCGGCCGCGGGGGAAACCAGGCCGCACAGGAGCAGGGCCGCGGAGAATGCTGAAACACTTTTCATGAATTTGGCGGGTCGTTTGGAACGGGGTCAATTGGCCGTCACGGCGATGTTGTCAATAAAAACGCGCTGGGCCTGGGGCGAGAAACCAAACAGGCCGGGGCTGCCGCCGGCATTGATATGTTTGAGGGCGACTTCGCTGGTCCACGAATCCGGCTCCTGGTCGCCCTTTTTCCAGGCCTTGGCGCGCACCATGCCGGAGCCGTCGGCAGCGGCGTCCACGCGCGTTTTGAGGCGGTACCAAGTGTTCGGCTCCCAGGCGAAGGGCGTTTCCACTCCGGGCACGCCCTGGCTGAACAGTTCCTGGTTGGAGGTGATCTCCAGCTTCTTGTCGTTGCCTTTGAGCATGATGAGGTAACGCTGGTTGATCAGCCCGACATCGGACATTTTCCGCTTGTTTCCCTCGCTCATCACGTCGGCCTCAATGCTGTAATTGTTCAACTCCGGCCGGCCCAAAAAGACCATGGCCCGCTGGAAGAACGGGTTGTCAATCGTCTTGACAAGGCAGTTGTTGCCGTCCTTCTCCCGGACCTCAAATTTGAAACGCGCCCCGATCCAAGGCAGCGGCGGGTAGGCGAATTTGGTGGGCGGCTCGATGGAATTGGTAGTGGTTTCGGTCAGAGTCATTTCGTCGAAATTCTCCCGGATGGGCAGTCCCGGCAGAACGCGCCCGCGGATCGTCCCCGACAAATCGCCCATCTTCGCCATGAAGGCCCCGGCGGAGGGAGTTTTGTCGGCGGCGGCGACCAGATTCCCCTTGCCGTCAAAAGCGGCGTTCATCGCCGATTTTACTTTCGCCGTGGGCGGAACCCAGGAAGCCCATTGGACCTTTTGCGGATCGCTGATCTCCCCGACCGTCAGGCCATTGGCGTCAAGCGAACGGACACGCACGGCGGCGATGCCGCCGGGCTGCATGAGAATCTCGGACGGAATGGCTTGCAAGCGCGCGGCGGGGCCGGGAGCGGGCCATTTTTCCGCGACGCCGGATTGGGATGGGGAATCGAAGGCTCTGGCCGGCCCAAAACAGTAAATCTTCTTCGTGGTCTGCATGTAGATTCTGCCGCGATAGGCCGTGGGTGTTCCGTAACAGCGTCCGTCAAGCGTGATCTGCGAGATGATCCTGCCCCGGGTGTCGTCCGGGACGATGACGTAGAGGACGCCGTGTCCGCCGCCGGCGCTCTCGTCGCCGGCGGAGCCGGACGCGCCGGGCGCGTTCAAAATTGGCGCGTAGATGCGGCCGTCGGCGTAAAGCGGAGAGGAATTGCGCTGTTCATCGCCGAGTTGCAATTTCCACAGGACACGCCCGTCGGAAGCGTCCACGTCCACCAGATAGCCGACTTCGCTGGTCACGAAAACGCGATCGCCCGCCAGAATGGGCGAACTGGCCGAGGTGCGAATTTCGTTGTTCCAGAGTTCCACCGTGGCGCGGGGCACGACCGCCGGCTCGGCCGAATTGGCGGGCGGGACGTGAGGAATTTTCAGCGCCACCATCTGCCCCGGCTCGTAGGGGGTGCCGTAAATGGCGATGATTTTCTCGTTGTTCTGCAAGAGGAGCGACGAGTTGATGCCCGCCTTGAAAAGAGGAATGCGGAAAATCGGATCGCCGGTGCGGGCATTGACACAGACCACCGCGCCGTCTCCCGTGGCGGCGTACAAAACCCGTTTGCCATCCAGCCAGGCGAGGATGGGATGGGAGTAGGAATTGTCCTTGGGACGGTCGCCCGGGGTGGAGGTCCAGACCAGTTCGCCCGTTTTCTTGTCAAAAGCATAGAACCGGTCCGAGGCCGGGCCGTTGCCGCCCCAGTTGGCGGTGATGCCGCGCGTGATGACCAAATCCCGGTCCACCACGGGCGAGGCGGTGCGTCCATTCGGGAAGGTCAGCCGCCCGAATTCCTCCATCATGGAATGTTCCCACAGTTTCTGCCCGTCGGGAGTGAAGCCGGCGAATATGCCCTGGGTGTCCTGGATATAAACGTCGCCGGTTTCGGGATCAATCGCCGGACTGGAGGTGGCGTAGCGCAGGTAAATGGTGTCACTTAGAAAATCGGCGTAAAGATGTTTCCAAAGGAGTTTCCCGGTTTCGGCGTCAAAACAGGCAACGCCCTCGTCCAAGTCCGGGCCTTGGCCCAGATAACCCATGATATAAAGCCTGCCATTGGCGATGACCGCCGTGGACATGCCGGGAAAGTCGGCCGTCCACAACGTGTTGGTGGCGTCCAGGACGGCCGGGAGATTTTTTTCCGGCGAGGAACCGTTTTGATCCGGTCCGCGCCAATTGAGCCAGCCGTCGGCGGCAGGCAGGGAGCCGGGCCAGAGCAAGGTCAACCCTGCCAGGCCGGTGACAAGCCAGATTCCAGCATTCATAGACAACTGCCGGGCCGGACGGGTTGCGACTCCCGCGCGCGGCCAAGGCGACCATCATGGTCTTATTGCGGTCGGCTGAACATTCCACAACGCCGCCCCACTTGCAAGTAATACTTATTTCATCACCACGCCGGCGGACAGGGTTGCGCCGCCGGATTCGGGAAGCTCAAACAACACCTGGTGCCCGGAGTCTTCGTCTTCGCGACGGCGGCTCTCCGCGGGCTTCTTCTTTCCAAACAACGGCTCCAGCTCTGTTTTGCCTTTGCTCTTGGTGAAGGCTTCGCGCAACGCGTTGAAATAAACCAGCGTCCAGTTGTCCTTTTCAAAGCGCTCGCTGAACAGGGGTGATTTCATCTTCCGCTCAAAATCTCTTTCCCGTTCATCGGGGATGACCATTGTCTTGGGGACATTCCGGGGCAGATTGGAGCCGCGTTGCAGTCCGCTGGTCATGCTGGTCGTGCATTCCACTTCAAAGGCGCGGACAACTTCGCCGCCGCGCAGCCAGAGCAAATCCATGTTCAGGACCGTGCCGGTTTCCTTCACGCCATCCAAGGACGAAGGCTTCTTGGCGACAAGATCGCGCAATTGCACCCGCTCAACCAACCCGCCCGCCGTCTCCCGCTGCTCGCGCTGGCCAATCCAGATGGAATGTCCGCGCGCTTCGCCAATTTTTGCCAGCAGCGCGATGACCTCGCTGTGGCGTGACAGGCTCAAGCGGATTTCGTCCTTCAACAGCCACGAGGCGGAAGGGCCGGCGCCGACTTTGCGGCCAAAGATTTCCAGCGCCTCGACGATGCTGGTGCTGTCGGCGGTGAGCGAGTTCGGAAATTCCCGCGCCACCGTGTCCCAAACTTCCGTGAAGGTGACACGCCCTTTTTCATTCAGGCAACGAAAGACCGTTTCCTCCACGCGCTCTGTCAATGGAACAGCTTCCAGCCGCGCCGCGAACGTCTTGTCCGCGAACCACCACAGTTTGCCCACGGCGTCGCCGAGTTTTGCCGGCACCAGTTCAAATTCCCGGCCGATGCTTTCCTCCAGCACCGTCTTGACGTCCAGGCCGGTTTGCAGCGTGCCGAACAAACCGCGCCTGGCCAGCACCGGGTCAACCTGGTTGAGGAGGATCGTGTAAGGCGTCGGCTCGGCGCGGGTGGCGATGACTTCGCGGCACGTTTCAATGACAATGCGGCGAAAACGCTCTTCACTGATTTCCTCCATCCGGCGCGCCGGACGGGCGGTTTTGGCGAATCGCAGATAGAAATCGCCCTGCGCGCTGCCGAACGGCTGCAGCATGGCCTTGGCCGAAACCTGGGCCAGCGGCTGGTGGTGAATATGTTCGTAGTCAAAACCGGCAAAGACGCCCGCCCGCACCGTGGCGTTGCGGACCATGAAGGTGGGATTATGAAAGGTCAGGGTGAGGTAACTTTCCGGCCGCAAGACCCGGTACATGCCTTGCACGCTGTTGTTGAGCAGCGCCGAGTAAAGTTCAAACGGTTTCTTCTGGCGCTCATTGCGCACGATCTCATGCACTTCAATCCGGTCGGCATAGAGATGATCTTTCTTGAGCCAGGCGTTCCAGAGAAAGGAAAGCTCGCCGTACTGGATGGAGGCATCGTAAGGCGGGTCGGTGAAGATGTAGTCCACGCATTCGTCCGGCATCTTTTTCATCAACTCCACGCAGTCATCGTTGACGACCGCAATGTCGGCTTCACCCCCAAGGACTTTCCGCCAGTCGTCCGTGACCTTCACCTCGCCCAGCGACTGGTTGGATTCAATTTTTGCCTTGATGAGTCCCTGGTTGCCAGTCACCGCGCTTTCAAATTTGTCCCATACGTTTGACTCAAGACATCGCCGGGCGGACCAGTAACTGTGTTGTGTCCACGTCGAACTGAAGGCGGTTTGGTGGTTGCCTTCGCCCGGCGAGAGGGCCGGACACATCCGTGTGCAGAGATGAATCATGGAAGTGAACGCGCCCAGCAGAAACTTCCGCAACTGCGGACTGCTCTCCTGTTCAATGGCTGCATATAACATCGCCGCCGCGCGCAAATTGCGTTTTGTGAAAAGCTGGTCGAGCGAATCGTAATGTTGTTTCTCCTTGAAAGGCTCGCCATCCTGGTAGTAAAGGCGGTTGCGCGGAAACCATTCTTTGATGCGTTTGGCCTCCAGTTCGGCCAGGGCCTCAAGGTCTTGCCTTCCGGGCTTGCATCCCGCGTCGCAACGATGCTCGCAATGCGGACATCTCTTATATCGGACTTCCGCCAGGTTCTCGCCCTCGCGCACGCAACAATCGGCAATCAGCGGCTGGCCGCACTTGAGGCAATGCACCGTGTAGAGCGCCGCCATGTCTTTCTGCGCGCGCTCCCGCACGCGCTCGAAGGCCTGCTGAAGTTTCAGCGTGTCCACGCGCCGCAACGTCAACTCGATGATTTGCGTGGCCGCCGGATTGAGATCGCACACGATGGCGCGGCGTTTGTGGCGCGCGGCCTCGATGGCCGTCACGCCGCTGCCGGCGAAGGGGTCAAAGACAATCTGCTGCGGTTTGGTGTAGGCCAGGACGTGTTCGCCGACCACGTTCCACGTCTTGCGCGACCAGTACTTGTGCCAGACGTACATGGCCGTGTGCGACTCCGGCGCTATCTGCCGGTTGATATGCTCGAAGGCGGGCGGACTTATTTTGCCAATCTTGGCGCGGGCCAGTTCACGAGTTTTCATCAGGCGTTGCGGGCAACTTCTTTGAGCAACCTTTGACAGATTTCATACGCGGCCGCCAGCCGGATCGCGCGCACTTCCTTGATGCCTTTGACTTGCGCCACCTCGTCCAACGGACGATTCATCAGCCCGGCCAGCGTGCCGTATTGATCGAGCAGGGCCTTGGCGCTGTCAAGCGCCGAATATCCCCGCCCGCCGCTGCCCAGCAGGATGGCCAGCAGTTCCGCATCCGAACAGCGCTCCGCGCCCATTTCCAAAAGTGTCCGGCCCGGTTTCATGCAATTAGAAGATGCCCGGAGTATTGCCTCAATGACCTCTAACGTCCAAACAAACCACGTCTCCCTTGTTGTTGCGGCAATAGATGCGGCCATTGGCCAGGGTGGGAGCGGTCCAGCAGCTTGCGGCAACGACCTGGGCGCGGGAAAGAGGAACAAAGGAATCGGGCGAGGCCTGGCCCACCACCAACTCCCCTTTGTCGCTCAAGATGATGATTTTGTGATCCGCCGCGATCAATCCGCCACCGCCCAATCCCGGAAAATCCCATTTTTCAGCGCCCGTGGCGAAATCCACGCACTTGAGGGTGGCCGCGCCGGCATTGACCGTGCCAGCCACGCCGTATAAATAACCGTCAATAAGAACAGAAGAATTGATCTGGTTGGCGAAACTCTTGTTGACCCAAACCGGCGCGGTGTTCGTGCCGTCCAGCCGGAACATGGCTCCGCCCTGGTTGTAGGCGGCGGAGGCGAAGAAGCGGTTGCTGGAAACAATCACGTCGGCGATGTTGAGCTGGTTCCCGGTCTTGAAAGGAAAACTCCAAAGCTGCCGGCCGGATTTTGTCTCCACGCCATAAACGGTGTCGGCGGAAAGAATGGCGACGGCGGGCGTGCCGTTGAAGGACCAGGGAACCGGCGTGGAATAGCCCGCCATGTCCTTGTTGGAATTCCACACCACTTTGCCGGTGGTCTTGTCCACCGCCGTGCCGGAACCGCCGACATCCAGCACCAGCAGATCATCCTGTAGGAGCGGCGAAGTGGCGAAGCCCCATTTTGGCTTGGCCAGATCGAGGCCGCCGGCCAAATTGTTGGACCAGACCAGCGCGCCGTTTTTCGCTTCCAGCGCATAGAGGCAGCCGTCTCCGCTCATCAGATAAAGACGGTCGCCGTCAATCGTGGGCGAGCCGCTCGTGCCGCCCAACCCTCTGGGGCCGTTAAAGACCGAATAGAGATCGCTCGGATAGGAGAATTTCCAGAGGTTGCTTCCAGTTTCGGCGTCCAAACAACAAAGCGTCGCGACGGCCTCGTTGTTCCCGCTGGCGTAGGCATGGCCGTTGGCGACAATGATGGAGGCATAGCCAACGCCCACGGAAGTTTTCCAAAGTTGCCGGGGGCCTTCGGCCGGCCATTTGGCCAGCCATCCCGTCTCGGACGAAATGCCGTTGTGATTGGGGCCGCGGAAATTCGGCCAATCCGCCGCGTGAACCGCGGCGCAAAAAAGGCCCGCGCCGGCGGCGAGGAACATGGAGCAAACTTTTTTCATGCGGTTAAGCTCGCCACAACCCGCCGGAATGTCAATCCGACGCCCACGCCCAAAAAGAAATTCAGATTTCGTTTGCATTATTCATGCCATGCCTCTAGAATTAGTGCTAAGGCTTGGGTAATGTAGTATGGAAGGCGATTATATGGCGGGTTGGGCTTGGGCGGGTACGTCCGGATCTGGCGATTCGGACGCGCTTGGGAGGCGTCTGCTTCACATCCCGGTCATCCACAGTCAGGCGGAGATGGGCAGCCTGAGTCCCGCCATCCAGGCCATGACCGTGCGGCGGCTGGGGGCGGCGGGATGGAAGCGCAACGTCAATTTAATTGACAGCATCTGGGCGCGCATTGAAGAGGCCATTGACCGCTGGTCCCTCCCCTACCCCAAAGTGCGCCTTTACCAGGACGGCCTGCCGGTGTGCGGGCGCGAATTGGAAATCGTGTCGGAACTGGCCAAGGCGGGAAGCCGCAACCACCAACTGCTTCTTCGCCTGAAGGAACGCGGCGCCACCCTCATGGGCACCGAATCCGGCGAACTGCTGGTTCAGGAATATCATCTGAGCAAACGCCTGCTCGCGGCCGGCGATGCGGCCCCGTTTGCGCGGTGGGAAAGCCGCGACCGGGAAACTCGGCGCGGCTTGCTCGAACGCCGCGATCGAGCCATCGCCGAACGCATCAACCACACCCTCCGCCGCAGTGAAATCGGCCTTTTGTTCCTGGGAATGCTGCACTCCGTGGAGGGCTGGCTGGCCCGGGATATTCAAGTCGCCCACCCGCTTGATCCGCCTTTGGGAGGAACGTCATGAGCGCAACCAGCGAAAAAAGCCGGGTCCTCATCGTGGACGACGAGGAAGACATCTGCAAATTGATCTCCCATTTGCTGGAGCTGGAAGGTTTTGAGGCGCTGATCGCGCTGGACGGCAAGAGCGCCCTGCAGCAGCTTCGCACCGCCCCGCCGGAGACGATGATCCTGGATTTCAAGCTGCCGGATTTGGACGGGTTGGAAATCCTGCGGCAGGCGAAGGCGCTGGACAAGGACCTGCCGGTGATAATTCTGACCGCGCACGCCAAAGTGCATGGGGCGGTGGAGGCGATGCGGGCGGATGCCTTCGATTATCTGGCCAAACCTTACGATCACCTGGAACTGTTGCGGGTGGTTCACCGCGCCCTGGCCCAGCGGCAACTGAGCCTGAAAGTCAAACAAGTCGCCAGCCAGTCCATCGTCAGTCATGACTTGACGGAAATCATGGGCCCCAGCGAGGCCATCGGGCGGCTGATTGGCGACCTGAACCGCGTCGCCAAATCCAACTTCAATGTCGTCATCATCGGCGAAACCGGCTCCGGCAAGGAGGTGGTGGCCCAGGCGATTCACGCCGTCGGCCTGCGCGCCAAAGGACCATTCTCTCCGGTGGATACGGGCGCGATTCCTGACACGCTTATCGAGGCGGAATTGTTCGGGCACGAAAAAGGGGCCTACACCGGAGCGGCCGGCCGCCGGCCGGGGCGATTCGAACTGGCCAACGGCGGCACGCTCTTCCTGGACGAGGTATTGAACATGCCGCTGGCCGCGCAGGCCAAACTGCTCCGGGCGCTGCAAGAGAAGACGATCTGCCGTGTCGGCGGCACGCAGCCGATCAAGATTGACGTGCGGGTGCTGGCGGCGGGCAACCAGGAACTGGATGCCGCCGTGGCGTCGGGCCGGTTGCGGGCGGACCTGTTCTACCGGCTCAATGAGTTCACCTTGCGGATTCCGCCGTTGCGCCAGCGCAAGGAGGACCTGCTCCATCTGGCGAGGCGGTTCCTCGATTCGACCAACCAGGAATTGCAAAAGTCGGTGCTCGGTTTTTCCGAGCCGGCCGTGCAGTCGCTCCTCAACTACCCCTGGCCCGGGAATGTGCGGCAACTTCGCTCCACCATCCGGCGGGCGGTGCTGCTGGCCGACGAGATGGTGACCGAAGATCACCTGGACATCCTCCATGAGAACCGGGAAACCTCCATGCCCGCCGCCCTGCCCGCCCAACCGCCAACCCTTCCTGCCGGCGACCTTCCCCTCAAGCAAATCGTGGCGCAAAACCGGATGGCCGTGGAACGCGAAGCCCTGTTGCGCACCTTGCGCAAAACCGGCGGCAACAAGGCCCGGGCCGCCCGCCTTCTGCAAGTGGACTACAAGACGATTCAGTCGAAGATCAAACGCTACGGCATAACCCCCAACCAGGAAACATTATGATAAAAAAGACTCCCGATAAAAAGCAATCCCAGGGCCAGGCCGGCGGCAGCGCCGGCGGCATCCTCTCCGGTCTCGCCGGGCTGGTGGAAAAACTCAACGAACTGGCCGAAAGCGGCGGCGAACTGCGGCGCAGCGGTGAGTTTCACGCCGGCCGCGAGGGAGCCAAAGGCATCTACGGGTTCACCGTTAAAGTCGGCCTTGGCGGGCAGGGCGCGGTGGTCGAGCCGTTCGGCAACATCCGCGCGGACAAAACCACCGGCAAGGCTGTCGTGGAGGAAATCCGCGAACCGGTCGTGGACCTCTTCGACGAGAAGGACCACCTTCTCATCGTGGCCGAAATGCCGGGCATCGGGGCGGCCGACGTGCAATTGGAAGTCAAGGACGACGTCCTGACCATTTCGGCGCTCAAGGGCGACAAAAAGTACCGCAAAGAGCTGCTATTGCCCGGCAATTATCCCAGGAAAAAAATGACCCTCTCCTGCAACAACGGCGTCATCGAAATCAAGTGCGTCAAATAAAGAACGGCGTCCCAAATTGATGGTTGCCATGCCGGCGCGGCGGGCCGATTTCGAGCCGCAGGCCCGGCACGGCGACAGATTAGAAAACACGGTCAAATAAATGGAATACGGCCTATGGACAAAACATCCTCCGCGCCACTCAAACTCAAGGTCACAGAAGCCATTGGAAAAGACGTGGGCCGCGCCCTGGCCCGCATCGGTCCCGAGGATCTGGAGCGGCTGAAAGCGGCCACGGGCGACACGGTGGAAATCGCCGGCAAACGCGCCACCGTCTGCAAGGTCATGCCGGCCTACAAGGAGCTTCGCGGGCAGTCGCGCGTGCAATTGGACGGGCTGACCCGTGAAAACGCCGGCGCGGCCCTGGATGAATTTGTCCAGGTGCGAAAAATCGCCGTGCGGCAGGCGCAACGCATTGAGTTGACTCCACTGACCACCACCCCCGACAGCCGGGATCTGCAATACATCGGCAGCCTCCTGGACGGCCTGCCGGTGCAGGCGGGGGAACGCATTCGCGCCTGCTTGTTCGGCAGCCGGTCCGCCGATTTCAAGGTGGAAAACACGCTGCCGCGCGGGCCGGTGCTGATCCATCCGACGACCGAACTGGTCATTGGCAAGGCGGAAGCCAGGGAAAGCGCCCGCACGGCCGTGCCGTACGAGGACATCGGCGGCCTCAAGCCGCAACTGCATCGCATCCGCGAGATGATCGAACTGCCGCTGCGCCACCCGGAAGTGTTCGAGCGGTTGGGCATTGACGCGCCCAAAGGCGTGCTCCTGCACGGCCCGCCCGGCTGCGGCAAAACGCTCATCGCGCGCGCCATCGCCCATGAAACCGAGGCCCGGTTTTTCGCCGTCAGCGGGCCGGAGATCATCCACAAATTCTACGGGGAGAGCGAAGCGCATTTGCGGAAGGTCTTCGAGGAGGCGACGCGCCAGGGGCCAAGCATCATCTTCCTGGATGAGATAGACGCCATCGCGCCCCGGCGCGAGCAGGTGGCGGGCGAGGTGGAAAAAAGGGTGGTGGCGCAACTCCTGGCGCTGATGGACGGATTGAACCAGCGGCAGAATGTCATTGTCATCGGCGCGACCAACATCCCCAACGCCCTGGACCCGGCCCTGCGCCGTCCGGGCCGGTTTGACCGTGAAATTTCCATTCCCATTCCGGATCGGCGCGGGCGTCTGGACATCCTGGAAATCCACAGCCGCGGCATGCCGTTGCGGCCGGACGTGGACATGGAGCATCTGGCCGAAATCACACATGGCTTCGTGGGCGCGGACCTTGAGGCGCTCTGCCGCGAGGCGGCCATGATATGTCTGCGCGACATTCTGGCCGACCTGGATGTTTCGCTGGCCAGAATCCCTTATGAACGTCTCGCCACGTTGGAGGTGCGCATGGACCATTTCCTGACCGCCCTGCGCGAAGTCGAGCCGTCGGCCATCCGTGAAGTTTTCGTCGAAGTGCCCAATGTGCGGTGGAGCGACGTGGGCGGCCTGGGCGGCCTGAAACAACGGCTGGTGGAAGCGGTCGAGTGGCCATTGCGTTACGCCGCTCTTTTTGAGCAGGCGGGCGTCCGTCCGCCCAAGGGCATTCTTCTCTACGGCCCGCCCGGCTGCGGCAAAACCCTGTTGGCCAAGGCCATCGCCAACGAAACGCAGGTCAATTTTCTATCCGTCAAAGGCCCGGCGCTGCTCTCAAAGTATGTTGGCGAATCCGAGCGGCAGGTGCGCGAAGTCTTCCGCAAAGCGCGGCAGGCCGCTCCGTGCATCATTTTCTTTGACGAATTGGACGCCATGATGCCGCCGCGCGGCGGCGCGGTTTCGGACACGCCCGTCACCGACCGCGTTCTGAGCCAGTTCCTCGCCGAGTTGGATGGCATCGAGGAACTTAAAGGCGTCTTGATTCTGGGAGCCACCAACCGGCTCGACCGCCTCGATCCGGCAGTACTCCGCCCGGGGCGCTTTGACGAAATCATCGAAATCCCGCCTTCCGATGAACCGGAACGCCGCGACATTTTCTCCGTCCACCTCCGCGGCAAGCCGGTCGCGGCCACTGTCAAACTCGATGAACTGGCCGCCAAAAGCCAGGGCTTCACCGGCGCGCAAATTGCGTCCGTCTGCAACCTCGCGGCGCTCCGGGCGGTGCGCCGCGTGGTGGCGCTCTTGGCCGGTTCGGACGCCGCCAAATCTCCCGCCGCGACCCAGGCCAGGGCGCTGATCGAGCCGGATGACTTGACAGCCGCGCTGGCGGAAATCTCACCCAAGCGATGAAAACCAATTCCAACGGCGCGTTTTATGTTTATGGGTTCACCCAGGCCGTCCTCGCGGCGCAAGCGGCGGGCGCGGCGGCAGTCGGCGCAGAAGACAGCCCCGGCATTTTCAGCGGCGGGATGGAGGAACCAAACCCTCCGTTTTTCCGCCGCGGCGGAGATGTCGCGGCGGTCTTGAGCCAGGTTGAGCAAACTGAATTCTGCGGTCCCGCCGGCGAAAAGAACCTCCACGACCTGGCCTGGCTGGCGCCGCGCGTCTGCCGGCACGAGGCCGTGCTGGAACAGGTGATGCGTTTCGGAGCGGTTTTGCCGGCGCGATTCGGCACGCTTTTTTCCTCGACGGCAAGCCTGGAGGATTTTATGCGGCAACATGGGGCCGTCATGGGCCGATTTTTGGAAAGTGTGCGGGGCCGGCAGGAATGGGCCGTGAAGGGCTTCTTCGATCAAGCCCGCGCGGAGGCGCAATGGCTGGCCCGCCGACGCTCCGGGCCGCCATCGCTGTCAAAATTATCTCCCGGCCTCGCCTACCTCCAGGATCAAAGCCTGCGCCTCCAGGCCAGGGAAGCCCTGGACGACCGGCTGGCCCGGGCCTGCGGCGATCTCCTGAAGGATTTGAATGCGCTCGCCTCCAGAATTGTCCCGCGCCGCATCCTGGTGTGCGAAGCGCCGGAGGCGGGGCGGGAAATGGTGCTCAATTGGGCCTTGCTCCTGCCCGCGGCGGCGGTGGGCGGTTTTCGGGAACGCGTCGGGCGCGCCAACGCGGAACATCATCCGGAGGGCCTGGCACTTGACGTCTCCGGCCCGTGGCCCCCTTACAGTTTTTGTCCGGTTTTGGAAGACGAACAGGCCGGCCTGCCGGCCGCAACGGAGAAATAAAATCATGGGCGCGGATCGCACAGATGCCAAGGGCGTGGAAAGCCTTTACGAAATGCTTTTGAACGCCATACCTTCGTCGGTGTTGCTGGTCGGGCGCGATTTGCGCATCACCCTGGCCAACCGGAATTTTTTGGAGCGCAGCCGGCGGACCCGGGAAGAAACGCTGGACCGGCGGTTGCCGGAGGTCTTTCCGCCGGCGATATTGGACCACACGGAAATGGTCCGCCGCATACAAAGTGTATTTGACACAAACAAACCGACCGCCGGCGAAAAAATCAACTACCGCGCCCCCGGCGGGTTGATGCGCATCTACTACTACCGCGTCCTGCCAGTGCCCAACCCCGACCGCGTCGAACTGGCCGTGGTGGTGATGGAAGACGTGACGGAATGGGAGCGGTTGAGCGAGGACATCCGGCGGATGGAGCGCCATCTGCGGATCGTGGTGGAAAGCACCAGCGAAATCATACTATCCACCGACACCCAGGGGCGGATTCTCAGTTGGAACCAATCCGCCGAACAGGTTTCCGGTTACACGCCCCAAGAAGTTGAGGGAAGGCATTTTTGGGAATTCTGCGACGCGGAGCGCCAGGCCGACGCCCGCTGCCTCTGTTCCGAGCGCGCCTCCGGCAAATTCCCGCGACGGCTCGAATGGAAATTGGTCACCAAGAATGGCGGGGAAGTTCCCGTTTCCTGGGTTTTTTCCCCCATGATGGACGACCAGGGCCAGGCCATTGGCATTGTAGCCGTCGGCCGCAACCTCACCGAAAGCCACCGGCTGGAAGCGCAACTGCTCCAGGCCCAAAAACTGGCCGCCCTGGGTGTGATGGCTGGCGGCATCGCCCATGAGTTGCGCAATCCATTGGCGATCTGTTCATCGGCCGCGCAATTCCTGATGGACGAGGGCATCGAGCCGGAATTCCGCCGCGAGTGCGCCCAAAAAGTGCAGCAGGGAATGCAGCGCGCGTCCGGCATCATTGATCACCTCCTCAAATTCACCCGCCCGTCCAAGCGCGGCGATCTGGTCCGGCTGGACCTCCTGGCCGTCCTCAAGGAAACCCTGGCCCTGATCGCCGACCAGGCCAAAATCCAGAACATTGAAGTCCGTCCGCAACTGCCCGACGGGCCCGCTTTCGTGCAGGGCGACGCGCGCCTGTTGCAGCAGGTGTTCTTGAACCTGTTCCTCAACGCCATCCACGCCATGCCGGATGGCGGTCGTCTAACAGTGACAGTTACGACCGCGCCGCAGTTGGTCAGCGTCCAGGTCGCGGACACCGGGCATGGCATCCCTGCGGCGGACTTGGGCATTCTTTTCGATCCCTTCTCCTCCAAATCCAGCGGCAGAAAAAGCACCGGCCTGGGCCTGCCCCTTTGCTACGCCATCGTCCAGCAACACGCCGGCGCCATTGAGGTGGACAGCACGCCCGGACAAGGCAGCGCGTTCACCGTCCGCCTGGGACTGAGTCCCGATTGAAACCGCAAGCTCGTGTCTAGAATGATCCATCCAACTGGCGTGATGGAACGCGAATACCTTATCGTGGATGATGAACCGGACCTCTGCTGGGTCCTGAAAAATCTTTTGACTTCCAAAGGACTGCGCTGTCAAACAGCCGAAACCGCCCAGGCCGCCCTTGCTCTGATGCAAGGCCACCGCTTCCAACTCGCCCTTCTCGATGTCACCCTGCCCGATATGAACGGACTGGAGCTGGCGCGGCGATTGCACGAGTTGGATCCCCTCCTTCGTTTCGTCATCATCTCCGGCTACCTTTCCAAGGAATCGGCGGCGGCCGTCAGGGTCCGCGCCGAAGGCCCGATCTGCGCCTGCATCAACAAGCCCTTCCTCCACGAAGAAATCCTCGGCGTCATCCAGCATCTGGCGGCCGGCGACGGCACACGGGCGCAAGAGGCCGCCGGGTGACCGCCGCAGAACAACTCCAGTTTTGCCGCGATTTGCCACTTGACGATTCCGGGAGGTTGGTTAATATATTGAGGTAGTTTTAAATTGTATTGCTGGATTCATCCAGCGCGCAAAGTCGGAGAGCCAGGATCTACCGGCTTTTTTATTCCCCAGAAGGGGAAAGTGAAGGCATTATGAACGCCGATTTTTTGGCAGTCTTGGAATTTTGGGAGCGGGAAAAAGGGATCAGCAGGGAGGTTTTGGTCTCCGCCGTGGTGGAGGCGCTGACGACCGCCGCGAAAAAGGCGGTCGGCCCGGCCCGGGATCTCCGCTGTGTGATTGATACCAAGACGGGCGACATCAAGGTGTTCGCCAAACTGCTGGTCTCGGAAAAAGTGCTGTCCAAACACGACCAGATTTCCGTCTTCGACGCCCGCCGCATCAAGGCGGACGCCAAACTGGGTGACGAGGTGGAGGTCGAGGTCACGCCGTCGGGCTTCGGACGCATCGCCTCGCAATCGGCCAAGCAGGCCCTCATGCAGCAAATCCGCCGGGCGGAAAAGGAGTTGATCTTCACCGAGTTCAAAGACCGCGTGGGGGACATCATGAGCGGAGTGGTGCGCCGCTTCGAAAGGTCGGATGTCACCATTGACCTGGGCAAGTACGAGGCGCTGCTGCCCAATCGCGAACGGGTGCCGACGGAAGAATACCAGGTGGGCGAGCGCATCCGCTGCTACGTCAAGGCGGTGGAAACCGGCCAGCAAGGCCCGGAAATCATTTTATCCCGCGCCGACCCGCAATTTGTCATCAAACTTTTTCAATTGGAAGTGTCCGAAATCAACGATGGGACTATTGAAATCAAGGGCATCGCCCGCGAACCCGGCTTCCGCACCAAACTGGCCGTCCACACCCGCGATCCGAAGGTGGACCCGGTGGGGGCGTGCGTCGGCCTGCGCGGTCAGCGCGTCAAGAATATTGTCAGGGAGTTGAACAACGAGAAGGTGGACATCATCAAGTGGGACGCGAACGTGAAGACTTACATCGCCAACGCGCTTTCGCCCGCCCAGTTAAAGGCCTTCACGGTGGATGAGGCGCGCCACCGCGTCAAAATCACGGTGGCGGAGGACCAGCTTTCCCTGGCCATCGGCAAGCGCGGCCAGAACGCCCGGCTGACGTCCAAGTTGACCGGCTGGCAGATAGACATCGAGCCGGAGACGGTGGTGGCGATGGGCTTTGAGGAAAAGGTCGCCCAGGCGGTGCAAAACCTGGCGGCGATTCCGGGCCTGACCGCCGACCAGGCGAGTATTTTGGTTCATGCCGGCTTCCTGACTCTGGATGATTTGTGCCAGGTGGAAGTGGCGGATCTGGAGCAGATCGAGCAACTGAAGGGTTTTGGGGAAGGGATTGTGGCCGCGGCCAAGGCGGAGGCGGCCCGGCGCAACCCGGGTGATCCGCCTCAGAAATAGCGTGAAGTCATGAGAGTAGAGGCTACAATGTCTGCATGTTAAGGTCATGAAAGCTTTGTGGCCCAATTGGCAGTATTGGCAAGACGAGAATTATGCCCGTTCGTATTTACGACATAGCAAAGAAACTTGGCATCGAAAGCAAGGAGGTCCTTGCCAAAGCCAAGGAACTGGGCATTGCCGCCAAAGTCCCGTCCAGTTCGCTGGATAAAATCACCGGCGAGTATTTGGAACTACAATTGGCCGCGAGCCTGCCGCCGCCAAAACCACCGCCACCGCCGCCACCCCCTCCTCCCGCAGCCGCCCCGCAGCCGCCCGTTGCTGAAATCGCGCCCACCGCCGCGCCCGCGCCGGCAACCCCTGTCTTGGAGCCGCCCAAACCGGTCGAACCCTTGCCGGTTTTGGAGTCCCCTCTTTCTCCTCCGCCCGCACCGCCTGTCGCAGCACCCGCACCTGAAACCGTTGCGCCGCCGGCCGTCGTTGCCACCACGCCGGTTGCGCCGATGCCGATGGCCCAGCCGCCACCGGTTCCCGAACTGGCCCCGGCCGGCATTGCTCCGGTGAATGTCCCGCCGCCGGCCCCGACGCTACCCCCGCCGCCTCCTCCGCCGCCGCCGTCTCCACCCGTTCCGAAGCTGGGCGAGAAAGTCGGCTTTGTGCAACTGCCTCCCAAGCCCGCCCCGCGAGCCGCGGGAGAAAAGGCCTCCGGCCGCGCCGCCTTCCAGCAGGGACGGACCGATACCAGAGGACGCGGCGATATTCGCACCGTGCGCGGTGGAGGGCCTGCCAGCGCACCGGTCGCGGCGGGCCACGGACAGAAGACAGCCCAGAGGACTCCGGGCAGGTCGGGTGCGCCGGCGCCGGCGGCCAAGCCGCAGGACAAAATCGTGGCGCCGGCCACCGGCGAACTGATCACGCTCAAGCCGCCCATCATTGTGCGCGACCTGGCCGAACACCTGAAACGCAAGCCGTTCCAGATCATCGAGAAGTTGATGGAACTGGGTGTCTTTGCCAGTGTCAATCAATCGGTGGAAGAGGAGATCGCCAGGCAGGTCTGCGCCAAGTTCGGTTTCCGTTTCGAGGTGGAAAAGCGCGTGCGCGGCGGCGGCACCGTCCACGAAATGGAGAAAAAGGTGGAGCTGGACGTGGAGGACAAGAGCGAGCAAATGCGCCCGCGCCCGCCGGTCGTGACCATCATGGGCCACGTGGACCACGGCAAGACGACACTGCTGGACGTGATCCGCAAGTCCAATGTCGCCGCGGGCGAGGCCGGAGGCATCACCCAGCACATTGGCGCCTACACCATTTCCTTTCCGCATCCCGAGCGCAAGGGTGAGATTCAGCGCATTACATTTCTTGACACCCCCGGCCACGCCGCCTTCAGCGCCATGCGCGCCCGCGGCGCCACGGTGACGGACATCGTGGTCCTGGTGGTGGCGGCCAACGATGGCGTGATGCCGCAGACCATCGAGGCCCTCAATCACGCCAAGGACGCGCATGTCCCGATCCTGGTCGCCGTCAATAAATGCGACCATCCCAACGCCAGTCCCATGAAAGTCCGCCAGCAACTCCAGGACAAGGGACTGGTTTCCGACGAATGGGGTGGGGACACGATATTTGTGGACGTGTCGGCCCTGACCGGCAAGGGAGTGGACAAGCTGCTGGAAATGATTTTGTTGCAGGCGGATCTTCTGGAGTTGAAAGCCAATCCAAACCGCAAGGCCAAGGGCAACGTCATCGAGTCGGGCCTGGAACCTGGCGGCCCGACCGCCACGGTGCTGGTGCGCAAGGGAACGTTGCGCGTTGGCGACGTGGTGGTTTGCGGCGCTTACTGGGGAAAGGTGCGGGCGCTCATCAGCGAGGAAGGAACGCGCCAGAAGGAGGCCGACCCGTCGGTCGCGGTGAAGATACTCGGCCTCAACGGCGTGCCCGTGGCCGGGCAGGAGTTCAGCGTGATCGAGGACGAGAAAGTGGCGCGGGACCTGGCGGAACAGCGGGAGATGGAACTGCGCAACCTGTCCACTGAATCGCGGGCCAAGGTCACCCTGGAGAATTTGTTTGCCACGATGGACGCCACCCAGGCCAAGTCCCTCAAAGTAGTGGTGAAGGCCGACATGCAAGGTTCGGTGGAAGCCATCGTGGAGGCGCTGAAGAAAATTGACGACTCCCTGGTGACACTGGAGGTCGTTCACAGCGCGGTGGGCACCATCACCGAATCGGACGTCTCGCTCGCTTCCGCGGCCTCGGCCATCATCCTGGGATTCCACACGCGCATTGATGTCGGGGTGGCCGACTTGGCCAAACGCGACGGCGTGCAGATCAAGCTTTATTCCATCATTTACGAACTCATAGACGAGGTGAAGGCTTCGATGGCGGGCCTGCTCGAACCGTCCGTCAAGGAAGTCATCATCGGCACGGCGGAAGTGCGCAAGCTGTTCGCCTTGTCCAAGGGCGGCCATGTCGCCGGTTGCATGGTAAGCAGCGGGCGGGTGGTGCGCGGCAAGGCGCGCGTCCTGCGGCGCAAGAGCCTGATCTACGAAGGCGTCGTGCAAACCCTTCGACGCTTCCAGGATGAAGTCAACGAAGTGCGCGCCGGCATGGAATGCGGCATCCGCATCGAAGGTTTCAACGACATGCAGGTTGGCGACACCATTGACTGCTTCACCACCGAAAAGATCGCGCCCAAGACCTGACCCGGCGGTCCGGTTTCAGGTTCTTGACAGGAAGGCGGTTTCTTGAGGCGGCGGGCGCTTGTTATGGATTACAAAGTTAAATGCCCGGATTGCGGAACCAGACTTTCGCGCTGGCGCTATTTTTCCTCGCTCTCCGTTTATTATCGCTGCCCGAAATGCGCCGCCCGGTATCGCATGACGGCCAGGGGATTCGCCATCACATTCGCCGCGGCGTGCGTCCAGTTTGTCTGGGCCGCACTGGATCTGCTGGGCGTCATATCCTGGTATGTGGCCGTTGATTTTCTCGTCTTGACCTGTGGCGTGTGCATCTGGCTTCTTCCCTTCTGGACGCCGGTGCGGGCGGAGCGGCCTTCCCAGCCGGACAAACCATGAACCAGTCGTGAGTTTCCATCTGCAAGGCATTGGCAAAGTATTGGCCCAAATAAGCAAACACATTCGGCGAACCGTTGGTCGCCTCTTGCTTGGCGTTACCGCAAGATTCGCGAGCCACTCGGGTTAACCGCATACTCAAAGTAAAGCGGCCCTGGCTTCGGTATCCGCAGGTAATCGCCGATGTCAATTGAACATCGGCCATACTCCGTTCCATCTCTTAGGCGCAGAAAGAAGCGAAACGTCCCTGCCGGACGATCCCACCGCTCGCCAACCTTGTGGGAAAATGCAAAAATGTTCGTGTAACCTTCGGCGGGCGCGCGGAACATGGAGGACGGAGATTCAGTTTCCTCGACAAGTCCGCCGCTTACGGCTCGGATTTCAAATGACCAGTCAAAATCCCGTCCAGTAATATCCTTTGACATTTTAATCCAGATCTTCAGATCACCCGCGTCAGCATTCGATTGCGTGATCGTGCCTGTGTGCAAGTCTATCGTGTACGAAGTGCCATCGGGAACAATATGGAATGCTCTTTCTCCGCTAATTACTCTTTCATGTATGTTTGTGCTCCACATTTTAAAACTAATGGGATTATCTAAGGTTCCACTAACAGAACCAAAAACACGTTGCGCACTCGGTTCCAACTCGTAGCCTGCCATTGTCAGGGAAACCAGGTCAAGGCCGCTTCCTGAGAGATTATTCAGAAAAAAACGGCCGTTCAGGTCAGTCGTAAGATTGGAGTTAACATATCTGGCCTTCACAATGTACGCTGGATCGAAATACGGCTGCTGCGCACGCAGAACAGCCACTGCACCCGACAATCCATTGCCGTCTTGGTCAATCACCCTTCCGTAAAAGGTAATAGGAACATTCATGCGTTCTATGCCTCGCTTATACGCATCCCACTTCTCAATTGGGAGCATTGGAAGGTCATTGGTGGAGGAGCCATTCTGTGCAATTACTCCATGCCGTAAAAAGATGCAAACCAATACTAAAATCGTCACTGCAAGCAGCCTGGGGAAGATCGACTTTATGTTCATAGATATTTCCTTTTATTAATTGCTTTTGAGACCATACGATATCAGAGTTCTTTTCCAAAATTGCCACCGTTGCATATTATCGGAGCGGAACTCTCCACTATGGTATATATGTAGGTTCCCGAAATTATAAGGTGTCGCGGCTAGGTCAAGCTGCTGCGCCCTCCCAGATTTTGCAAATGCACCGTTGACATTCATCTGTGCACCGAGCGCCATGCAGGGCGCTTGGTCGCAGTAGGCAAATATCGTGAAGGTGTCCTGCGGAAACACAAGGTTGTGGTAGGTATAAGTGGCCGGCAAAAGTCCACTGATTGATTGGAAATCTGTGCCATCATACCCATAGCGCAGTAATGGGGAGAAGGTGGCGTCGGGCTTCAGGTCCTGGTTTGCCGGCCACGGTCTTATCAACGCCCAATCGTTTGTGTTGAAGAAATTGACGTAGCTGGCCGCCCCGGTGACGCCATTGAAGTAGCAGGGTGCGCCGTTGGTCCAATATTTGGCGTAACAGTCCGGGGTGGTGTAGGCGGCTACGAGTGTGGGTGTTCGCTCCGGTGTTGATGGATCGTAGGCATGCACGGCCACAGCCCCTTGGGCCGCAATATAGGTGTTGACGAGGACGTTGGTCGCCATTCGCAACGCCTGGCCCGCAGCGACGTTCCCCAGGCTGTGGGCGAACAGATAGACGTTTCCGGGATAATAGGAGTTGAGTGTCACCAACAGATGGTAAAGGCCCGTTCCCGATTGCCAGGAGGTGAACTCATCCGAGTCGAACTGCAGCGGATTGGCGCGGCAGGGCCAGCGGAATTCCCCGAACCTTCCGGTGTAGCCCTGCCAGTAGAGGCGCTTGAACATAGTTTCGGAGAACGCTTCCGCCTCCCACAGGGGAATATTATAGCCATGCACCGAAAGAATGTAAGTGTCGTTGGTGTCAACCGCCGCATTGTAGGGGTATTGGAACGGCGCTTTCATCCCATAGGGCAAATGATCCGCTGACCGGACGGCGAGATTGAAGGGGGGATCGCCGGGGTTGTCGCCCACGGTCCAGCGCTCATACATCTGCTTGATGTCCTGAATTTGAATGTATTGCGAAGACTGTGCCAGCGGGTTGCCGCTGCCGTCCGCAATCGTCAGGTTGAGCGCGCCGGAACCATACCAAACACCGCAGAAGATGTAGTGATCGCCCGCCCAGCCATTGGTGTAGGCGGCATTGTTCAAGAGCAGGCTTCCTCCCGGCCCCAACCGCCCAACATACCGGCATAAGGTGTTGTTGATTTGATTGCTGGCCGTGGTCAGGTTTGTCAGATAGCCGATGCCGCCGTCCACGTCCGCGGCCTGGAAAACGTCAATGGTCGGATTGGTGTAATCCGGGTCACTCGCGTCACCCCAATTTAGAGTTACGGTGCTGCCGGCCGGCAAACGCGAGAGGGTATTCGAGACGCCCGACACCCAAAGACGGGCAAAGTCTTCCAGATCGCGCGGGCATGGAATTGTCCGCCCGGAAAGACCGAGTGCGCCGGCATAGTCGCAATCGGGCGGGCCGGATGTAGTAGCTGGGTTCTGACTATCCTCCTCCTGAATGCCGTCAATTAAATCCTCATCCCATCTGTCATAATTATTATTGGCCCAAAAGACGTATGGCCGGTCGGGGCTGGTGTTGTCCGGGCCGTTGAAGGACTCGTCCATGATGCCGTCGTGGTTCACGTCCAAGGATAACCGAATGATGTCAAGTTCGCAAGTTCCCTGGGCGTTGTTTTGGTCGGGGTCGGGTTTGGTCATCAATCCGATGTGACCGGGCAGCATTGGAAAAAACTGGCCGTACTCGCTGACAATTCCCGCGTTGGCGGTCGGGACGCCGTTGCTCATCACGGATGCATTGGTAAAGTATTGGCCCAAATAGGCGTACATGTTGGAATAGCCGTTGGCAATTTTTTGCTTGGCGTATCCGGCAATTACCATTGACTGTCCGACAGAGCCGAGGATCAGCGGCGGCGTGGCGCTTTCGATGGTAAAGGATCCGTCCTGGTATCCCGGCGTCGGGTCCACATTGAATCGCGCAAAATAGTAGCCGATCGTCTGGAGTACCGGTTGCGTGGGGCTGATGAAAAAAGGCTGGCCGCCGGGAGGGCCTCCCGGAGTGCCGTTCGTAATCACATAATGCTGGATTGGGCTGCCCATGATGGTGTCCAACTCCGCCGTGTACGGCAGACCGAAAAGGTTGGTTTGAAGTCTTATGCCGTACTGGGGATTATAGGGCAGGCCCAATTTCCCCAGATCGCCTTCATCGTAATATCCGATCCATTGCGTGGCGGCGGCGGAAAGCACGGCGGGGACAGGCACGTTGTTGCTGTAAAGGATATAATCATAGGTTGGAAAATTAAACATGAGCGGCCCGTTCGCCACGTACAAAGAACTGTAATCGTTCTCGGGTTGGAATCCCGTGGTGAGAGAACCATTGGTGGCTATCAGGCTGGCGTTATAGACCAGGTTGAGGAAGAAATAATTGTCCTCCACCGGCTCAAAGTGATTCCACACCAGGGAATATGTGCCTTCCTCGAACGCATTTTCGGTGAAATAATAGTCGGAATAAGCATACGAAGCGGGATAGGCGAATTGTGTCGTGCCGGTGGTATCGGATATGTAAAACTGGAACGGTGCGGTATCCGCCAAGCGCAGTTGAAAGGCGATGTTTTGCTTCATTTGCGTGCTGGCATCCAAAAAGGGCATCGCATAATAGTCTTCCAGATAGTCCGCATCATCCTGCGATGCTATTCCCATCGTGCTGACGATCTGGAATGTTGCGCTGTAGTCTCCGTAGGGCGGCACCTCGCCCGCCGTTAACTGTGCAATCCCGTTGGTAAAATAAGATATGGGCACCTCAAAGGTGTTGATGACTCCGAAGCCGGGGTAATCATGCACCGGTTGGCAATATCGTTGCGAGCCAAGAAAATCAATTGGGTAAGATCGCGTTCCCTCACTGAAGAGAGATACCTGGATCGCCGCCACATTCTCATTGATTTGCGGCATAACGAGGTAGGGAACGCCGCCAGGCCCATTGACCAGTGCCACTGAAGACATGGCGGTGGTGCCGTGCGAATAGGTGATTGACGAAAGCCCGTCAGCGTAGATGGCCTGCACCCCAATGAGAGGCGGCACGCCAGCGGCCAAGTAACTCAGTTGGGAGGGTGAGTTGGTGGCGACGTTGCTGTTGTCAACTGATATGATGTAGCCAAGAACCTGGCCGCCGGCGGGCTGCCAGGTGGCGAGCAAGTTTCCATTGGTTCCTCCGACCAATTGAACGCTGATATTTTGAACGCCAGCCGGCGCGTCCCAGACCAGCGGGTCGGTGCCGTTTTGGTATTCCACCAAATTGACGTAGCCGTCGCCATCCGGGTCTTTGTAGCCGTCGGGCGTGCCGGTGTTGCCGGTGTCGGCCAGCAGGGGGTCGGTATGGGTCGCCAGCACTTCGTAACCGCTGGGCAGGCCGTCGCCGTCCGGATCCTCCCCGTCGCCGCCGATGAAGGCCAGCGTCCGCCCGCCTAACTGAATGGTGATTTGGGTCGCGGTGTTGGTGCCAAGGAAATTGGTTTCCACCCGCCACGCGCCGTTGGTCACGCTCATGTCCTTGCTGTAAATCTGGTAGTTGCTTCCCACCAGTGTATTAGACAGCGTCAGCGTCACGGCGTTCGTGCCGGGGCCGTTGCTCTGGAACAGGAGCATACGGGTGCTGCTGTCGTTGGTGTAGGCCAGAAAGAAGTATTGCGCGTCGGTCTTGCTGGCGGACATGGAATGGGCGTTGGTAGGGTTGCTGCCCAAAATGTACTCGCTGTAATTGCACAGGCCGTCACCGTCCGGGTCGGCGTAAGGGTCCACGCCTAAATGCCCGAAATATTTAAGCTGCCACCAGTCGGCGATCTGGTTGGTGCCGGTGATGAGAACCAGTTGCGAGGCGAAGAACATAGAGTTGCTGCCGATGGCGAAGGGCGGGGCCACGATGACGGAATTGCTGGCGGTCAGCACCTGCCAGACGCCCCAATCGGCCAAATTGGTGTCGAGAACGCTGTTGGTCAGGATTTCGTAGGTCAGGTTGCTCAGGGTGTTTTGGATGGTCACTGCGGCCTGTTTGTTGGAACTGCTCATTCCGACGGCCAGCCAGAAATTGGTGTACTGGTCGTAGGCAGTCGCCGAATTAGTATGGTAAGTCGGCGGTGGAAAGCTGGGCATGAAGCCGCCGCCGCCGTTCGTGCCGCTGCCCATGCCGGGCAGAATCGGCGGGCCGGGAGCCTGCGTAGTAACCCCGATTCCTCCCGCGCCCACCGCCGGCAAGGTCCCGCCCCAGGCCAGAATCTCGCCGCTGACTTCGTTGTAGTTGTCCTGGATGAAATCCGCGTCCAGCGGCACGCCGTAAGTCTCCAGTTCCTGGAATTGCGCGTGCGCCTGCAGCGTCCCGGTGGGATCGCTGCCGACGTAGAAACCGTTGGAGCAAACGTCCGGGCCGGGCCAATAAACAATCGGTGGCATGTTGGTCACCAAAGCTCCTTCCAGGAAGATCGCGCAATTTGTCGGGCAATATGTCAATACTATATTATGCCAGTCTCCTGCATCCCAAACGATGGGGATTTGGGCGTGGACTTCGCCGGCCCCGTTGGTTTGGGTGACGAAGAGCAAGGTGTTGCCGTCCGGGCTGACGGCCAGGCTCCAGCAGCCGGAAGGATTGTTGCTCGAAAAGGTTCCCGCCTGCCACAACGGCGCCCACGCGCCCGGCCCCGCGCCGCCGTCGCTCGTGCTGGTCCAGTTCATTTGACAAAAAAACGACACACTTCCGCTGTCAAAAGTGACATTGGTGTAACCGTCCGCCGCATAAATCGGCAGGTTCAGGTAGGCCGTGGTATTGGTATCCACGCTGAGGGCGAAGTCCAGCCAGCTCGGCACGGCGTTGAGATTGGTGAAGCCCAGCGGCAGTTCCTGACGCCAGCCCTCCCAGTTGGTCCGGTCCAGCATCCACTCTTCCAGAGGGACGGGCGGCAGCGGCGGCGGTCCCGATTGGCCAAAGCCGCTGACACACAAACACAAGAACAACAAACCCATCCACCTCCCACCAAGGTTTTTCATTGGTTTTTTCTCCTACGCTCGCGGCCTTCCTCACGGCCGCGTTGGTTATCGAGCCGACAAAAAATTGGCTTGGCTCATACTGAAAGAAACCCGGGAAATTGCAAGCATTAAAGCGAAAAAATACCAACCACTGGTTGGTAGCCCCATTTTCCAGTTCTGGTTTGATTCGGGAAGGTGAAATCATCTTCGCGCAGAATCTATAAAACCGTGGGCGTGGCCGTGCGTTACGAGCGGAAGAAGGCCGGTCTGAGCCAGGAGGAGTTGGCGGAGAAGGCTGATTTCACGCGGAATTATATTGGCGACATCGAACGGGGCGACAAAAAGCCCACGATCGAAACGCTGGCAAAAATCGCCAAAGTTCTCAAGTGCCGTGTGCGCGACCTTGTTTGGGCGGTTTGACGGGTTCCCCTCTGATTTTGGCAATGCCCCCATCATGGGAAGGACAGCGCGCCTCTGGAGTTTGGACATTTTTTACGTGCTCAAAGTCAATCGCGAAGGATTGCCGTGTTTAAACGGGGGCGGGGGCGGGGGTGCCGTAGCCGGGGAGCTTGGGCGGTATGGGCTTGGGGGTGTCGCCGAGGGGGGTGGCGGCAATGGCGCCGGAAGGCGGGTCCACCTTGGGGGCAGGCGGCGGCGGGGTGAAGGCGCCGGTGGCCACAATTTGCTTGACTTGTTCGCCGTCGAGGGATTCGTATTCGAGAAGGGCGTTGGCGATGATTTCCAATTTGTCGCGATGGGTGTCAATGAGGGCCTTGGCCCTTTGATAGGCTTCGTTGATGATGCGCTTGACCTCGGTGTCAATTTCCTGGGCGGTGTATTCGCTGTATTCCTGGCGCTGCACCATGTCGCGGCCCATGAAGACGCGGTCGCCGTCGTTGCCGTATTGGACCATGCCGAGTTTTTCGCTCATGCCCCACTGGCAGACCATGGAGTGGGCGATGCCGGTGGCCTGCTGGATGTCGCCGGCGGCGCCGCTGGAAACGTCGCCGGAAGTCACTTCTTCGGCGATGCGGCCGGCCATGGTGACGGCGATCAAGTCAAGCATCTGTTTGCGGCGGTGGGCCAGGACGTCGTCTTCGGGCAGGGACATGGTGGAACCGAGGGTCTGGCCGCGGGGGATGATGGTGACTTTGTGGAGGGGATAGGTGTGTTCGAGCAGGACGCTGACCAGGGCGTGGCCGGCCTCGTGCCAGGCGGTGCATTTCTTGTCATCTTCGGTCATGGCCATGCTGCGGCGCTCGCGGCCCATGCGGACTTTGACGCGGGCCTCCTCCAATTCGGGGGTGCCGATGGTTTTTTTGTTCATGCGGGCGGCGAGGAGGGCGGCTTCGTTGAGGAGATTGGCCAGATCGGCGCCGGAGTAACCGGGGGTGGCGCGGGCGATGACGGAAAGGTTGGCCGAGGCGTCAAGTTTGACGTTGCGGGCGTGGACTTTTAAAATGGCCTCGCGGCCGCGCACGTCGGGAAGGTTGACGACGATTTGGCGGTCGAAACGGCCAGGACGCAGGAGGGCGGGGTCGAGGACGTCGGGGCGGTTGGTGGCGGCGATGATGATGATGCCGTCCTGGGTGTCGAAGCCATCCATCTCGACGAGCAAGGCGTTGAGGGTCTGTTCGCGTTCGTCGTTGCCCCCGCCCCAGCCATGACCGCGGCTGCGGCCGACGGCGTCAATTTCGTCAATGAAAATGAGGCAGGGGACGTTTTTGCGGGCCTGCTCGAACATGTCGCGGACGCGGCTGGCGCCGACGCCGACGAACATTTCGACGAAATCGGAGCCGCTGATGCTGAAGAAGGAGGCGTCGGCTTCTCCGGCGATGGCCTTGGCCAGAAGGGTCTTGCCGGTGCCGGGAGCGCCGACCATGAGGATGCCCTTGGGGATGCGCCCGCCAAGCTTCTGAAATTTCTTGGGGTCCTTGAGGAATTCGACCAGTTCGGAGACTTCCTCCTTGGCTTCCTCGACGCCGGCGACGTCCTTGAAAGTGAATTTATTGCGGTCCTTGTTCAACATGCGGGCGCGGCTCTTGCCGAAGCTCAGGGCGCCTTTGCCGGCCATCTTGATCTGGCGGATGATGAAAAAGTAGATGACGCCGAGAATGAGGGCGATGGGCAGCAACTGGTAGAGCAGGCCGACCATCAGGTTGTTGCCTTTGACGAATTGGAATTGTCCGCTATCCATCAACTTGGAGGTGACGGAATCGGGCAGGGCGGTTTCGAGGCTGAACCGTGTTTGGTTTTTGGTCTGGCCGGGCGGATCGTAGTAACTGCCGGTGATTCTTTTCAGGTCGGGCGAATCCAGGCCATAAATGATTTTGCCGGTGCCGGGGACCAGGTTGTTCTTGTCCAGTTGATCCTTGAGCTGGGTCCAGAGGGTGAATTCCTTGACGGGCGGCTCGTTGTGATTGTTGATCAGGAAGAAGACCAGGACCGCGGAAAAGATGCCAATCCATAGGAGGACGGTGCGCTGCTGCGGGAGGCGGGCATCCCCGTTGCGCTTGTCGTGCCGGTCAGGCTCAGTAGGACGGTTTAAATCAGCCATGATAAATTTAGTTCCAGTAATACACTAACATGGGCCGGGCAACACCGCAACCCCGGCCGGCGAAAGCGATTCCTTTCGTTGCCAGTTCCAATTCAACCTGCGGACGGTCGTTTTGTCAAGTTTGAAACCTTGGGCGATGCGCAGCCCCTCGACCCAGAAGATGCCGCCCCGGGCGGTGGCGGCGAGGACGCGGCGGTGGCGCTCGGCGCGGGGCACTTTGAGGTTGGTGAAAATGTCCTGAAGTTTGGCCGGCGACGGGGCGCCGATGAGATGAAAACGGTCGCCCGGCCGCCAGTGGCGCAGACAGATTTCCGCGCCAACCTTGTCGGCATCAAAACATTCCGCGTTGGGCCGCCGGGGCGGGTTCATTTTCATATTATCGGCCAGTTGCCAGGAAACCTTTATTTGACCAAACTCGGCCGTGCCGCGGCGGCGGTTCAACTGGACGGCCAGAGAGCCGGAATCGAAGGCCGGTTTGGCGACGGTCTGGACGCCAATCATTCCCTGCGTATCAAGGACAAGGCAGTGACCGGGGCCGGCGGCGACGGGTTGATGGACGTTCATCCGCAGTTGTTCCACCAGATCAAAATCAACAGGCTGGCCGATTTCATGGAGCTGGCGTTGAATCAAACACCGCTGCACCGCGGCCGGCAGGCGGGCAAATGGTTTCCTGCGCCGGGCAGCGAGCCATTGATCGCCCAGATCGCGGATCAAGGCGTTTTCAGACCGGGCCAGTTCCATCATCCGCAGGACGCAACGGTTCAGCGCCGGTTGATATTTTTTGCGCAGGAGGGGAAGCAATTCATGGCGAACGCGGTTGCGCAGGATGTTCAAGGCGGCATTGGTCGCATCCTCGGAATAAGGGATGCGGTGGGTTTGGGCAAAGCTGGCCAAATCGGATTTGGAACATTCCAGCAGGGGGCGAACGAGCAGGACGCCGGGATCGGCGGGCGAGGGCGCAATCCAGCCCATGCCGCCCAACCCCCGGCTGCCCGTGCCGCGAAGCAGACGCAGAAAGAAAGTTTCGACCTGGTCGTCGGCATGATGGGCCAGGGCAATGGTGGACGCGCCGCTTTTCCTGGCGGCCCGGGCGAGAAAGGAATGCCGCAGTTCGCGGGCGGCCATTTCCAGGGACAAACCGCGCCGGCGGGCGTGCTCTTTCACAGATTGGCTGCCGACGACCACCGGCAGGCCGAGGGACTTGGCGGTCTGGCGGACGAGGCGTTCGTCGGCGTCGGCGGCCTTGCCGCGCAGTTGATGATTGAAATGGGCCACGGCAAGATGCCAGCGATGGGCGGGGGCGAGGCGATGGAGCAGCGCCAGCAGGACCATCGAATCCAGTCCGCCGGAAACGGCGACGAGGACGCTTTGGCCGTCGCGCAGAAGCTTCTTCGAGCCGATCAACTCTTCGATATGCTGTGGGAGATTTTGCATGTTGCCGCAAGGATCATAAAGATCATAAAGCCGGGAACAAAAAAATAACACGACTAGACTTGATTAGGAAACGAAGGAGACGAAGACGTGACAGAATCATGGCAGGACAGAATCATGTATTAGTTGATGGATCGGGGAGAAGGAGCGTCCGGCGATGGCGCCGACCGCGACATGCGAGGCGCATGTGCTACCCGGAGAGGGAAGAGCCGTCGGCGGGACGCCGACGGAGGCGACCGGGACGGTCGCGCTCCCGGAAGTTTCCAAAAACCAGGCAAAGCGATCAGGACGGGCCTGCACCGGCCTTAACGGCGCCCCCAGTGGCCGCCGTGTCTCACCCAGCCATGCGGACCGCGATCCCAATAACCGCCCACCCAGACGAATTCGGGGCCGGGCGGAAGCGCCCAATAGCCGGCCGACCAGTACCATCCGCCATTCCAGACCCACTCGCCGCCAGTCCAGACATAGCCAGGAGCGGGCGCAGGAGGCATCGCTTCATAGGGAACGGCCGGCGGCGGCGCCGCGACTTCGACGGCAGTTGCCGCAGGGGTGATGGAGCTGGGCGTGTTGACCATGAAATCAATGACCCTCTGCGACACGCCGTTGTCGTGCAGGCCGATGATGTCGGTGGCGCTGAGATGATAGACGGTATGCGAATTGACGATCTGGGCGATGATGGTGTCGTCGTTGACCTGGGCCTTGCTCATGGCGGTGACGTCGGCCACGCTCAAGGGCGCGCCGGAGGTGGCGCGGGCATAAGTGGCGGGGGCTTGCTGCTGCAGGCGCGCGGACTGCCGCGCATCGGCCTGGGCGCCGATCAACCCGCCCAGAACCACGCCGGAGCCTGCGCCAATGGCCGCGCCCAAGCCGACGTTATGGGTCGCGGCGCCGATGATCGCGCCGGTGGCCGCGCCGAACGCGCCACCCGCGATCGCACCATTGGCGGTGTTGTTTGGCGTGCCGTTCGGGTTGTAGCAGCCGGTGACCGCCAAGGCCGCGATGGCCGCCGCCAAAGTTGTGGATAATGTTCCATTTTTCATAAAAGTCAGAATCCTACCTTTCATATCTATATTAAACGGCCAAATTGGTTGATTTTCAACCAAAATCCGTATGCCGGGGCGCCTTCATTTGCGCCCTCACTTCTTCTACGGATTAGACGGCGAAACCTTGCAAAGTATTTGAAAATAGAGCAGGTAAAATTTGCCGATGCACCCAGTAGGTGGACCAGTTTCGGCTGAGAGAATCCGTCGGCGGGACGCCGACGGATGCGACCGGGACGGTCGCGCTCCCGAGAAATCATGATCGGGACGGTTAAATCAGCAGGAGTGGCTCGAATTGGCGGCCGAGGATGGGGGCGCTCTTGGTTCCGAGCCATTCTTCCAGAACCCCGGCATAGACGGAGCGGAAATCCACGTTGAAGGTGATGTCGCCATTGACCAAGTCCGCCGGGGCCAGGCTGGGATAGCGCCCGTGCAAGCCGGCCTTGACCTTCGGCCCCACGACGAACATGGGCGCCGCCGCGCCGTGGTCTGTGCCGCCATTGGCGTTCTCGGTGAGCCGACGGCCAAATTCGCTGAAGGTCATGAGCAAAACGCGGTCGGACGCGCCCATTTCCTTGAGATCGTCCACAAAGGCCTTGACCGAATCGCCCAACTCGCGCAAGAGCCGCTGGTGCTGTCCGACCTGATTGGTGTGGGTGTCGTAGCCGCCCTGAGAAACGTAAAAGACGCGCGTGGGCAGGCCGCCGCCGATCAGTTTCGCCACCATTTTCAAGGAATTGCCCAATTGGCCGGCGGGATAGCCGGCTTTGTTTTGAACTTGCCGCGTGATGGCCAGAATCTTGTCCGAGCTGACCTGCGCATCAAGGGCGGTGCGTTCCAGAAAATCAACGACCGTGCCGGCATGGGCGGTCGGGCCGCTGACGGCGCCGATGGTCGCGCCGGAATTGTCCGTTTCCTCCGGCTGGTTGAGTTCGCGATAGGTCTTTTCGTCCGCGGACATGGCTCCGTTCTTGCCCTGGCCGCCGGCGTTGTAACGCAGGCTTTGGGGGTTGTTGAAGCTGACGCCGGTGGGCGTGGCGGCGGAGAAGGCCTGGGGCATTTGCGTTCCGATGCTGACGCCGACGGTCGGGTCCGCGCCACCGCAGCAGTTGTCGAAATAGCGGCCAATCCATCCGTATCGCTCAAACTTCTCCGAGTCGGAGGCGGTTTGCCAGATTTCGGTGGAACGGAAGTGAGAGCGGTTGGGATTGGGGTAACCGATGCCCTGGACGATGCTCAGATTGCCCGCGTCATAAAGGTCCTTCAAGCCGGCCAAGCCGGGATGCAATCCGATGTCATCATTGATCTTGAGGATGGTGTTGGCGTCCACGCCGATTTTCGGGCGCGCTCTGCGATAAAAATCGTTGTTGTAAGGCACCACGGCGTTCAAGCCGTCATTGCCGCCGGCCAATTGGAGAACGACCAAAATGCCGGAGTCCCTGCCGGTGGCGGCCTGGGTGCCGGATTGCGCCGCCTCGGAGTGCAGGGCGGAAAAGGTGTTGGCCAGGAAGGCGGGGACGGTCCAGGTCAGCGCTCCGCCCAGGAGGCCGGCGCGCAAGAACTCGCGCCGGGTTTGCAGGGTGATTTTGTCGTTCATAAGATTCAGCAGATTTGAAATTCCGGGGTGGCGAGAAGCAGCCGAATGACATGCCGGATGTCGTCATCGCGCAATTGTTCCCGCTCGTCGAGATAGGCGCGCAAGACGCGGGCATGATCATCCGGCAAGGGAGCCAGGAGGAAGCGTTTGCGCAAGGCGGCCAGAAGCTGGTCCTGGTCCTGACGCCCGGAGGCGGGGATAATATTATTGATATTGATCGGCGGCATCTGGCGCGCCATGGCGTCGGCGCTCCGGGCCATCGCGGCCTGTCCCGGCCCGGCGCCGCCGGCCGGCGGCAGGTTCCCCTGCCCCATGACCAGCAGCGAGGCCTGGTTGTAACGGGTCAACAAAGTATTCGTGGTGATCCAGCTCAGGCCGCCGTCCCAGCCCTTGACGTTGGGCGGGGCGAGCAGGTCCTGGCCCAGATTGCGCACCATCTCCACCGAGACGGCCGGCGGCGGCATGGGCCGCTGCAACATCCGCACCGAACTGACCAGCCATTGCACCGGGCTTTTGATTTCCTGTCCCATCACTTTGTCAGAATAAAACTCGCCGCTGCGAAAGAGAACGCGCAACAAGGGGCGGAAGTTTTGGCCGGCGGAATTGAAGGCATCGGCCAGGGCGTCGCTCAACGCCGGATCGGGGTCGTCGCCGGCGAAAAACTTCCAGAGCTTGCCGGTAATAAACCGGCCGGCCTGGGGTTGGGCCACGATGATCTCCAGCACCTCCTCACCCGTCAATCGCCCGGTGCTTCCCAGGACGGTCTTGATGCCGTTGTCATGGATGGGCGGCCGGTAGAGGTAGGATTCGGTTGGCCGGTCCAGGGACCAGCCGGTCATGGCGCGGGCTGCTTCCGTAACGTCCATTTCGGTGTAATGGCCTTCGCCCAAGGTGAACAACTCCATGCATTCGCGGGCGAAGTTTTCGTTCGGATGCTCCCGGCGGCTTTGGGCCTGGTCGAGCCAGATCAACATCGCTGGGTCGGTGGCAACGGCCCGCAAAAGTTGGAGCCAGTTGCCCGCGCCGAGGGTGCGGAAAGTTTCGATCTGGCGCCAGAGGAAATAGGGCTCCCGCACCTTGACGGCGCTGGTGGCGAAATGTCCGTGCCAGAACAAGGTGAGTTTCTCCTGAAACGGTCGCGGTCCGGTGGCCATTCTTTCCAGCCAACCGGCGCGCAACTCCTGAACCTGGAGCGTTACCTCACGCTCAAATTGCTGCTGAAGCTCGCGGCGCTGGGCGGCGATGGCGGTCTTTTCATCGTCGGTGGTGGCCAGGCGCTCCTTCTGGTTCAAGGCCTGGATTTGCCGCTGGTAATCCGCTCTGGCGGGATCGGGTTTGGCCCAGGCCGGGGCGGGGGTATCATCGGGAATTATCTCGTAATCCAGCAGGCGATCCACCGCGCCGTCCGGTCCCAATTTGACCAGTTCTTCAACTTCCGCCGGCGCGCCGCCGAAACCGGCGCGATGCAACAAATGGGCGGCGGTGGAATAATTCCATTTTGAAGCTGGCAAAGGACTTAACATAAACTAATCGCAACAATAACTGAGACGAATCATCACCCCGGCCGGTTACAGGAAAACGTAGCATCACTTTGGCAAATCCTCAAGATGAGCGAAGCTGGCGCCGACGGAGGCGACTGGGAGCGCTGCTAAAACGAATCAGCGGCGGGAGGCCACTGCCACTTCGGCGCCCGCGTCGGAGACGTATTCGCGCTCGACTTTCGGATCGTAAAAAATCAGTTTTTTCTGCCCGTCCACTTCCGCCAGAAAGCAGCTTCCGGGCGGGAAGAGGGCGAGCAGTTCGGCATCTGTCAAGTATTTTACAGGGTGCGGTTCGGAAACCTTGAGCGCCAGACGTGGCGGAGTCTGCTCCGCCGGGCCGATGATCCAATACGCCGCCGCCGCCGCCATCACCGCCAGCGCCGCAAGGCCCGCGCCCCACCGGGTCAGCCGGCGCAAGCGATGGCGCGTTTGAAAGGCGGCCAGGGCCTGCGCCTTGGCGGCGGCGTTGGCCGCCTGCCAACCGTCGTCGCGCAACACGGCTTCCAGAAGGGGGTCTTCATCATGGGGATCAGGATTGGTTTTCATGGCGTAAATTCTTCAACAATTGCTCCTTCAACTTGAGTCGCAGACGGGCGAGGCGGGATTCGACGGCCTTGCAGGTCAGGCCGGAGGCATCGGCCAGTTCCTGAAAGGGACGCTTGTCAATATAAGCGGCCTGGATCAGCTCGCGTTCGTCCGGCGGGAGGGCGGCCAGCGCCTCGCGCAGGATTTCGGAAAGCTGGCCGGGGGAATTTTCTTCTCCGGCGTTGGACGCGGGCAATTCTTCGAGGGACACGAACCGGTCGCGGCGGCGCTGGGCGCGATAATGGTCAATGAAGGTGTTTTTGGCGAGCGCGCAGAGCCAGGCCCACAACTGGCGGTCGTCGTCGAAGACCTGGAAGCGTCTGGCCAGCTTGGTCATGACCGCCTGGCAGACTTCGCGGGCCGTGCTTTCGTCGCCGCGCGCCAGCACGAGGAGAAAACGGTAGAGGCGGAAGCTGTAAAGATCGTAGAAACGGGCGAAGGCGTCCGCGTCGCCGCGCCGAACGGACTGGGTCAGGGCGCGAAGACCGGGCGCGACGCCGGCGATGTTGCCGCTGGAATTCAATGGAGGTTTCAGCGGCGCGCAAGCGGCGGCGGAAGGCACGCTGAGAGCGGCGGCCCCGGGAATGGGGTTGGCGGAATTTTCATGCAGCGTGAACATGATTGGGAGTTTGATAATACTCTCATGGCCTCGCCGGCGGCGGCACGGGATAATTGGCGCGCCATGCGGCCACCAAGGATTCCGCTGCTTCCAGTTCCGACGGGTTTCCGAGGACGATCAGCAGGCCGGATTCGCGGTGAATTTCGACGTTGGCCTGTTTCCCAGTCGAGTGATTCATTTCGTCCAATCTGGCAATTTGCAGATTGATCTCGTCCGCCAGTTTAAGCCATTGATCCTGGCCTCTAATTCCGCCCAGCGCAAAGACCTTCATTTTAAGCTCGGGGGCCGCATTTTGATAGTTGGAGTGGAATATGACGACCGAGGGTTTCGCCAAATCCCCCTCGACCATCAAGCGGCCCAACTCCTGTTTGGCCTGACCCAGGTTATTGTAAAGAGCAATCAAGGCGTTAAGCGGATCACGTTCTTCCGGAGTGGGTCCAAAGCCGCCCCGACCACCGCCGCCGAAACCGCCGCCGCCACCACCACCTCCACCTCCACCTCCTCGTCCGCCACCGCCTCTGTAAATGGGATACATGCTTTCCACGGACTGCTGGTTCATGCGCAAGGCTGGAATATGGACCTCCCGCATATTGTCCGGGATGTCCACGACCTTTTTCCAATCCACTTTGTATTGCTTCTCCACGGCGTTGACAAAATCCATGGGTGTGCCGCCCGGGAAAAAGAAGTCCACGTTGGCGCGGGGGGATGGCGCAGGGGCAGGCGCGGCCGCCTCGGCATCTTGAGCGGGCGGCGTCATGCCGCTTCCCCCTCCCCCTTTGGCTTGGGCCAGGTCGCTGCTTTGCAGCAGAAACGCCAGAGGCGCGGCCAGGGTCAGGGTGGTGAAGAAAATGGAGTTCGATTTCATATCAGTATTGGGTTGTGTTCATTGTCTCGCGTGTTGGAGGAAACGCCAAGCCGATTCGGGCGGCGTTCCGCTCTTCACAAGGGATAACGACGCGCGCCCCTCAAATCCCTCGGACTTTCGGGCGTGACCGCCCCTGTCAGGACTGCGACGAAATGCAAGCAATGGGGAGGTTGCGTCAGGCTTCGTTGCGTCAGTAGTCGCTTCAATTCTCTTGCGCATTCAATACTCTCAAAATACATTGATTTCATGCCAGCGGTAACACTGAAAGCCCACTTTAACGGAAAACAGATTATTCTGGACGAGCCATTCGATCTGCCCCCCAATTCCCCGTTGATGGTCACAGTCTTGAACAGGGCAGAGTCTGGTGAAGTCACCGAGTGGCAACGTCTGGCTGCGGACGGTCTTGCCAGGGCTTATGGCGAGGATGAACCGGACTATTCCGCCGCTGACGTCAAACAATGAAGGAGGGCGACATCGTTTTGGCGCTCCTGCCGCAAACGGATGGGCAGAAAAAGAATCGTCCGGCGGTGGTTTTGCGCCGGATGCCCGGTTTTGGGGATTTGCTAGTGTGCGGCATCAGCACACAGCTTCGGCAGCAAGTTGCCGGTTTCGACGAAATAATCGAACCATCCCACCTTGATTTCCAAACCAGCGGACTCAAGGCCCCTTCGCTGATACGATTAGGTTTCCTGGCGGCGCTTCCTGCAAGCAGCTTCATCGGAACAATCGGCTTCATCTCCGGCCAGCGGCATCAACGTCTTCTTTCCCGGCTTTGCGCGCATTTGCATCCGAAGGCTAGAGTCTAATTCTGGGCTTCCAGGACGGTTCCGGCGGCGTCGCGCACTTCCCATCGGGCGTGGCGGATGAGGAGGGTCAGCGAACCGGTGTCGCGGCAATAGAGGACGCGCGCGCCGGGGCGCCGGGCCAGGCGTTCGCGCAGTTTGGCCGGGGCGGCGCGGGTGGCGGGCTGTTCGGAATCGGCGATGATGATGAGTCTGGGCCGGAGCATGTCAAGCAAAGGCTCCATCAGCGGTTCGTCGCGCGAGGGCAGCCCCGCCACCACGATCTCCGCGCGCAAATCGGGATGGCGGTTCATGAGCAGGGTTTGTCCCTCCCTGGCCAGCGCGGAAAGAAGCAGAACGGAGTGGCCGCGAATGTTGCGTTGCAGGGCCAGGGAAACTTCGTCCGCCGCGGCGGATTGATCTTCCGTGCCGGGGTGAAGAACCGCCCAGCCGTCCAGTCCGTCGCCGTCCCGCACCACGCGGCCCAGGCCGGGGGCGCGCGCCAGTTCCGCCTCCACACGGCGGTAGGCCGGGGAACGCAGGCGGCCCGGGCCTGTGAAGACGGCGGCGGGGGAGAAATTTGTCAAGACGATTTCCGCGCCGCCCACGCTCTGCTGGTAGCCGGTTGTCAAACAAAAATCATCCAGGCGGTTGACGCCCTGCGCCCACAGGTACGGCTTGACGATGCCTTCGGCGGATTCGGTGTTGCCGCAATCGGCCAGCAAGACGCGATGGGTCCCGGAGGCGGCGGCGAAAACGGCGGGCGCGCCGCGCAGGGCCAGCACGTCCAGCCGCGCCGCGCCGCGCTGCCAGGCCCAATCCGCCAGCCACAGGCCGCTCAACAAAACGAGGGCGGCCCAACTCAGCCGTTTGCGCCGGACGCGAAATATCCAGCCGGTGAAAACGGCCAGCAGCACCGCGTAATACCAGAGGAAGGTCATCGGGCGCGGCGCGGCCACGTGCCAATTGCCCAAGGCCCAATGGGCCGACCATTGGCTGGCGGCAATGATGCACTTCATCCAAAACCAGGCGGCATGATTGAATAAGACAGCCAGCGCGGGAAACCAGCCGCCGGTCAGCAGGCTGGCCATGCAACTCATCAAGGCCAGCGCGGTCAACGGCACGACCACCATGTTGGCCGGCACTCCGACCGGGGTGAACAAATGAAAATAAAGTGCGGTCAGCGGCAGCGAGCCGAGGAAAGCCGCGAGCGACATGACAAAGGCGTCAATCCCGCGCCGCCGCAGGGCTTCGCCCCACACTTGCCAGGCCGAACGCACCTCGTCAGGCACCAGTTCATCGGGCGGAAAAAACCGGGCGTAAAGAAAACGCCGCATCGGCAGGGCCAGCAAAGCAATGCACAAGACAATAAGAAAGGAAAGTTGGAAACCGGCCTGGAAAAGCTGTTGCGGGTTCCAAATCAAAATAATCAACGCGGCGGCGAAAAGCGAGTTGAGCAAATCGCCGGGGCGCTTCACCGCCCATCCGCCAATGACAATGCTCATCATGATGGCGGCGCGCACGGCGGAGGCCGGCCATCCGGTCAGCCCCGCGTAGAACCAGATCACGGGCACGACCACCAGGCCGCAAAGGGCGCGCGGGATTTGCAGCGCGCGCAACAGGCCGATGCCAATAGCCGCGAGCAAACCGATGCGCAATCCGTCCACGGCGAAAATGTGGAACGTCCCCGCCCGCATGAAAGGCTCTTCCACGTTTTCGGTCAGCGGGGCCTTCCAATCCAGCGCCAGGGTCCACATCAGGCGCAGGGCCTGATCTTCCTGCGGCATTCCCAGGGCCAGCGTGCGCCGCGCCCAGGCGCAGAAACGCTCCGGCAGCGGCGCGCCTTCCGCCGGGCCAACGGCCACCCAGGCGTTGGTGGAATCGGCCCGCAACTGGAAATAAACTTCCTGGAGGCGATAATACTGGCGAGGATTCATCAACCCATTGGCCAGCGGGCCGCGCAGTGGACGAATAATGCCGCTGACTTCGACGCTCCGGCCATTGAAAAAATCGGAGGCCAAAACACCGGGAGTGCCGGCGATGACTTTTCCCCAGGCCGGCTGCCATTGGCCGTCGCGGCAGATTTCCGCCGCCTGCAACAGCGTGGCGGTATGCCAGAATTCCTTCGCGCCGCGCTCGAAAATCCGCGGGGTGGGCGAAGCGCAAATCACGCCGCGCAACTTGACGTCTTCCGGCGCCGCGCCGAGGAGGAGCCGCAAATCCCGGGGCGAAATCACCGCCGTGCGCCGTTCCAGATTTACCCAGCCCGCCAGCAGCAGAAGGACGCCCAAAAGGAAAATCCGCCCGCCATTCCAGAACATCGCCGCCAACCCCGCCGCCAGGGCGGCCGCGAACAACGCGGCCAGCGGCGGACGCGCCCATTGTCCGAGGACAACGCCGCCGGCGAAACACAACGCCACAGGCAGGAGCGGGCGTTTCACGGGAATGGCTTTTTTGGGCGAAGCCGGCGGGCCGCCCAAACCGCCGCCAGACCAAAACCGGCCCCGCAAGTGTCAATCAAAACATCGCGCACGGCGGCCTCGCGGCCGGGCACGAATTTCTGGTGGAATTCATCCGAGGAGGCGTAGAAGGCGGCGAGCAGCAGCGCAATCAAGTATTGGCGGGACCGGCAGGCCTCCCAGGCCGGGTCCAAATGCACCAGGCGCCAAAGCAGCATCCCCAGAATGCTGTACTCCACGAAGTGGGCCGTTTTCCGCACCACAAAATGAACCTGGTCAATCGCCTGGTCGGAAATATGCGGGAAGAGCCAGAGGAGGATGGGGCGGACAATGCGGGAAGTATTTTCCGGCCGGCCCAGCCCGGTGGAAGCGCCAAAAATCAGGATCATCCAAACAACCACCGGCAGCCAATACTTGAAAAAACGTCCAGACATGGCAGCAAAGAAAACAGCCCCGCCGCCGCCAAGGCAAGAGGAAAGAACCGCGCCGCAAAATCAAGTTTGCCATGCGGCCCGGCGTCTGGCATCAATAAGACTCCATTATGCGATTTCTGAAAACTATGGGAGTGGGGCTGGCGGCGGCTTTGGCGGCTTGTTCCGATACGGCCTGCGGCGCGGCTGCGGATGACGTGGTTGCCGCCACGTGGCATTTCACGGGCGGCGCCGATCTGGCGAACAACACCAATTTTGACAACGTCAAGAAAATGCTGACGCTGGGTTCGAGCCTGGATTTCCGCAATCTGGCCCTGACGCGCTTTTCCGGCTGGCTGGGTAAATCAGTATTCTTGACAACGAACGAGGAGGCAGTGGCGGCATTGCGGCCTTTGCTCGACGATCTTTTGGGCGCCGAGTCGCTGGGGGCGGCGGGGGGGGCGTCCAACGGGCCGCTCAGTTTCATGGTGGCGTTGCGTTTGAACGACGCGCGCGCGCTGGCCTGGCAAACGGCACTGCCCAAGGCGGCGGGCGGGCCGGGCCAGAGTTTTCAGGCGCAAGGTTTCAGCGGGCAGCAATGGAAAATCGCCGGGGGACAGGCGTTTTGGCTGGTGCGCGCCAAGGATTGGCTGCTGGCCGGCGGGGGCGAGGATCTTCGCGCCCTGCAAACCCAATACCTGCAACAAATCAGCCAGAAGGGCCGGCCCGCTCCCGCTCTGAATCCGAGCTGGCTGGAAGCGGACGTGGATTGGCCGCGATTGGTTCACTGGATGCCAAACTTCCCCCGCATTCTGCAACTGGCCCGCACGAAGTTCACTTTCACCGCGCCCGACCAGTCGTTGTTGATGTCGGCAAAGGTGATATATCCGAAACCGGTGCCGTGGAAGTCCGAGCCGTGGCGCATCCCCACCCGGATCGTGCGCGATCCGTTGATCAGTTTTACGGCGGGCCAGGATCTTGCGGCATTTATGGACCCCGGCGAACCTCTGGCCAAATTGACGGATAATCCGCTGGCCGGACAATTCTACGTCTGGGCGTTGGGGGAAATGGGCCTGCAAAGCTACGGCGCGTGGCCGGTGGCGAACGCAACCAATTCCATCCAGCGCGTGGCGGCGGAAGCGACGAACATTTTCAATCCCGCTTTCAAGCAAAACGTGTGGGGCGAACTGCGCTGGCAAGCGGAGCACAAGACGCTCATTTGGGCAAATCTCTGCCCGATTCTGCTGCCCACATTGCAAATTGCGCCCGAAACCAACGGCCAGTATCTTCTGGCCTGCCTTTTTCCGATTGCGCTGAGAAACAAGCCGGCTCCGGAGGAACTCTTCCAGCAGTTCACCGGCCGCACCAACGTCGTCTATTACGATTGGGAAGGAACCGGAAACCGGCTGGAACAGTGGCGGTTGTTGAGCGGCATGTTACCTATCCTCCCCCGGATGCAAACGGCCTCCTCCGCGGGCAATTCCACCAACCGTCCGACGGCCGCCCGGTCCGCCAATCCGTCCGCCTCAACCAACAATCCATCCACAAGCCGGCGCCCCAAATCGCCGATCGTCGTGGTGGACAACTGGTTTAGCGGCGTGACCCCCATGCTCTGGGATCACGACACGGTTACCGAAATCACGCGCACCGGTCCGGCTGAATTGACCGTCTTGCGCAAATCGCCATTCGCCGTCACCTCTCTGGAATTGGTTCTGCTCTCGCATTGGTTGAGCGGGACCGGTTCGCCGGGCATTGATCCCAGGCTGCTACCGCCGCCGGCCAAAATAACAGGTCCCGGCATAAATCCGGGCGCCCCTGCTCCGTCCCATGATCAAACTCGGGGTCAACATTGATCACGTCGCCACCTTGCGGGAGGCGCGCTATCGCGGGCGCGAGCGCGGCGAACCGGACCCGATCGAAGCGGCGCTGATCTGCCAGGCCGCCGGCGCTCAGGGGATTACCGCCCATTTGCGCGAAGACCGCCGGCATATCCAGGACCGGGACGTCGTCAAACTTCGCCAGGTGATCAAGACCCGTTTCAACCTGGAAATGGCCAACACGCCCGAAATCGCCGGCATTGCGCTGCGGCTGAGGCCGGATGTCGTTTGCCTGGTGCCGGAGCGGCGCGAGGAATTGACGACCGAAGGCGGTTTGGACGTGGCGGCCCATCAGCCCGCCTTGTCCGAAACCCGGCGCAAAATGAACGACGCCGGCATCGAGGTCAGCCTCTTTATCTCGCCCGTTGCCGCGCAAGTGGAAGCCGCCGCCAAGGTGGGCGCGCAATACGTTGAATTGAACACCGGCTTGTTCGCCGAGAGTTTCCATCGCAAACACGAGCGCTCCCAGGAAATGGAAAAACTGGCGGCCGCCGCCGGGCAGGCGCATTCCGTGGGGTTGCGCGTCAACGCCGGGCACGGCCTGAACTACCAGAACCTCCCGGCCCTGCTGGCGGCGACACCCCATCTGGTCGAATTGAACATTGGCCACAGCATTATCAGCCGGGCGCTGGTGGTTGGCCTGTCCACCGCCGTGCGCGAAATGCTGCTCATCCTGCAAGAGGACACCCGCGGCGCCCCCGCGCCCTGACCTCCCGTGATCTTAGGCAGCGGCATAGACATTGTGGAAGTGGCTCGCGTGGAAGCGGTGCGCCAAAAGCACGGCGAACGGTTCCTCAAGCGGATTCTGCATCCCGGCGAAATCGCCTACTGCCTTTCGCACAAATCTCCAGGGCCATTTCTCGCCGCCCGATTCGCCGGCAAAGAAGCCATATCCAAGGCTTTCGGCACCGGCATCGGCGGGCAACTTGGCTGGCAGGACATGGAAATCGCCCGCAAAGAGAGCGGCGAACCGTATGTGATCCTGCACGGCAAAGGGCTGGAGATGCTGGCCCGCCGCGGCGCCCGCTCCGTCCACATCAGCCTCAGCCACACCGAGAAACACGCCACGGCCGTCGCCATCCTGGAAGGCTGAGGATGGTTTGCAAACCGGCCTGAGTGGGGCTATGTTCTCCACCATATTGTTATGGGAATGATCAGTTTGTCACCACCAAAAACCGGCTCCAAACCGGAGCAGATGCTGGACAAGCAAAGCGAGCGCGACTATCGGCGGTTGCGGATAGACAAGGTCGGGGTGCGCGGCTTGCGCTTCCCCATCCAAATCCGCGACAAGGAAAGGACGCTGCAAAACACCATCGCGACCATCGGCATGTATGTGGATTTGCCGCAGGAATTCAAAGGCACGCACATGAGCCGGTTTATCGAGGTACTCAACTCGCACGGCAACGTGGTGCATGTGGAGAACATCACGGAAATCCTGCGGGCCATGCAGGCGCGGTTGAAGGCGGCGGCGGCGCACCTGGAGATGGAGTTCCCGTTTTTCCTGGTGAAAAAGGCGCCGGTTTCCGGGATGGAGAGCGTGATGGATTACACGGCGCGGTTCGATGCCACGGCCTTTGGCCGGGAGATAGATTTTGTGCTGACGGTGCGGGTGGGAGTGACCACGGTTTGCCCCTGCTCCAAGGCCATCAGCCGGCATGGGGCGCACAACCAGCGGGGATTGGTCACGTTGCAGGTGCGTTCGCGGCAGCCGATCTGGATCGAGGATTTGATCGCGCTGGTGGAAGGCTCGGCCAGTTCGGAGTTGTATTCATTGCTCAAACGGCAGGACGAAAAGGCGGTGACGGAACGGGCCTACGAGAACCCGGTTTTTGTGGAGGATTTGGTGCGCAACGTGGCGCTGCAGCTCAACGCCCAACCCGAAGTGACGTGGTACAAGGTCGAAGCGGAAAATTTCGAGAGCATCCACAACCACAACGCCTACGCCTGCATCGAGAGAGGATAGGGGGAGTTGGGAATTCAGATTTCAGATTGCGGATTGCGGATTGCGGATTGGAAAGTTTTTTCAAGAAAAGAGTGGCGTTTTTCCCGGCCTCTGATAGAGTCCTGCGCCCGCCAAACGAGGCGGAACGGGCGGAAGGCCCGTGCCGCCGGATGGCGGGGAGAGGCTGGAACAAGTGACAAGTGAAAAACAGATAATGAAGAAGACGCAAAAGACGGCCAAGGTCAAGAAAGCCCCGACGACGGCCAGTTCGGCATCGGTGCTGGGCATGGGCGGCCCCCGTCCCAAGAGCGCGCCGCTCGTCGCGGTGAAGGTGAAGCCGGAATGGGTCAAGTACCATCAGCATTTGCTGGAATTAAGGGACCGCCTGCTGGCGCAAATGAGCGGGCTGGCCAAGGAATCGGCGGAGGAAATGACCAGTTACAGCCTGCACATGGCGGATTCTGGCACGGACAATTTTGACCGGGATTTTGCCCTGAGCCTGCTTTCGTCGGACCAGGACGCCATTTACGAGATTGAAGAGGCGCTGAAACGGATCGAGAAGAGGACCTACGGCATCTGCGAATTGAGCGGCAAGCCCATCCCCAAGAACCGGCTGGACGCCATCCCCTGGACGCGATTCACCGTGGAGGCGCAAAGCCAGCTCGAACGGGACGGAGCGTTGCGCCAGCGGCGCCTGGGCCAACTGGGCACGGTGGACAACTCCGGAGGGGTGGAAGTGGAGGAAGAAGAAGAGACGGAAGAAAAGCCGGTCAAAGACAAGGAATAAAATGCCCCGCGAAATCATTACCATTGAATGCACCGAAGCGCGCAAGGAAGGCAAATCCCCTTCGCGCTACACCACCACCCGCAACAAGAAAACCAAGACGGAGAAATTGGAAATCAAGAAGTATAATCCGGCCCTGCGCCGCCAC
>Ga0326727_10001806_pt1 | contig 76772 bp, 67 predicted proteins | sample MB2enrmetagenome_FD_207643 | JGI IMG/M metagenome (GOLD analysis project Ga0326727, IMG submission 207643) | Lab enriched peat soil microbial communities from McLean, Ithaca, NY, United States - MB29MY | ecosystem: Environmental > Terrestrial > Soil > Wetlands > Peat | place: USA: New York... | reverse complement strand
GTTTTCCGGCGGCAGCCTGAAACGCATGACGGTTTTTGCGCTGGGAATCATGCCGTATATCACGGCGTCGATCATCCTCCAGTTGTTGGGTGTAGTTTCGCCTACCCTGGAAAAGCTGAAGAAGGAAGGCGAACTGGGCCGGCGAAAGATTACGGAGTACACGCGCTGGCTCACGGTGGGACTGAGCGCGTTTCAGGGATTCGGGATCGCGGCCGCTTTACAAAGACAGGGCTCCCAGTTGGTGGCGAACCCTGGACCTGGGTTTATTCTTGCCACGGTTTTGACGCTCACCACGGGCGCAGTCTTCATTATGTGGTTGGGAGAGCAGATCACCTCGCGGGGAATTGGTAACGGCATGTCGCTGCTCATCTTCACCGGCATCGTGGCGGGTCTTCCGCGCGGCGTAGCTGACCTTTACGAAAAGGTCTTCGTCACTCGCGTTTGGAGTTTTCCGGTGCTCCTTGCGTTGCTGGTATTCATGGTGGCCATTGTTGCTTTTATTGTAATGGTAGAACGCGGCGAACGGCGCGTTCCGATCCAGTACGCAAAGCGCATTGTGGGCCGAAAAGTGATGGGGGGTGTATCAACCCACCTTCCGCTGAAGGTGAACAGCGGCGGCGTCATGCCCATCATCTTTGCTGTCTCGATTCTGACCTTCCCGCAAACGGTGGGATTATTCTTATCCAAAACGAGTATTCTAGGGCGTATGATTGCCAAGTTCGTCAGCCTGTTTGCCTGGGGTGAACCGCTCTATACGCTCAGCTACGTCATATTAATAATGTTTTTTGCACACTTTTACCTTTCCATCGTGTATAACCCCGATGAGGTTGCCGATAACGTCCGCAAGCAAGGCGGCTTCATTCCCGGCATTCGTCCCGGCAAGCGCACCGCCGATCATCTGGATGACGTTCTCACGAAGATTACCTGGGTGGGCGGGCTGTATTTAGCCTTGGTCGCGTTGATCCCGGAGATTATGCTTGCGGGCCTGCGCGTTAACCACTTACCGGTTTGGCTGGGAGGAGCGTGGTTTGACGCCAACCTTCCCGCTTGGTTGTTGCACGGTCTGAACGTTAATTTCTACTTCGGCGGCACTTCGTTGTTGATCGTTGTGGGTGTGGCCATGGACACTGTTCAGCAGGTCGAAGCGCAGTTGATTATGCGCCACTACGAAGGCTTTCTGAAGAAGGGACGGGTTCGAGGGCGGAGGGCTTACTGAAGCCTTGTTGGGCGCGCGGCCATGCGCCCCCACATGGCCGTCACCGCCGTGAAGACGTGGGTCGGGGGAAATGACAGTCAGCGGATGTCGAGGAGGTGGATGAAGTCGCAGGCTCTAATATTTCTGGGTGCTCCGGGAGCAGGGAAGGGCACTCAGGCGCGCGAAGTCTCGAAGCACTTTCACATTCCGCAGATTTCCACAGGGGACATCTTGCGCGAAGCAGTGCGAAACGGGACTCCCCTGGGACTCGCCGCTAAGGTTAAAATGGAAGCTGGGGACTTGGTCCCCGACGAAGTGGTGTGCGGTATTGTGGAGCAAAGGATTTGCCAGCCCGACTGCCAGAACGGCTTCATCCTGGACGGCTTTCCTCGCACTCTCGGGCAGGCGCAGTTTGTGGATCGGATGCTCGAAACTAAGGGAAAAGGAAATCCCCTCGTCATCGACATCAAGGTCGATCCGGATTTGCTCCTCAAGCGGCTGAGCGGTCGACGCACCTGCTCCCTTTGCGGCGAACTCTACAACGTCTACTTCAATCCTCCGCGAGTTGCCGGCATTTGTGACAAGGATGGTGCGCTGCTTTTGAAGCGGTCGGATGACGACGAGGAGGTTATTCGCCAGCGGCTGCTGGCTTACGAGAAACAGACCAGCCCGTTGATCGCTTATTACAAGACGAAAGGCTTTCTTCATGGGGTGGATGGCGACGGCAGGCCGGAGCTCATCGCGAAGGAACTGATCGATTTGTTGGGGAAGGCATGATCATCTGCAAGTCACCGGCTGAGGTTGAAAGGCTCCGGCGTAGTGGCAGAATGGTGAGGGGACTGCTGGAGGAGTTGCGGGAGCGAGTGCAGCCCGGAGTCAGCACGTTGGAGCTGGAAAAATATATCGAAGGGCGGATCACTCAACTGGGTGCACGCTCGGCATTTAAGGGTCACAAGGGTTACCCGTGCTGTTTGTGTGCTTCGGTGAATAGCGAGGTCATCCACGGCATTCCTTCCGACCGCGCCCTCGAAAAAGGCGATATACTCAGTTTAGACCTGGGCGTGATTGTTGACGGCTATTACGGGGACTCGGCGATAACCGTGCCCGTGGGCGAAGTTCCGGAGTCAACTCAGAGGCTGTTGCGAGTTACCCAGGAAGCGTTAGCGCTCGCTATCGACCAGGTACGGCTGGGAAATCGGTTGGGGGACGTTTCCGCTACCGTACAGCGGCACGTGGAAGCGCACGGCTACTCTGTAGTGCGAGAATTTGTAGGTCACGGCATCGGGCGCGAGCTTCACGAGGAGCCGCAAGTCCCTAATTTCGGGCAGCCCGGCCACGGGCCGGTGCTCAAACAAGGCATGGTTCTGGCAATCGAGCCCATGGTGAACGCCGGCGGGCCGGCGGTTCGTGTCCTGGCTGACAACTGGACTGCGGTGACGGTGGACGGGGCATTGTCCGCTCACTTTGAGCATATGGTTGCGGTCACCCGCAATGGGCCGGATATTCTGACGCTGCAATAGTGCTGTAGGGGCGACGCTTGTGGTCGCCCGAGTCAGTGTAATTGGGTTGACCACTGTGGTCGCCCGGGGCAGGCGGAAAGCCTCCCCAACGGATTCGCGAGTATGGCTAAGGAAGACGCAATCGAAGTTGTGGCGACGGTGCTGGAAGCTTTGCCGAACGCGATGTTTCGCGTGGAACTGGATAATAAGCACCATGTCCTGGCGCACATCTCGGGCAAGATGAGGAAGAATTTCATCCGCATTCTTCCCGGAGATAAGGTCGCCGTTGAGCTCTCTCCGTACGACCTGACGCGCGGGCGCATTGTCTTCCGGTATAAGTAACGGAGAAACGAAACTCGAAATTCGGAGCTTTGAATTTGGAGTCTGAAAACTGCGGTCAGTCCGATTTTCGAACTTGGGCGAGGTAGAAATGAAGGTCCGGTCGTCGGTTAAAAAGATCTGTTCGAAATGTAAGATTGTGCGCCGTGCCGGCGTGGTGAGGGTGATCTGCGAGAATCCGAAGCATAAGCAGCGGCAGGGATGAGGGCGAAAATCGAAATTCGAAACTCGAGGACTGAGCTGTTTTCGCCGTGGATTTACTGATTTGGAATTTAGGATCTTGATTCTCGAATTCCTGTTTTCGAGTTTCGGTTTTCGATTTTCGAATTTCGGTTTTCCCGCGAGGTGAATCGTGGCTAGAATTTCAGGTATCGACTTGCCCCCGAAGAAGCGGGCGGAAATTGGTTTAACGTACATTTACGGGATCGGCCGGGCGCGCGCGATGTCCATTCTGGTCCGCGCCGGTGTGAACCCGGATAAGAAGGTCAAGGACTTGACTGAAGACGAGGTTACGCGGATCCGCCAGTTGATTGAGGAAGAGGGTGGAGTGGAAGGCGACCTGCGGAAAGAGCTGGCCATGAACGTCCGAAGGCTAATTGAAATCGGCTCCTACCGCGGCATGCGCCATCGCCGCAGTCTTCCGGTGCGAGGCCAGCGCACGCACACTAACGCGCGAACCCGCAAGGGACCGCGAAAAGGGACCATTGCGAACAAGAAGCGCTCCATGGCTAAGACGTAGCACGGTCCGGGGTACGACACGTCGTTGCGGCGAAATCAAGGTGGTGAGGATACATGGCGAAAGCGGCAGCAAAGCCAGGCAAGAAAAAGGTCTTTAAGAAGAAGGAAAAGCGCATCGTCCCCAGCGGCATCGTTCACGTTCAGGCGTCGTTCAACAATACTCTTGTGAGCATCACGGACGGCGACGGGAAGCTGGTCTGCTGGTCCAGCGCAGGTTCTTTGGGCTTCAAAGGTTCGCGCAAAGGAACCCCCTTCGCGGCTCAGCAAGCGGCGCTGCGGGTGGCGAACGCGGCGCGTGATCATGGGATGCGAAGCGTGGAAGTTCGCGTGAAAGGGCCCGGGGCGGGTCGCGAATCGGCCATTCGCGCCCTGGCGACCGCAGGCTTGGAAGTCCGCAGTATCAAGGACGTAACGCCCATACCCCATAACGGGTGCAGGCCGCCCAAGCGGCGGCGCGTATAATCGAAATTCGAAAACCGAAAATCGAAAATGGAAATTCTATAACTGGAGATCGATCACTGAGAAGCGAAAAGGCCAACTCGGTTGAAGTTGTCGGGCCTGCCCCAAAAGCTGCCATTGCCGATTTCAAGGACCTGGAAGTGTGGAAGGTGGCGCGGGAGTTGCGGACCGCGATTTATGGAGTGGCCCGGCGGCTTCCGGATTTCGAGAAGTGCGGGCTGGCAGGCCAACTTCGACGGGCGGCAACGTCAGTAGGAATATGTAGGTTTGCAGGCCGTTGGTTTTCGACTTTCGGCTCGGGCAGCGTCATATGTCAACGACAGGCTTGCGGGTTGGCGAATTTCGGTTTTCGCATTTCGATTCACCCGCAACAAGGGGGTTAGATTGGCGAGGTATCGTGAAGCAGTTTGTCGGCTTTGCCGGCGGGAAGGTACGAAGCTATTTTTGAAAGGGCGCCGGTGTCTTACTGACAAGTGCGCCATCGAGAAGCGCAACTTTGCCCCGGGCCAGCATGGTAAGTCGCGCCGCCCCAAACTGGTCGGCTACGGACTTCAGCTTCGGGAGAAGCAGAAGGTCCGCCGCCTTTATGGCATTCTGGAAGACCAATTCCGGGCCTATTTTGAGAAGGCGGCGCGCATGCGGGGAGTGACGGGCGAAAACTTGTTGCTCATGCTGGAGCGGCGTTTAGATAATGTTGCGTACCGCCTCGGCCTTGCCACTTCGCGCGCCCAGGCCCGCCAACTGGTTCGGCACGGACACCTTGAAGTGGGGGGACGCAAGGTGAACATTCCGGCGTTTCCGGTTTCGCCCGGCCAGGAAATCGCCGTCCGCGAAAAGAGCAAGCAACTGTCGGCCCTCTTGCAAGCGCTCGACTTGACCGGCAACAAGGCCGTTCCGCCCTGGTTGGAGTTCAATAGGGAAGCGCTGAGGGCGAGGGTCATCTCGTTGCCCAAACGCGAGGATGTGAACTTCCCCATCCAGGAACAGATGATCGTGGAACTTTATTCGAAGTGAAGCTGGGAGGTACCAACACAATGCTTTGGAAAGGCTTTCAAAAACCTAAGCGTTTAGTTTGTAACACGGATACGCTGACCGACAAGTACGGCCAGTTCTCTGCCCAACCTTTCGAACGGGGGTTTGGGACTACCATCGGAAACGCCCTGCGACGGGTGTTGCTGTCCTCCATCGAGGGAGGCGCGATCACGGCCGTGAAGATCGAGGGCGTCATGCATGAGTTCTCTTCCATCCCCGGAGTGGTGGAAGACGCGACCGACATCATCCTGAATCTTAAGCAGATTCCGCTGAAGATGCACACCGAGGGCCCCAAGACTCTGCATCTGGTTGTGGACAAGCAGGGTGAAGTAACCTCCCGCATGATCCAGGCAGATGCGGATGTGGAAATTCTTGATAAGGACGTCTATATTGCCACCGTCAGTGAAGGTGGGAGCCTGCACATCGAGATGCGCGTTAAGATCGGCCGGGGCTATGTTTCTGCGGAGAAGAATTTTGACGAGGACCTTCCCATTGGGTACATCCCTGTGGACTCCGTACACTCCCCCATCCGCAAGGTGAATTACACCGTGGAGGCCGCCCGCCTCGGGCAGATGACCGACTACGATAAGCTGACTCTGGACGTCTGGACTAACGGCGCAGTCACGCCACAGGACGCAATTGGATTAGCTGCCAAGCTTCTCAAGGACCACACCGCGACTTTCATCAACATCGAAGAAGAGCCGGAGCTCGAGCAGGCTCCGCCGGAGAAGCCGGCCGCCGTCTACAATGAGAACCTGGATCGCTCGGTCGAGGAGTTGGAGCTTTCGGTTCGGTCTTACAACTGCCTGAAGAACGCCAATATCACGACGATCCGGGAATTAGTCCAGAAGACTGAGCAGGAGATGCTGAAGACGAAGAACTTCGGGCGCAAATCCTTGAATGAGATCAAGGAGATTCTGACTGCGATGGGCCTCAGCCTAGGCATGAAGACTGACGAGAAGGGGAATCCTCTCATGCCTGCTCAGCAGCAGCCCGGGCAACAAATCAAGGGGCAGGATTGGGAAGATGCGACATCGTAATTACGGAAGAAAACTAAGCCGGAACACCTCGCACCGCAACGCGCTGATGCGCAATCTGGTCACCTCGCTTATTCTCACCGAGCGGATTCACACCACGGTGGCCAAAGCCAAAGCGGCGCGTCCCGTTGTCGAGCGAATGATCAGCCTGGGGAAACGCGGTGACCTGCATGCCCGCCGCCTGGCGGCGAGCTACTTGCTGGATCCCGCGGCGCTCAAGCCGCTCTTCGGCGAATTCGCCCAGCGTTACGTAGAGCGTAAGGGCGGCTATACGCGAATCGTACGAACTGGTTGGCGAAAGGGCGACGGAGCTGACTTGGCCGTATTGGAGTTAGTAGGCTCCGAGGTCCTCCAGAAGTTAGCCGAAAAGCGCGCCAAGAGAGCTGAAGCCAAACAGAAGGCCGCGGAAAAGGCTAAGACCGAAGAGCCACCCCCGCCAGCCGAGGAGGAAGAGAAGAAGTAGCGCGGACCCCCGGTTCTGGGGTCCGCGGCTCTCCTCGATTGTCGATTGCCGTGTCCCAACGAGGAAGTCATATCAAGCTTCGCCGCATCGGAGCCAGTGGCGAGAACGGGTCACTGACGATTCCTAACCATCCTGAGCTTGACATCTGCGCTACTCCTCCCGCTTGACTTCACCCCCCCTTTCCAGCCAAAGATATTAATAATGATCAAGACCAATAAGACCGCGGACGTGAGCGAGGGCTCCGAGCGTTTGCCCCGTAACGTGTGGGCGCTTTCTTGGGTGGCTTTTTTCAATGACACGTCCACCGAAATGAGCTACTGGCTCCTGCCCCAATTCCTCATCGGCGTTCTGGGCGCGGGTCCGATGGTTTTTGGGTTGATCGAAGGCGCTGCCGAAACGGTGTCCAGTTTTGCGCGGCTTCTGTCGGGTTGGCTTTCGGACCGCTTTCGCACGCGGAAGCCGCTTGTTGCCGCCGGGTATACTGCCGCGAATATCGTAAAGCCTTTTCTGGCGGTGGCCACCACCTGGGGGCAGGTATTCTGCATTCGCTTCACGGACCGCGCGGCCAAAGGCTTCCGTGGAGCGCCGCGCGACGCCTTGCTTGCCGACTCGGTCTCGCCATCGCAGCGTGGTTCGGCATTTGGTCTGCGCCAGGCTATGGACACAGCAGGGGCGGTGCTAGGCCCGCTGGCCGCGCTCGCTCTGCTGCCCTTGTTTTCCGGCAACCTGCGCACGCTTTTTTGGCTGGCTGCAATTCCGGGAGCGATATGCATTCTGCTGGTTTGGCTCGCAGTCTCTGAAGTTCGTCCGTCAGCGCAGGGGTCGCATGGCGATGCATCCTCGCAGAGGGTAGGGGAGCATGGCCATACGCTCCTAGCGGCATGGAATCGGACTCTGGTTGTCATGTTGGTTGCGGTTGGCCTGTTCTCGCTCGGCAACTCCTCGGATTTGTTCCTGATACTCCGCGCCCAAAACCTGGGGGTCCGCGCCGCCCTCGCCCCGGGACTGGGGCTGCTTTTCAATTTAGTGTACACGTCGCTGAGTTGGCCGGCGGGAAGGCTCTCCGACCGGATCCGTCGGCGCACCCTCGTGGTCCTGGGTTACTTGACCTACAGCGCGGTCTATTTGGGATTCTCACTCGCTCGAGGAGCGCAGTTCGCCTGGCTCCTGTTTGCAGTTTATGGCGCCTACTACGCCATGACGGAAGGCGTCCTGCGCGCTTGGATTGCGGACCTTGTTCCCAGCTCCAGTCGAGGATCTGTCTTTGGAGTGTTCAATTGGGTGGCGGGCGTCGCGGCCTTTCCGGCGAGCCTGCTGGCGGGGTGGCTGTGGCGGCACTATTCTCCCGCGACGCCATTTTTCATTTCCGCCCTGCTTTCCTTCGGCGCAGCTCTGTTGCTGTTGCTCGCCTGACTTGCCGGGATTGATGTAGCGGCGGCTTTACGCCGCCAATTGGCGAGGTAAATTCGCAGCTACCTTTGGCGAGGTAAACTCGCCGCTACTCTCTCGCGAGGATACCCTGAAGGCGCCTGCCCACGTAAAGAAGCGTGATTGCCAAGAGGGCTCCGAAGGTGTCAAGGCCACAGTCCTTAATAGACGCGGTCCTGCCGGGAACGAAACTCTGGTGGTATTCATCCGTCAGTGAGAACAGGCCGGCGACCACCACAGCGCTGACGGCGCTGCGGGTGTTCCAGCTTTCAGGACTGCGAAAAGTGAAGGAATGGTAGAGAAAAAGGGCGAAAATTCCATACTCAGTGCAATGCGCAAGCTTGCGAATCAAAAAGTGAATGATCGCGAAGCTCGAGGGCGCAAGGTGAATGTGTAAAGAGCTGAAAAGTTGCTCGAGCAGCCAACCAGTGGCAGAGGCGCCGTAGGCTCCGGTGGAAAGGAACGTGATGGTGCCCGCCCAAGCCAGCGTGAATACCCACGTCAGCACCACGCGGGGCTGTAAATAGACGGGACGGGCAAGCTGGTGAGGGTTAGTCAAGCCAGTAGTTGGGCGCTTCCTTGGTGATGATAACATCGTGAACGTGACTCTCTCTCAAACCCGCGGCGGTGATTCGTATGAAACGCCCTTTACTCTGAAGTTCTGGAATGTTCGCACACCCGCAGTAGCCCATGCCGGAGCGAAGCCCTCCTACAAGCTGATCCACCAAGTCAGCCAGGAGACCCTTGTAAGGCACGCGTCCTTCGATGCCTTCCGGCACCAGTTTGCTCACCTCTCCGCGCGCTACGGTGGCTTCCTGGGCGTAGCGGTCTCCGGAGCCGGCGGCCATGGCTGCGATGGAGCCCATCCCGCGGTATGACTTGAAGCTCCGCCCCTGGTAGAGGATCGACTCCCCGGGGCTTTCCTCGGTTCCCGCAAAGAGGCTGCCGATCATGACGCAACTGGCGCCGGCGGCAATGGCCTTGGTGACGTCCCCGGAATATTTGATGCCGCCATCCGCGATGATGGGCACACCGGCCTCACGCGTGGCGCGCCAGCACTCACCGATGGCCGTGATTTGGGGAACACCCGCCCCGGTCACCACGCGGGTGGTGCAGATCGAACCGGGGCCGATACCCACTTTCAATCCATCCACTCCCAACTGAACCAAGTCGAGCGCCCCTTGGTAAGTTGCGACGTTGCCGGCGATGAGGTCAATGTCAGGAAAGTTGTGTTTGACGCGGCGCACGGCCTCCATCACCCGAGAGGAATGGCCATGCGCGGTGTCGACCACCAGCACGTCAACCTTCGCTCTCACTAATTCTGCCGCCCGCTCCAGAAAGTCGCCGGTCGCCCCCAGCCCCGCCCCAACCCTAAGACGGCCCTGTGAATCCTTGCAGGCATTCGGGTACTTCAATCGCTTTTGGATATCTTTGACGGTGATGAGACCTTTCAGGTTGAACTTCTCATCAACAACCGGGAGTTTTTCCACCCGGTGCTTGTGAAGGATCGACTCCGCCTCCTCGAGAGTAGTCCCCTCTGAGACGGTAATGAGGTTTTCCTTCGTCATCACCTGCTCGACCGGCAAGTCAAACCGGGTTTCAAATCGCAGATCGCGGTTGGTGAGGATCCCCATCAGTTTGCCGTTGCGCGTTACGGGGACGCCAGAGATCTTGTACTTCTTCATGATTTCCTGAGCCTCGTAAATCCTGCTCTCAGGACTCACGGTGACCGGGTCAACAATCATGCCGCTTTCCGAGCGCTTGACTTTGTCTACTTCCAGCGCCTGCGCATCAACCGGCATACTTCGATGAATGATGCCGAGGCCGCCCTGCTGAGCTAACGCAATGGCCAGACGTGATTCCGTCACGGTGTCCATGGGCGCGCTCACGATCGGCAGGTTTAACCCAATGTTGCGCGTTACCTTGGTCTCTGTGTCCACCTCGGTCGGCAGAACAGAGGATTGGGCGGGCAGCAGTAGAACGTCATCGAAAGTAAGCCCCTCCGGGATTGGTCCGTCAAGCATAAGGCCCCCTAGTCGCTTAGCCAAGAGATTAAGTGAGCTATTCTAGCGGCCAGCCCCGTAGATGGTCAAGGATCGGTTGATCTCACCAAACTGCATTCCAGAACTTACTCACATCGGTTTTTGTTTCTCGGACCGCATTGGCGGGAGCCGAGGCCGCGTCCCTTTTGAGTGTGACCGTGCCGTCCTTCAATGCTGCACCTGTCGCTTTGCCGGCATCTTCAACAGTTGCTTCAATCACCTCTTCGTTAGTTTGACGCAGAAACTTAAATGGAAGTTGGTACCCAGAAATTGACACGCCTGGGTGCGTGTGCTAGGTTGAAGTTTTGGGCAGTGTCTCTATTGCCTGACTGTACGCTGCTGGCCTGAGTTCGAATATAAGGATGCCGCCGGAGCGGCGCTGCGACGAAGCATGGCGAGTGTTGAACGCTTCTTTTACGACCACTACGGGCTGGCGGAATCCAGTCTCGCGCGCTATCTCGAAGCAGCGCTTTCGGAGGGCGGAGATTACGCCGACCTTTATTTTGAACACACCACCACCTCATCCATCCTCCTGGACGAATCGCTGGTCAAGACGGCTACGGAAGGTATTTCCATGGGCTGTGGCATCCGTGTGCTTTCGGGCGAGCAGACGGGTTACGGCTACACCGATGACCTCGCGCCGGAGAGAATTCTCAAGGCCGCGAAGATCGCGGCGCGAATTGCCAGTGGTCCTGCGCACGTCTCCAGTGTTGGGCTCAGTACAATTGCGAATACGCATGACTTCTATCCGGTAGCGTCTCCGGCCACAGAACGCGAACTTACTGAAAAGCTGGAATTGGTTTTGAGGGCGGACCGGGCGGCGCGCGCCTACGACCCGCGCATCAAGCAGGTTCGAGTTACTTTTGGCGACCAGATTCGCCACGTGCTGATTGCCGGCTCGGATGGCCGTGTGGTGACCGATTTTCAGCCCCTGGCGAGGCTGGGCGTCTTCAGCATTGCGAAGGAGGGAAGTAAGTTGCAGTCCGGGACGAGCGGCGGTGGGGGCCGGGTGGGCCTGGAATTCTTCCAGGGAGATCGGTCGCCGGAGTATTTCGCCGGCGAGGCGGCTCGGCAGGCCATCGTTCAGCTCGAGGCCCGCGAGGCCCCCGCGGGTGAGATGGAAGTGGTGCTGGGGCCGGGCTGGCCGGGCATCCTGCTGCACGAGGCCGTCGGGCATGGGCTGGAAGCGGACTTCAATCGCAAAGGGATTTCTGCCTTCAGCGGCCGCATCGGCCAGCGCGTAGCCTCGGAGCTTTGCACGGTCATCGATGACGGAACTATTCCCGGCCGGCGCGGTTCACTGAATGTAGACGACGAGGGCGAGCCGACGCAGAAGACTGTGCTGATTGAAAATGGAATTCTGCGCGGATATCTCGAAGACAAACTGAGCGCCGGCATTCTGAAAACCACCAGGACGGGCAACGGCCGGCGGGAGAGCTACGAACACATTCCCATGCCGCGTATGACCAATACCTACATGCTGGCCGGGAACGACGATCCTGGGGAGATCCTCCGCTCCGTAAAGCATGGTCTCTATGCGGTCTCTTTCGGCGGTGGGCAGGTCGACATTACCAATGGAAAGTTCGTTTTCTCCGCCTCGGAAGCGTATCTGATCGAAGATGGCAAAGTCGCTGCCCCGGTGAAGGGCGCAACTCTGATTGGTGACGGGCCGACGGTCCTCACCCGCGTGACCGCCGTAGGGAACGACCTGAAGCTTGATCCCGGCATCGGGACCTGCGGGAAGGACGGCCAGAGCGTGCCCGTGGGCGTTGGCATTCCCACCATCAAGGTGAGCCGGCTAACCGTAGGCGGAACGTCCCTCGGGCGGCTACAGTCGTTTCAATGAGACTCGAACAAGTCGCTGGTGAACTGGTAGATCGCGCGAAGATTGCAGGCGCTACTGCCGCGGACGTGGTGGTGCGCGAAGCGGATGAGTTTTCTACCACCTTGAGGATGGGAAAAATCGAGAGCCTGAAGGAGGCGGCCTCGAAGGCATTGGGATTGCGAGTCTTGATCGGGATCCGAAGCGCCACTTCTTATTCAAGTGATTTTTCGGAGCGTTCGCTCCAGCGGCTTTTAGAACGGACCATCGCCATGGCTAAGGTGACTTCCGAGGATCCGGCCAGTGGCCTTCCTGAACGAGATCAACTGGGACGCTACCCCGGCGAGCTCAATCTCTTTTCGAGCGATGTTGATTTGCTATCTACGGAAGACCGCATCCAGTTGGCGCGCCGCGCTGAAGAGGCTGCGTTGGGGGCTGACCCGAGGATTCAAAACTCCGAAGGCGCGGGATTCGAGGCGAGCCAGGGGACGGTGGCCTACGCCAACTCGCTGGGCTTCGTAGGAAGCTACCGCGCATCTTATTGTGCGCTGTCCGTGTCGCCGATTGCCCGCCAGAATGGTTCGATGCAGCGGGACTACTGGTATTCGGTAGCGCGACGCGCGGCTGCGCTCGAGACCCCTGAGGCGGTAGGGCGGAAGGCTGCGCAGCGTGTTTTGCGCAAGCTCGGGGCACGCAAGGTTTCAACCTGCCAGGTGCCGGTGGTCTTCGATCCGGAGACCGCCCGCTCCTTGCTGAGCCACATTTTCGACGCAGTCCGCGGAGATGCGATTTATCGCAGCGCATCTTTCCTGACGGGTAAGCTCCATCAAAAGATCGCGAACGATAATGTTACAATCCTGGATGATGGGCTGCGCTCCGGCGGCTTCGGTTCGCGCCCCTTTGACGGAGAGGGAATACCTTCCTCGGTCACACCTGTCATAGAAAAAGGCCTACTTCAGAACTATCTCCTGAACTGCTACACGGCTCGGAAACTGGGTTTGCGGACTACCGGCAATGCCTCGCGCGGGATTGCGGGCCCGCCCGGTGTGGGGCCCAAGAATTTCTATCTGCCCCCGGGCCCTCATTCCCCGGAGGAAATAGTACGCTCGGTGGAGAATGGTTTTTACGTGACGGAGTTGATTGGTTTTGGCGTGAATACGGTGACTGGGGATTACTCGCGGGGGGCCGGCGGGATGTGGGTCGAGAAAGGGAAATTTGCTTATCCCGTCGAAGAGGTCACCATTGCCGGAAACCTCGCTGAGATGCTGAATCATGTCGAGATGGTGGGATCCGACTTGGAGTTCCGCAGCGCCCTTGCTGCTCCCACGCTGTTGATCTCCGGACTGACGGTGGCAGGGACGTAGAGTAGTCAAGAGTCGAGAGTCGAAAGTCGAAAGGGGTCCCGAAGGGACCGAAGATCATTAGCCGTAGGTGAAACCTACGGTGGCGAGCGACGGCCATAATTCATCAACCCCGCAGGGGTTGAATTTTAGCGCTCACACAATTCGACCATGCTACCTAAAGACAAAGGCCTTGCCACAGTCTATATAATCCTCATCGTTGCGGCGGCTATGTTGGCGCTGCTTGTTTCAGTCGTGTTCTATTGGCATTCACGCGGCGCCGCGAAGCTTTCCACCAGCGCCAGCGCGATACCGACTGAAGAACAGAAGGCCTATTTTTCCCAGCTCGAAATCACGGATGCGCGCATGAGCGCTGCGGAAAATTTCCTCGGGGCCACCGTGACTTACCTGGATGCGCGGGTGACGAACAAGGGAACGAAGACGGTGCGCAGACTTGACGTGGATATGACCTTCGTGGACACCCTCAACCAAGTCGTTCTTCGTGAACGGGCGTACCCTGTGACCCAAAGCACACCGCCCCTGAAGCCCGGTGAGATCAGGGCGTTTCGCGTCACCTTCGAGCATATGCCGGTGGATTGGAACCAGGCGCCGCCGGCCGTGGCGCCGGTCTATGTGCAATTCGAGTGAGTCGAGAGTCGAGAGTCGAGGGTCAAGAGTAGACAGTCACCAGTCAAAGGGTCCGGTCTCTCGAACTTTGGGTCTTTGATGCTCGACTCGGAAGCGTCCTAATTAGGGCCCCGTCCTCGACTTTCGACTCTCGACTCTTAACTGTCGACTGTCGACTTCCGCTCACCGCCCATGCTCCAGCCGTTGAATGAGCAAGTGCGGCAAACCTGCCTTGCGCATTTTCTCTTGCGTCTTGGATAAGTTATAGGAAGCGCGAAAGTAGTCGACCACGCGCTGGCCGGAGTCGATGACTGCGAAAGCTGCGCGCTGGTCGCCGTCCCGAGGCTGCCCCACCGAGCCGGGGTTCACCAGATAGCGGCCCTCGTCCTGCAGCGGGAGAGTGAGGACGAGCCCGTCCTTCTTTAACGGCAGGTGGATAGCTTGGAAGCGTCCCTGGGGGGAAATCATGAATCCGCCCTGATAGTGCGTGTGGCCGAAGCAAACCGTCTGAGTTTCCGGACTCCGGAGCAGGGGGAATGCCTCTCCTGGCCCAAGGATATAGTCGTCTTCATCGAAAGGCGAGCCATGAACAATCTGAAAGCCGTCCAGTTGTACCGGGCCGGCAGGAAGAGCGCGGAGAAAGCCAAAATGCTCGGGGGTGAGCGCATTTCGAGTCCACTCCGTGGCAAGGCGCGCCAGGGGATTGAATTCCGCTGCCACGGGATCGCCCGTACAAGCCTTGTCATGGTTGCCGCGAATGATGATTGAGGCTATAGACTTTATCTTTTCGACGACCGCATTGGGGTCAGGACCATAGCCAACCAAATCCCCCAAACACAAAACCTGTTCGTACTTTCCCTCCGCCAGCTCGAGGCAGGCGTCCAGCGCTTCCAGGTTCGAGTGTAGGTCGCTGAGGAGAAGATAGCGCAAGCCAGGTTCCTATGTAACCTCTATTATAGTCCGCCCGGGGCTCTACTGACAATTTCCGTAATGGGCAAGTTTGCTGTAGCGGCGCTCTCCGAGCGCCGGAACTCACTGAGAATCCGAGACTGGCGGTCAGAGACCGCCGTTACAAGAATCAAACTGACGCACTACCCAAGTTTTGACCGACTTGCCTAATTCCGCTAATATTAACGACATGGAGATAGTTCCTGGAGGAAGCTACAGATAAGCTGATGTTCCGTTTTCAAACCGCCGGTGAATCGCACGGGCAAGGCCTGGTGGCCATCCTATCTGGGATACCTGCCGGTCTGTGCGTGGATTTCGATTACATCAATAGGGAGCTCAAGCGGCGTCAGGGCGGCTACGGGCGCGGCGGGCGGATGAAAATCGAATCGGACGCTGCCCAGTTTCTTTCCGGTGTTCGCCATGGCCGGACTATCGGGTCGCCGATTACCGTGCTGATTTCAAATCACGACTGGGAGAACTGGAAGGAGGCCTTGGCGGTCGAAGACCATCCCGAAACCCGAGCGAAGCACAAGTCCCTCACCCGTCCACGTCCGGGGCACGCCGACTTAGCGGGATGTCTAAAGTACAACCTTCCGGAAGCGCGTTACGTGCTCGAGAGAGCGAGTGCCCGTGAGACTGCGGCGCGGGTGGCGGCGGGTGGTGTGGCCAAGCTCTTCTTGAAGGAATTCGGCGTTGAAGTCGCCAGCCATGTGGTGGCGGTGGGATTGGTCGTCCTCGAGGATGAATCAGTGCCATTTCAAAGGGTACTGGCGCTGCGCGCGGTTGAGGACATCGTGCTGGGATGTGTAGACCCGGCGGTGGAGGCGCGCATGAAGGAGGAAGTCGCCAAGGCCCTGGAAGCGCGCGATACCGTGGGAGGGACTTTCGAAGTCATTGCGCATGGGGTGCCGCCAGGTCTCGGCTCATGCGCGCAGTGGGACGAACGCCTGGATGGCCAATTGGCTCAGGCGGTGATGTCCATCCAGGCCGTCAAGGCGGTTGAAATCGGTGGCGGCATCGCAGGCGCTGCCCGTTCCGGCTCCCAAGTCCACGATGAAATCGGATACGATCGGGAGGAGTCCAGGTTCACTCGTAAGTCGAACCGGGCAGGAGGGCTGGAAGGTGGAATATCGAATGCTGAAGACATCATCGTGCGCGGCTACGTGAAACCCATTTCCACCCTGCGTCGCCCCCTCGGGTCGGTCGACTTGCAAACTAAGGAGACCGCGACGGCAGCTTACGAGAGGTCTGATGTCTGTGTGGTGCCCGCCGCCGGCGTTGTCGGGGAAGCGATGGTGGCCCTCACCATAAGCCGCTCACTCCTCGAGAAATTCGGAGGAGACTCGATGGGGGAGACGAAGCGGAATTACCTGGCTTATATGGAGCAAGTGAGAAACTTCTAAAATTCTAAGCCGTACGCCGGCCTTTGGGCCGGCATGCGCCGACCTGAAGGCCGGCGCTACATTTACTGCCAATGATTTATCCAATTGTTAAGTACGGTCAGGAGGTCCTGGAAACGCCTGGCGCACCAGTGACCCAATTTGACGGAAATCTGGAAAAACTTGTGGCGGATATGTTCGAGACGATGTATGCCGCCAACGGCGTCGGACTAGCCGCCCCGCAGATTGGCATCTCTTTGAAACTCTGCGTGATTGATGTTTCCTGCGGCAAGGATCCCAACTCAAGATTGGTGCTGGCCAATCCCCAAGTCATCGCTACCGAGGGCGAGCAGGCGGAAGAGGAGGGCTGCCTCAGCCTTCCGGATTTCCGCGCCAAAACGGCGCGTCCGCTTCACGCCACGGTTCGCGCTCAGGATGCAAGCGGAAAAGACTTCACTCTTTCCGGCGAGGGACTGCTGGCGCGGGCCTTTTGTCACGAGTCCGACCACCTGGCAGGAAAACTGTTCATCTCGCATCTGAGCCGGCTGAAGCGTGACTCCATCAAGCGCCAGATCCGCAAGATGGCCAAAGCGGGAGAGTGGTGAGGGAATAGTCCGTTGTCCGTAGTCCGTTGTCAGTAGTCAGTTGTCAGTTGAAGCAGATACGTCATGCAGACGCCCGCTGCGCGCAGTGCAGGTCCGTGCAGGAACCGCCCCTGCGGGTTTGTTAATTGTGAGTCGCAAGTTGGAGGAACCAATCAACGGACGACGGACGACTGACAACGGACCACGGACAACTGACAACTGACGACTGAGAACTGACTGCTTCCCCATGAAGCTAATCTTCTGCGGCACCCCACAATTCGCCGTTCCCACCCTCGAGAGGCTGATTGCACAGAAGCATGAAATTGAGCTGGTAATGACCAACCCCGACGAACCCAGCGGCAGGGGTTACGGCACAAAGGCGTCGCCGGTGAAGCGGACGGCTTCGAGGGCAGGCCTCGCGGTATTTCAGCCGCTTAAGCTCAGGGAACCATCAAGCGTCGAATTCCTGTCGAAGTTCCGGCCGGATTTCATAGTGGTCGTTGCCTACGGGCATATCATCCCGCAATGGATGATCGACCTTCCGAGACACGGATGCATAAACCTGCATGCCTCGCTCCTGCCCAAGTATCGCGGAGCAGCGCCGATTCCATGGGCCATTATCCGAGGGGAATCCGTCACCGGTGTCACTACTATGAAGATCGATGCCGGGCTCGATACGGGCGATATTCTCCTGAGGAAAGAAGTGCCTATTCAGGTTGAGGACACCACTGAAACCCTCTCCGAACGCTTGAGCCGTGTGGGAGCAGAATTGATGGAGGAAACCCTGTCGAAGCTGATTTGGGGGGAGATTCAACCCCAACCTCAGGATCATGCCCAGGCAACTTTCGCGCCGATGTTAAAGAAAGAAGATGGCCGCATCGACTGGACGCTTCGTGCAGAGGAAATCCAGCGGCGCGTGCGCGGACTAAGGCCGTGGCCCGGAGCTTACACAAGCTTTCGGTCCAAGAACCTCCACATCTGGTCGGCCGCGCCTGTCCTCGGAACGGCTGGGCCTGGCCAAGAGCCCGGTACGCTTCTTCCCGAGCGGGGCGCTTTGCGCGTGGCGTGCGGCCTGGGCACGCTCCTGGAAGTGCTCGAGCTTCAACTCGAAGGTCGAAAACGTCTCCCGGCGCGCGATTTCCTGAACGGTGTGCGACCCTCAATGGGCGAAAGGTTAGGGGCCTAGCATCCCAAACTGCTATTCTGTCTATTGGATGGGGTCGCCCCCTCCGCAGGGACAGGATTGCCCTTCCCCCTGGATGGGTTTGCCCTCTCCGTCAGATAGGATTGCCCTCTCCCTTGGGGAGAGGGTGGACTGCGACGGCGCTTTCACCAGCCGTCGCAGGCCGGGTGAGGGGTCACTTCCCCTCGCAAGCCAACTTGACCGCGGGCCTACACGAGCTGCGAATTTGACCCTCTCGAGCCAAGCGGCGCGCACCGAGGGTCCGCGCCCGCAAACGTGTCAATGTGATTTCGCCCGCACGTACAACTGCTTATCGGATCCTCCGGCGCGTGGAAGCCGGTCGCAAGTTTGCCGCAGACCTGCTTCAAACCGAGGAAGTGTCGGCCCTAAAGGAAGCGGACCGGCGACTGGCGACCGAACTTGTGATGGGTGTCTTGCGGTGGAGAGGTGAACTGGACTTCCAGGTTGAACAAATCTCTGGCAGGCCCGTGGAACGTCTTGATCGCGAAGTGGCGACGATACTACGGATGGGGGTTTACCAGATTCAGTTCCTCGAAAGAGTCCCGAAAGCAGCAGCAGTCAATGAAGCTGTCGAGTTGACGAAAGCTGTGCGGAAGCGTTCTGCAACCGGATTCGTCAATGCCGTACTGCGCAGATGCCCACCGGGGAATCGGGCCTTGCGATCCGGACAGTTCAACGGGCTGGACGAAGCAGCACGGGCGAGTGTTCGGCGCGCTACTCCTGCCTGGTTGCTGGAACGCTGGGCAGCGCTCGGTCCGCCGGCTCTTCCCGCGAATGTCGGCGGTCCGTTGTCCCTCGTCCGTTGCAACGAGCAACCGACAACGGATGACGGACCACGGACCACGGACCACGACGTGGCCCTGCGCCTAGCCTGGGCGAGCATCCAAGTCCCTCCCACTGTGCTTCGCGTGGTCGAATTCGCTGAGGACATTCCCCGCCTACGCGCGGAGTTGGCGGGGCAGGGAATCGAGACTACGCCAGGGAGATTTTCGCCGCGCGCCTTGGTGGTTGAATCCGGGAACGTGCAGGCCTCCCAGGCGTTGAAGGAAGGCCGGGTGGTGCTTCAGGATGAGGCCTCGCAGCTTATAGTGGACCTGCTTTCGCCCCACGCGGGGCAGCGTGTTCTGGACTTATGCGCCGCGCCAGGCATTAAGGCCGGGCAAACCGCGCAGATGCTGGGGAGCGGCACTCTGGTGACCTGCGATCTCAGTGCGTCGCGCCTTCACACGATGGCAAGGCTGCTTCCACCCTGGGTCCCCAAAGGGGTCCAGTGGCTGTCAGTTCGACTGGACGCATGTCAGGCTCTCCCCTTTGTCCGCCAGTTCGAGCGCATCCTTCTGGACGCGCCTTGTTCGGGCACGGGAACCCTGGCGCGCAATCCGGAGATCAAATGGCGGCTTCTCCCGGAGGACCTGCAACGCTTGGCCGAGGCTCAGGCTAAGATGCTCAAGAATGCGCTAGGCTCTCTCTTCCTGGGAAGTCGGCTGGTTTACGCCACCTGCTCAATGGAGCCAGAGGAGAATGAAGACGTGGTGGAACGCGTGCTGGAAGAGCTTCCGGCATACCACCGCGTTCCCGCCTCAGAGCTCAAGTCTGCCTTTCCTGTGCTCAATCCACTGTTCGACTCGCAGGGGTACTTGCGCACTCGCCCTGATCTTTACACAATGGATGGTTTCTTTGCCGCTGTGATAGTGAGGGATCTTACATGACAAGCAATAATCTGCCACTCGCGTCTGGCGCTCGATTCTGGGCGCTCAGCGCCGCAATGGCAGTGGCCACTCTAACAGTTCCTTTATCCGTCAGTGCCCAAGATTCCGGGACCGAGACCTTTCAGCGCGATCCCAAGCAAGCCATCGATGAAACCTACACAGAGCATATCAAGAAGTACACCACCGCGCCGGCCTTGAATTCGCCGCTTACCGATTACCTCCCAGCCTCCAAGTCGGTTCCTAGTCCAGCGAAGGTATTGGGTGATGTAGCTGGCGCGTCTGATGTTCTGCCCTATGCGGAAGAGGTATACCAATACTTCCGATTGCTGGCGGCTGCCAGCCCGCGCGTGAAGGTCTTCACCATCGGTCATACCGAGGAAGGGCGCGAGATGATCGCGGTCGCGGTAGGGGACGAGTCCCTTCTTACGCACGCCAAAGAAAACGGCGCGCGCCTGGCGCAACTTGCCGATCCCAGGAGCCTCGAACTAGACGACGCCAAGGCAGCAGCACTGATCAGCCGGTCGTTTCCGGTTTACTACATCACCGGCGCCATCCATTCGCCCGAAACCGGCGCACCTACCGCGCTGATGGAGTTGGCGTACCGGTTGGCCGTTGACGACGCCCCCTACGTGCAATACATTCGTACCCACCTGATCACCTTGATCACGCCGGTGGTGGAAGTGGATGGGCGTGACCGCATGGTGGACCTCTACAAATGGCATAAAGCGCATCCTGGACAGAACTGGCCCGACTTGGTCTACTGGGGCCACTACGTGGGCCACGACAACAATCGCGATGCCATGGCGATGACTCTCGAACTCACCAGAAACGTTTTGAATACCATGCTTGATTGGCATGGGCAGGTCCTGCACGACCTCCACGAGTCAGTACCCTTCCTGTACGATAACACGGTCGGCGACGGACCTTACAATTCCTGGATTGACCCTCTTCTGACCCACGAATGGTCGATGCTCGCTTCTGACAACATGGCGCGCATGCAAGGGTTTGGCATGCCGGGAGCGTTCACGCACGGAAACTTCGACACCTGGAGCCCGGGCTATCTGATGTTCCTGGCCGCATTCCATAACGGCATCAGCCGCCTCTACGAGACCTTCGGCAACGGCGGCGCGGACACTGAGAAGCGCTGGCTATCGCCCGAGGAGTATTCCCGCACTTGGTACCGGCCCAATCCGCCCTACCCCACCGTTGTGTGGTCACAGCGCGATAATAATAACTATGAGCAAACTGCGCTGTTGTCAGCCCTCTCCTATTTTGCGCATAACTCGAAGCTCTTTTTGAACAACTTCTACTTGAAAAGCAAGCGCTCGGTTGAAAAGCCAGCCAATGGAGGGCCTGCCGCTTACGTCCTGGCGCAGGACGACCGTTATGCGAACCGTCAGATGGAATTGTTGAAAGTGCTGGCGCTACAGCACGTCGAAATTCACCGCTTGACACAGACGGCAAAGGTGGCCCTCCCGCCGCCCCCCCGCAAGGACGGCGAAGAACCGAAGCCGGGCACGCCGCCCCCGCCTGTCTCCCAAACGTTTCCTGCCGGCAGCTTTGTTATTCGCATGGATCAGCCATTCTCGCGGATAGCAGATGCTCTTCTCGATCGCCAGTTCTGGTCGCCGCAAGATCCCCAAACAGAGCCCTTCGACGACACCGGCTGGTGTTTCGGAGATCTTTTCAACGCCCAGGTATCGCGCGTCACCGACAACGGCATTCTTGCCGCGCCGATGTCCCTGGTCCCGGACCTCGGTCAAATTCCCGCGCCCGAGGTTGGACCCGGCCCTTTCTACGTCGTGAATAACTCAGCTCAGGTCAGTCTGGCTTCGCTGGTTTACGCCTTGCAGGGCGCCGCGAATCTGTCGGTCGCGGAAGAAAACTTCGAATCCGACGGGCACAAGTTTGTAGAGGGTTCGCTGATCATCAGCGGTGTCGACGCTTCAAAACTGAGGTCTTTGCTGCGGCAATTCCATCTCGCGGCAGTCAGTATTGCGAGCCAGCCGTCCGCAAAGGTTCACCCGGCTGCGGCCCCGCGTATCGCGTTCATGCACACCTGGCTTTCGACGCAAACGGAAGGCTGGTGGCGGATGGCGTTCGATAAGCTGCAAGTGCCGTTCGCTTACCTCAGCACTCAAGCCGTCGCTAAAGAGCCGGATCTGCGCTCGAGGTACGATGTGCTTATCTTCGCACCAGCAGGCCACGTATCCGGTCAGCAGATTGTGGACGGCCTGCCGATGTGGGGAAACGCCTTGCCGTGGCAAACCAGCTCGCTTACGCCCAACCTTGGAAAACTGGATTCAACTGACGATCTGCGCCCCGGCTTAGGCGAAGCTGGCGTGGCCCACCTGAAGGATTTTGTGCGGCAGGGCGGCTTGCTGATTACCGCGGAAGACACGGCCGAATTCGCGATTGAGGAAGGCATGGCGCCGGGAGTGTTTGTGTCGCCGCGTAAAGACCTCAAGGTAGTGGGAAGCGTTTTGAATTCGGCGCTGGTGGATAACAAGCACCCGGTGGCCTATGGCTATGATGGCGCGGTAGCGCTGTATAGTGCCGATGGGCTGGCCTTCACCGTGAGCAATCTCACTGTAAACTACCATATCCTCACCGCAAAGGACTATAAGCGCCCCACCGGTCGTGGGGGTCCTGATGACGAGGACGTTCCCCAAGGCCGGCCGTTTGAGAAAGCTCCGCCCTTACCGGCTCCGAAACCTTGGCAAGCTGTTCCACTCAACGAAGAGCAGGAGCGCAACAACCCGTTCTTGATTCCAGCCGAATACCGGCCCCAAGTGATTCTGCGCTACGCGGATATGAAGGACTTGCTTTTGTCGGGCATGCTCGAGAATGGCGATTCCGTCGCCGAGCATCCGGCTGTCGTTGTGGCTCATTTCGGCAATGGAAGTGTGCTGCTCTTCGCCAATAATCCTGTATACCGGGGAGAGACCGTCGGCTCGTACGCGCTGGTGTTCAATTCCATTATCAACTTTGGCCATTTGAAGTAAGTTCCAAGCGCGGTAGTGTCTCAGTTTGAAGTTGTAGCGGCGGTCTCTGACCGCCGGTCATGAATTCTCAGGGAGTTCCGACGCTCGGAGAGCGCCGCTACAGCAAACTGAGACGCTACCCCAAGCGCGTGTGATAGAATAAGCGGCGAATACCGCAGAAGGCGCCGGTCATTCCCGCGAAGCTTGTCCTCCGCGAAGGCGGGGGAGCGGGAATCCAGTCCGTAGTTTCAAGGATCAGAGATTTCTCGGAGTGGGCTCCTGGTTTCATAGGACTGACCGCTGCCTGCCATTACCAAGGAGTAACAATGCTGAAACATAAGCTACATATCTCAATGCTATTTTTGTTGGCGTTGGTGGCGTTCGTTCCCCAAACCGGCTACTGTCGCCCGGCGCGGAGGGGCAAACTGCTCTACATGACCTTGACCAAGGGATTCCACCACGAAAGCGTCGAGCTATCCAAGCAGATTGTGAAGCAGATCGGTGAGAAGTCCGGAGCATTTGACACCATCGTGACCGAGGATGTCGGCGCCTTCACCAAAGAGAATCTGAAGAATTATGACGCCGTCATGTTCAATACTACTGGAGAGTTGCCCATGACGGATGAGGAGAAGAATGCCCTTGCGGATTTCATTCGCTCCGGCCATGGATTCGTAGGCGTCCACAGCGCCACCGACACTTTCTATACCTGGAGCACCTACGGCGACATCATTGGAGGATGGTTCAATCACCACCCCTGGCATGAAATGGTAACGATTGACGTCGTAGATCCGAAGAGCAACCTGGTGAGCTTTCTGGGAAATTCCTTTCAGATCAACGACGAGATTTACCAGATCAGCGACTTCAAGGCCGAAACCTCGCACGTTCTTTTGCAACTCGATCCAAAGTCGGTGAACACCGAGAAAGAGGGCGTCCGTATCAGATATTACGGATGGCCGGTGGCATGGACGCGCACGTTCGGAAAGGGCCGAGTTTATTACAACAGCCTGGGCCATGAGGACGCGGTGTGGAACGATCTGCGATACCAGGAGATGCTCCTGAACGGCATCCGTTGGGTGATGAGGCAAATCAATTAGGTCACAACTTGCGCCTTCACCTGATCTGCGGAAAGGCGCAGCACGTCTGAGAGGATTGGCCGGGCCGCACCCTGAGTGGTCATGAGCCTGCGGCCCACCACCCATAGAAATGAAAGTCCAAGCCCGCCGTCCCGGCGGAGTGGCGAGGGCGTCTCGCCCTCGTTTCGCACGGACATCCGGCTCATGACAACGGACGAGGCGCCCCCGCTGCACGTTTCTGCACTTTTTTCTTGACATGTCCGCCATAGTAGCCTATATTAGTTGTCGATGGCGAGTGCCGGCAGGCGGCGCCATAGAAAGGGGCAAACAGATTCGGCAAGAAGATGACGGGTAAAATCGAAAAAATGTTATTTTGACGAAACGAACTCAGTTATCTGTTGCAAATACAGGGTTTAGCTAATTTGCATTGCAAAAACGAACTGCCTTTTGAGGCCAAACGAACTCAATTCTAACCCCCAAAAGAGGCCAAAAACGGCCTCTGGCGGGAAAACGAACTGGAATTTCAGAGGGAAAAGGCTCCGGCAGCAGGGGCTAGACGAGGCTCGAATCCATAGCGAATCAGTGAACCGGCGCATCGTTTCTTGAGCTCTCGCCAGTGCGCGAAATCGGCTGGAGGCGGAAAAGCCAGAGGGCGCTTCCGGGATCGAAAAGAGCCACGCCCCAATTTCTCGATGAACGGATCGACGTGTGATGGCTATTGCAGCGGCGGAATTCAGGAAGCGTGCGACGCGGCCTTCAATGCAGTACGCCGCGCTGGGCGCCATGCTGTTTCTGTTCGTCATGGCCGTTCCGGGGACGCGCGCCCAAGACGGCTCGACTCCTAACCAGGGCCAGAACCAGGCCGACCCGGTTGCGCCGGGAAACCAGTCTTGGAACTGGCACTTTCAATCGACGGTGGTCGGTCAAGCCCACCCTTCCTTTCCTGCTGAATACACCGGCCTGAACAGTATGACGCCCGGGGCTCAGATCAGAGACACGATATCTGTGGATGCGATGGGCGGCGTGCGCACGTGGCGCGGAGGAGAATTCTTCGCGGATATCATCATGTGGCAGGGATACGGGCTCAGCAATACACTCGGCATGGCCGCGTTTCCAAACGGTGAGGCGTTTCGTGTTGGTAAGACTTACCCGGACGTGACGGTGACCCGCGCTTACATTCGTGAGACAGTCGGCTTGGGCGGCGAAAAGGAATCCACCGACGACGCACCTGACGAATTGAAAGGCGCGAAGGACATTCGAAGACTGACGTTTACAATAGGCCACTATTGCGCCAAAGACATCTTCGACAACAATGCCTATGCCAACGACCCGCGAACCCAATTCATGAGCTGGTCGTTGTACGCCAATGACGCTTGGGACTATCCGGCCAATACCCTGGGATTCACGAACGGCGCTGCGGCGGAGTTGAATGCCCGCGCGTGGAGCGTACGCCTGGGCATCTTCCAAGTGTCAAAATTTGCCAACGGATTGCGAATGGACTGGAATCTGGCCAAAGCCTGGTCCACAGCACTCGAGTTTGAAAGGCGATATTCACCTCGGGGACACGCAGGAGCCCTACGCGTGATGGCCTACGACACGCGGGCGCACATGGGAAGCTATCAGGACACCCTCGATGATCCGAGGATTAGCGAGGATATTTACCTCACCGCAGCGTACCGATACAAGTATGGCTTCGGCGTCAACCTGGAACAGGAAATCCGCAAGGACCTCGGGGCTTTCGCGCGCGTAGGGTGGAGCGATGGGAAGAATCAGACCTATGAGTTTACCGACGTGGATCGTACCGCTACGGCGGGGCTTAGTGTGAAGGGGATGAGGTGGCGCCGCCCGGATGACACGGTGGGGATCGCTGCGGTCGTGAACGGCATCAGCGCCGTCCATCGCCAGTACCTTGGAGCGGGCGGCCTCGGAATCACGGTCGGCGACGGCGCCCTTGACTATCGCTCGGAGCGCCTCGGCGAAGCCTATTACAACTGGCAAATCGCCAAACGCTTTCAGTTGACATTCGATTACCAATTCGCCCAAAACCCCGCTTATAACCACGTCCGGGGGCCGGTCGATCTGTTCGCGCTTCGCTTCCACACGGAGCTGTGACGGCGGAAAGCAGAAAGCTGAATTGAGCATTTACTATTGACCATTTACTATTCATAATCGTTGGCGGCATTGGTTCTACCTAAGCGCGGTCGTAAGGCATCAAATCATGATTTACTTTACCGAACTCGAACATCTCCCCGTTTATGGAGTAAAGGGAGAATACCTGGGCCGGCTGGAAGACGTTTGTGTTGCCCCAGCTCAGAACTCCCTGCGCGTAGCCTCTTATCTTGTCAAAAGCCCCAAAAAGGCGATCATCTGCATCACCCACGAACAGATGCAATCCCTTTCCGTGCGCGCCGGCCAGACCAGCGTGCCGCGCGAAGAGGTGCGATGTTATGCTCCTGACGAGGGGCTGCTCAAAGTGAAGAAGGACATACTCGATCAGCAGATTATTGACGTGAACAACCGCAAAGTGGTGCGCGTCAATGATGTGGACTTCGATATTCAGCCCACCGATCACCACACCGAACTGCGCATTGTGGCGGTCAATGTAGGGCTGGCGGCGGCGTTGCGCAGGCTGTTGCAGGGCCTCATGGCCAAGCATACCATACGCATGCTCACCAGCCTGTTTCCGACCAAGACCATTCCGTGGGAATTCGTCAATCTGATCGAGTCGGACCCTCAACGGCGGGTCAAGCTCCGGCTCTCTTATGACCGAGTGGCCGAGCTCCACCCTGCTGACATCGCGGATATTCTCGAGGATCTGAGCCGCGACGAGCAGAAGGCCGTTATTGAGGGCCTGGATGAAGAGACGGCCGCCCAAGCGCTCTCCGAGATTCCCACTCGCATGCAGGCCGACTTGCTCGAGAGCATCTCGGCAGAGAGAGCGGCGGATATCGTCGAGGAAATGCCGCCTGACGAGGCCGCCGACGTTTTGCAGGAATTGTCGCCTGAGGCCTCAGCCGAAGTTCTGGCGGATATGGAAAAAGACGAGGCCAACGAGGTGCGCGAGCTGCTCGGATTCGAAGAGAACACGGCAGGCGCGCTCATGACCAACGAATACGTGGTTGTGCACGAATCCGCCACGGTGGAAGGCGCTATAGCAGCGCTGAGGAGTTTCGAGGGACAGCTCGAGTCCGTCCATATGATCTACCTTGTGGATAGCGATGCCGTCCTCACCGGGTCGGTGCCGGTCGGCCGCATACTCCTTTCCGAATTCAGTCTGCCGCTCAAAGAACTCGCTATGGACTCGCTGATATCCGTTCCCTCACACGCTGCCGCAGGTTCAGTGGTCGATCTCTTTCACAAGTATAATTTGATCTGCCTGCCAGTTGTTGATGACAGTGGGCATTTGATCGGCGTCGTCACCGCGGACGATGTATTAGAACTCGTAATCAACCGCAAGCAATACCGCTGAAGCGCTGTAGCGGCGGTCTCTGACCGCCGTTCTGTACCTGCTGAATACACGGCGCTCCGGGAGCGCCGCTCCAGAGGATGATCTGCCGTGAACCGTGAACGGTTTCGTCAATACCGCACACGATTGCTGATTTTCCTGGCCGTTCTGGGACCCGGAATTATCACTGCCAACGTGGACAACGACTCGGGAGGCATCTACACCTACTCTCTGGCCGGGGCGAAGTTCGGGTTCTCGTTGCTCTGGACGCTGATTCCCATCACCGTGGCGCTGATCGTGGTGCAGGAGATGGTGGCCAGGATGGGGGTGGTCACGGGAAAAGGTCTGGCCGACCTGATTCGAGAAGAGTACGGCTTCCGCACCACTTTCATTCTCATGATGATGCTGCTGGCTGCCGACCTCGGCAACACCATCGCCGAGTTTGCGGGCCTTGCCTCGGGCATGTCCGTGTTCGGAGTGACTCGATACGTGGCGGTCCCGCTGGGGGCGGTGCTGGTGTGGGCGCTGGTGGTCAAGGGCACCTACCGCCTTGTGGAAAAAGTCTTCCTGGCGGCTTGTGTCTTCTACGTCGCCTACCCGGTCTCATGCTTTCTTGCCCATCCCAAGTGGCCGGACGCGTTGATCAGCACGGTGAAGCCGTCGTTTGAGTTTAGCGGCAGTTACTTATACATGCTCATCGGCGTCGTCGGCACCACCATCGCGCCCTGGATGCAGTTTTATCTGCAAGCGGCGGTGGTGGAAAAGGGAATCAAGGTAAAGGAATACATCTATTCCCGCTGGGATGTGATTGTAGGCTGCATCATTACGGACGTGGTGGCCTTTTTCATCATCGTCGCCTGCGCGGCCACCATTTACATTAGCGGTAATAGGCAAATCAACGACGCCGGGGACGCCGCTATGGCGCTGCGCCCACTCGCGGGGCATTTGGCCAGCGCGCTGTTTGCTTTCGGACTTTGTAATGCTTCCCTGTTTTCGGCTTGCATTCTGCCTCTGGCGACGGCTTATTACGTCTGCGAAGGACTAGGTTTGGAATCCGGCATTAACAAGCGCTTTCATGAAGCGCCGACCTTTTATTGGCTTTACACCACCCTCATCGTGGTAGGCGCACTGACCGTGATACTGTTGAGCGAATCCAAACAAATTCCCATTATTCTGTTTTCACAGGTGGCCAACGGCATTCTCCTGCCCTTCGTCCTCATCTTCATGCTCCACTTGGTGAACCGCGATGATCTGATGGGAAAGTACAAGAATACTCGCCTCTTCAATAACATTGCCTGGGTGTCCTGCGTGGTGATGATCGCCCTGACGCTGCTGCTCGCGGTGAGCACATTTTTCCCTAGCAAGTTGCCGGCCTGACCCGTGGCTTACTCTCGCGTAGGAGTGAAACTCTCCAGTGTTGCCAGTCGCACGCGCATCTCTCTCAGTTCCAACTCTCCGAGCTTCTGGGCACAGCCTGCCACAATTCGTCGGCCCCGCTCCGCCAGCGTGCGACGGTACAGTAGGTCGGGTGTACTGATGGCGATGTCACCGAGGGCGCGCAGCAGGCGCAGGCTGACGGCCATATCAGTCTGCGAGTAGAGGCGTATCTGTTCGAACGCGGCGTCCACCATGCGGTCGAAATCGGTCCACTGGATGCTCACGCGAACCACGCCGGGCGGATCGTAGAGCGTAGACTCCGGCAGTTCCCTGGACGCAAAACGGATGAGGATGCGGCTTAACTGGTCCACGCAACTAATGGCGGTGCTGGGATCGTTGACGGCGGGCGAGATCGCCTTCAAGGCGATGTCAACAATCTGCAACACCCCGAACTCCAGGTCCTGTTGCAGGGTCCTCGAAGGGCCAAAATCAAATGCGCTGCGCAGCTCAGCGATTCCCTCAGAAGCCAGGCGCTCCCCCTTGTAGACCATCAGGAGTGGAATACCGGCCGGAACGAATTGACCCACTCGGCGCAGAACACGCACCTTGACGCGGTAAGACTTCGCCCGCGCCACGAGTTGCTCCGTGTCGATGACGCGGATGTAGCCTGAAACATTGCTCAACACCGGGGTCTCCCAAGTGTTGGGATTGATTTCGTCGTTGTCCGCAATGCGGGAGCTCCGGCGCGGCTGCGGCATCATCTCGTCGATCATGGCCTCGGTTTCGGAGGCGATCCTGTCCACGATCTGATTGACGCTGATGGCTTGCGAGATGTGGTGGATGAAGTAAAGCAACCACGCCACGCAAGCCAAAGCCAGAAGCATCGCGCCCAAGACCGTGGCCACGGGCGCGAAGGGGTAGGGCACAGAGCGCGCGGCGGGAAGCGCCGCCATGCAGTACGAAAACGTGCCAAGGAATATGCCCAGCGTCCATTGCGTTACGCGGTCCCTGACAAAACTCACGATGATGCGAGGGGAGAATTGCATCGAGGCCAGCGTGAGCGTCATCAGCAGGATCGCAAAAACGATTGACACCACGGTCATGATCGAGGCAGCGATGGCGGCGAGAATTACCTGAGCCACTTGCGGGTCAGCATGCGAAGGGAACACCGCCTTTGGCACCCAGGCGCTTATGCGGGGGACAGCCTCTTCCGACCACGAAAGGAATGCGCCTGCACATCCCAGCGCCAGCGCAATGGTCAGCGGGCGAACCAGAAAGCCGCCACGCAAATTATACGTGACATGGCGGAACAGTAATGGCAGGCGTCTGTTCACGTTGGGTCTAACTATAGTAGTTGGGAAAAGGTTAAACCGCAAAGGGTAAAGGTAGAGGCTGAAGGCCGACGGCCTATGGCTATCTTCAGTTTAACCCTGAGCCTTCATCCTTTATCCTTCACCCTTCACCCTTCATCCTCTACCCTTTAACCGGTGTTATAATGCCTGACTATTATGATCAAGCGCCGAGGGTCGATCCATTTATTTCGCTTCGCGGGGATTGATGTATTCTTGCATTGGTATTGGTTTCTCTTCGCGGCGTATGAACTCAGCAACCGCACCAAGACCTATTCTTCTATTGTCTGGAACGTGCTGGAATATCTGGCGCTTTTTTTCATTGTGCTGCTGCACGAGTACGGCCACGCGCTCGCCTGCCGGCAGGTTGGAGGAACGGCGAGTCAGATCCTGCTCTGGCCTCTTGGCGGCGTGGCGTATGTGAATCCACCCCTAAGGCCAGGCCCCACGTTGTGGAGCAATGCGGCGGGCCCGCTTGTGAATTTGGCGCTCCTTTTCACCTTTGCGCCACCGGTGATCATACTTGACCGCTCCTTGCGTTTGGCGAAAACATCCCCCGATGTCGACGCGTTCTTGTGGGCTCTCGTTGAGATTAATGTTGTTCTGCTGGTTTTCAATCTGCTGCCCATTTATCCACTGGACGGTGGCCAGATTCTTCGTTCTTTGCTCTGGTTTGCGCTGGGCCGAGCCCGCAGCTTGATGGCAGCCGTGGTGATCGGCTTCGTCGGAGTGGCTGGGCTCCTCGCTCTTGCAGTTTGGGCGCGGTCCGGGTGGATCGGTGTTCTCGCGCTATTCATCCTCGCGAGCTGCTGGGGTGGACTGCGGCAGGCACAGGCGCTCTACCGTTTGTCCGTGTTGCCCCGCCATGAGGGATTTGCCTGTCCCTCCTGCAACACTGCTCCCCCGGTGGGGAAGTATTGGAAGTGCAGCCGCTGTGCGAAGACATTTGACACATTCCAAGCACTAGCCCTCTGCCCGAACTGCGGGGTGCAGCATTCCCTGACGATGTGTCTTGATTGTCGCGCCCAGAATCCCTGGAGCGAGTGGATTGTCCGTGCCCCGGCGCCGGTGAGTTAAGCTTGAAAGGCTAAAGGGTAAAGCCTAAGAGCGAAAGCCAAACGCTGCTGTAGGCCGAGCCGCCAGGACGGACTGCTTTACGCGGATAATTAATAGTGAGAGGGTTGATTATAGGGTGAAGGCAAAACTTTAGATGTCCCCTTGCCTCTCGGCCATCACTCCGTCGCTCCTCATCTTGTCGCACTTCGTCCTTTACCCTTTACCCTTTAACCTTTACCCCTCAGTGGGAACTGACGGTCCAAGTCGAGATTCAGCTCGAGGACATTCACCCGGGGCTCGCCCAGGAACCCCAGATCCGGTCCTTTGGTGTGTTGAGTGATGAGCTGCTCTGCTTGTTCAATACTGATGCCTCGTGCCTTGGCCACCCTTGCCGCCTGCGCTTCGGCGGAAGCCGGGCTGATCTCGGGATCGAGACCGCTGCCAGATGCAGTTAGCATATCCGCCGGAATTGGTCCGGTGTAGTCAGGGTTTTCGTGGCGGAATTGCTTCACGGAGGCCTTCACGCGGTCAACGAGCTTCTGATTAGTGGGGCCGTAATTGGAGCCGGTTGAAGCAGTGGCATCGTACCCATCGTTACCCGCTGCTGAGGGACGCGGGTGGAAATACTGAGGCTTTGCGAAGTTCTGCCCAATGAGAACCGACCCAACCTCTTTTCCCTCCACGCTCAACATGCTTCCATTGGCGTGCCAATGAAAAAAGACTTGGCAGAGGGCCGTAACAACTCCCGGGTAGATTAATCCCGTTAGAATGGTAAGGACCAGCATTAAACGAAAGGCAGGCGCGATTTGGTGACGCATAAGAACTCCTTAGGGAACAGGGAAGAGGGAACAGGGAACAGGTAATAGGGAACAGCCAGATTCTATCGCAACTCCCGATCATCAGTTTCTAATCCCTAATTTCCACTTCCTACTTCCTACTTCGTATTCCTAAATCCCCGTTGCCTATTTCCCTTTTCTCTCTTCCCTGTTCCCTATTCTCTCTTCCCTGTTCCCTGTTCCCTGTCCCCTGTTCCCTCTTCCGTGTTCCCTGTCCTCTACGCCAGGTGCAAAAGACCCAACAGCCGGTCGATCAGAAAGATGCAGGGAAACGGCGCAATGAAACCGCCTAATCCGTAGATCCATAGGTTGCGGCGCAACATGGCAGCGGCGCTTTGCGGCCGGTATTTCACTCCCCGCAGCGCCAGCGGCACGAGCGCAACGATGATCAAGGCATTGAAAATCACTGCTGCCAATACGGCGCTGTGAGAAGTACGGAGGTGCATGATGTTGAGTTTCTCCAGAGCCGGATAGGTAGCCATGAACATGGCCGGGATGATCGCGAAGTACTTCGAGACGTCGTTGAGGATCGAAAAGGTAGTCAGTGCTCCGCGCGTGATCAGCAATTGTTTTCCGATAGCCACCACCTCGATGAGCTTAGTGGGATTGCTGTCGAGGTCCACCATATTCCCGGCCTCTTTGGCGGCCATGGTGCCCGTATTCATGGCCACGCCGACGTCGGCCTGCGCTAGCGCTGGCGCGTCATTGGTGCCGTCTCCGGTCATGGCGACCATGCGTCCGCCCGCCTGTTCTTTGCGGATATACTTGAGTTTGTCTTCAGGCGTGGCTTGAGCAAGGAAGTCATCCACGCCCGCCTCCGCAGCGATGGCCGCGGCGGTAAGCGGGTTGTCCCCGGTGATCATCACCGATCGGATACCCATGGTGCGGAGCTGAGAGAGGCGGCTCTTCATTCCTCCTTTGACAATATCCTTGAGGTGCACGACCCCCAGCATGCGCGCACCATCGGCCACTGCCAGGGGAGTCCCTCCGGCCCTCGAGATTCGATCTGAAATGCCCATGAAGTCGGCGGGGACCTGCCCCCCTTGCTCCTTGACGAAATTAATGATGGCCTCGGTGGCGCCCTTCCTCAGGCAGCGGCCGTCTAGATTCACTCCACTCATACGCGTATAGGCGGAGAAGGGAATGAAATGCGCACCCGGCTCGGCAACTTCTCTGCCCCGCAATTGGAAGCGTTGTTTCGCCAACACTGCGATGGAGCGTCCTTCCGGTGTTTCGTCGGCCAGACTGGACAATTGCGCGGCATCCGCCAGCTCCGCTTCGCTCACTCCACTGACGGGGGTGAATTCCACCGCTTGCCGGTTACCCAGCGTGATGGTGCCTGTCTTGTCCAGCAGGAGGGTATCAACGTCGCCGGAGGCTTCCACCGCCTTGCCACTCATGGCCAAGACGTTGTGCTGCATCACCCGGTCCATGCCCGCTATCCCGATGGCGGAAAGCAATCCGCCGATGGTGGTTGGGATCAGGCAGACCAACAGCGAAACCAGCACCGCCACAGATGGTATTGTCCCGGCGCCAGTAGTCGCGATGCTATAGATCGCAAATGGCTGTAAGGTCGCTACGGCGAATAGGAAGATAAGCGTCATCCCGGCAATCAGGATGTTCAACGCAATCTCGTTGGGAGTCTTCTGCCGCTCCGCCCCCTCGACCAGGGCAATCATCCGGTCCAAGAAGGTTTCGCCCGGGTTCGACGTAATCTTGATTCGGATCTGGTCGGAAAGAACTTTGGTTCCACCCGTGACCGCGCTTCGGTCGCCCCCCGACTCGCGAATTACCGGCGCGCTTTCGCCGGTGATAACCGACTCATCCACGGTCGCGATACCCTCGATTACTTCCCCGTCCCCAGGGATGATGTCTCCCACCTCACACAACACGGTGTCTCCGGCGCGCAGCTTGGAGGCCGGCACAGACTCCATCCCGCCCTTGGCCAGGAGGCGCTTGGCGACCGATTCGGATCTGGTCTTGCGCAGCGTGTCGGCCTGCGCCTTGCCTCGCGCTTCCGCCATGGCCTCTGCAAAGTTGGCAAACAGAACCGTGAACCAGAGCCACAAGTCGATCTGAATCTCAAACCCCAAGCTTGGCGCTCCAATAAAAGCGTCGCGAACCAGAAAAACTCCCGTCAGGGCCGCTCCAACTTCCACCACGAAGATGACCGGGTTCTTGAACAGGGTGGCAGGATTCAGCTTGACAAACGAGTCCTTTAGCGCCCGCCCTACGAGTTCTGGATCGAACAAGGGACGTGCCCGCACCAGTCGCTTGGGAATCAGTGTCGTTAGATCGTCGATCAGAGGAGGATTTGCCGTCGTGCCCATGTATTAGCTCCAGACAGAAAGCGCCAGCGAAGAGAACAGTTTTCCCTGGTGCATAAGGTAATGCTCGACCAGCGGACCCAAGGACAGCGCGGGAAAGAATGTCAAAGCCCCTATGACAATCACCGTCCCCACCAACAGTCCCACGAAAAGCGCACCGTGAGTGGGGAACGTGCCACTGGATGAAGGCACGCGCTTCTTGGCAACCAAGCTTCCCGCGATGGCCAGGGTGGGAATAATGAACGCGAAACGTCCCAGCAGCATGGCTAAAGCAAGAGTGAGGTTGTACCAGGGCGTATTGGGATTGAGCCCGGCGAAGGCGCTGCCGTTGTTCTCCGGGGTGCTTGAGTAGGCGTACAAAAGCTCGCTGAAACCGTGGGGCCCGGAGTTGGTGAGGTTGGCGATGGCCGGACCGGGGGGATTCCAGTAGCCGTTCTTGGCGAAGGGAGCGACCGTGCTGACGGCTGTGAACACGAGAATGACGAAAGCCGTGGCAAGGATGGCCAGCATCGCCATCTTGACTTCCTTCTGTTGGATTTTCTTCCCCAGGTACTCCGGCGTCCTCCCGACCATCAGGCCCGCAATGAACACCCCCACAATGGCATATAACAACATGCCATATAGGCCTGACCCCACGCCGCCGAAAATCACCTCGTCACTTTCCATGTTGAACAGCGGAACGAGGCCGCCGATGGGAGTAAGGCTGTCATGAGCGTTGTTGACTGCGCCGCAGCTTGCGTCCGTAGTCACCGTCGCAAACAGCGCCGAGCCTGGGATGCCAAAGCGTGTTTCCTTACCCTCCATGTTCCCGCCCGGTTGTTTGCCGGTGTATTTGGTCTCGAGGCCTAGCTTCGCGAGGATGGGATTCCCCGCCTGTTCGTAGTGGTAGCAGATGAAAACACCAGCGAGAAACATCACCGCCATGGCAGCGAATAACGCCCAGCCCTGCCGTGTGTCGCCAACCATGCGGCCGAAGGTGTACGTCAGCCCCGCCGGCACGATGAAGATCAAAAGCACCTGGAGAAGGTCGGTCAAAGGCGTTGGGTTCTCGAAGGGGTGCGCCGAGTTCGCGTTAAAGAATCCCCCGCCATTGGTTCCCAGCATCTTAATGACCTCTTGAGAGGCTACAGGACCCTGTGGAATGGTCTGGGTAGCTCCCTCGAGTGTCTTGACCGTAGAATAGGGATGAAAGTTCTGAATAGCCCCCTGAGAGCAAAAGATCAAGGCGGCGACAAACGCTATAGGCAGCAAAACATAAACTGTGGTGCGCGTCAGATCCACCCAAAGGTTGCCGACGCTGTTGGATTCCTGGCGGGCGAAGCCGCGTATCAAAGCTACGGCGACAGAGATCCCAACTGCGGCTGATACGAAATTCTGTACAGCAAGAGCGGCCATCTGTACAAAGTAACTGAACGTCATCTCACCGCTGTACGCTTGCCAGTTCGTGTTGGTGAGGAAGCTAATTGCCGTGTTAAAGGCCAGATCAGGTGTAACGGGCGTAGCCCCTGCGGGCGCGGCCTTAGTGCCAAAGTGCATGGGGTTGAAGGGCAAGAACCCTTGCAGGCGTTGAATGAGGTAAACAAACAAGAAACTCGCCACACTGAAAGCGATCACCGATGCCGCGTATTGCGTCCAGCGCTGCTCGCTATCCTCGCGCACGCCGCTCAGTCGATAGATCAGGCGCTCCACCGGTCGCAGCACCGGATGAAGAAACGTCCGCTCACCCTGGAATACTTTGGCCATGTAAGCCCCGACGGGCTTGGTGATGACGAGCACCAGAATGAAGTAAAAGACGATGTGCAGAATACCAAGTGAGGTCATGTTTGTTCCTCTTCCACCCCAGGGCGCCTTCCCACCCTCTCCCTTTGGTATAGAAGGCAGCCCGCCGCCGGCATTTTCATCAGCCGGGGTGGGCCGGGTGAAGGCATCTCGAAGGCCTCGTCCAGAAGAAGGGTAGGGGTGGCCTCAAAAGCGTTCCGGGCGAATCAAGGCGTAAAACAGGTAAATCAAGAGAAACAGCGCGGTCACTCCTGAGATGATATAGTCCACTGAATGCCTCCCCGCTTTACAGGCGGTCACAGCCTTTGGTAGCAGCCCAACAAGCGACGAACAACACTATGCCAATGAAGACGTAAACTACATCCAGCATATGGACACCCACGCCCCTTAAAAGTTAGGAGGTGATCTCAATTGGCAGTATGCTCGACTGCGCATAAAGAAGGCATAAGGATTTGCCAAAAATTCCATTAAAGTGGTAAAGGAGCCGAGCAGTCGAACAATCCCGGTCCCCAGCCCCTAGTGCCCAGCCTCCATTTCGGGCTATACTGAAGTCGGGTCTGCACCAGCTAATGGGAAATGAACTGGTCCAATTGACAGTCGCGAATCGGCCGGAACTGGCTGAACCGCCGCAACCCTCTCCTGGAGCGGCTGGGGCGGACCTCTACTTTTCGGCGCCGGGAATTTTGAACGACAGTCCTGGCGCGGCAGCCATTCCCGCGCATGGGGCCAACCCAACCGCAGTCAGTCCCTCGAACGCGGGAATCCCCCGCACGGCGGGACTTGCACCCGCCATTGCCCAGCAGCAGGCAGTCGGCACCCCTTCGCCCCTCAGGCTGAAGACCTTTTACATTGAGACCTTCGGCTGCCAAATGAACGTGCACGATTCGGAGAAGGTTCAGGGCCTGATGCTGGCGCGTGGCATGACCCCTGTCGAAGATTACGCGCAGGCCGACTTGGTGCTTTACAATACGTGCAGCATCCGGGAAAAGGCCGCCCAGAAGGTCTTTTCGCGACTGGGGGTTTTCCGTAAGGGCAGCAATGGCGCGGGGAAGATCATTGGAGTGCTGGGCTGCGTGGCGCAACAGGAGGGGCAGCGTTTCTTTGACCGCGCTCCGCAAGTCAGTTTGGTCTGCGGTTCCGCCAGCTATTCCAAGCTGCCTCACTTGCTTGACCAGCTCGAAGCCGGAAGACGGCGCGTTTCCGGCCTCTCGCTCGACACGGATGAGTGCTTTGAGACAGAACTAACACGCCGCGACAACCCTTTCCGGGCTTACCTTACTATCATTGAAGGGTGCGACCGGCGTTGCGCCTTCTGTGTTGTGCCCATGACACGTGGCCCGCAGCGCAGCCGTCCGAGCGACAAGATACTGGCCGAGGCCCGGCGGTTAGTGGACGAGGGTTACACCGAGATTCAACTTCTGGGCCAAATCGTGAATGCCTGGCAGGATCCTGCGCCGGCGCGCCGGAGCTTTGCGGAATTGCTATCTTGCATGGCGGAAATTCCGGGAATTCGCCGCGTGCGGTTCACAACCTCACACCCAAGATTCTTCACCGTTGACATCGTCCAGGCTATCGATGCCCACCCCACCCTTTGCGACCAGATTCACCTTCCGGTGCAGTCCGGTTCCACTGCGGTCCTGGGGCGGATGTTGAGGGGGTACACGCGAGAGGAGTATCTGGAGAGGATCGAGCGCATTCGCAAAGCGCGGCGTGCGATCAGCCTTTCCACGGACATCATTGTCGGCTTCTGCGGCGAATCCCGACAGGATTTTGAACAGACGCTTTCGCTGATCGAGGAAGTGGAGTACGATCAAGTCTTCTCCTTCAAGTACTCACGGCGTCCCGGTACAATTGCGGAATCAAACGGGGACGCACTCCCGGAGGAGGAGAAGGGAATTCGCCTGGCCGAGCTTCAGGAACTACAGCGTCAGATCCAGTTGCGCCGTAACCAGGCCCTGCGGGGCGAAATATTCGAAGTCCTTGTAGAAGGCTATCAAGTACGCTTGGGGCAGGCGGTAGGGCGCAGCACCTCGAACCGCGTGATAAACTTTCCGGGTGGTCCCGAAGACATTGGACGTTACCTCACGGTGAAAGTGACCGGGGCCGGACCCAATAGCCTGGTGGGAGTGCGTGCGTAGGCGTACCCCGTGTGGAGGCTCGCATGGAAATTGAAATGAGGATCCGCGGGTTGGTGATGGATCCGGTCACGAACATGCCCATCGTGATATTGAAGGATGTGAACGGGGCGTCGGTACTTCCAATCTGGGTGGGCATCTACGAGGCGAACGCGATTGCCCTGGAAATTGAAAAGGTGACCACCCCGCGGCCAATGACCCACGATCTGTTGAAGAATCTGTTGCTGGGGCTTGAGACGCGGGTTCAGAAGGTAGTGGTGAACGAGCTGAAGGAAGACACTTTCTACGCCCTGATTTGGCTGGAACGCGATGGACAGGTGATGTCCATCGATTCTCGACCGAGCGATGCCCTGGCGCTGGCCCTCCGCATGGATTGCCCCATTTTTGTCGAAGACGAAGTCCTGAAAAACTCCAAGGTCGCCGGCGGCGCCAGCGAAAAAGCGAGCAATGAAGAGCTTCGGAAATGGCTCGAGGGCTTGAACGACGAAGACATGGGACGCTACAAGATGTGACCGTATGAGCACGGTTATCGCGATCGCTAACCAGAAAGGCGGGGTCGGGAAGACCACGACTGCAATCAATCTCGCCGCCGCTTTGGCCCTGAACGACCAGAGAACACTCCTGATCGACTTGGACCCCCAAGCCAATTGCACCTTGTCTTTCTTCAATCCCGACGAAGTCGAGCACTCAACCTATGAGGTCTTGGCCGATCACCGCATGGACCTCTCGCAAGTGATGCGGCCGACCCGGCTGGCGAATCTCTGCCTGGTGCCGTCTCGAATCTCGCTGGCGAAGCTGGAGACGCAACTGGTGGGACAGTTCGACGCGCCCTATCGGCTGAAGGACGCTCTGCCCGCGGTCCGGGAGGACTTCGACATCTTGGTAATTGATACACCGCCGGCGCTGGGCCTCCTCACTGTCAATGCCCTGGTTGCCGCACACTATCTCCTGGTCCCCATCCAGGCTTCCTACTACGCGCTGGAGGGAACTGACGACCTGCTGGAAACGCTCCAGCGCATCCGCGCCCGCCCCAATCCGGAATTGGAGCTGCTGGGAGTCATCGTCACGCTTTTTGACAGGCGGACCAATTTGGCGCGCGACATCTACAAACAGGTCTGCGAAGTGTTCGGCGAGAAGGTGTTTAAGACCATCATCGGAAAGAACGTGCGCCTGGAGGAAAGCCCCGCTTATAAGGAAACGATCTTCACTTTTGCGCCCGATTCGTCTGGAGCCAAGGAGTACACGCAGCTCGCGAAGGAGGTCATGCAACGTGTCCGTTAGACGCGCTGGTCTGCCCGTGACGGTCAAGATGCGGCACAACGCCCACTACGTGGAAGAAATAATCTCCCGAACTGGTGCTGCAATTGGCAGAATGATTCCCATCGAGGAAATACAGCCGAATGCCAGCCAGCCCCGTAAGGACGTCGGCGACTTGCAAGGGCTCGCCGAATCGGTGCGGGAGAAGGGTGTGCTGGAGCCGCTGCTGGTTCGGTTTCTGCCCGAGTCCGGAAAGTACATGATCATTTCCGGCGAACGCCGCTACCTGGCGTCGCGCGCCGCTGGACTTACCGAGCTTCCGTGCATCGAAAAGGACGTCGATGATGCCGAAACCCTCGAGATGGCGCTGATCGAAAACCTTCAGCGCAAGGACCTGACCCCCTTCGAGGAGGCAGACGGAGTACAGGCGCTGGCCGGGCGCTTCGGTCTGACCCATGAGGAGATCGCCAAGAAAGTGGGAAAGTCGCGTACCTCGATCACTGAACTACTCAGTCTGATGACGATTCCCGATGAGATCAAGGCCCTGTGTATTGAGAAGGGCGTGATTTCCAAATCGCAACTCCTGCAAGTGGCCCGCCAGCCCAACGAAGGGAAGATGAAGGACCTGGCGCAGCGTTTCGCGCTTGGTATGGTGAACCGCGAACAGGCTCGCGCCGAACGCAATCCCGATAAGAAGTCGCGCCCCGCCGTTTTCCGCTTTGTCCCTCCTGCGAAGGAATTCAAGCTTGTCTTGCAGTTCCGCAAGAACACCGTCGAACGCAACGAAATTATTGCTACCCTGCGCCGCATCCTGGAAACGTTGGAAGCCGAAGAGTAAAGCAGAAGGTCTGGCATTTATCGCACATTTCCACGCCAACTCCATAACTTGGAGCATTCTGTCCCGAGAGACCCGGAGGTTTCTTTGCTACATGCAATGACCTCTGGTATATACTGACGTGCTGTCTGAATGCCGCTAGGAGCAGAAATGGGAAGTAGTTTTCGGAAGCCGGTTGCACCAAGCACGGACAAGAGATGGCGTATCGTTGACGCGACGATGAGGCGGCTCGGAAATCGGCCAGACGCTTTGATCGAAGCACTGCACACCGTCCAGGAATCTTTCGGCTTTCTCGACACCGATTCGATTCGCTATGCTGCCAACACTCTGCGTGTCCCGTTGAGCCAGGCTTACGGTGTGGCGACGTTCTACCATTTCTTTAGCCTCAAGCCGCCTGGGGCGCATACGTGCGTGGTCTGCACGGGAACGGCGTGTTACATCAAAGGGGCGACGAAGCTTTTGCAGACTGTCGAGCAAAAATTTGGAGTCCGGCCCGGAGAGACGACTCCGGACGGGAACCTATCTTTGGTGACGGCGCGCTGCCTCGGTTCCTGCGGATTGGCGCCTGTGGCCGTATTCGATCAGCAGATATCCGGAATGATGACACCGGAGACGTTGTTGGCAAAGCTAGGGAGGTTCGAGAAACATGACGCCTGAAGAACTCGGCGAAATCGCCGCAACCCAGGAAGAGGCAGTTCTGCGCTTCAAACACCGGATTCACGTCTGCACGGCGGCGAGTTGCCTTTCCTCAGGAAGTGACAAGGTCAAGGAAGCGCTAGCCAAAGAGGTCAGTGCTCAAGGGCGCGAGAAGCAGTGTCAGGTTAAAGGCGTCGGCTGTATGGGACTTTGCGCGAAAGGCCCTCTGGTCTCCGTCAAGCCGGACAATTTGATGTACCAGAATGTTACGGCGCAGGATGCGGCGGATATCATTAAATCGATGGACGCGAGTCCGGTCAGCCGCCTTGAATGCGCCACTGACCAGCCTTTCTTCAGACGACAGGTCAAGATCGTGCTCGAGAACTCGGGCCGGGTGGACCCGGAAAAGATTGGGGATTACATTGCCGCCAACGGCTACGAGGGCTTGTTGAAGGCGCTTACGGAGTTTTCTCCAGGTGAAGTCATGGAACAGGTGCTGCGAAGCGGTCTGCGAGGTCGCGGCGGCGCGGGCTACCCTACAGGTCTGAAATGGAGTATGGTCTCCAAGGCTGACAGCCATCGCAAATTCGTCGTTTGCAATGGCGATGAGGGTGACCCCGGGGCTTTCATGGACCGCAGCGTGCTCGAAGGCGACCCTCACCGGGTGCTCGAGGGCATGGCCATTGCGGGTTACGCAGTGGGCGCGGCGCAAGGCTATATCTACGTGCGGGCCGAATATCCGCTGGCGATCAAGAACCTGAAAACCGCTATACGGCAGGCTCAACACCATGGTCTGTTGGGAACTAGTATCTTCGGCACTACCTTCAGCTTCAATATCGATCTGCGTTTGGGCGCTGGGGCATTCGTTTGCGGTGAAGAGACGGCCCTCATTGCTTCGATTGAAGGCCGCCGGGGAATGCCGCGGCCGCGCCCACCTTATCCTTCCCAAGAGGGCCTTTGGGGTGAACCTACTCTCATCAATAACGTGGAGACATTCGCCAACATTCCCCCCATCATGCGTAATGGCGGAGACTGGTTCGCGCGGATTGGGACCGAAAAGAGCAAGGGAACTAAGGTCTTCGCTCTGGCGGGGCGGGTTGCGAACACCGGACTGATCGAAGTGCCCATGGGGATTACCCTCCGCGACATCATTTACGAAATCGGAGGCGGCATCCCGGAGGGCCGGCGGTTCAAGGCGGTCCAAACCGGCGGACCTTCCGGAGGGTGCATTCCGGAAGAATCCTTGGATATGCCGGTTGACTATGAATCCCTGAAGAAGCTGGGATCGATCATGGGTTCCGGCGGCATGATCGTTATGGACGACTCTTCCTGCATGGTCGACGTCGCCAAGTACTTCATGGAGTTCTGCAAATCGGAATCCTGCGGCAAGTGCGTTCCCTGCCGGGCGGGCACCTACCAGATGTACGAACTCCTGGAACGAATCACGGACGGTAGCGCCAGCGCCAAGGAGATGGCCACTCTGGAGGAGCTTTGCGATTTGGTGCAAAACACCAGTCTGTGTGGGCTTGGCCAGTCTGCTCCCAACCCCGTCTTGAGCACTCTGCGTTATTTTCGCGATGAGTATCAGGCGCACATCGAGGACAAGACGTGCCCCGCCAACGTGTGTCAGATTCGTACTGCTAAGGAGGTGCCGGCTTGAATCCTCAAGTGCGCGTAATCACGCTGCATGTTGATGGGAAGGAAGTGAGCGCCCGCGGCGATCAGACCATTCTTCAAGTCGCGCGTGAGAATAACATGTTCGTTCCCACGCTATGTTTTCTCAACGGTTTGTCAGTCGTGGGCGCCTGTCGCTTGTGCCTGGTGGAGGTGAAAGGGTCTCCACGACTCCAGCCGGCCTGCGTCACGCGCGTGGAAGAGAACATGGAAGTGACGCTGAACTCCGAGCGGCTCAGCAAGTATCGAATGATGATTCTGGAGCTGTTGTTCTCCGAACGAAACCACATCTGTGCCGTGTGCGTTTCCAACGGACACTGTGAACTCCAGAATCTGTCACAAAGGCTGGAAATGTCGCACGTGCACTTCCCCTATCGTTACCCGAAGCTCGAACTCGACAGTTCCCACGACAGATTTCTCTACGATCCCAATCGTTGTATTTCCTGCACGCGTTGCGTGAGGGTCTGCGATGAGATTGAAGGCGCCCACACGTGGGACATCATGGGTCGCGGTGTCGATCTGAAGGTCATCACCGATTTAAACCAGCCCTGGGGCAAATCCGAGACTTGCACGGGTTGCGGCAAGTGCATTCATGTGTGCCCGACCGGGGCGTTGGTAGAGAAGGGAAAATCGGTCACGGAAATGTCCAAACGACGGCAGTTTCTGCCCTACCTGACCTTGATGCGGGAGGGACGCTGGTGAGCAGAGCCCGCGTGGCAACTATGTGGCTGGACGGCTGTTCAGGATGTCATATGTCTCTCCTGGACATGGATGATCGACTGTTGGAACTGGCTGGAAAGATGGATTTTGTCTACAGTCCGATTGTGGATATGAAGGAGTTTCCTGAGAACGTTGATATTACGCTTGTGGAAGGCGCAGTGGGCAACGACGAGGATTTGCACAGGATCCGAATAGCTCGCGAAAGGTCCCGCCTCCTGGTCTCGCTGGGTGACTGCGCCGTGACGGCCAACGTGCCGTCGATGCGAAATTACTTCGGCGCCAAGAGCGTTCTTCAACGGGCTTACGTCGAGAACGCCACCCTGCAGCCCGGGTCGCCGCAGGAAGAAGTTCCCATGCTCCTGCCGACCTCCCGCCCCCTGCATGAAGTGGTCACGATCGACGTCTTTGTGCCGGGGTGTCCACCCTCCGCGGACGTCATCTACTTTGTACTGACCGAACTCCTCGAGGGGAGATGCCCCAACTTGAGCGACAAATCGAGGTTTGGGTAGGACGTAGGGGCAACCCTTGTGGTTGCCTTGGGGTGGCCGGCTGGGGCGTGTCGTGAGGGCCATCCTTGTGGTTGCCCCGGAGGGCGGCCACAAGGGCGCCCCTACTAGAGGAAGGAATGACGAATACCAATTCGACAACAAAACGAGAGCTGGTGATCAATCCGCTTTCGCGCATTGAAGGCCACGGCAAAGTCACCATTCATCTGGACGAGAATGGCAAAGTCGAGGACGCCCATTTTCACGTCACGCAGTTTCGTGGATTTGAGAAGCTGTGTGAAGGAAGGCCCTTCTACGAAATGCCGTCACTGATGGCGCGAATTTGCGGCATCTGTCCGGTCAGCCACCTGGTGGCTTCGGCCAAGGCTTGTGATTCGATTCTGGCCACGCGCATTCCGCTCACGGCAGTAAAGTTACGCAGCCTTCTGAACCTCGCACAAATCGCTCAATCTCACGCGCTGAGTTTCTTCCATCTCTCCTCGCCTGATATATTGCTGGGGATGGACAGTGATCCTGCCAAGCGCAATATTTTCGGCGTCTTTGAGGCGAATCCAGCCCTCGCCCGCGACGGAATCCGTCTGCGCCAAATTGGCCAGCTAATCATCGAGTGGATGGCGGGAAAACGAATCCATCCTGCCTGGGTGGTGGCGGGAGGCGTGAGCGAACCCCTTTCCGTGGAGACGCGCGACAAGATTCTGGCCATGCTTCCGGAAGCTTTCAAGATTACTCAGCGCACGCTCGACTGGTTTAAAGGGCTTCTGGATCAGTTTCGAGAGGAAATCAGGACCTTCGCGAATTTCCCGACTCTCTTCATGGGTCTAGTCAATCCTGCCGGTGAACTTGAGCATTACAACGGTACCCTTCGCTTTGTTGATACGCGCGGCGCCATCGTCGCTGATAAACTGGATGTGCTCAACTATCAGGACTACCTCGGTGAAGCGGTGGAGCCCTTCAGTTACCTCAAGTCACCCTATTACAAGCCCCTCGGTTACCCGGATGGAATCTACCGCGTCGGTCCACTTGCGCGCTTGAATATCATCGATCGCTGTGGAACTCCTCTGGCTGACCAGGAGTGGGCGGAGTTCAGGGAACTGGACCGGGGCGCTGTGCTGAGTTCTTTTTACTATCATTACGCCCGGCTTCTGGAAATACTCTACTGCTTTGAACGAATGGAGCAGCTCCTGAACGATCCGGAAATCCTCTCCACCCATGTGCGCGCCTTCGCCGGACCCAATAATATGGAAGGGATTGGCGTAGCCGAAGCGCCGCGCGGGACGCTTCTCCATCACTATAAAATAGATAATGATGGATTGATTATATGGGCTAATCTCATTATTGCTACTGGACATAACAATCTGGCGCTCAATCGCGGCGTTTTGCAGGTCGCAAGGCATTTCGTGGATGGCGCAAAGCTCTCCGAGGGAATGCTCAACCGCGTGGAAGCTGTGGTGCGCGCGTTTGATCCTTGTCTGAGCTGCTCCACCCATGCTCTCGGTCATATGGCCTTGCAAATCCAACTGCTGGCGCACGATGGCGCGGTCCTGGATGAATTACGGACCGCAGCCTGCTGAGAATATTGTCACCGCGAAGCGGTGAAGCGTGAGTAGCCGTGGGGCAAGCCCACGGTTGGTGACTCAAGCCCGTGGACAAGCTGCAGATCCTAAAACCGAGCGTCCGCGCTACCTGAACGGGCTCCGACGCAAAGTCCGAACCTTCGCTCGTACTGCGCCATTCCACCCATAAGCCTCGATGGCAGGTTCCGCAAGTCAGCCAAACCTAACAGAATGAACAAGATACGTCTAATCTCGATTGGCAAACCGCGTGCATCATCTTTCTGTGAATAGGGTACCGGGGCTTCGAGGAGTTCAGGAGGAGCTGCGACTGTAAAGAGTGGAGGAGTGTGCGTATGTCAACCATGATCTCAGTTCCGTTGGCGGAGTCGGAACAGGAATTCTTAGATAAGCTAATAGCCGAACAACTCTGTCACCCCGGCGCTCTGCTCAGCATCTTGGAAAAAGCTCAAGAGCATCAACCTCGCAAATTTCTCTCGCGCGACACCCTGGAATACGTCGCGGCAAAGACGCGCGCGCCGTTGGCGCGGGTTTACAGCGTGGTTACGTTTTACGGCCTATTCAATCTCGCACCGCAGGGGAAGAACACCATTTGCGTCTGCCGAGGAACGGCTTGCCACACGCGTGGCTCACGTGATCTGTTAGAGCGCCTGATGCTCACTCTGGGGTTCCATAACATGGACGAAGAGTCGGCCGACAAGATTTCGCTGACTACAAGCGATGGCAAGTACACGCTTCGCACTGTGGCTTGCTTTGGCCAATGTGCCCTCGCGCCCGTGGTCGAGGTGAACCATGAGGTCTACGGCCACATGAACGAGCAAACGCTGCAACGCGAATTAGAGCATTTGGAAAGGGAGACTGCAAAGAAATGACGCCCATCCGTGATTTGAGTACATTCAGCGCAGTTCGCGGGAGAGGAATGGCAAAGCTCTTGCCTTTCCGCCCCCGCATTGCTGTTGGTATGGGGACCTGCGGCGCCGGTAATGGCGCCGAAGCAGTTTTCCACGCCTTTGCCGATACTATCGATAAACGCGGCCTGGATATTCAACTGGCCCGTGTAGGCTGCTTCGGTTTCTGCGCCCAGGAGCCGCTGGTGAACGTTCGGCTTCCCGGCCGGCCGCTGGTGATTCTGCACCGCGTGCAGAGCAACGACATCGATGAAATACTTGATGACGTCATGATGGGGAACATCCCCACGAACCTCGCACTTTGCAAGATCGAGGATTGGGACCACATTACAGCCCAGCTCAAGTATGGGACCGGTTACGGAAGCATTCCTTCCTGGCAGGACGTCCCGTTCTTTAAGGGCCAGAAAAAGATCGTTCTACGCAATTGCGGGCTGATCAATCCTGACGATGTTGAAGAGTATATTGGTGCGGGTGGTTATATATCCCTGTTTAACGTCCTGATCGAGAACCGGCCCGATGTTGTCATCGAGCAGATCAAGGCCGCTAAGCTGCGCGGCCGCGGCGGCGCTGGGTTTTCCACCGGCCAGAAATGGGACTTTCTGCGCAAGGCGGAGGCGCCGAAGAAATACGTCATTTGCAACGCAGATGAAGGCGACCCCGGCGCCTACATGAACCGCAACGAAATCGAGAGCGATCCGCATTCCTTATTGGAAGGCATGGCGATCGCCGGTTTTTTGACCGGCGCCACCACGGGCATCATTTATGTGCGCGCGGAGTATCCGCTGGCCGTGCACCGCCTCGAACGCGCCATCGAAGAGGCCAAGGCTTACGGAATGCTGGGTGAGAATATCCTGGGCCGCGGTTTCAATTTCAATATCGAGCTTGTGGAAGGAGCGGGCGCCTTCGTTTGCGGCGAGGAAACGGCGCTGATCGCTTCTTTGGAAGGCCATGCCGGCCGTCCTCGGCCTCGCCCGCCATTTCCCGCGCAGAAGGGCTTGTGGGGATGCCCCACCAACATCAATAACGTCGAAACCTGGTATAACGTGGCGCCCATTATCGCCAAGGGACCGGCTTGGTTCACGGAAACCGGCAGCGCCAAGAGTCCTGGAACCAAGGTGTTTTCCCTGGTGGGGAAGGTCAAGAACACGGGACTGGTCGAGATGCCTCTGGGGACGCCGCTCAAAACGTTTGTCTACGACGTGGGCGAGGGCGCGATCAATGGGCACACGATCAAGGCCGTGCAAACCGGTGGACCATCCGGCGGATGTATACCCCAGGAGATGTTCGATACTCCGGTGGACTACGAGACGCTGTCAAAGCTGGGTTCCATCATGGGCTCCGGCGGCATGGTGGTGATGGACGATGACAACTGCATGGTGGACGTGGCTCGTTACTTTATCGAGTTCACTCATTCCGAGTCCTGCGGCAAGTGCGTACCCTGCCGGGTAGGACTGGATAAGGGCCTCCGCCTCCTCAATGGGTTCACGCAGGCGAAAGGGACGGAAGAGGACTTGAACACCCTGGATGAGTTGGGGCGCATGATTCGCGACACCTCGCTATGTGGGCTGGGACAGACCGCGCCCAATCCGGTTCTCACCATATTGCGGCATTTCCGCCATGAGTTCGAGGACCACCTCCGCGCGCACCGATGCCGCGCCGGTGTTTGCCAGGACTTGGCGCTCTCGCCTTGCGAGAACAGTTGCCCGTTGCACATGAACATTCCCCGTTTCCTCCAGCTTTACAAAGAAGGGCGGGTGGACGAAGCTTTTGAATCCGTCATCCTCGATAACCCCTTGCCGGCATCTACAGGCCGCGTCTGCCAGCACCCTTGCGATAATCGTTGCCGGCGGCAGGCCCTGGACGAATCGGTGAACATGCGCGAAGTTCATCGGTTGATCGCGGACACCATTCTGCTTTCCGACCGTTTCGGCGAAATGGCCGATCGAATCGCCACGCATAAGATGCCTGCCACGGGAAAGAGAGTTGCAGTGGTGGGAGCGGGTCCCACGGGCCTGACGGCGGCGTTCTACCTCGCCCTCTTTGGACATGCCGTCACGGTTTATGACTCGCATTCAGAAGCCGGTGGAATGTTGCGCTTTGCGCTGCCCGAATACCGATTGCCCAAGGCCGTGATCTCCAAGGAGATCGAACTGATCGAGCGCCTCGGCGTTAAATTCATGTTCAACAAGACCGTGGGTACGGACCTCTTCCTGAACGATCTTGGCATGGATTTCGACGCTGTCTTTCTCTCCATCGGAACGTGGAAAGAAGCGTGGCTCTACCTGCCCGGAACCGAATTAAGGGGAGTGATGCCGGCGCTTCCGTTCCTGGAAGGGATTGCCAAAAACGAACCCGTGCCCCTCGGTCAGCGGGTGGCGATTATCGGCGGTGGCAACGCCGCTATCGATTCTGCCCGCACCGCCTTGCGGCGCGGCGCCACGGTCACCGTGATTTACCGCCGGGAGCGCAAAGACATGCCCGCCATCCATGAAGAGGTCGAGGCCGCGGAACAGGAAGGCGCTCACTTTGTTTTTCTGGCGGCGCCCCATCGCATCGTAGGTGAGAACGGCGCCGTCAAGGGCATTGAGGTGCTGAAAACGAAGTTGGGTGAGTTCGATCAATCAGGCCGGCGCCGTCCCATATCCACGGAGGAAATCCAGAGCTTCAAGTGCGATACGGTGATTCTGGCAGTGGGCGAGGCGGTAGATCGCGATTTTTGTAAGGCTTCCGGCCTCGAAATCCGGGAGAACGGCACGCTGACGTTTGACCGTTACACCCTGGAAACCAGCCGCGACAAATTCTATGCCGGCGGCGATCTGATTTCGGGCGCCTCGAATGTTTCCAACGCCATGGGCTACGGCAAAAAAGCAGCCCGGAATATCGATCAGAGGCTGATGGGAGAATCGCGAGTGGAAAGTCTGTCGCCGCACTTTGAGTACGACCAGAAGCCGCCGGAGCACCCGAGCGAATGCGGGCGTCATCACCCCCATCCGCTGCCTGCCAAGCAGCGCGTGAAAGATTTCGAGGAAGCGGTGCTGGCGCTGACTGCCGCGGAAGCTGTCGAGGAGGCGAGCCGCTGCCTGCGTTGTGACGTTCGAAAGGTTGGGTGATCACCCGATCAGCCGATTAGACAAGGAGACTGAAAATGCCGCAAGAAATCTCAGTCCGGATCGACGGCGAGCTCTGCCGGGCCAGCGAAGGCCAGACGATCCTGGATGTGGCGCGGGCCAACAAGAAGTACATCCCGACGCTCTGCTTCCTGGAGGGACTGAGCCCTTCGGGTTCGTGCCGACTCTGCTTGGTGGAAGTGGCGGGCGTGGGGCGCCTGCTTCCTGCCTGCACAACTCCCATTCAAAACGGCATGTCGGTGAACACCACCTCCGAAAAGCTCCTGCGGCATCGCCAGATGGTGGTTGAGTTCATGCTGCTGGAACGCAATCACTATTGCGCGATTTGCGTCAGCAACAATCACTGTGAGCTGCAGGCAATGGCCCAGCGCTTGGGAGTTACCCACGTCCGTTTCCCTTACAACTATCCGCGACTGCCCGTGGATGTCACCCACCAGCGCTACGTGCTGGACCACAATCGCTGCATCCTTTGCACCCGTTGCGTGCGTGTGTGCGCCGAGGTCGAGGGAGCGAATGTGTGGGAAATCAGCGAGCGGGGCATCAACTCGCGTCTGGTGTCAGACCTTGCCGGGCCTTGGGGTGAATCGAAAGCGTGCACGAATTGCGGCAAATGCGTTCAAGTGTGCCCCACCGGCGCGCTCGCGGAAAAAGGTCTTTCGGTGGAAGAAATGACCAAGAGCAATGAGAACATCAAGTGGCTTGCTGCCAAGCGCGCAGTACATGCGTGAAGCGGGCAGCACTGGAGCTGAGGAATGAAAAAAGCGAAATTGGCTACGTTGTGGCTTGACGGATGCTCCGGCTGCCACATGTCGATTCTGGACTTGGATGAGGCCATTGGTTGGGTGGCCCAGAAAGCTGACTTGGTCTATGGGCCCCTGGTCGATGCCCAGGAGTTTCCCGAGGATGTGGACGTGGCCATCGTCGAGGGCGCGGTCAGCAACCAGGACGATTACGAAAAAATCAAGCTGGTTCGCGAGCGAACGCGCCTGCTGGTGGCCTTGGGCGACTGCGCGGTCACTTCCAACGTGCCGGCCATGCGCAATTCGATTCCAGTCAAGAAGCTCTTGGAGCGAGTTTACATCCAAGGCGTCGACCAGAAGCCTCGCATCCCCACCGAGGGAGTTCCGCCTTTACTGAAGCGCGCCTTACCCGTCCGGGAGGTGGTGAAGGTGGACTTGTTTGTGCCTGGTTGTCCGCCCCCCGCTGCCGCCATCGGGTACGTGCTGGGTGAATTGCTCAACGGGCGAATGCCCGATTTGAATTCCAAAGTGAAGTTCGGGTGAAGAAGGCACTAGGCAGAAGGCAGTAGGCAGAAAGCAGAAGGCAGTAGGCAGAAAGCCGAGGGCAGTAGGCAGAAAGCAGAAGACAGAATGCAGAAAGCCGAGGGCAGAGTGCCAGCGAGTGGATTCCACGGTCACCGGGATTTGAAGGTCTACAACCTCGCATATCAACTGGCTATGCAGATCTTCAAATTGTCTAAGGGCTTTCCGCTGGACGAGCGTTACTCCCTTACCAGCCAGATTCGGCGCTCCTCGAGGAGCGTTGCCGCGAATATTGCCGAGGGATTTAGAAAGCGGCAGTATCCAAACATGTTCGTGAGCAAACTGGCCGACTCAGACGCAGAGGCCACGGAAACTCAAGTCTGGTTGGACTTTGCGCGAGACTGCGGGTACCTGCCGGCTGAGCAACATAGCGAACTCGCGGCGCGGTACGAGGAAATTGGAATGATGTTGCATAGCATGATGGACCATCCCGAACGGTTTGTCCCATCTTCGCAACAGGCGGCATAGCGATGCTTTCTGCCTACTGCCTTCTGCCTACTGCCTTCTGCTTTGAGGAGACGTACCAATGAGAAAGATTACAATTGACGCCGTCACGCGCATCGAGGGTCACGCCAAAATCTCGATCTTGCTCGACGATAATGGGAAGGTGGCGAGTACACAGCTCCACGTGACCCAGATTCGAGGGTTTGAGAAATTTACGGAAGGGCGCCCGTACTACGAGATGCCGTCCATCACCGCGCGCATCTGTGGAATTTGTCCCGTCAGCCATTCATTGGCTTCCTCCAAAGCCTGCGACGCCATCATGAGCGTGCGCATCCCTGAAACCGCGGCGCTGCTGCGGGAACTCGTGCACTGCGCCCAGTTCGTACAGTCGCATGCCCTGAGCTTCTTCTATCTTTCCGCACCCGACCTTTTGCTGGGAATGGATTCAGATCCAGCGCTCCGCAATGTGCTGGGGCTGGTCGACAAGTTTCCGGATATCGCCCGCGACGGTATTGCATTGCGCAAATTCGGGCAACAGGCGATCGAGGGCCTCGCCAAGGAGCGCATTCATCCTTCTTGGATAGTGCCTGGGGGTGTGAACGCCCCGCTGCAACCTGACGTTCGCGATAAAATTCTGGCCGGTTTACCGGACGCCAAGGCCACCGTGCGGCGCACCCTGAAATTCTTCAAGGGAATGTTGGACCAATTCAAGGAGGAGATCGAGCACTTCGGTAACGCGCCCAGTATGTATGCGGGCTTGGTGGACTCGGCGGGGAAGCTCCAGCTTTACGACGGCGGGATCCGGTTTAAGGATGCGGACGGCAAGATCGTGGTGGATCACATTCCCGCGCAGGATTACCAGAACTACATCGGCGAGGCGGCCCTTCCCAACTCTTATCTGAAAGCGCCTTACTTCAAAACCGTCGGATTCCCCGATGGCGTTTACCGCGTAGGGCCTCTGGCGCGCCTCAATGTTGCCAAGAGTTGTGGAACGCCCGCGGCCGACGTGGAGTTCACCGAATTCCACCAGCGCTTGGGTAAGGTCGTGCCGGGCTCCTTTTATTTCCATTATGCCCGCCTGATTGAAGCGCTCTATGGGTTGGAACGAATGGAAGCCTTGCTGAATGATCCCGCCATCCTGGGCCGGCAGGTTCGCGCTCACGCGGGCGTTAATAACCTGGAAGGTGTGGGCATGATCGAAGCTCCCCGCGGCATCCTGATTCACCACTACAAGGTGAATGAGGAAGGCGCCATCACCTGGGCGAACCTCGTCGTCGCGACCGGGCATAACAATCTGGCCATCAATCGCAGCATCGACCAGGTGGCCCGGCACTTCATTGACGGGAATCACTTGCAGGAGGGGATGCTGAATCGCGTTTCCGCCATCGTTCGCGCCTACGACCCGTGCCTCAGTTGCTCCACCCATGCCTCCGGCCAGATTGCCATGCGCATTCAGTTGCTGGGACCTGATGGCGCCTTGCTCGACGAACTGAAAAGTGCTTAGCTACAAGCATCAGCTCTCAATGTTCCTGGCCTCCCGCTTGGGCGGGACTGACAACCAACGATGTCATTCCCGCGAAGCTTGTCCTCCGCGGAGGCGGGGGAGCGGGAATCCAAGCTGAAAGCTGAGAGCTGAACGCTGACAGCTATGAACAAAGCGCTCATCATCGGCTACGGGAATCCTTTGCGGGGCGACGACGGATTAGGCTGGCACGCCAGCCGCTTGCTTGCTCGCGAGCTTGCCGGCCAGGATGCTGAGGTGATCACCTGCCACCAGCTCACTCCGGAGCTGGCCGAGCGGCTTAGCCAGTGCCGCCGGGCAGTGTTTATCGACGCCGATACGGAGGGCGAGCCGGGTGAAATCCAGTGCCGCGATCTTCAACCCCAAGCCCCCGCTTCTTCCGCACTTACACATAGCTGCTCGCCGGCTGGGCTGATGGCCAGCGCCGCCGCGCTTTACGGCCATTGCCCGCAGGCGGTAGCCATCACAGTCTCCGCACAATCGTTCGATCTTGGAGAGTCGCTTTCACCCGCGGTTGCCGCAGCACTCCCGGCGGTGGTGAATCGGGTTCTCGATTTTATCCGTCTAGCGTAGGATCGAGGAACCACCCTGGGCAGCTCAGCCCCGTGGTGGTGCTGTTTGCTGTAGCGGCGCTCTCCGAGCGCCGGAACTCCTTGAGGATTCAACACCGGCGGTCCGGCGGTCAGAGACCGCCGCTACAAGCATCAAACTGCACCACGACCCTCAGCCCCTTTGGGTATAACCGCGAGAGTGTATAATGGTGGCTCGAAACCTGAAAACCTCATGGCCAGCGACAGGCGCTTGTTAATTGTGGGCTGTGGCAACCCCGATGCCGGTGATGACAGCGCAGGGCTCGAGATTGTCCGTCGGCTGAGCGAACTGCGAGATTGCGGCTGTGAACTGCGCGCTGAAAGTGCGCCGGGCGTTGGACTGCTGGATATTTTCGCTCTCGGCGAGGTCATTCTTTTCGCGGACGCAGTTTCGAGCGGCGGGATACCGGGCACTCTCTACCTGACTTCGCTCCCTTCCAAGGAAGTTGAGCCGAGGGCGTTGGGTGCTTTATCGAGTCATGGCTGGGGCCTCTCCGAAGCTGTGAACTTGGCGGGCGCCCTGGGCCACACTGTCCCGAGGCTTTTCCTGTTAGGGATTGAGGCAGGCACACTGGCCCAAGGCTCGCCCCGTTCCCTGGCTGTCGAGCAGGCCGTCAAGCTCGTGGTCGAGACAATCTCCGATCTCAGATTTCTGCTCTTGCATTCCGGGGCCATCGCGACCCGGAGTTTCGATCCCCGCGATCAGTCCTTCCCAGGGGGAATGCCGTGACTTGTGGCGGAAGGCCCCTTGCCGCGTTGACTCCCCTCCTTGGTAATGAGGGGGCCAGGGGGTGGTTGCCGTGAAGAACAACTGGAATAGGACACTACTGAATCCTTCCCTTGAATCCGCGGCAATCTACCACTACAATAAAATGGGCTAGTTGGCGCACCGGTTTCCTGTCAAAGCGGGCTTCGTATTCAGATCGACATTTGACTTCGCCGAATTCTGAATCCCGAATCCTATTTGGCTTGTAAATTGCCCGGTAGAGTCTCGAAGGTGTATTCGGTCGCCTCACGCGGCCAGCTCACGGGCGTTCGAAAAGAGGCAGAAGCATGTGTCTGGCAGTTCCTGGCAAGATTCTCGAGACTAAGGAAGAGAAGGGCAGCCGCTTTGGTCGAGTGCAGTTCGGCGGGATCACGCGGCAGGTTCAACTGGACTTCGTACCGGAGGCCGGAGTTGGGGACTACGTCATCGTGCATGTCGGCTTTGCGCTGAGCAAGGTGAATGCGGAGGAAGCCGAGCGCACGTATCAGTTGCTGGAAGAAATGGGGATGCTCGAAGAAGAGGGACTGGATTCAGAAAATCAGGATTCAGGATCCGGGATTCAGGATTCAGGCCCTCATCCTGCTTCGGATTCTTCTAAACTGACTCCTGACTCCTGACTTCTGACTCCTGTTTCCTGCTATGAAGTATCTTGACGAATATCGTGATGCGCGACTCGCCCGCGTCTTAGTTGCCGATCTGGCCAAGCGTGTCACCCGGCCTTGGGTGCTGATGGAAATTTGTGGTGGCCAGACCCACACACTGATGCGCTACGGCATCGACGAACTAATCCCTTCTCAAATCGAACTGGTCCACGGCCCCGGCTGCCCGGTCTGCGTGACCGCCATTGAGACTATCGACAGGGCCATTCAAATCGCCTCACTCCCTGACGTCACTCTGGTTTCTTACGGAGACATGCTGCGCGTGCCGGGCTCACATTCCGACCTTTTCCATCTGAAGGCCGGGGGCGGCGACGTCCGGGTCGCCTACTCTCCAATGGAGGCCCTGAAAGTCGCCCGCGCCAATCCTCACCGGCGGGTCGTGTTTCTGGGAGTTGGCTTCGAGACTACCGCTCCGGCGAATGCGATGGTGGTTTGGCAGGCGGCGCGCGAGGGGTTGGGGAACTTTTCCATGCTGACCTCGCATTTCCTGGTGCCACCCGCCATCCGAATGCTGCTCGAGTCACCCGCGAACCGCGTCCAGGGGTTTATTGCTCCGGGGCACGTCTGCACGGTGATGGGTTACGGACAGTATGATGAGCTGAGCCGCAAGTATCGGGTCCCCATCGTGGTGGGCGGCTTTGAGCCCGTAGATTTGCTCGAGGCGATCTCGATGTTGGTGGCGCAACTCGAGCAGGGACGGGCGGAAGTTGAAAACCAATACGTCCGTTCGGTGTGCTACGAGGGAAACCGCCCTGCTCAGGAAATCATGGGGAAAGTGTTCGAGATTTGCGACCGCAAATGGCGCGGGATTGGGGTGATCCCTCAAAGCGGGTTGCGCCTGCGCGAGAAGTTCGCAGCGCATGACGCGGAGAGGGTCTTCGGCGTTACGGATACAACTGCGGAAGAGCCTGCGGAGTGTATCAGCGCCCTGGTGCTGCAAGGCCTGAAGAAGCCCGTTGAGTGTCCGGCTTTCGCGGTGCGCTGTACCCCCGAGACTCCTCTGGGCGCGCCCATGGTCTCCGGCGAAGGCGCCTGCGCAGCTTATTACCAGTATCGCCGCCCGGGCGGTAAGGACTGAGCAAGAGTAGCACAGGCACTCCTGCCTGTGCCTTAACTGATTCGTTGCTGGGCAAGGTAGCACAGGCACTCTTGCCTGTGCCTTAACTGATTCGTTGCCGGGCAAGGTAGCAAAGGCACTCCTGCCTGTGCCTTAACTGATTCGTTGCCGGGCAAGGTAGCAGAGGCACTCTTGCCTGTGCCTTAACTGATTCGTTGCCGGGCAAGGTAGCAGAGGCACTCCTGCCTGTGCCTTAACTGATTCGTTGCTGGGCATGGTGCACAGGCAGGAGTGCCTGTGCCACGCCGAAAGCTCCAACATGCCAGACGATCGCAACCCACTCGATGACCTCACCTGCCCGGCGCCGTCGCCTGCCAAGGACAGGATACTGCTCGGGCACGGCAGCGGTGGACGCTTGAGCGCCGATCTCGTGCGGGAGATCTTTCTGCCGGCGTTTCGCAATCCGGTGCTGGCACAGCTCGACGACCAGGCGGTGGTGAACGTTGAAGGCGTTCGTCTGGCGTTTACCACCGACTCGTTTGTCGTCAACCCGTTGTTTTTCCCGGGTGGCGATATCGGGTCGCTGGCTGTATATGGAACCGTGAACGACCTTGCCATGGGCGGCGCAGAACCGCTCTTCCTGAGCGCCGGGTTCATCATCGAGGAGGGCCTGCCGCTGGAAACGCTGAGGCGGGTTGTCGAGTCGTTTCGGCAGGCGGCGGAAAAGGCCGGCGTGCAAGTGGTGACCGGCGACACGAAGGTGGTGGAGAAGGGAAAGGGGGACGGCCTCTTTATCAATACCTCGGGAATCGGGCGGGTTCCGGAGGGCGTGAACCTGTCCGCCGACCAGGCGCGCCCCGGCGACTGCATTCTGCTTAGCGGCACCTTGGGCGATCATGGCATCGCCATCCTTTCGCAGCGCGAGGGACTCGAATTCGACGCTGCGATCCAGAGCGACGCTGCCCCGTTGCATTCGCTGGTTGCGGCGATGCTTGGTGTGACGCATTCGATTCGCTCTCTCCGCGATCCCACCCGAGGCGGCCTGTCGAGCACCTTAAACGAATTCGCAGCCCAATCCCGCGTGGGAATGGTCATCGAGGAGTCTAGCCTTCCCATTCGCGAGGAGGTGAAGGGCGCTTGCGAACTGCTGGGCTTGGACCCGCTTTACGTCGCGAACGAAGGCAAGCTGGTGGCCATCGTCCCAGCGGCCGACGCCGAGCGCCTTCTCGAGGCCATGCATAACCATCCGCTGGGTGTGAACGCTCGCCTGATCGGTAAAGTCGTGGACGCCCATCCCGGCGTCGTTACCATGCGCACCTACTTGGGCACGTCGCGCGTTGTGGACATGCTCGCCGGCGATCAATTGCCGCGCATCTGCTAGGGAATAGGGAACAGGGAATAGAGAATAGGGAACAGGGAATAGGGAATCGGGAGTCCGGAATAGGGAATGGGGAGTAGGGACGAGGGAATAGGGAATCCGGAATAGGGAGCGGGGAGCAGGCAAGAGGGAATTCGGAATTCGGAATACGGAACGGGGAGCAGGAAACAGGGAAAGGGGGCAGGCCACAAGGAGCAGGCGACAGCAAATGAGTTACGGCGAACAGGAGGGCTTGAGCGGGAAACAGGAGACCGGGAACGGGGAAGAGCAAAGGCTGCTAGCCGCGCGTTAAGCTCTTCGCTCCGACCGCCTGGCTATTCCCATTTATCTGTTCCCTGTTCCCTCTTCCCTGTTCCCTATTCCCCATCCTCTGTTCCCTGTAACCTGTTCCCTATTCCCTGCTTTTCACCGTGCACGAGCTGAGCATTGCCAACTCGATTCTGGAATCTGTGCGCAAGGAGCGTGAACGGCTGAACGGTGCGCGCGTCACTCGAGTGGGGGTGCGCATCGGGGCGCTCGCGGGCGTGGATCCCGACGCGCTCAGCTTCGGGTTTGAAGTCTTGGTGAAAGGCACCGACCTCGAGCCGCTGGCGCTCGCCATCGAATGGACCCCGCGCCGCCATGAGTGCCCCCATTGCAAGCACGTATTCACCGTGGTCGATTACCAATTCAACTGCCCGGCATGTGGCGCCGCAGCAACGCGCTGCATCGGCGGCGATGAACTCGAGTTGGCTTACCTGGAGGTGGAAGAGACATGAGCCGCTTGCCGCTCGAACAGAAAGTCCTGAGTGAGAACGACCGCATCGCGGCGGGGCTGAGAGAGCGATTCCTCGCGCACCGCGTATTCTGCCTGAACTTCATAAGCTCGCCCGGGGCAGGGAAGACCTCGCTGCTCGAACGCACGCTCGAGCGTTTCAGCCCGAAGGAACGTGTAGCTCTCCTCACAGGTGATATTCAGACGGACAACGATGCGAAGCGGCTTGCCCGTTCCGGCTTTCCGGTGAAGCAAATCACCACTGGCGGCGCCTGCCACCTGGACGCGCGAATGATCGAGCGGGCGCTGGCGGACTGGCCGCTCGAGTCTCTCGATACGCTGCTGATTGAAAACGTCGGCAATCTCGTCTGCCCCTCGAGCTACGACCTTGGCGAAGCGGCTAAGGTGGTGCTGCTCAGCGTGCCGGAAGGTGAAGATAAGCCCCTCAAATACCCCTCCATATTCTTCAAGGCCGAGCTGCTGATTCTGAATAAGACCGATTTGCTCCCTTACGTTTCTTTCGACCTCGCCAAAGCGCGCGCCCACGCTCTGCAAGTACATCCCGGAATCGAAATTATCGAGGTTTCCTGCAAAACCGGCGCCGGCCTGGAGGATTGGATGAAGTGGCTGGCCCAGCGCCGCGAGTCGGCCAAAGCCGGCGAGACGCCGGCCTCGGGCCAGGTATGAAGCGGGGAAGCACTCTCAGTCGAGTGGCACGAGCAAATTGAAAGCGCGGTTCCTCCGCCATCGATAGGACCGAAAATCGCTATCGAGCGTGAGAATGTCTCCCGTGTCGAGCTCTTCGGCAAGCTGAATTAAACACGCATCCGCAAAGTCCGCAGAAAGATCATGATACTTGCGAAGCGTGCTGCGCACAGCCGCCGCACTGCGAGAAAGCTGAAACGGAACCTGAAAGACTCCCCGCGCCACGTTCTCGAGGATCGTCTCGGCGGCTCCGGAAAGTCCACGCAGCAGATAGCAACCCTCCGCAATCACCGCCTCGCAGGTGACAAGCGGCCGCTCGAGCCCCCGCATTGTCGCGGAGCAGGCGGCATGGTATCTCTCATTTCGGTCCAGCAGCGCCACAATTACACCGGTGTCCAGGAGTACGGGCTTCATTGGCCAAAGCCCTTAAGGTGCTTTTTGTTGGAACCCAGGTCGGGAATACCGGAGGCAAAACGCCCGACGCCGATCACTCGTTGCGTCGTCGGAATGCCCCGGCACGCGGAAAGCAATTGAACGCTCTCGCGGATGACGCGCGATGGGCTCCAGCCGGTAATACGAACCAGCCGATCCAGGGCCGCTTGGGAGCGGCGGTCGAGGCGAGCTTGTACAGCCGTTTTCATATAAACAGTGTAACACAAGTTGTGCGACGTAATACAGGATGGGCGCTTTTCACATTTCACTCCCAGCGTCCGCCTTTAGGTCAGCAGTCGCCGAGCCGACGGTTGGCGCCACATTAGATTACGAAGCGCCCAATACAAGGCCGGGGAATCTTGTGACTTGGAATCAACTAAAACCGGTAAATGATCTCCGCTTATGAAGAATTGACAGAACGCGCCAACCGCCCACTGCCCACTGCCTACCGCCTTCTGCTTACTGCCTTCTGCCTTCTGCCTTCTGCTTACTGCCTACTGCCTTCTGCCCACTGCGCCGTACCCTGGCCATCACCAGAGCTGGCTACTGGCTTTCAAGATTATCGAGGTCACGGATTGACCGCGCCCGAGAGAGCGCGGAAATTATGGATTCTGAGATCTGGAATCTGAGATTCCGCTCAGCTTCGATGGAGTCGCACGCGCGAACGCGCAAATCCAATTTCCATCTTCTATTTTCCAATCTCCATTTCCGATTTTGCATTTTCCGCATCTGGCTTCCATGCGACCGCGCCCCTGAGAGCGCGGAAATCCGCGGGCCGAACGCTGTTCGGCCCTACAACGGCCAGCTTCAATGGGGCCGCGCTCCTGAGAGCGCGGAAATAATCTCCAATCTCGAATCTCAAATCCGCCCGCTCTGCTTCAGTGCGACCGCGCGCCTGACAGCGCGCGAAGCCACTTTCCATTTTCCATTTTCGACCTTCCATTTTCTGTTTTCCAATCTCCATTTTCCATTTTCGGCTGGATTCAAAGGGGTCAAAAGCCAAGAGCGACCTCCCCTCTGCGCAAGCCAGAAACTTCACGCAAGCCCGTCATTCTGAGCTCCCCCGCTGTCATTCTGAGCTCCCCCGCTGTCATTCTGAGCTCCCCGGCTGTCATTCTGAGCTCCCCCGCTGTCATTCTGAGCGGAGCGAAGAATCTCGCCCTGCCCCCTGACACCTAGCGCCTGAAACTCATTCCCTGTCCTCTGTTCCCTGTCCCCTGAAACCTGACACCCGACACCTGAAACCTGTTCTTCCTTCCGTGAGCCGGCCCGAGGACAGAGCGAGATTCTTCGCTCCGCTCAGAATGACGGCCCCGAAATATCGCGCCGACTTACGACCCTCGTATACTGCGGGACCGTACCATGATCATAACCGGACCCGGCTACTGACTTTCCACATTCTCGAAGTTACGCATCGCCGGCGCCCGAGAGCGCACGGATATTGCAATCTCCAATCTCAAATGTCGGATTTGTTCATTCTTCAACCCGGCCGCGCTCGGGACAGCGCCCAAATCCAATTTCCGGCTTCGATTCTCCGCATCAGGCTCCAATGGGGCCGCACCCGTGTGAGCGCGGAAATGTAGGGCCGAGCAGCGCTCGGCCTGCCGCCGGCACGCTTCAATGGGGCCGCGCTCCTGAGAGCGCGGAAATCGGTGGGGCAGTGATCGCGGTCCTGCACGCCTTCATGCTTCAATGGGGCCGCGCTCCTGAGAGCGCGGAAATCATGCTGAGCAAATTCACGGCGGTGAAAGCCGGGACGCTTCAATGGGGCCGCGCTCCTGAGAGCGCGGAAATAGGAAAGCTCTCCGGCTTGGCCGCAATCTCAGATTTGCTTCAATGGGGCCGCGCTCCTGAGAGCGCGGAAATGTCGGCCGGTCGAACGTTTAACCACCCGCACGAGTCGCTTCAATGGGGCCGCGCTCCTGAGAGCGCGGAAATGGGCGCGGGCGGGAGACATAGACCATAAGAAGGTGGCTTCAATGGGGCCGCGCTCCTGAGAGCGCGGAAATCTGAACCGTCACGCCGATGACGTCGAAGTCAAAGATGCTTCAATGGGGCCGCGCTCCTGAGAGCGCGGAAATGGCGGAGGCGAAGCCCGATCACGCCTACCTCCAGGCGCTTCAATGGGGCCGCGCTCCTGAGAGCGCGGAAATACCCGCGGCTCCCATACGAGGTCGCTTTCGACATAGATGCTTCAATGGGGCCGCGCTCCTGAGAGCGCGGAAATAACCGTGGTACCGATTCTTTCGATCAAGACTGGGGTGCTTCAATGGGGCCGCGCTCCTGAGAGCGCGGAAATGTCTCGCCGGAAATCTACAAAGCGTTCAGCGCGGTGCTTCAATGGGGCCGCGCTCCTGAGAGCGCGGAAATTGGGTGGCGCGGGAGGACTCCCGTCACTCCGCAGATGCTTCAATGGGGCCGCGCTCCTGAGAGCGCGGAAATCGCGCCATCCGACCAGGAGCATACCGTCTCCGCAATCGCTTCAATGGGGCCGCGCTCCTGAGAGCGCGGAAATTGGCCCTTGGGTGACAGACACGATGGCGATGTATAGGCTTCAATGGGGCCGCGCTCCTGAGAGCGCGGAAATACGCCCTGGTCGGCGATCTCCGAATAGAGCGGGTTCGCTTCAATGGGGCCGCGCTCCTGAGAGCGCGGAAATTGGCGCCCGCTCATCCTGTCAGTTTTCAAAGAGCTAGCGCCGAAGTTGCGAGCGGCTAGGTCGCCGCGCCTGGCGCGATTCAACATCTTGCCGTTCTCTTCTGCCAAACTCGTTGCATTCAAACCCCTTAGGCCCGCGCGAGCGGTCCCTGGCGAAACGTCGTCAAGCCGCCGCTCGCGCCCTTCAGCGCGTCACAAACACGGTATATTCGTCAATCTCGCCCTCCAGGTAGCGAGCCAGCAACCGGGCCTGAACTTCCAGCAGCCGCCTATAACTCAGCCGGTATTCAAACTGCGGATGGGTCACCAAGGTATCCATTTTGAGTTCATAGGCACGGAAGAAGCCCTTTCTGCCGGCGGGTGTCAGCGACACGGCCGGGCCGGCCTGGATGAAGTCCCTCGGAGTCACCATGCGCGTGTTGATGGCGGTGAGCACCGCTGAGTCCGCGATAAGGGCGCGGAACGGCTCCATAAGGTCGAGCGCCAGCGCCGGCCGGCCAAAGCGCGGCTGATGATAGAAGCCCAGGAAGGGATCAAATCCCACCGCGTAGCAGGCAATCGTGAAATCTTTCGCCAGCAGGCTGTAGCCGAGTGACAGCATGGCATTCACGGCATCGCGCGGAGGTCGGCGGTTGCGTCCCGAAAAGTCAAAGTGAAACTGCGAAGAATTCTTCTCGCCGCCTTCTTCCACTTTGATCATGCCGGCGAAGTCGCCAAAGTAGACGCGCGCAGCGTTGCCCTCCACTCCCAGCAATTGCTCCAGGCTGGCAGCCCGCTCGGCTTGCTCCACCATCTGCTTCAGCGAAAGGAGCGACTGCGGGTCCGGCTCCAGATGGTTCCGCTGCAACATCGTCCGCTGATTGCGTATTTTCCCCGCCACCAGCCGTCGCGCCAGCGCAAGCTGAAACCACTCTTCTTCCGCCAGCCGGAATTGCGTCCGGCGCAAAAAGATGTTCTTCGAGTTAAGCCCCGTGGTGATGCCGTAGAACCATCCGCCTTGCGAAAAATAGCAGACGGGCTTGCCGGCTTCGCAGAGCGACTGGATCGCCTGGGTCGAGACCTGAATGTTGCCCATCAGGTTCACCTGGCAGATTTCGCCGATGCGCACTTCCTGCTTCAGTTCATCCTTCTCCCGCACTTGGAGAACGTCGCCCGACTTACCCACCCGCAGTCCCTGGGCGTTCAAGTAGAGGGGACGCAGATCGTCTCGCGGTGTAACTAACTGGCGAACGCGCGATGGGCGACTGACGCTAGCTCCTTGATGATCGCCGGGCAGGCCGCCCTCTTCTGAACCCGAGCCGTCCGGAAACAAGCGCAATTGTACGGCCTCCCGCTCAGTTCCTTCTCCTCGCTCCCGGCTTCGAGCGCTGCGCAGAGTATTCGTCTCATCCGGCAGACAAATGCCCACCAGCGAGCAGCCGGGGCATTTGGGCGAATCCGTGAGCGGCGGCGGCATTTCGCCTGCTCGGGCCAGCGCCCACGCTTGGGCAATGGTCGATTCCGTTTCGCGCATCAGCCCTTCGTCAAACGTCACGCGCACCCGCTGCCGCGTCTGGGCGTAATACGCGACGCCCTCCTCACATTTGTACCCATTCTCACGCAACACCAGGCCCTGCACCGCCAACTGAGCTCGATCCGTCGGCCACAGCTCCAAGTCTCCCTCGGTCTCTCGGGGATGCCCATGCTTGTAGTCAACCGGAGTGACAAGGCCCTCCGCTCCTTCCACCAGGTCGATTTTGGCGATCACCCGATGTGCGTCGCTCGAGAGCGTCACCGAGCGCGACTGTATTTTCTCCTCTTCGAGGTCTTCGGGCTTGGGCAGCTCCGAGGCTTTTGAATCCAGGCGCCGGTGTTGGAACTTTCCCTCCAGCGTGTCTACGCTTTCCCGAAAAACACCATCCACCCACTCGTAGAAGAATAGCCGTGGACAGTAGACGAACTCATTCACCATCCGCGCCGGCAGATAGTCGGGCAGATCGCGTTCAGCTTTTTCGGCAAGTACAGGTAAAGTAGCCATTAGTGTTGTCAGTCGTCAGTCGTCATCCCCGGTCAGGAACCAACTTTCGACTTTCGACTCTTAACTACCGACTGTTCTCACACAACTATGCACGGAGCGTCAATCGCCGTATACGGCTTGCCCAACGCCGTGATCACCCGGTCGCCGCGCCCTTCCGCCGGCCCCAGGTTCACAAACAGCACCTGATCTTCGTCGTGGTGAATAATCTCTGAAAGCTCGTCCCGGCAACGCGCCAAGTCCATCGGCGTCATTTGGCACTCGAATACCGAAAGCTGCAAGTGATCCCCGTAACTTCGCATCTTCTTGAACACCTGCCGCAACCGCTTGTCGTCCGCAATGTCATAACAAACCAGATAGCTGATCCGCATGGTTCACTCCCGCAAACCATTCACCACAGAGGCACTGAGACACAGAGGACTGACTTGCTGATTGGTTATTTACTGATTCAATTTTTTCTCTGTGCCTCTGTGGTTCATTGATATGCTGCGAACAGCCCCAGGCCGTAGAAACGCCCGCCGCCGAAACAGACGGGGCCGGGAATTTCCACCGGTTGGTTCCTAGCGTCGCGCCACCCGACCTTAACGTGAAAACGCGGAAAGCGCTTGAGATGATCCGGCACCCCATAGCGGTCCGCCAAATCCGTGCCCGGCCAGAATCCCACTTTGCGCCAGTCAAGTTGCGCATGATCGGCCAACTCCTGGCAAAAGCCAGCTTGAACGATGGCCTTGCGGAGTAGCCCGTCTATGCGAGCGTCGAGGCTCTCTAACAGCCTTTTCTGTTCGTCACTGCTGGCGCCTTTCTTCAGGCGTCGCCGGTAATGGTTCGGATCGTCATACCCAGGAAGCACGACAGGTGTGACGGTGGCCCAAGTGGCTGCGGCTTGCGCATAACATCGAACCACCTTCTCGTTTGACGGGATCACCGAGAGAAGAGCCACAGCTTGTCCCTTGTCCTTGTCGACCAGTTCCTGGCCCGACAGAATGCGCTGCGCCCAGATAATTTCGTCTTCGCAGCCCTCCGCGAAGCAGTAAAGCATCACTCGGCGGACGCTGCCCACAACGCGAGCGTTGCCCTTGCCCCTGCTCTCGATAGTCGGCAGGGGCAGATAGGCGAATCTCTGCGGCCCCACCGCTACGTGTCCGCCTCCGTCGTTCGACTCCCCATGGCCCAGAATGAACGCATTGATCTTCTCCTCGGTCCATGTTCCACCGGAATCCTTAGCCGCCAGCTTCGCAGCACAGCGCACCATCCCTGCCACTTTGAGAGCGGCGCTGGCCGTGTCGAACGCCTTACGGCTGCTGGTGTCAGGCTTCAGAATGTTGAAGGAAGCGCCGAGCCGCCAGGCCGGGTCCGTTGGTAGACGGTAGCCGACGACACGAAACGTCGAGAGCGACGGCACAGGGTTAAACCATTCGTTCCCATTCGCATCTCGCCTGACGCGATCGAGAAAGGCCTTGTGTCTATCGAGGAGCTCATCCAGGGTCCCGTGCGTGGGTACGCGACGCTGGTCTGCAGATGCTACCGAGGTAGGCTGCCAGCGTTCGCCAGAAAGCTTGGCGGCGTCTCCTTCAGCAACGACCGCGGCGGTCGCAGCAACCATGTCGACACCCCACCCGAGGTGCGTAATGCTGCGGGAAGCAGCGACCAACGTGTCGTAGTGCTGGGCGAAATTGGGGTCCCCGTCCGTAAGCGGAAAGAGGTAATGAACCGCACTGTCTTTGAGATGTGTGGGGCCAACGTCTTTTTCGGTGCGGTAACCGGCTATGCTACTAGTGCCGCCGCGAGACCAGGAGGCGGCCACCCTGTCCCCGACGTTGTCTGGCACATACAATCGGTACCTTACGTGAGATGGTTCGCCCGCCGCGGCGACGAGCGTTGGCGCTTGTTGCCCCTCCAGCCAACGAAGGGCCGGAACCGCGTGTCGTAAGACCCTCCGCTCGTTCCATCGCGCGGCTGAGGCCGCAACCAGTGATTGGAACAGCCTCAATGGCGAGGGCGGCCATTCCGGTTCGCCGCCCTCGCCCCGAGCGTGGCTCAGCAGATCAAGGAAGCGAACGGTGATGCAAAAGTAGGATGGCATGAGGAATTCTCCGGGGCATCGCTTTATTTACTTTTCTTGCCCTTTGCCTTCGCGTCCTGGTCACCCGTCAGGTCCTTTTTTGCGCGCTCCTTGTCGAAATTGACGATCCTGCTCTTACCGACGACGAATGCTTCTGCCGCGTCCTTGGCATACTGAAGCGCCGCGTCGTGCGAGATCTCCACCGGCTTGCGCTCACCGTTCGAGTAAACTTCGACCAACTCGCGAGGCTTTGTCGGGTCGAGAGTCAGCAGGCAGCCTTGGCGCAGGTAACCGGATGGATTGTGCGTGAACGCAGTCAGGGCCAAGCCGAGGATGTAGCGGCGAAGTGTGAGCGTCTTGTGGTCGTCCTTGCCGGCGGACAAGAGGCGCAGAGCGGCGAGGCCCAGGGTAGCATCACGGCGAACCCCACCGGTGGCGATCACCCCGCCGTGCGTGCTCTCGAATTTGGTTACCGGAACATGGGTAAAGCCACGCTGGGCAAAAGGATGCTTTCCCTTAATCTTCCCCTCGGCATCCCGCAAATCCTCTGGCTCTTCGAGGATGCCTTCCGCGACGTAGTCAACTGCTGGTATGAACTGTGCATGACGCGTCAGTTCTTGCACGCTGAAGGCCCGGATCGTGGACGCCACGAGCCGAGGCAACTTCGCCTGGGTGTCGCGCGAATCCCACACGCCGAACACGAGCGAGGTTGGGGCGGTCTTCGCCAGGGGTTGCGCATCTCCCTCCAGCACGGCTCTGAAAGCGTCCTGTAATGTGCTCTGAAGTTCAGAGCACCGAACAATCGCATCGCCCGCACGGTGTCCGGCTTCGAGAAGTTTCACTTCTTTGTCGCCGGCTTTGACCACGATCTGCGGGACAAGTGCCTTGTACTTCTCCTCTGCAAACAGCGGCTCCATACGGTTCGCCTGCGACCCGACGGTATCAATCAGGCACACGTTGGCGCCGTTCGGATCGCCATCGATGTTGTATCCACCAGGGAACCCATCGCCGGCGGCGAACGTGGGCGGAAACAGCACGCCGTCCGGCCCTTCGACCGGTATCAGGTGCTCGCGGATCACCAGGGCCGCCGGCCCGTCGTGATTCAGGTAGCGATCAAAGCGGGTTAGGTCACTCATTGGTAGTCTCCTTAGGTTTAGCTGTTAAAAAACTCTTTAGGTATTTGGTCCTATAGAGCAGGCGGAATTCGAATATGCGTGCCCTGTGCTGGGGTAAACGGCCGCAGCACGCGACTGCGGCGAGGACCGGCGGAAGTGGCTCCGTCCATTGAACGTAACGGAAGGATTCCCAGCGTTTCTCTCGGAACGGCCGGAAACGCTGCAACCCCACAAAAGCGGCCAACTCGATCATGGGTCTCGTACGGCTTCGCATTCCGAGTGCGTCCATGCTGAAGCCCGCGTCAAGAGAAGACGATTGGCCGCCTATATCAGCATCGAAATAGAAAGGCAGGCTCCCATCGCTCGCAGGCTCGTGCAGCCACTTTGCCGGTGGGAGTGATGACCAGGCACCCGAGCGCATGGGTGCTCGCATCCCCCGCGCCAGATCTAGGACGAACTGCTTCCCGGCCCAAGTCTTGAAACTGCTGCCGCCTGAGTGGTCGTCGCCCCACCAATCGATCCACACGTTGAACGGGTCGTGAAGGCGAATTCGCTCGCGCTCCCACAGTTGGGAGAGCCATTCTTTTTCAATTAATTCCTGCGCAGTCAGCGAAGTCTTTTTCCGGTTCAGCAGCTTCTTCAGAGTACCAATCTGCTCGTCGCTCAACGTGCTTGTGATTGCGCACGACGCGATATTGATAAGCAACTCATTCGCGTCAGTCTCCGTTGAGTTCCCAGTACGACTGAGCGAGAATTCAGCTCCCGAAGAGGAAAATGCCCCTTCTGCTCCGCTCCAGAGCCGGTCCGCCAGCTCCAGCAGGCCACAGCAGGCGAAGAATTGACCGGGGTTGGCGGGATCCACGTTGATGCGAATGCTCACTGTTCGTCCTCCATCACCGACGACGGGTTGGCGCTGGCCTCGTAATCGGCGGCGCGCAGAAGCGATTCGAGATAGGCCAGCCCCCATCGGCCGTATTTGCGCTGCAGTCGGGCGAACCGTCGCGGCACCTCGGCGGCGATCATAGACACATCTTTTCCGTTTGGCTCCGGCTCAAACGCCTCGTCCAGCTGGAAGTGTGGCCGCCCGCGCCCGTGATGCGCAGCAATAAGGTGGAGAACCAAATCCTTCATCTCGTTCATTTCATTACTAAGGTTGTTGAACTCGGCTTGATCCAGCACGTCGAACAGCGAGCCGAACTCGTGGCGGTAGTCTTCTCTCAGGCCAAGAACTTGCCTCTTGCCCGATTTCGCTAGCAGGACGCCAGTCTCCATGTTCCCCAGGATTCGTTGAAAGCGCGTCCTTCTCTTACCAAGGTCGTGGAACTTGGCTGCCAGGATCACTGCGTTACTAACCTCAACGGAGAGCGGTAGGCCATAGACGATCTTCTTGGCATTGGAGACCACATCCTCGTTGTGAACCTTCCACTCCACCGCCTTCCTCGCCGCCTTTGACCCCTCGGTATCGCCCGATTGGGGCAACTCGTACCAACGCCAGTAACGGCGCCCAGTGGCTTCGCCTTCGTCCCCGTCTTCCTCGGTGTCGGGCTTGATGTCAATGGTCCGTATCAGCCTCATGTCTTTAGGCACGGCTTCGTCGTCCCAGACACGCACACGCCGCGCGCGACGATTGCCGTTCTGCCCCTCGTCCCACCATTCATCCGCCACGTCATCCGCCTTTTCGGAAACGCCGTCCATCATGCCGTCACGGAGTCCACCGACTTGGGGCGGAAGAAGAACCGTGCTGTTGTTGACGTCATTTTTCGTGTCGTTCTCCGTTAGCTCGAGCAGCGTCAGGGGTTGGACGGCACCGTCCTCCGCAAGCAACCAGACCGGTGCGTCCGGCTTTCGCTCCGCGAGGGCAGCGAGGTGCTTGGACACGCGGTCGCTTCGATCCCTCAGCAGTTCGTGCGGCTTGAGCGGATAATCTTCGAGAAGATCTTCGGGACTGTATTGCTCCAACAAGTCTGCGGGGAGGACACCCACCTCATCCCGCCACGCCACGCGTGTTTCCGGTGGCTCCCACCCGCTCAGCCCGTGCAGGTACGGCTCGACCGGCGGACGGCCGGGCAGCTTACCGCGAATCGTGGTGAGCGCCCACGAATCAAAGAGGATGTCAGTGACAGGAAGAATCGCCGGCAGCGGGGTGTACGCCAACGCAAACTGTGACTTGAGATCCTCGCGCTCACGAAGCTGCACCAACGCCAGGGGACTGGCCGATTGCCTTTCGCCGACCTGCGGCAACTCCTTCAGCAACTCCAGCGTCTCCCAGCGTGCTCGTTCGTACGGGTCGTCCTCTTTCTGCTTTTCCGCGATGAGCTCGTGAACTATATCAATCTCCGCGTCTCCATCGCCGAAGCGGTTCACGCGCCCAAAGCGCTGCGCCATCCGGTCAAACGTGGTCAGGTCGCAAACCATGTGGTCGGCGGAGATGTCAATGCCGACTTCACCGGCCGACGTGCAGACGAGATATACGGTTCCCTTTTCTGAAGAAGGCTTGCGGAGGAACCGGGCGAAGATGGGGTCCTCATTCACCAGTCTGTCACGCTCCAAGCCCCGAAGAGTGCCTGTCAATACTTGAAAGCGTTCGTCCCGGAGGACATTGCAGACGGTGGCGTGGTCTTCGAGCGTATTGACGTAAATAAGAATCGCCGCTCCGGGATGGGTTTCCGCGCATTTCTTCGCTAGTTTGCCAATCCGCTCCGCGACCTTCTCTTTCTCGCCCTCAGGTGTGTGGAATCTGACGCCCTTCTTCGCCTTGAGCCTCCGCCACACGACCTCGACCGGTGTTTTCGGCGGCTCTGGTACATGTTCGGGAGCGTTCCGCTCCTCCGGGGTCAGGCCGAATGGCTCCCGGTCGACCCGCGAGGTTGCCGTGAGAGCCATGACGCGGAACGCTCTGAACTCTTTGCACCGCTCCTGCTCGGCTCGAATGGCGTTGAGCAACTCCTGGAACGCCGGTTCGAGGTGCGCCTCGTCGTGAACGAGCAGAACATCTTGGCCTAGGAACCCTGCATGCAGCGGCTTCAGCTTAAAGCCGACTCCGTACCCACTGAACAGCAAGCGGCTGCCAATCATATCAACCGTGCCGACGATTACCGCCGAGCGGCATGGGTCCGCAGACCATTCGCGGTTGTCGGCGAACTGGCCACGAAGCGTGCTGATGGCAAGCGGCGAGTCATCACCCTCGAGTGGAATAGCACACAACCGGCTTAGAGGCTCGAACACGCCGGCGGACCGAAGATTTTTCCGCAGCTTCTCGACTTCGTTCGTCGTTTGATCCACAACTGTCCGGCGATTAACCACGTACACCAGTCGCCTTAGCGATTTCTCCGGATGGTTCGCCAACGCGATCAGCCAGACGGAAACGACAGACGTCTTCCCTAGACCTGTGGGAATACTGCAAGCTTCCGGAAGATCGCCTTCGATAAAGCGCGTGTAAAGATCAAACTGCCAGGGGAAATGATCGTGACCGTTCAGGGCCTTGAATTGACACGAAAATTCCGTCTCATCCGTGCTCATATGCGGCCCTCGCAAAAGCTGGTCTTGCCGCAGCAGGTTGGAACTTGGATTACGCGCGACCGAATCTCCTCCGAGGCGAGTTTCACTTGGTAGGGGTAGGGTCCGGCATCAAGTCCGGTGGAGGCGCGGAAGAAGGAAGGAAAGTCAGAGTGGAAGCAGACCATCTCACCCCCCGCTGAAGGCGGGCGGCTGACTGCCGAAGTTCTTCCAGGTCACCACTGCAGTCATCCGTCTCGCCTTCGTTGTGCCGGTAAAGCTACCGCAAAACGAATGAATGCGCAAGTGGCGTTTGGAGCTAGTCCCCGAAGTGGATTCCCGCCTTCGCGGGAATGACGTGGCGTTCGACTGCGGACTCACCCGAATACGGAGTGGGTTCAAGCAAACACCAGAGCGAGATTCCTCGCCATGCAAATCCATGTGCCGAAGGAAGCTTGGGGTGCGGCTCCGCCGCTCTGCTTTGCGGAACGGCTCCGAAGATTTGAATAAATCAACCCCAAGCGTTTTGCGGCTCCGCCGCTCCGCTTTGCGGAAAGGCTCCGCCTTTCCGGGGCTGGGCTACTCATCTAATTCCCCGGTTTACGGCGAGGCTGCGCCTCGCCGCGTGAGGCGCAGCCTCACGCCTAATGATAAGGGAATTTTGGGCGCGACGGAAAGGCAAAGCCTTTCCGCAAAGCAGGCGGCGCAGCCGCAAGACATCCCTCAGCCGTTTCCCGCTGCCCTCACGATAGGCACGGGACAGCCAAGCAGGCGGCGGAGCCGCAAGTCATCCCTCAGCCTTTTCTCCCTGCCCTCACGATGGGCACGGGGCAGCCAAGCAGGCGGCGCAGCCGCAAGACATCCCTCAGCCTTTTCCCGCTGCCATCACGATGGGCACGGGGCAGCCAAGCAGGCGGCGGAGCCGCAAGTCATCCCTCAGCCTTTTCTCCCTGCCCTCACGATGGGCACGGGGCAGCAAAGCAGGCGGCGCAGCCGCAAGACATCCCTCAGCCTTTTCCCGCTGCCATCACGATGGGCACGGGGCAGCCAAGCAGGCGGCGGAGCCGAAAGTCATCGGCAGGCAGGTGGGCCGCCCCAGGGACAAGCTGTCTAGTTCCATTAAATGGCCTAGTATTGTTCATTTTGTGCTTGACAACTGTCGGCCATATGTGCTAGCCTGCGCTCATGTACGCTCTTACCTTCCGAGGAAACGCCTTTCCTCGATTATCCAATAATATCAAGGAGCATCTATGTCTTTACGGAAACCGCCGGAACTTACACCGGAACTCGTCGAAGCCGCCCGCCGCAACGCCCAGCACGCCACCGGACCGCGCAGCGAGGCAGGAAAGGAGAAAGTGAAGATGAATGCCGTCAAGCACGGCTTCTACTCCGCCGCCGAAAACCACCAGCTTACCATGCTGGCCCTGGGCGAAGACCCGCAGGAGTACAAAGCGCTCATCGAGCAAATGATGACCACCTACGGTCCCGGAGACGATCTGTGGACGAAGCAGATCGAAGACTTGGCCAAGCTGTACTGGCGGCGCTCGAGGCTCGAGCGCATGCAAACCGGCGTCATGCGCCGCGCCTTGCTCGGGGTCGAGGAATGGCAGCACCGCCGGGCGCTCGAGATGGCCAACGCCACGTTCGATGCCTCACACCCGGAAATGCTCGGTACCACCGTGCCGGAATCGACCGACCTGGGCGTGCGGCTGAGAAGGACTCTCTCCACCCTGGGAGTGATTCGAGCTCTGGTAGCGCAGACCTCCGCCGCTGAGGTCTGCGGCTCTTCTTCGGGTTCGGAGTCGAGCCTGCCCTGGGAGGATCGCCTCGCTCGAGATATAGACTTACCCGTCGACATTCGCCAATGGACACTGGAAGACTGGGCGGGTAGCCTGCCGCACCAGCTCGAAACCCTTTCCCGGGGCAGGATGGGCTGGCGGATGGCGCGGATTTGCCGGTTGCTCCGAATGTTCTCGGAGGTGAGTAGAGCCCGGGAGCCACAGCCCGGCGCAACTCCGGAAGCGATCGAGGCCGGCCTCCAGGAAGTTCTCCGCTTGCTGGATGAGGAAATCGCCGCCCTCGAGCCGGAATTCGAATACGCCGAGAAGTTGAACGCGGAGAAGGCTGCCATCGAGCGGGATGCCTGTCTGGCTCCGGAGGGCGAGACGTGGCGCTTGATGCTGCGCCAGGAAAGCTCGCTGGACCGCTCAATTGACCGCAAGGTAAAAATGATACTGGGCATGCGCAAGAATCATGTCGACGACTCGCTGAACGTTCTGATGGCAGAAGCGGGTTTGAAAGGGAGCAAGGACTCGGAAACGGACCCCGAGATGGAAGAAATCAATCGGCTGCTCGGCCTCGCCATTCCGTCCGAGGAGCCGGAAACGGACATTTCATCCGGCCCGGCAACCGTCGAGCCGCCGGAAGATCAAAATTCACGGAACAAACCGGGAATGTCTATGAAAGCAAAGGGTGGCGAGCAAGACGGGGGGAGAGGGAATAGGGAACAGGGAACAGGGAATAGGCAGCGCGCAGTAGGTAGTAGGGAGGGTGGCGCGGACCACCTCCATTTATGATCTGTCAGCATGGTCGTCCGGCCAGCGAAAGCTGATGAAGAACGGTCAAAATGACATGTTGTACCCGATCCGCACTATCCCTTTCTTTTCAGCACGAGTTCATTGTTGGTAAACGTTCTTTGCGACCGTGCGATCTCCCGAAGGGCCAGGAATTCACTATTCCCTATTCACCATTCACTATTCCCTGTTCCCTCTTCCCCTGTTCCCTATTCCCTACTCCCTATTCCCTACTGCGCGCTGCCCACTGCCCACTCGTTCAATGGCTCGTCCTAAGGTGCGTCGTTGCTCCTGTGGCCGGGACGATGCGCCGGAGCAGCCATAGCAGTAGACATCCCATACCTGCCCCGAACAGCGTTCCCAATCCCAAGCCAAAGGTTATGTGGCCAAAGATGTGAGCCAATGGGCCGGTGCGAGGGGAATACTCCGGGGCGCTATAAATATTCGCGGTACCCGTCAAGGCGGAGAACGCAATGGCGCTACAGATGAGGAGTTGTGACCAAAGCTCCAAGAGGAAAGCTGACACCACAACGTTGCCATAGCTGCCGAATGACTTGAAGTGGATGAGAAGCACGGCAAACAGGATGGACGCCGAGCCCGCTACCGTCACGCTGACCATCCTGACAATCGGGGTTGGCGTACCAGCCTTATCCATAACCAAGCGCAGCAACCGCACCGCAGCGATCAAGCCAAAGAGCGGCATCAAGAAGCGGATACAGTCTGACTTAAGTTTGCAGGCATAGCAAGCAAGCGTGTTCAGTCACGCACCTGAGTTGTGCCCTTCCGTCTAATCCTCAGATATGCTAACTTCTCGATTCTGACTTCTGGCTCCTGACTTCTGACTCCTCACTCGAGGCGCGATGATTGCACCCTTTCAAGGCCGAGTTCGCTGGCTCCTGATCGTTTGGATTTTCGTGATGAGCTCGGTGGGATTTCTCGATCGCGTCAATATATCCATCGCCAGTGATTATATTGTCAGGGAATACCATCTCACGAATATTCAGCTTGGTTATATTTTCAGTGCGTTCGTGTTGGGTTATGCGCTTTGCCAGGCTCCCGGCGGGCGCATCAGCGATCGCTACGGGGCGCGACGGGTGATTACCATCGCCACGGTTTGGTGGGCGGTTTTCACCAGCCTGGCGACCGCCGTTCCCCGGAGTATTAGCGGCGTGGTCGCGGCGTTTATTGGTGTGAGGTTCCTGCTGGGCGTCGGCGAGTCTGTGATCTACCCGGCCTCGAATCGCGTGGTGGCCAAATGGATTCCGACCCAGGAGCGCGGCCGGGCCAATGGATTGATTTTTGCCGGGGTGGGCGCGGGAGCCGCCATCACGCCTCCACTGATCACCTACATCATGCTGCGAGGAGGCTGGCGGCTTTCTTTTTGGGTGAGCGCACTCTTGGGGTTGGCTGCCGGCTCGGTTTGGTATTGGCTGGCGAGAGACGATCCGGAAGAACACCCCTGGGTGAGCGCGCGAGAACTGGAGGTGATTCGTTCCGGATTGCCTGACTCGAGCCAGAGCGGGAAGGGCATGCTTCCGTGGGGAACAATTCTGGGCAGCAAAGACTTCCTGTTGGTTACTTATAGCTACTTCTGCTATGGCTATGTTGCTTATATTTTCTTCACTTGGTTTTTCCGATACCTCTCGATCGTGCGCGGGCTAAACTTGCGCGAGAGCTCGTACTTCACAACCCTCCCGTTCATTGCCATGGCGGTTTGTTCGCCGTTGGGGGGTGTAGTGAGCGATCGGATTACTCGCCTCTACGGCAAACGATGGGGAAGGTGCGGAGTCGCCGTGGTTGGAATCGGTCTGGCAGCCGTGTTTGTGGCATGCGGCTCTGTTGTGGACAGTCCAAGGCTGGCGAGCGTAGTTCTGGCCGGGGGAGCCGGAGCGCTCTACTTATCCCAGAGCACCTTTTGGTCGGTTACGGCCGACATCGCGGGCGAGTCTGCCGGAGCCGTCTCGGGCGTTATGAACATGGGAGCACAGATTGGGAGCACAGTTACGGCCACACTCACGCCTATTATTGCGGCGCATTTTGGCTGGGAAGCTTCGTTCGGGGTTGCGGCTGCGTTGTGCGCAACCGGAGCGCTTGCCTGGCTGTGGGTAGATCCCACCCGCAAGCTCTCACAAACAGACTGACCGTCATTCATCGACGAGGGTAGGGCATACCCTACGCCTACACACCTTGTTAGTAGGGAATGTCCACCGTGCGCGGTTCAGCGCGGTCATCCGGGCGGAATCAACTTCGTAAACCACCATGCGGAGGGCGTAGGTTCCTGCGCTGACTTTAAGCTGACCTCTGAGATTCAGACCGGTAGTCAGGAGGTGAGCGAGCGTGGCGTCTTGCAAGCGCAAGTCGACATCCCGTTGCGTACCATCGACCAGGCCGCCGTCGCGATCGAAGGCCGCGCAGACCAGTTTCACTCCCCCAGTTGTTGGGCCAAATAATCTGCCAGGCCTAGCTGCTTGATAAGGCTCAGTTGGGTTTCGAGGTAGTCGATGTGGCGTTCTTCGTCATGCAAGTTCGCCAGCAGCAGGTCAGCGCTGCCCTGGTCGCCGGCCTTGGTGCAGGCGGCGTATCCCTTGTTGTAGTTGACGATGGCCGTATGCTCGCCTTTTAGATCGCTCGTGAATTGATCCTCGACGTCCTTGCCCGCTTCGATTTTTGGAAACGTCTGTACGTCCGGGGCGCCTTCGAGGAAGAGAATGCGTTCAATCAACTTTTCGGCGTGGTGCATCTCTTCGATGGCGCGCTTCTTGGTGAACGCGCCGAGTGATTTGTAGCCCCAGTTATCGCACATCTCCGCGTGCAATATGTATTGAACTGCGGCGCCCAGTTCTTCTGTCAGCGCCCCAGCCAGAACTTCCAGTACCTCGGATTTACCCTTCATGTTTGTTGGCTCCTTCAGATAGCGTCACGGCATATGCCGAGCAATCGAGTGAAGTCTCCCGCACTTTGCTAGGTTCCCTGCGCCCGCCTGCGTCGCGGAAAGTGGTCGTTTCCCGAACAGACGACACGTGGCACGACCTTAGGCTGCTTGCTATTCAGGTTCGGGTCTACGCGCGAGGGCCTTTATCCCACCACTTTTCAAGGGCTGTGTCAAGTGCGTGGGGTCGGCGCAGCGCGGGCGAGACGCCCGTGCCACGCAAGGTGGGTGGTGGTGCAGTTTGATGTAAAGGCGGCTTTACGGCGCCATTTGGCGATCCCGCAGACGCGGGATCGCCGCCACAACATCAAACTGCACCGCTACCGCGAACTGTCTGACCTTGACTTCGGCGGGGCTCGGTTCTAGAGTATGCGTGACTGAGTAGAACCATTGGTCCTGGGAGCGTGCGGATTCTCTTTCGCTCCCTCGATACTGCGAGGCTGGGTCATGTTGCTCTTTGCCGGATTGTCGGCGTTTGCAGTATTTTTGGGCATTGCGTCCATCGGCTTCCTGATCCTGGTAGTGAGTTTCGCGTCAGGAGAATTGTTCGAGCATGGCGACTTGGTGGGCCACGATGCTGATTTTCACGGCGACGTGCACGGGGGAGCGGGTGTCAGCATCTTCAGTACTCGCATCCTGAGTGTCTTTGTCACCGCGTTCGGCGGCTTCGGGGCGATTGGCATTCACCTTGGTTATAGCACGGAGGTGAGCACAGCCCTGGGAGTGGCGGGCGGCTTGGTCTTTGGCACCATCATTTACCTCTTCGCAAGTTTCCTCTTCAGCCAACAGGCATCCAGCGACGTCCGGGTGAGCGATCTGGCAGGAAACACGGCCCAGGTCAGCGTGGCCATCCCGA
>Ga0326727_10001805_pt1 | contig 76780 bp, 63 predicted proteins | sample MB2enrmetagenome_FD_207643 | JGI IMG/M metagenome (GOLD analysis project Ga0326727, IMG submission 207643) | Lab enriched peat soil microbial communities from McLean, Ithaca, NY, United States - MB29MY | ecosystem: Environmental > Terrestrial > Soil > Wetlands > Peat | place: USA: New York... | reverse complement strand
GGCCACCAGCCGGTCTCGCTCGGTCTGGGTCATCAGTAGTTGTCCTTGGTCCACCCTCCAGGCTGGGCCCTGTCAATAGGACATTTCTACTTTGCCCAAATAGGACATTATCATCTTGCCGCGACACCGAAACCGCGCAGGTAGCGCCCGGCCACACGATCCGCTATACTGTTGCTCCGGATAATAACGGCCGTTTTCCTGCAATGATGCTGAAGTGGATCTGCGCTGTAGCATGCGGAGCGGGCCTGTTGTGCGCCCAAATTCCGGAAGATCCGTTAACCAACGCGCGCACCAAGCTCAAAGAACACGATCCGGACGGAGCCTACGAAGATCTGCAGAAGGCTCTGGCCCAAAAAGCGGATTCCGTGGAACTGCAGGCGCTTCTCGGAGACGTCGATTACCTGCGCGGCGAGTTCACCGAGGCCGAAATGGCGTTCAAGAGCGCGATCCGGTTGGATAGCAAGTGCGCGCCAGCCTGGGTTGGTCTGGGCAAGGTCTTTCAGGCTGCCTCGCTCCGCGCGCAGGCCCGGCTCTGTTACCGGACGGCCTACGAGGCGGACCCCCGCGACTTGGAGGCGCAACGTCGATACGCCAGCACTCTAACCGCCGCCGAGCGGCTGCCGATGTTGGAGAGCTACTTGGCCAAGGTCGGCGACGGGGGCGATCCCGATATCGTCAGTGAGGTCCGGCAGCAAATCGCGGAGCTCAAGTGGGCGGGCGGTCGCGCCATGTTCGCGCTCAGTTCTCCCATGGAACGTACGGAGAACAAGCTCTCCCGCCTGATGCACGATGCCAATAACGTCCGAGGGTATGCCCTGCCGGTTGCCTTCAACGGGGGTAAACCTCTGCACCTGCTGGTGGACTCGGGCGCGGGCGGCATCGTACTAAATCGCAAGTCGGCGGAAAGGGCCGGATTGCCGAGAATCGCCGATGCCAAGTTCGGGGGCATTGGCGACGCCGGAGACCGAACAGGCTATACGGCCATGGCGGAAACCGTCCAGGTGGGACAGGTTTCGTTCAGGAATTGCCCCATAGTGGTGTCGGAGAAGGAACCCCTCACCGGTCAAGACGGCCTGATCGGGACGAACATCTTCTCCAGGTTCCTGGTCACGTTGGACCTGCAGAAAATGGTCCTCAGACTTGATCCGCTGCCCAAACGTCAGACCCCGGAAGACGATTGGAGCGACCCGGAGAAGATTGCGGAGTTTGGCGGTTTCACCCGGTTCTGGCACGTTGGCCACGATATCCTGCTACCCACCCGGGTGAACGGCGCCAAGCCGGTGTTGTTCCTCATCGATACCGGAGGACGATTTTCGTTGATCGACCCAACCTACGCGCGGCAGTTTACGGGCGTGCGAAGCGAGGATCTGATGACCGTGCGAGGCGCATCGGGCAAGGTGGCCAAGGTGCAGAGCGCCGAGCATTTGACATTCGAATTCGGCCATTACCGAATGCCTGTCTCCGGGGTAATGGCAATTCCGCTGACGAAGGTGAGCCACGATACCCCGCGGATGACCGGCATCTTCGGGGCTGCGACCCTGGTCAACTTCCGCACCCAGATCGATTACCGGGACGGCCTGATCAATCTCGAATATATCGGCCCGAAGTAGTAAGGGCTTGACAGGAAATGACCGGTTCAGTTGCCTGCAACCGCTCCCTCACGGTCGCGGCTCATTAAGAGCTTGGCGAGCCGCGACCGTTAGGGAGCGGTTGGAATGGTTATTCCATGACAAGCCGTAAGGGGCTGAAGCCCGCTCCACAGGCGCTATTGCGGCTTCCCGTTGCGGATGATTTCGGCCAGCTCGGCCGCGCCGACCCGCGACGCGTGCATGTAGGTTTCGTTCTTGGCGATGCGGTCCAGCATGGGCAGGAACTGATCCTTGGCCACCAGCCGGTTGTGATCCATGGCGGACCGCAGCAGCGAAAGCACGTTGGGCACGCCCAGCTTGTCGTACTTGGCGGCGCGTTCCAGGCTGGCGCAATCCTGCGCCGATTCCGCCATGCGCTCGAACCAATCCTGCATTTCGCGCGCGGCGAGGTCCTCGGTGTAGTTGAACCGGATCTCGCCCTTCTGGTCGCCGTTCTCGTAGCGCAGGGTCTTGGCGCCCATAAAGGCCACTTTGGCGGCGGAATCCACGGGATGCTTGAAGTAGTCCAGTTTCTCCAGCAGGGCGAACACCTGCCGTGTTTCGGCCTCGCTAAGCCGAAATTTGAGCGGGAAGTCGTCGTCCGGCGCCTCTCCGTATACCCCGTTCCCGTCCCTGTCCAGGGTGATCTGGAAGTAGGCCGGCTGGCTTCCTGGAAAGGTGCGGGAGTAAAATAGGCGCGGCCCATCGGCCGCATAGAGCGTTCCCGCCGCCAGCAGCGCGAGAAAGAGAATCGGGCGGGCTACGAGCCTGACAGACGAAAGCGTCTGTCCCAGCGGTGGGGCAGGCGCTTTCGCCTGCCAATCCCTTCTTTCACGGCTTCTCGGTGAGAGCTTCATGCGGGCTTCCCAGCAATCCGGCGGCTGGTGGATTCATGCACGGCGTGGCAGATGGCTACCGCTAGGGCGTCCGCCGCATCTTCCGATTCCACCGCTTCCTTCAGGCGGAGCAACGAGCGCACCATGGTCTGCACCTGGCTCTTCTCGGCCCGGCCGTATCCCACCACGCTCATCTTGATTTCGAGCGGCGAGTATTCCGCCAGCTCCATCTCCGCCTCCGCGATGGCCAGCAGGGCGACTCCCCTCACGTGGGCCAATTTCAGCGCCGTTTTCACGTTCGCCGAATAGAAAACCTCTTCCACGGCGGCCGAATCCGGGCCGTATTCCCGTATCAGCTCCCGCAACCCGTTGGCGATCTCCAGAAGGCGCTTCTCGAAGGGCCATTTCGGACTGGTCCGAATCATCCCGGCCGCGATCATCCGATGTTCCAGACCGTCGGTTTCGATCACCCCGTAGCCGGTGCGCTCCGAACCGCAATCGATCCCGAGAATCCGCACGTTACTGCGCCAGCGCCTCCATCTCCTTCTCGTCGATATCGAAGTTGGAGTAGACGTTCTGCACGTCGTCGTGCTCCTCCAGCGCCTCGCTCAGCCGCAACATGCCGGCCGCGTTCTTGCCCTCCAGCTTGATGAGGTTCTTGGGGACCATGGCGATGGCCGATTCGGAGGGGTGGATGCCGCTCGACTCCAGGGCCTTCAGAACGGCTTCGTGGGCCTCCGGCGCCGAGAGCACTTCCCAGTGCTCGGCGTCGCCGCGCAGGTCGTCCGCGCCGGCGTCGAGCATGATCGCCATGAGCTGGTCCTCGGTCACCTTCTCGCCCGGCACCGCGATCAGGCTCTTGCGCTCGAACATCCAGGCCACCGCGCCCTGCTCGGCCATGTTGCCGCCGTTCTTGGAGAAAACGTGGCGGATGTCGCTCACGGTGCGGTTGCGGTTGTCGGTAGCTACGTTGACCAGCACGGCTGCGCCGCCGGGCCCGTACCCTTCGAACATCACTTCCTCGATCTGGCCGCCTTCCAGCTCGCCGGTGCCGCGCATGATCGCCTTCTTAATATTGTCGGCGGGCATGCTGACGGCCTTGGCCGCCACGATCGCGGTCCGCAGCCGGGGATTGCCGTCGGGATCGCCGCCGCTGCGGGCGGCGATCGTAATTTCCTTGATGATGCGGGTGAAGCTTTTCCCGCGCTTGGCGTCCGTGGCCGCCTTCTTGTGCTTAATCGTGGCCCATTTGGAATGGCCTGACATTTGAACCTCGCAGGTAGGCCCAGCCTCCGCGGCCGGGAGGTGACATTATTATGAATTCAACGTATTGAGGATAGCAGAATGACGCAGGTGGCTCAAGGACGGGAAAATCCGTGTCGGCGCTGTCCGTGTGGCGGATTGCGGAACGGGCCGCCGCCGGACGTTACCATATTCGGGTGAACGCATCCACGGCCGTACCGGAGAACTCGCCGCGCCTGGCCCACTGGGCGAAGATCGCTTCCGCCGTTCTGCTTTCCGCCTACTTCCTGTGCTTCGCCTGGGACGGCCTCGGCGCGCGCTGGGCGGAGGACGACATGATGAACCTCTACGGCGCCTGGAAGCCCGGCCCGTGGCAGTTGCTGCTGGCGCAGTTCCGGCCGTGGCACGGGGACTACCGGCCCCTGGGCGGCGCCTTCTATGAGGTTCTCTTTTCGCTGTTCGGGTTGAACCCGCTGCCGTATCGGGTGGCCATCCTGCTCCTGCTGGGGTTCAATCTCTGGCTGATCTACCGGCTAGCCAGGCTGCTGGGCTGCGGCGAGCTTGGCTCGGCGGTGGCGGTTATTCTGGCGGCCTATCACGCCGGGCTGGGGAGCCTGCACTACGTCACCGACGTGATCTACGACATTCTCTGCTTCACGTTCTACCTGGGCGCTTTTCTGTATTACGCTTCCATTCGCCGGCGCGGCCGGCTGCTGGGCGGCTGGGAGAGCGCGACCTTCTTCGGCCTGTTCCTTTGCGCGCTTAACGCCAAGGAAATGGCCCTGACCCTGCCTTTGGTTCTGCTGGCGTATGAGGCCTTCTATCACTGGCCGGCGGAGTGGAGTTGGAGCGGCGCGCGGGCGTGGTTGCTGGGCCCCGGCCGCATTGCCCTGTGCGCCGTTCCGCTAAACCTCCTGTACCTTTACGGAAAGAAGTTCGGGCCGGACCCGCTGATGAAAATGCCGGCCTACCAGCCGGTGTTCGCGCTCGACCGCTGGGTGACGTTTCAGACCACGTGCATCAAGGATCTGCTGTTTCGCGTGGCCCCCGTCGGCGCCCTGGGACTGCTCTTCACGTGGACCCTGTTGACCTGGCTGGCGTGGCGCTATGACCGGCCCGTCTTGCGGTTCTGCTGGGCGTTCCTGATCATCGCCCCGCTGCCCATCGAGTTTCTGGAGGGCCGCTACCAGGCGTCCCTGTATATTCCCTTCGCCGCCTTGGCGGTGTTCGCGGCCACCGTGCTGGTGGACGTGGCGGATGCGGCCGCCCGATTCCTGGCGAGTCTGCCGATTCTACGCCGCTTGGGACGCGGCATCCCGCTGGCAGTTCTGCTGATCGCGGCGCTGATTCCGTATGTGCGCATCAACTGGAGGATCCGGAATACCTTTGTGCACGACGCCATGGTCTCGCAGGGCCCACTCACCTGGAAAGTCATCCAGCAGTTCCGCGCCTTCAAGCCCAAGGCGCCGCCGGGTTCGAGCGTACTGATCCTGAACGACCCGTTCCACGGTTTCGACGAGCTATTCATCGCCAGCCTTTGCCTGGGCGACCGCAGCATCACGGTTCACCTGCAGAATATGGACCGTCTCCCGCCGGAAGAAATCGCGAATGCGCCGCATGTGCTCGCCCACCAGGATGGGGAATTGGTGCAGATCCGGTAACGCCGGCGGCCTGGCCGCCGGCGCGCCACACGAACTCCGGTTGAAGGCTACCGCGCCTCTTCGAAGATGCCCAGCTCGCGGTTCTTGCGCACCGTCCGCCACCCGAAGCAGCGGCCGTTCATGGCCACGTAGACCCCAGGCGGCAGAACCTGGACGAAAGCCAGGGCCGTTCCCAGATTGAACAAGCCGTCCGAGCTGCCGAAGGTGTACGGGATCATGGCGCCGGTGAGGACAATGGTCTTATCCACGATGGCGTTCCCCAGCACGGCGGCGGTCTGTTCCATCGAATCCGTGCCGTGGGTGATCACGATGCGGCTTTCCTCCGCGCGCAGGCAATGCTCCAGGATCGTGCGCCGGTCGTCGTCGGTCATCTGCAGGCTGTCGATCATCATCAGCGTGCGGACGTCCACCTTCAGATGGCAGCGGCCGAGCTGCAACATTTGGGAAATGTGCGTGTCTTTGAAGTACAACTCGCCGGTGATCTCGTTGTATTCCTTGTCGCAGGTCCCCCCGGTGGCCAGGATTCGAATTCGCTCCGCGTTCATTGAGGCTACTCCATCGTGCCACAAATGACGGCTCATGCGCGCTGCTATAGTGAAGTCATACCCTCATGAGAGGCATGCGGTGGGTCCTGCTGGTGGCGATAGTCGCGATGGTCGGCGGCGTCGCAATCACATATAGGGCCTCAAAGAAAGCACTCAAGGCCCAGGCCCCCCAAAAACCCAAGGCGCTGCCCAGCGAGTTGAATTCCAACGCGCTTGACTGGTACATCCAGGAGACCACGCAGGGAACCCCCGGATACCGTCTGACGGCGAAGGAATACAGCCAGGTAAAGGACTCTTCGCGCCTCAACCTGAGCGGCGTTCGACTCCAGCTCTTCGGCAAAGAGGGCGACACCTACGACCTGGTGACGAGCGCCAACGCGTCCTATTTCACCAACGAGCGCCGGTTCTTCTCCGAAGGCGACGTGGAGATCACGCTCAACATCCCCATGAAAGGGGAGCCGAAGCACCAGTTGGTCGCCATCCGGAGCTCCGGCGTCACTTGCAACACCGAAACCAACACGGTGGATACGGACCACCCCACCAGTTTCGTCTTCGAGCATGGAACCGGCCACTCCACGGGCGCCTCTTACGATCCCAACTCCCGCGTGCTGGTGATGAAGAGCCAGGTGCAGATCGACTGGAACCCGGCGCATCCCAACGCCAAACCCATGAAGATTGAAGCCGCCGGCCTCATGTACCAGGAGGCCAAGGCCGAAATCTGGCTGAAGCCGTGGGGACGGCTCACCCGCGGCGACACGGTGGTGGAAGGCCAGGACGATGTGGTTCGCATTCACGAGGTGACGGGAGCCGATGGGAAGAAGCGGACTGTGATCCACCAGGTGGAGGCCGTCAAGGCCCGCGGGTCGGATACCTATCCCGAACGCAACATTCAATACTCGGCCGACTGGGTGCTGGCCGATTTCGACGACGAAGGCGTAACGCGGAAGATCGCCGGGCGCAACGGCGCGCAACTGACGTCCACCTCTCCCACCACGGAGACGGAAGTCAAAGCCGGCGCGGTGGACATGGAGTTCGGCTCCCGGAACGACGAAAGCGTCCTGGAACGCGTCACGGCTACGGGTAGCGCCGTGGTCACCGCCCGGCCTCTGCCCGCGCCGGGGCGCCAGTTGAGCGAAACGCACGTGCTGCGGTCGCAGGTTGTGGAAGTGAAGATGCGCGAAGGCGGGCGCGACATGGAAACCGTGGTCACGCACGCGCCGGGAACCCTGGAATTCCTGCCCAACCTGCCCGCCCAGCATCACCGGACGCTCGATGGCAACGATATGGTGATCGCCTACGCCCCGCAGAACCGCATCGAGTCCTTCCATACCACCAACGCCCGCACCCGCACCGATCCCACCGACGAAGAAAAGAAACGCAACCAGGCGCCCTCCTTCACCGCCAGCCGGGAACTGGCGGCGCGTTTCGATCCGAAGACCTCGAAGATGTCCTCCATGGAGCAAACCGGCGCCTTCACCTACGAAGAGGGCGACCGCCGCGCCCGCGCCGCCAAAGCCACCCTGGATTCGGATCAGAACGTGATCCTGCTGGATGCCTCGGCGCGGGTGTGGGACTCGACCGGATCCACCACCGCCGACCGGATCCGCCTGGACCAGAGCACCGGCGATTTCGTGGCCGAAGGCAACGTCAATTCCAGCCGCCTTCCCGATACGGACCAAAAGAAAAGCTCGGATATGCTCTCGGGCGACGAGCCATTGCAGGCCCAGGCGCGCAAGATGGACTCCCGCAGAACAGATCCCTCCAGCCGCACGCGGAAGATCCACTACGAGGGCAACGCGGTCATGTGGCAGGGCGCCAACCGCATTCAGGCCGACGTCATCGACGTGGACCACGGCACGCTCACGGCCAATGGGAATGTGGTTAGCAACCTGTGGGAACAACCCAGCGACCAGTCCGCCAGCCCCGGCCAGAAACCAGCGTCCAATGACCAGCCTGCCAGCCCCGGCCAAAAGCCAGCGCCCGCCAACCCCGGCCAGAAACAAGTGTCCGCCAGCCCCGGCCAGAAACAAGCGTCCAGCGGCCCGTCCGCCGGCCCCGGCCAAAAGCCAGCGCCCGCCAACCCCGTGCTCACCGTGGTTCACGCGCAACACCTGGTCTATACGGACGAGAACCGCCTGGCGGTATACACCGGGGGAGTCACCCTGAAACGCACGGGGCTGGACGTGAAATCCCAGGAGCTGCGCGCCTTTATGTCCGAGGCGGGCGCATCGTCGCGCCTCGACAAGGCGTTCGCCGACGGGGCCGTCCAAATCGTGCAGACCGTCAACGGACGCACGCGCACCGGCACGGGCGGCCATGCCGAGTACTACACGGCCGACCAGAAAGTGGTTATGCACGCCGAAAAGGGGGGAAGAGCCAAGCTCGTCGACTCGGTTTCCGGGACTTCGGAAGGGCTTGAATTGACCTATTTCGCTAACGATGATAGGCTGCTGGGAAGTGGCGCCCCCACCGAACCGGTGAACACCCGCATCGTCCGGAAGAAATAGCCCCCATGAGCGTACTCGAAGTCAAGAACATCTCCAAGACCTATCGCGGACGGGCCGTGGTGCACGACGTCACGGTGCACCTGGAACAGGGCCGCGTGGTGGGCTTGCTGGGGCCGAACGGGGCCGGGAAAACTACCTCATTCCACATCATTGTGGGGCTCATCAGTCCGGATTCGGGCACAATCCGGGTGGACGACGAGACTATCACCAACCTTCCCATGTACCAGCGCGCGCGGAAGGGCATCAGCTATCTTCCGCAGGAGGCTTCCGTTTTTCGGAAGATGACGGTGGAAGAGAACCTCATGGCCATCCTCGAAACGCTATCCGGAATGCGCGCCAGGCATCGCCGTCAAAAGCGCGACCAGTTGATCGACCAGCTCGGCCTGGAAAAGGTGCGGCGCAGCCGCGGGTACATGCTCTCCGGCGGCGAGCGGCGGCGCGTGGAAATCGCCCGGTCCCTGGTGATCGATCCGCGCTTCCTGCTGCTCGACGAGCCATTCTCCGGAATCGACCCCATCCAGGTGCTGGAATTGCAGCGCATCATCTTCGACCTCAAACGCCAGAACATCGGGATTCTGGTGACCGACCATAACGTAAGCGAGACGCTGGCGGTGACGGATTGGGCCTACATCATCAACAACGGCGAGATTTTTCGCGCCGGAACGCCGGAGGCGCTGGCGCGCGATCCGGAAGTGCGCCGCGTCTATCTGGGCGAATCGTTCACCCTGCGAGTGTGAGCTCCGAACTCCCGATGTCACCCGGCGACTTTGGGCGGTCGAGGAAAATGGGTTGACCCATAATCGGCGCGTGGCGGAGGCGGGCAAGCTAAAGCATGCCCCACCAAGCGGGCCGCGGCGCCGGGGATTATATTGGTGTCTGGAGAAAAGCGATGCGGGAATTCGGTTTGACGGGGGTGGTTGCCGCCGCCTTCCTGGCGGCCGCGGCCTTGGCCCAACAGGAGGCGACGTCGGTCACAATCGAAAGCAAGACCATCGCGGTGAAGTACGCCGCGCCCACGGCGAAGAGCCGCTTCGCCGCCGCCTTCCACACCGATGCCGATCTGGCGTTCAGGGGTTTCGCGGTTCCCGAGGGCGACTACACGCTCTACATCCTGGCCGATGGCCCTCAGTGGCAGCTCGCCATCAACAAGGCGACCGGCGCCAAGGCCGCGACCTACGATCCGAAATCGGACCTTGGCCGGATACCCATGACCATGGGCAAAACCCCCGCCCCAGTGGCCAATTGCAAGATGACGCTGACCAAGACCGCGGCGCTGGCGGCCAAGCTGGAGGTGGCGTGGGAGAGCACCATCGCCTCGGCGTCTTTCCATTTGGACACGGTGGGCGCCGACCGCGAGTGGTGAAGCCCGGCGGCGCCGGCGGTCTTGCGGCCGGCGTCCCACCTTTCATCCGCCCCTCAACGCGGGGGGCCGCGGAGTTGGCAGGCGAAAGCGCCTGCCCCACAAAGATGGAAGCCCTTCGACAGCATTGTGGGACAGACGCTTTCGTCTGTCAATCCGGAGGCCCACCCGAATATTTCAGACCTTCGCAAGCCATGGGTGGCGCCGAAATCCCACAAGCCCCGCGGCTGGCGGAGAAGTCGATGGCCGGCAAGACAAGAGCGCTAGCCGGCTGCTTTTTGGCTCTTCTCTCGATCTGCCCTGCCGCGGCCCAGTCTCCGGAGAAAATCCAGGCGCTGGTGCGGCGGATGACGCTGGAGGAGAAGATCTCGCTGCTCCACGGCGCCCGCGACCCCAAGGAACTGGGGCAGGCGGGTTACTGGCCGGGGTTGCCGCGCCTGGGCATTCCTCCGTTGCGCCTGGCTGACGGGCCGGCCGGGATCAACGTCAACCAGGACGCCACCGGCATACCCGCGCCCGTGGGGCTGGCCGCCACATTCAACGTAACGGCGGCCCGCCTGTTCGGCGTGGTGATGGGCCGCGACGCCAAGGCGCTCCAACAGGACATCGTGCTGGCGCCGCACATCAACATTGTCCGCGACCCCCTGTTCCGCCGCAATCACACCACCTTCGGCGAAGACCCGTGGCTGAACGCGCAACTGGGCGCGGCCGAGGTGGCGGGCATCGAGAGCCAGGGAGTCATGGCGCAGGTGAAGCACTTCGCCGCGTACAACGGATCAGATAGCGTCGTCATCGACGAGCGCACGCTACACGAGATGTACCTGCCTCCGTTCGAGGCCGCGGTCAAAGCCGGCGCGGCTTCGGTGATGTGCGCCTACAACCGGATCAATGGCCGCTCCGCCTGCGAAAACGCCGACCTCGAAAACGGCGTGCTGCGCGGGCAGTGGAGCTTCACGGGCTTCGTCACATCCGACTGGGGCGCGGTGCGCAGCCCGCTGGCGCTGGCCGACGGCGCGGACCTGGAGATGCCGGGGCGCGAGATCGCGGGCCGCGCGGGCGGGCCGTATTTCGGGGGCGCGCTCGAAGCCGCAGTAGAGAGCGGCGCCATTCCGGTTTCCGCCATCGACCAGGCGTTGACGCGCATTCTGGCACAGATGGACCGGTTTCACCTGCTCGATACGAAACCGCCCGCCCGCCCGGCCATCGATATCGAGGCGGATGCGAAGATCGTTCGGGAAATCGCCGAGCAGGGGGCCGTGCTGCTCAAGAACGAAGGCCGGGCGCTGCCGCTCACGGCGGCCGATCTGGCGTCGCTGGCGGTGATCGGTCCCACCGGCGGCCAGGTAGCGGCGGGGTTCATGGGGGAGCGAGCGGCGGGCTTCGCGGCCCGGTTGATTGGACCGCTCGCGGCGCTGCGCCAGAGCGCGCCGCGGGCTCGTGTCGTCTACTCGGTTGGGGGCGACCTGACGGGCGTGGCGATTCCGGGGACGGCTCTTTCGCATGACGGCCGGCCGGGGCTGCCGCGGCGGCAGACCACGCCGGACACCGGCGCCACCCAGGTGGATGGGACGCTCGATTTTCACGGTCCCACGGCCCTCGCGCCGGGAACCGAATACGCGTGGAGTGGAACCCTGACCGCGCCGGAGGAAGGCGACTACACCTTCGCGGCGCAGGCGGCCAACGGCATCGGGAGCATTACGGTTGACGGGCAGCCGCTGGGCCGGGCCGGGGGCTTCGGCTTCGCGGGCGGCGGCGCGGCCGTCAAAAAATGGTCGAGCATCGTTCCCACCACCGACGGGCGCGATAATCCGCGCGCCACCGTCCACCTGGCCGCCGGGGCGCACCGCATCGAGCTCACCGCCAGCTCCACCGGGACTGCGGCGTTGAGCATACGCTTCGCCTGGATGACGCCCGAGATCCGCCGGGCGAATCTGGAAGCCGCGGTAGCCGCCGCCAGGGCTGCCCGGACGGCGGTGGTCTTCGCCTGGAGCGGCATGGGCGGCGCGCTGGCGCTGCCCGAGAACCAGGACGAGGTGATCCGGCGCGTGGCCGCCGCCAACCCGCGAACCATCGTCGTGTTGAACACCGGCGGCCCGCTGGCCATACCTTGGAAGGACGGCGTACGCGCCATCCTCGAGATGTGGTATCCCGGCCAGGAGGGCGGATGGGCGACGGCGGACCTGCTGCTGGGCCGCGCCAACCCCGGCGGCAAACTGCCGGTCACGTTTCCCGTCCGAATCGAAGACGCTCCCGCGCGCGCCGCCGGGCATCCCGAGCGTATGGCGCCATCCGCGGCGACTTATTCGGAAGGCATCGCCGTGGGCTACCGCTGGTATGACCAGCAGGGCATTCAACCGCTGTTCCCATTCGGCCACGGTTTGTCCTACACGCAGTTTGCGTACTCGCAACTGGCGGTGAAGCGGCGCGGCGATGGCGTGGATGTCACCTTCAGGCTGCGCAACGCGGGCTCGCGCAGGGGCGCCGAGGTCGTGCAGGCGTATTTAGGCCCGCCCGCAGGCGGGCCGGAGGGATTCGCGCCGAAATCGCTCGCGGGTTTCGTGCGCATCGATCTCGCGCCGGGCCAGAGCAGGCGGGTGGCGATCCACATCGGCGCGCGGGCGCTATCGTACTGGTCAACGGTTACGCACGATTGGGCGATGGCCGAGGGAAGCCGCGAGGTCTATGTAGGGTCTTCGTCGCGCGACATTCGGCTGCGGGGGGCCATATAGTACCTTGGAATCTCATCTGATCGGCAGATACCCGATCCTCCCAGACCACTCTTCCTTGGATGTTGCCGTTGCGATCAGCTCGAGGTCCTCCACCATTTGGCCAATTGTGACTCGCAGTTGATGCGCGTAAACGACGCCGGAAAAGCGCCTGCCTTCTCGCAATCTCCGCGTTCCTTCGCGCAGGAGATCCTCATCTTGCGAAACGAGTATGCGGCCGAGTTCCGACGCCCTCTGCAACAGGCGATCGTCATCAAGTTGCGCCGCGCCGTCTTCCTGCGCCGTCACGACATCGATTGATCGCAGGCGCAAAGCCACCGTGACGGCGCGAGGAACGTGGACATCCATGTAGAATGCAAGGCTCAAAGGGGCTGCTTGAGGTCGCTCAACTTGCGCCGTAGGTCCGCATCCGAAACTTGTGACTCGAGTTTGGCCGACTCCTCCGACCCGCGCCGGATCTGCGCGTCCAGGCAGCCCTGATTCTCATAGTAGTAGGTCAGTGCGCCGTGAATTTGAGCCAACGAAAGGTACGGGTGCTGAAAATGGATTTCCTCGGGGCTCCATCCGTAAGCGATTTTGTCCAGAACGACCTCGGTGACCTTCACTTTCGTGCCGCCAATCCATGCGACGCCCCGGTCGTCGAGTTCGATCTGTGTCGCGAAGCAGGCGGTCAAGAAACCTCTCCTGGCTTCAGTATACGCCAGGCAAGGCGCCCGCTCACACGCGCTCCCCGGACTCTTCCCGCAAATGCGGCTTGCGGTTGTTCTTTTTTCCGCGCGCGGCGGCGCGGCGCTTTTGGAGCAATTGCTCCTGGGCGTTGACCTGCTTGCGCCCATCGGCGGCTTTCCGGCGCGTGTAGGAGCCGTTCGGCTGCATCACGCGCGCCTTGACGTTGTCGGCCAGATAGACCGCCAGCACGTCGTCGCGGATGGAGCGGATCATGGCGGGCGCGCGTATGGGAACCAGCACTTCCACGCGATGATCGATGTTGCGCGGCATCAGGTCGGCGCTCCCGATATAGAGCTCCTCGACGCCGGCGTTGTAAAAGTAGTAGACCCGGCTGTGTTCGAGGAAGCGTCCCACCACGCTGGTGACTTCGATATTCTCGCTGATGCCGGCCAGGCCGGGACGCAGGCAGCAGATGCCGCGCACCAGCAGTTGAATCCGCACCCCGGCGCGGGACGCTTTGTAGAGCGTGCGGATCAGCCGCGAGTCCACCAGGGCGTTCATCTTGAACATCAGGTGGCCCTTTCCGCCGGCTTTCACGTTCTTGATCTCGCGTTCGATCAGGGCCTCGATCCGCGCCCTGAGATTCACCGGGGCGACGAGTAACTGCTTGTAGTCAGACTTACCCGAGTATCCGGTCAGATAATTGAACAGATCGCTGACGTCTTCGGCGATCTCCTCATCGGCCGTGAAGAGGCCCATGTCGGTATAGAGATGGGCGGTGACGGCGTTGTAGTTTCCGGTGGCCAAGTGGACGTAGCGGGCGATGCGGTCCTGTTCGCGCCGGACCACCATGGCGACCTTGCTGTGGATCTTCAAGCCCAACAACCCATAGACCACGTGGGCGCCGGCGCTCTCCAGGGCCCTGGCCCATTCGATGTTGCTTTCTTCGTCGAAACGCGCTTTCAGCTCCACCAGGGCGGCCACCTGCTTGTCTTCTTCCACGGCTTCGAGCAGCGCCTCCACCACCGGTGAATTGCGGCCCACGCGGTAGAGGCACACCTTGATGGCCAGCACGGCGGGATCCCGCGCGGCTCTGCGCAAAAACTCGATTACGGGTTGGAAGGAATCGAAGGGATGGTGCACGAAGACGTCGCCCCGGCGAATGGTGGCGAACATATCGTCGTCCTCGGCGCTTTCGGCCAGCGCGGAGGGAATAGCCGGCACGAAAGGCGCGTATTTCAGCTCCGGGCGATCGAGCGCGCACAGGCCCATCAGGCGCTTGATGGACAAGGGCTTTCCGGTGCGGTAGACCTCGCCCGCGGTCACTTCCAGGTTGCTCATCAGAATGGAGAGCACGGGCCCGGGCATGTCCTTCGCCACCAGGAGCCTCACCACGCTGCCGAAGCGCCGCTGGCGCACGCCCTCCTCGATGGTTTCGAGCAGGTCCTCGGCCTCCAGCTCCTTGATGGCGATATCGGCGTCGCGGGTCACGTGGAAGGGATGGGCTTCGAGTATCTCCATGCCGGGAAATAACTCGGACAGGTTGGCCGCGATCACTTGTTCCAGCCACACCAGATCGGTCTTCTTGGGCGCGGTGCGTTTCGGATTGGGCTTCGACGGGCCGCTCAGTGGAACCAGTTGCGGCAGCGAATCCGGCACTTTGATACGAGCGAAATGTTCCACCCCGGCGCTATCCCGGATCAGAACGGCCAGGTTCAGGCTCAGGTTGGAGATATGGGGGAACGGCCGGCCGGGGTCGAAGGCCAGCGGCGTGAGCACCGGGAAAACGGTTTCCGCGAAGTACTGGGACGCCCGGCGCAGTTGCGTATCGTTCAGCTCCGCATAATCGTGGATCACGATGCCCTCCTGCTTGAGGGCGGCCATGAGCTTTTCGAGGGCCCGCCGCGTATCGTTCATCAGGCGCTTGGCATCGCGGCGGATGGCGACCAACTGGGAACGCGGGCTCATGCCGTCGGGGCCTACTTCGATGCTGCCCGCATCCACCTGCGCGGCCAGACCCGCCACGCGCACCATGTAGAACTCATCGAGGTTCGATCCCACAATCGCCAGGAACTTCACCCGCTCGAGGAGCGGGTTCCTTTCGTCCTCCGCCTCTTCCAGGACGCGGCGTTGGAAGGCCAGGAGGCTAAGTTCCCGGTTCAGGTACAACTCGGGATCCTTGAGATCGATCTTCTCCGCCGGAGGCGCTGCGGCAGTCGGTTGCATGGTGCGTATCTATTCTAACCTTGCGGAAGGGGCGGCGCACGGCAGCGCGAAGAACGCCGGCCAGAAGGCCGGCGGCAGGATGAAATCCCGACCCCACATAGGCAGCTTTGCCGGCCAACCGCGCCGCCATCCACTTTTATGTCGCGCACCCACGAACGAGCTGGTGACGACGAAAACCGATCGTCTGTCCCACCTCCCACCCCCGGCCCCTACCCGGTCGTCTTGATCTTCCCGCTCTTGATGGCCGCCATGAAGGCGCCGTAGTCGGCCGCGGTCTGGTCCGCGTACTGGCCGGCAAAATCCCGCAACGCCCTCACGAACTTCGCGCCCGCTCCGATGTAGCCGTAAATGGCGCACGCATCGCCGGAGCGCGCGTGGCCCCGCGCCAGCAGCTCGCCGGCCACCAGGGCCAGGCTCTCCAGGCCATCGCCGCGCAGCCGCCGCAAATCGATGCTCCCCTTGTGATCGTTCAGTTGCCGGACCAGGTATTGCTCCTGGCCGATCGTCGTCCACCCCAAGAGAAGATCCGATATGGGCTGGATGGCCCGCTGGCCTTCCGCCGTGCGCTGCCCCTGATGGAGGTACGTCTGTTCCGGCAGGAATTCCGCATAGACCGATGGCGCCTCCTGCTTGATCTGCAGGAACATGGGATCGCCCGGGCCATTGCCCTCGAACAGGGCCACGTAATCGCGTAGTCCCACGCTTCCGGTCCCCACCACTTTGAAGCCGACATCGACCGGGTGGAAAAGATCGAAAAGATGGCGCCGGTCGGGAGCGAGATTCCCGCGATATTCGGCGAGCGAGTCGAGGATTTGCCGGGCCTTCGGTCCCCGAATCCGCCACAGAACCGGTTTGGCATTGCGGAAGCGCGGCCGCCCGCGGTGGTCGGGTTCCGTGTATTTCTCGAGCAGGTCGCACGGATTCCCGCGCTGGGACTGCCGCAGCGCGGCATGGATGGGCTCGACCCGCTTCTCGCGGTGGATGGCGTGCCGCGCCACTTCGAGAATCGGCTGGCGCGAGAATTCATCGATGGCCTGGCAGTACCTGGCGGCAAACGCTTCCGCCGCGCCCTTCGAGCCGGCGCGATCATGCCCGGACTCGCGGCCGGCCAGCACGATGCTCGCCGCCATGCGTTTGAGGTCCCACTCGAAGGGTCCGCGAATGGACTCGTCGAAATCGTTGAGGTCGAAGACCAGCTTGCCATCCGGGGTGGCGAACGACCCCAGGTTTTGCACGTGCGCGTCCCCGCACAATTGAGCCAGCAGGCCGGAGTTGGGCAGCCTTCCCAGGTCCGCCGCCATGATGGCCGCGGCGCCGCGGAAGAACGCGAAAGGCGACGCTTTCATCCGCTCGTGCTTGACCGGCAACAATTCCGCGACGCGGCCTTGCTCGGCTGCCCGCAGCGTTTCCAGCGGATCGAAACGCCGGTCTTTGGGGTGCAAATCCGCGTGCGCCGCGCGGCTCACGCCCTCGCGCCGGCTCTTGCCGTACGCCGTTCGTTCCTGGGCGCTCGCGCCTGGTTTCAATGGAGACCTCCTGGCGATTTGGTGTGGATGGCCGCAGGAACCATTCTAGGACAAGGGGCTCGGAGTTGTGGGGCGGGCGCTTCCGCCGGCCAACCTGAGCGAAGCTCGGGCGGCCGGCTGGCAGGCGAAAGCGCCTGCACCACAATTTACCGCGCCAGGATGCCGGCCACCGCTTTGGCCAGCTCTTCGAACTCCGCGTGGGAAGCCGATGTCGGCGCGTGTTCGCAAACCGTGAGGCCGGCGCCCACCGCCTCCGCCACCACCACTCGCTGGCCGATGGAGGGCAACACCTTTCTCCCCATCCGTTCGAGCGAGGAGGAGAGACTGCGCCCCAGGTTGGTGCTCATGGAGACCCGCGAAGGCACGAACCGGATGCGCGGCTTTTTGGATCTGCGTTCCGCGCGGGCCCTCAGCGCCAGGCTCAACGCCTCTTTCAGCGCCATCAGGTCCAGGGGAGACGGCCCGCACGGCAACAGGACCAGGTCGGCCACCAGGGCGGCCTGGTAGGCGATCTCCGGCGCGCCCGGAGGCGTATCGATCATCACCACGTCGGCCGTCTTCTGCGCTTTTCGCGCCTTGGCCTGTAGCGCTTCGGGGCCCTCGTGCTTTACCTTTTCGACGCAGCGGGAGAGCAGCCCCTTGCCTTGGGCCGCCCAGGCCGCCATGCTGTGCTGCGGGTCGGCGTCAAGCACGATGACGCTCTTGCCCATGGCGGCGAACTCCGCCGCCAGGTTGCCCGCGATGGTCGATTTCCCAATGCCGCCCTTCCGGCCCAGAACCGCAACGATGGCCATGAAACGTACTATAGAGGAAATCGGGCGCCGGGTGGGATAAGCCTCCAGGCTTGTCGAGGCGACCAGGCGGCAGCCTGGTCGCCCATGCGAGGCCGGCGTCCGAGCTTGGCTCGGATTGACAAGCCGGGAGGCTTATCCCGCGTGGTTTGACAAGCCAGGAGGCTTATCCCACTGGTCCGATGGCCTGCTCGTAGGTGCGGCGAAAGAAGGCGTCCGTCATGCCCGCGATGTAATCGCAGACCACCTGGTGGGCGGGCTCGGAAACGGCCTGCCCGGCGTAGGGTTGCGGCAGGCGGTCGGGGCGCTCCTCGAAGAAGCGGAATAACTCGGCCACCATGGCCATGGAACGGCGGCGGTCCTCGCCCAGCGCCGCCGATCCATACACTCGGGCGTATAGGAAGCGCTTCAGGGCGCGGCTGGCGGCGGCGGTCTCGGGGGTGAAGGCCACGATGCGCCGCGGGTACGCGCGAACCTCTTCGGCGCTCGAGACCTGGGCCTCGCGCGCGCTCTCCACGGCGCCTTCGACGAGGCCCGATACCAGCAGGTCGATCAACTTCCGGAGCTCCTCCTGAAACCGTTCGCGCGCCGTGGCGCCTGGAAACTGGACTTCCACGGCCTCATAGATCGGGCGGTATTCTGGGACGTGCCCGGCGATGTCCGCGGCGGTAATCAATCCGGCCGCGAAGGCGTCGTCCAGATCGGCGGTGTTGTAGGCCACCTCATCGGCGAGGTCTATCAACTGGGCTTCCAGAACAGGCCGCAGGCCCGGCAGGTAGGCGTCAAACTCGGGATATTCGCCGGGCGTCAAATCCCGGGAGTGTTTCACCATCCCCTCGCGCACCTCGAAGGTCAGGTTCAGTCCGGGGAAGCGGGCGTAGCGCTGTTCGAAGGTCTCCACAATGCGCAAGGCGTGCAGGTTATGGTCGAAACGCTCGCCGAAGCGCGCCATCTGGCGGTTGAGTTCCTCCTCGCCGGCGTGGGCGAAAGGCGGGTGGCCGATGTCGTGCGCCAGCGCCAGCGCCTCGGTCAGGTTCTCATCCAGCTCGAGGACCCGCGCCAGGGTGCGTGCAATCTGAGATACCTCGATGGTGTGGGTGAGACGGTTGCGGAAGTGGTCCGAGAGGCCCGGCGAGAAGACCTGGGTCTTGGCCTCCAGGCGCCGGAACGCTCGGGAATGCACCACGCGGTCCCGGTCGCGCTGGAAGGCGTTGCGGTAGGGGTGCTCCGGCTCGGGATAGCGCCGCCCGCGGCTTCGCTCCACCGGGAATCGCAGGCGCGCCAGCATGGGTGGCGCCGGCTTACTGCTTGGACAGGCTGGCGTTGACGTTGATGGCCACCTGGCCCACGTTTCCAGGCAGTTTCATCAACGGCTCCAGCAGCTTGTGGGCTTCGTCGGGCTTGGTCGATCCCAGGTAGCCGGCCAGCATGATGGTGGCTTCTTCCTTGGAAACGAAAACGGTGGGCTTGTCCATCAATTGCCGCAACGCCGCCTCTCCCTGCGCGGCGCGCCCCTCGGCGTAGTAGACTTGCGCGAGGGAAAGCTTGGCCAGCCCGGCATACTGGGCGTCGCCCTTTTGGGAGGCTTCCAGAAAATCCTTCTCGGCTTCCGCGAGCTTCCCCTGGTCGGCGTGAATCGCGCCCACATAATAAGCGGCCACCACCGCCTCGTCGCTGCCCGAGTAATTGTTTCTCACGTCGCCGAACAGCTTGAGGGCCTGCTGGTCCTTGGCATCCTGCGTGGGGAAGCTCAGGCCGCCGGGAGGCGCGGGTCCCACGGGCGCTTCCTGCACCGATATGGCCGCATACAGCGCTGCCTGGCGCGCGGCATGTTGGTGCCGGGCATAAACGGAATAGCCCACCACGAGCGCGGCCACCGCCAGGCTGATCGTCCCATAGCGGACGATCTCCTGCTTGTGCTCTTCGAAGAAGGTGACTGTGAGCCCAACATCCTGGGCGAACTTGTCGGACTTCAATTCTTTACGGGTGATTCTAGCCACGAAAACCTCGGATAGGATGGAAGTCCCATGGTATCACGAGCCACCCAAGCAAGGCGCGTAACGCAAGCGGGTCGAGGCGCCACCCTGACGCGGAGACGCTGAGAATTCGGAGTGAAAAGGGGAACAGACGAACCGGAGCCTCCGCAATCTTCTTCTTTTTCTTTGAACCCTCTTGAATTTCTCCGCGTCTCCGCGTCAGAAGACTGTCTGCGTCGACCGCTCGCGCCGCTGCTAAAATCTTAGCTTGCCCGATCTCCTGGTATCGGTGGCGATTCCCACCCTGACCGCGGATGCGCGGCTCGGGGAGTGTCTGGAATCCCTGCGGCGGCAGACGCGGTGCGATTTCGAGGTGATTGTCATAGACAACAGCGGGCAGGGGCTGGCGCGGCGGAACGGCGCGGCGCCGGGCGCGCGGGTGATCGAGAACGCGCGCAATGCCGGGTACGGCGCCGCCATCAACAAAGCCTTGCGCGCGTCTTCGGCCCCCTACCTGGCCACTCTCAACGACGACGCGGCGCCGCATCCGGGCTGGCTCGACGGGCTGGTGCGCGCGCTTGAGAGCCGCCCCGACGCGGGCATGTGCGCCTCCGCCGTGCGGCTCCATGGCGAGGACCGTCTGGATTCCGCCGGTATGCTGGTGGCGCGCGACGGCAGCAGCAAGCAGCGCGGCCATGGCCGCCCGCCGGAGGATTTCCCGGCGCTCGAGGAGGCCCTTTTTCCGAGCGGCTCCGCGGCCCTCTACCGGCGCTACATGCTGGAGGAAATCGGCGGATTCGACGAGAGCTTCTTTCTTTACTGCGAGGACACCGACCTGGGGCTGCGCGCGCGCTGGGCCGGATGGAAGTGCCTCTACGCGCCGGACGCGGTGGTGGAGCACCATTATTCGCACTCCGCCGGCCGCGCCTCGCCCCTGAAGGCCTACTACGTGGAGCGCAACCGGCTGTTCGTCGCGGTGAAGAACTTCCCCATCGGGATGCTGTTGGCCACGCCGCTGGCCACCCTGGCCCGCTACTTCTGGCACGCCTGGTACATCGCGCGGGGCCGCGGGAGCGCGGCGCGCTTTCGCGCCGAGGGCCACGCGGGCTGGAAAATGGCGTGGTACGTTTTGCGCGCGCACGCGGCCCTGCTGGCGCACGGCCGGCGGCTGTGGCGCGAGCGCCGCCAGATCCGCGCCGCCGCGCGCATCACTCCGGCCGTCTTCTGCTGGCTGCTCGCCGAATACCGCATTAGCGCCAGAAGGGTGGCCGAGCTGTGATCGTCGGCCCCAGTTTCCCTTACTTCGCCACGGTCGTTCCGGGCGAGATGGCGGCGGCGCGGGCGCGGGCGCGGGCTTGGGCCTGGGCCTGGAAGTCGGCCTGGTACTTGGCCAAGGCTTGGGGTAGCATCTCGCGTATCCTCTGTTTGAGCGCCATGTCCTGAGTTCCTGCTAACGATGCGCGCTAGCTAGCCGCCAGCGGTGACGCTTCCGCCCGTGGAGCGGGCCTCCGGCCTCCCACGCCGGCGTCCTCGCCGGCGTTCTTCCGGCCAGGGCGCTCCGAATTGTCGAACTGCACGAATTCGACCTCAGTCGTGCAGAATGATGTTCAGCAGCGAACTGTGGATCTTCAGGCCGCCGTTGTATTCGATGAACCCCAGCTTGCGAAATCGGTTCATGAAAAAACTGACCCTGGAGCGCGTGGTACCCACGATGGCCGCCAGCGTCTCCTGGCTGATCTTCGGAATAAGCAGCTCCGGCTCGCTCTCCTTTCCGAAATTCGCCAGCAGCAGAAGCACTCGCGCCAGCCTTTTCTCGCTGGAATTGAACAACTGATCGACCAAATCCTCCTCGATTTTGATGTTCCGGGAAAGAAGGTGGGCCATGAACAGCTCCGAAAACGTAGGTTCTTCGTGGAGGAGCCGCACCACCGCCGCCTTCTCCAGTTTCATGATGGAGCACTCCGAGATGGCCACGGCGGTCGCCATGCGGACCTGCTGTCCCGCCAGGCATCCTTCCCCAAAGAAATCGCCATCCTTCAAAATGGCGACTACGGCTTCCTTTCCCTGCTTGGATAGGACGGCGAGCTTGACCTTGCCTTCCTTGATGTAGAAAATCGCGTTGGCCGGGTCGCCTTGGGAAAAGATGTGGTCGTTGGTCCGGTAGTCGACATCGGTTCGTCCACCGTTGGCCTTGATCAGAAAGACTTTCAGATCTAAAGAGGGTTTGGGCCTTCTCGCCGGTTCCATCTCCGCCTCGCGCCTTGCTTTATTCAGAAAATAGCCCAATGGTGCGGCTGTTGCAAGTCTCTTGTCCCGACCACGGTTTCCGCGAAGCCGGGTGAGCAATATTGACCATACGGCGGAACGCTGACTTGCTATTGTCGATATGCGGATCGAATTGGATGAACGGATCTAACTGGAGCCACACGGTCAGCTAGTATGCCGTAGTTTCGGATCGGAAAGAGTGGTCTTGGGCCGATCAGGCGCGGGCGTCATGCCCGTAATTCACACAAGACCCCGAGGTACGCCTATGGTTTCAAGGTAAACATGATCCCAAAAGACACCGATGCGAGAAAGGATGAAGCGGCTAAACTGCCCGCCATTCTTCCGGATCTCCGGCCTTCGGGCATCCGGCGTCCCGTCATTCTGGTTGCGGACGATGAGGTTGTGGTTCGCAATCTGGTGAGAATTCTGATGCAAGCCGAGGGATACTTCGTGCTTACCGCCGCCGATGGTCATGAGGGTCTGGAGTTGTCGCGCAAATGCCGCGGCGCCATAGACCTGCTAATTACAGACATTCAAATGCCCCGGCTGAACGGCGCCGACCTGAGCGCGCATCTGCTTGAAGAGCGTCCGGGAATCAAGGTGTTGATGATGTCGGGCGCGGACATGCGCGAAATCTCCAGCCAGAATTTCAATCTGCCGTTTCTGCCCAAGCCGTTCGACGGGGAGACGCTCAAAGCGAGAGTGCGGGCGCTCCTGGGGGCTCCGACTCAGCCTCCGGCGCTTCTGCTTCCCCCGATGTAAGGCCGCAATCATCGGGCGGAAGGCCGGAACTGCGGTTGGCACGCGCCGGAAGCCGCCGGCGATGGGCTGCATCGGCCTGAATGGTCAATATGGAACATCCGGCGATGGAACAATGTGCTATCTTCGCTGCGGTAGCCGGTATGGGCTCGGACCAGTGAATCGGCTGAACGGCGCCGGAAAGGGCGCTTTATGGATGTGACAAGAATCCTTTCGGAGTTGCGCGCGGAGCGGGCAGCCATCAACCGGGCCATCCTGTCCCTGGAGCTTTCCGACCGGGTCAGCACCGGGACGGCATTGACAGCGGTGCACTCCGTGACCGAAATCGGAAGGGGTAGGGAACGCCACGGCGGTTCGTTCAGACGCCGGACTTGCCGTGGGCATGTGAGAAGACTGTCTCTCTGATATGGCGGGGCGGACCCCCCTGGTCCGCAGCCGGCCTTTTGGCCGGCGCTCCTCGCGCTCGCGCCAGATCCGCGCTTACAACTTCCCTCAACGCACTTTTCAGGCGCTACCTTCCGCCGCCCGCCCATCATCGGTAGAATGGAATCATGAAGCTCGTCGCTCTCGCCCTCGCCGCCTCATTGCCCGTTCTGGCGGCCTCCCTGGATGCCGACAAAAGTAAGATCATGGGGAATCCCGATGCGCCGGTCACCATCGAGATCTACAGCGATTTCGAATGCCCCGCTTGCCGGAACTTTCACATGGAAACGCTTCCGCAACTTGTGAAGGACTACGTTGTGCCGGGCAAGGTCTGCATTGTCTCGCGCGAGTTCCCGCTCGCCATTGTGGAGCACAAGTACTCCCGCGAAGCGGCCAACTATGCTACCGCCGCCGCGCGCGTGGGCAAGTACCCGGCGGTGGCCGACGCTCTGTTCAAGACTCAGGCATCGTGGGCCGCCAGCGGTAAGGTCTGGGAAACGGTGGCGAGCGTGCTCACCGCGGCCGAGCAGAAAAAGGTCCAGCCGCTGGCCAAGGACCCGGGAGTGATGAGCGAGGTGCAGGCGGACGTTGCGCGGGGGCAGGCCGCGGGCATAAACCGGACTCCCACCGCGATTGTGAAGCGCGGTTCCAAACAGTACCCGCTGTCGGACTACGGGCTGAAATACGATCTTCTGTCGTCGCTGCTCAATGACCTTCTCAAGTAGGACCTGGCGCGCGGTCGCCCTGGTTTCGCGGATCGCGCTGGGGGCCGTGTTCGCTTACGCGGCTTGGCTCAAGCTGAGGGTTCCCTGGCAGTTGTTCGCCGGCGCCATTGGCAATTACAAAGTGCTGCCGTATTGGGCGGTGGCGCCGTTGGCGCGCACCCTGCCGTGGGTGGAACTGCTGCTGGGGGCGCTGCTGATTGTGGGCCGCTGGGTGCGCACCGCGGCCACCGCGGTCTCACTGCTCCTGGCGGGCTTCTTCACCCTGATGGTCTGGGCATACGCCAGGCACATGGATATCAGTTGCGGCTGCTTCGGTCCCAACGGCGACGCTATCTCCTGGCGGACCTTGCTGCGGGACGGCTCGCTGCTGGCGCTCTCGCTGGCGGTGACCTGGATAAGCTACGCGCGCCGGCGGAAAGCGGCCTGAGTGGACGGCCCGAACTCCGAAGCCGCGCGCGGTTCGGGACGCGCGGGGATGTCTGCGATTCCGGCTCCTCGCCGTTGGCCGGCCTGTTTCCCGGCGGCAACTTCGAAATCACCGCGCGCCGCGGTTCCGCGTAATGGGCGGGACCGGCGGCACGGACTACACTGTCAGGCCAGCGCGGCCCTCACCTTGCCTACCAGCGTTTCCGGAGCGAAATCGTTGGGCTTCAGAAGGCAGCCAAGATACTGGCAGGAAACCTCGGGGTCGAGCGGGCAGCGCCGCGTCTGCGGGCACGAAAACAGGACCGCGGGGCGGCGGCTCAAGCTCAGGAGCCGATCGAAAGACTGGGCCGACTCGGCGATGAGCGTGGACGACGCCAGCACCAGAGAAACCGGCGGGCCGCCGGCGGCGTTCAACGCTTCGTCGATTGTCCCGCAGGCCCGCGCGTCGAATCCGGCATCCCGAAGCGCGCGCACCGCGGCCGTTCGCAGGCTGGGACTCTCGTCCAGCACCACCAGCCGCCCCGGGTCGCGTTTCATGGAAGCGAAGCATTCTAGCACGTGGAAGGGCGCCGGAGGCGGGCGGAGCAACCCCGCAATCCGTCCGTAACGCGGAATACCAGCCCGGAACCCACTGCGGAGCCGCCGAGAGCGCGGAGAGGACGCGGAGTAGAGCGCCCCTCTCACCGCACCTCGGCGAAGCCGAACCGCAGCGGCTCCACGCTCGACAGCGCCACCTCCATCTGTTTCCACCCCGCGGCTTCGCGCGGCGGCGTGATCCGATACTCGGATAGGTCGTTGTCTCTGCGCACTAACTCCACCGGACGCCCGGAGCCGTTTACAGTAACGCTCATGCGGAACGGGGTGGCGCCGAACACTCCTATGTACAGGCCCTCGGCGGCAGCGCGGGGAGAGCCGATGGTGAACCGGGCGGCGCCGGTCATGGTGCGGTAGCCGCGCGCGGCCGGCTGCCAGCCGGGGCCCAGATACGCGGCGAAGACGGGGTCGCCCAGGTTGACGAAATGCGGCGTTTCCTCCCGCCAGGTGGAATCGGCCAGCGCGCGGAAGCGCGCGGTCGCGTTGTGTAGCGTCTGGCCGTCGAAGCGGTACGCGACCGCGGCGCCTGTATCGAGATACCGGCGCGCCACCGCCTCTGGAAGCACGTACTTTGAAAGCAAGTCGGGGGGCGCCTGTATGCGGGCTTCGGAACCGGGGGCCAGATAGACGCTGGGGATTTCCATGGCCCGAAATGGCAGGTCGGCGATGCCGGCCCAGAAGAGGTCGGTATCGACGCCGTCGAGCAGGACGATCTTGCCCGGCTGCGCTTCGTGAACCTCTTGCACCCCGAGCGCCAGGGCTTCCACCTTTTCGGCGCGGTTGTGCGTCCAACGCGCGATGGCGGCCGACGCGGGCAGGCTGGTTCCGAGATACGCGGCGAGCGGCAGCGCCGCGGCGATCTTCCATACGGGGCCGGACCGGCGCAGGCGCTCCACCGCCCACGCGCCGGCTATGGCGAGGCCGATCGAAGGAACCGTCAGGTAGTAGTCCATCTTGTGATCGGGCAACGCCAGGTAGGGCGTCAGCACAATGACGAACCACGCCAGGCCGAACAGAGGGGCGTATTCACGGCGGCGCAGGCTCCAAACAATCAGCGCCGCCGCTGCCAGGGTTATCAGCGCCGTGAGCGCGGCGGCTAACCCCGGCGGCGCCCATCCGAAAGAGACGAAGCGGGCCGGGCCCAGGGCCCACGTCCAGTACGTCCACGCTGTACCGAAAAGGCGGGCGTCCACGCGTGGAGAATACGGGCCGCCGGAAAGGGGCGGGGCGAAATGGAAATGCACCCACACCGCCAGCGCGGATACGGCGAACATAGGGATGGTCTTCTTCAGGAGCCTGCGCGCAAACAGGAGCGCGTAGACGGCGGCCAGCGCGGGATACACGACGTTGGTCTCCAGAGCTCCCAGGCCCAGAGCGAAGGCGGCCCATTGGCCGATCCAGAATGCGCGGCGGCCGGTCGCGGCATGCAGCAACAGCAGGTAGAGGGCCAGCAGCAGGAAGAAGGCGCTGAGAATCTGGTTATAGATGGAACTCCAGCCGAGCGCCGGCGCCAGGCCGCAGTTCACCAGCCAAAGCAGTTGGGCGGCGAGGGCCGCTGCGCGCGATGCGGCCAGGCGTCCGATTATCGCGCCGAGCAGCAGGAGGCTGGCGGCCTGCGTCAGGAAGGCGCAGATATGAAATGGCAGCGGGTCCACGCCGAACACCGAAGAAAGCCCCAGCCAGTAGAGATTCTCGCCCAGCGGCCGCATGTTGCCGTGCGCCTTGGGCGCGAACAGGGCGGAGGGAAGATCGCCGATGGAGGCTACGTCGTGGCGCAGGTTCAGCCAGCCGAAATCGTCGGCGAAGAACCACGTGGTGAGGCTGGGCCAATAGAGAACGAGGAGCAGCAGGAGAGGAAGGACGCGCCAGGCGGTGGAGCGAAGCGGCGGCATAAGTACAGATGGTAGCTCGCCCGGATGCGCCGGCGGACAGCCCGTCGGCATCCGGAGTTTCTACATTTGGCGGCGGGTCCCGCGAATTGTGGGTGCAGGCGCTTTCGCCTGCCAAGCGCCGGCGGCAAGACCGTCGGCGTTACCGTCTTACCAGGTAGACCGCTACCTCCGCCCGCAGGTTGGGAAGCGCTTTCACCTTCCTTCGGCCCGAAAGAAAATAGCGCCGTTCCACTTCGAGCCCCTCCATGGCCGCCAGGTCTTCGAAATCGTGCACCGTCAGAAAATGGATGTTCGGCGAGTCGTACCAGTGATACGGAAAGATCTTGGTGCGCGGCGAGCGGCCACTGGTGAGCATGGAAAGCCGCATGCGCCAGTGCCCGAAGTTGGGGAAGGCGACGATAGCCGCACGGCCCACGCGCAGCATTTCGCGCAGCACTTTTCGAGGCTCGCGGGTCTCCTGCAAGGTCTGGCTGAGGATGACGTAGTCGAAGGCCTGGTCCGGGTAGTCGGCCAGCCCCTGGTCGATATCGCCCTGGTAGACGGAGACGCCGCGGGCGATGGCGCGATGCACGCGCTCGCCGGAGATCTCGACCCCGCGCGCCTCCACGCCCTTGTTTTCCGCCAGCCACTGCAACAGCTCGCCGTCACCGCAGCCCAGGTCGAGCACTTTCGAGGCCGGCTCGACGATTTCGCCGATGATGGCGTAGTCGCTGCGGCCGAGTAGCTCGCGGACGAAGGCCTGTTTCCGGGGCGTGGTCATTGCGCCTTCTCGAAGGTGCTCGCCAGGAATCCCCGGATCAGCTCGGTCTGCTCGGCCACGTCCACCAGGAAGGAATCGTGACCGTAGTTGGATTGCAGCTCGATGTAGGCCACGTCGCAGTTGCGGGCCCGCAGCGCGCGCACAATCTCCTGCGATTGGTAGCTGGGATAGAGCCAGTCCGAACTGAAGCTGACAACCAGGAAGCGGGCGAGGGCCGGCTCGAACGCCGCCGCCAGGGTGCTTTGACCATTGGTCAGGTCGAAATAGTCCATGGCCTTGGTGATATAGAGATACGAATTGGCGTCGAAGCGATTCACGAACTGGCTGCCGCGATAGCGCAGGTAGCTTTCCACTTCGAAATCCACTTCGAAGTCGTACCCGAAGCTCTCTTTTCCGCGCAGGCGGCGGCCGAACTTCTCGCGCATGGAATCGTCGCTCATGTAGGTGATATGGCCCACCATGCGCGCCACGGCCAGGCCGCGCGCCGGCGGCTGCTTGCCGTAGTAGTCGCCGCCGTTCCAATCGGGATCGGCCATAATGGCCTGGCGGCCCACCTCGTTGAAGGCGATCTGTTGGGCGCTGTGGCGGGTGGTGCAGGCGATGGGGATGGCGGAGACCACGCGATCGGGGTGCGCTACGGCCCACTCGAGCGCCTGCATACCGCCCATCGATCCGCCCGAAACCGAAAGCAGGCGCTCGATGCCCAGCGAATCGATCAACATCTTCTGCACCCGCACCATGTCGCCGATGGTGATGACCGGAAAGGACATGGCGTAGGGGTGGCCGGTGGCTGGGTTGATGGATGAGGGCCCGGTGGTGCCGCGGCAACCGCCCAACACGTTCGAGCAGATGACGAAGTACTGGTTGGTATCGAACGCCTTACCGGGGCCGATGGAGTTGTCCCACCAGCCGGGCTTCCCGGTCTCGGGGCTAATGCCGGCCGCGTGGGCGTCGCCGGAGAACGCGTGCAGAATGAGAATGGCGTTGGTCCGTGCGGCGTTCAGTTGGCCATAGGTTTCGTAGGCCACGTCCACTGGGGCCAGCGTGGCGCCGTTGTCGAGGGTGATGGAATCGAAGCGTACAGCGCGAGTTTCAATGATCATCCGGGGAACTTCCATGATACCAAGCCTCGTGGGATAAGGTTCCAGCCTTGTCAATCCGAGCGAAGCTCGGACGGCCTTGTCAACCGGAGCTTAAATCGTGGGTCCGGGCTCCGCTCGGATTGACAGCTCGGATTGACAAGGCTGGAGCCTTATCCCACTCGTGTTACACTGCTGAGCACGGCGCCCATGAGCAACGCGGCCTTTCTGACGCGGGCGGTAGTCAAGAACTACAAGAGCATCGCGGCCTGCGACGTGGATCTTCGTCCGCTCACTTTTCTGGTTGGTCCCAATGGGGCGGGAAAGAGCAATTTTCTGGACGCCCTGCGCTTTGTGGCGGACGGCCTGAGGACGTCGCTCGATCACGCCTTCCGCGAGCGCGGCGGCATCGGCGAAGTGCGCCGCCGCTCGGGCGGGCATCCCACCCATTTCGGCGCGCGGTTGGAGTTCGCGCTGCCCAGCGGCGGCGTCGGCGGCTACGGCTTCCGCATCGGCGCCAAGCCCAATGGCTTTGAGGTGCTGAGCGAGGAGTGCGTGCTGCGCCCGCCCGAGGCGCTGGCGAGCGAGTCGCGGTTCACGGTGACCGCGGGCCAGGTTTCGAGCACGGTTCCCGGGCCGGCCGCGGCGTCCGACCGTCTCTACCTGGTGAGCGCCTCCGGCCTGCCCGAGTTCCGCCCGGCCTACGATTCGCTCTCCAACATGGGGTTCTATAACCTGAGCACCGAGCGCATCAGGGACTTGCAGATGCCCGACGCGGGCGAGCTGCTGGCTCGCGACGGCGGCAACCTGGCGGCCGTGCTGGACCTGATCGGCAAGCGCCGGCCCGAGCTGAAGGCGCGGATCGAAGAATACCTTGCCAAGGTGGCGCCGGGCATCCAAGGGGTGGACGCGATTGCGCTGGGCCCGCGCGAAACCTTGCAGTTCCGGCAGGAGGCCGCCGGCGGCGACTCCCCCTGGAGGTTTCTGGCGGCCAATATGTCGGATGGCACGCTGCGCGCGCTGGGCGTGCTGGTAGCGCTGTTCCAGACCGGGCCCGCTCCCCTGGTGGGGTTGGAAGAGCCCGAGGCCGGCCTGCACCCCGCCGCCGTGAGCGTGCTGCTGGACGCCATGTTCGCGGCCGGCGAGACTCGCCAGGTGCTGGTGACCAGTCACAGCCCCGACCTGCTCGATAGCTCCCGCCTGGAGACCGATTCGATTCTGGCCGTGGTAGCCGAAGCGGGGAACACGTACGTGGGCCCCCTCGACGCCGTGGGCCGCGAAGCGCTGCGCAAGCGGCTTTACACCGCGGGGGAGTTGTTGCGCCTGGATCAGCTTCGGCCGGAGCGGGGCAAAGCGGAGAATCCGTCGTCGCAACTGCGCCTGCTGGGCGAAGACTCCCCGGATAGCATCCCGGACGCTACGTAGGGATCGGGCGTGCCCCGGACATGCCCGGCCCGAGTCCGATCGCGGACGGAAGATGGCGCGCCGGCGGCAAGACCGCCGGCGTTACCGGATTTCCGGCATGGGCATCCGCAAACGCCCGCTGAATATCTCCGCCAGGAAGGCCAGCAGCTCTTCGTGCAGCAGGCCGTTGTCCGCCAGAAGGGTGGCGGAGGCGGTGACGCTGTGCGCGGCGCCTTGCATATCGGAAACGCGCCCGCCGGCTTCTTTCACCAGCAGCGCGCCGCCGGCCATGTCCCAGGGCTTGAGGCCGAATTCCCAGAACAGGTCCAGACGGCCGCAGGAGACGTAAGCCAGGTCGATAGCCGCCGAGCCGGTGCGCCGCACGCCGTGGGAGGCCATGGCTATCTGGTAATAGAAGTGGATGTTGACGTCGTTGTGGCGCTTGATGCTGGGGAAGCCCGTGGAGCCCAGGCCGTCCTTCAGCCTGGCGGCTTGGGAGACGTGGATGCGCCGCCCGTTGAGGTACGCTCCGGCGCCGCGCTCGGCGGAGAACATCTCCTGCCGCACCGGGTCGTACACCACGCCGGCCACCTGCTCGCCGGCGCGCAGCAGGCCCAGGGTGACGTTGAACATGGGGAAGCCGTGGGCGAAGTTGGTGGTGCCGTCTAGGGGGTCCACGTACCAGCAAAACTCGGAGGAGCTTTCATGGCCGCCGCCTTCTTCGGCCACGATTCCGTGGGAAGGGAAATGCGTTCGCAGGCGCTCCACCACCAGCTTCTCGGAGGCGCGGTCGGCTTCCGTCACCAGGTCGAACTCGCCTTTCAGCTCGAATCCGATGCGCCGCTCGTAGTAGTGGGCCAGCAGCGCGCCGGCTTCGCGCGCGATATCGACCGCCGTTTCCAGATAGTTCATGAGTGGGAGCGAAAAACCGCCTGGGAAGCCCTACGTCTCTTCCATCAAGTACTTGATGTCGTGTTTGAAAATGAACAAATTGGCCTCGCCCTTGCGCGTCAGGCGGATGAAGGAGTGGTCGTAGTACTCGATGGTTCCCACAACTTCCTCCCCATCGGCTAGCTTCACGCGAACCGGCGTGGCGCCCTCAATCAGGCGCTTGAGGTACTTGGTTTCCTCGAACGTCTGTTCCGGCGCGCGCCCGGATTTTCCACCCTGCTGTGTCGTATCGACCTCTCTCACCGCTTCTTGGTTTTCTCGGGAAGCGTTCTAACGTTGTCGGGAACCACCGCGGTTCGGGCGTCGGCCGTACCGGTTGCGCCCTCCGAATCACCATAATAGCCGTTGCGCGAGGAGACCTGCAATTGCGGCTGGTTCACCTTGACTTGAAGCTTGTGGAAGCGGTCCTTGGTAAGCGGCGCATTGTGCGGGTAGAAACCGAGCAAGTACTGGGTGCGCAGCTCGGAGACGATGTCGGCGAACGCCTTATCCATCTCCGGTCCCAGGGTGGGCATGAAGACCCGGCCGCCGGTGCCCTCCGCCATGTACATGAGGGCATGCTCGCCGCCGATCATGCGCCCGGCGGGGTTGGTGATCGGAACCACCACCACCGAATAGACGATGGCGTCGGCCAGTTGGGCGGCTTCGAGGGCCTGGGGAGCGGAAATGCGGGAGTAGGTATCGTCGCCGTCGGTCACCAGCAAAATGACCTTGCGCCCGTCGCGCTTCTCGAGCGCCTGGGAGGCCCAGGCAATGGACTGGAACAGCGCCGTGGCGCCTTCGGAATGCAGCATCCGGAACGGCTGGATCAATTGCGCGTAGCTGTGGGTGAAGTCGCACAGCACTCTTACGTCGGCGTTCACGCTGTAAAGCTGCACGGCGTCGCGTGGGCTGCCCTCGGTAAGCAAGGCGCGCAGGAAGCGGCTGGCGGAATCGGTTTCGTACTTGAGGTCCTTGCCGGTGGTTCCGCTGGTGTCGATCAACAGGGCGACGGAGATGGGCTGGTTGGTTACGCGTTCGAAAACCGCCACCTCCTGCCGCACGCCGTTGTCGGTGATCTCGAAGTCCTCCTTCTTGAGGCTTCCCACGAGCTGGCCGGCCTGGTTCTTCACGGTGGTCACGACGTGCACCAGGTTGACATTATCGCGAAAGACGGGTTGCTGCTGGGCGCCGGCGAGGCCCGCGGCCAGGCAGGCCACGAGAGCCGCTTTCAGGCCCGCGATTGGCGGGCGGGGCGCCCCCTGGGCCCGCCTGCCCCACAAATCAGAGCGCCAATGGAACATCGCGGTCCCACTCCCCTTCCACCCAAACCTCGCCATCGGCGAAATGCTCCTTCTTCCAGATGGGAACGGTCTTCTTGATGCGGTCGATGGCTTCGAGCGCCGCCTCGAACGCGGGCCGCCGGTGCGGCGCCGTAACCACTACCGCGACGCTGGTCTCCCCCACCAGCATCCTTCCCAGGCGGTGGACCATGGCGACGCGGCCGATTTCCCGGCCGGCGGCGATCTCCCGGCCGATCCGCGCCATCAGCTTGAGCGCCATGGGCTCATAGCACTCATAGCTCAGAAACCGGGTGGCGCGGCCGCCGGTGTTGTTGCGTACGGTGCCTTCGAAGGTGACTACCGCGCCCTCGGAGCCGGTGAGCAGCCGCGCCGCCAGGGCGCCGGCGTCGATGGGCCGGTCGCTGAGGGCGTAGTAATTGCCGTTCTCGGAGACCTCGGGCCGGGCGGCGGCGCATCCGCCGCTCACGGGCGGCATGAGAGCCACTTCGTCGCCCTCTTCGAGGCTGGCGGAAAGCCGCGCAAACTCCCGATTTCGCGCCAGCACGATGCTTCCGGCCATCTCCCTGAGGCGCGGATACCGCGCCGCGTAGCTCTCGAGCACCGCGCCCAGGTCGGCGCCGTCGGCAAACTCGGCTTCCTCCGACGAGCGCCCCACCAGGTCTCTCAGAACACCGAAAAAGAGCACTCGCGCGCGCATGTCTTCGAGCTAGCCTCCAGTCTATCAGACGACATCGGAAGCCCTGCCGTTGCGCCGGGTTACAATGCTCTTTCCGCATGACAATCGCCCACGAAACCACCCTCCGCGTGCGTTACGCCGAGACCGACCGCATGGGCGTGGTCTACTACGCCAACTACCTGGTCTGGATGGAGGTGGGGCGGGTGGAACTCTGCAAGGCGCTGGGCTTCAACTACCGCGACATGGAGGAACAGGACGGCGTGTTCCTGGCGGTGGCCGAATCGTGCTGCCGGTATCGCTACCCGGCGCGCTTCGACGACCAGGTGGTGGTCAAGACCTGGGTGGAGGCGGCGCACTCGCGGATGGTGACCTTCGCCTATGAGATGCGCCTGGCGGAAGGCGGCCGGCCGCTGGCCTCCGGACACACGCGCCACATCTTCGTGGACCGCCGGATGGCGCGTGCGCGCCTGCCGGAAAAGTACTTCACCCTGTTCGGAATCGAGCCGCGGAAACCAGCCTGAGGGTGGGACAGACCATCGTCTTTCGTGGTCTGTTGGGATAGGCCTTCGGCCCGCGAAATCTCATGAAGAACCTGAGGGGCCAGCATCGCCAAGCGTCGCCCGACCGTCAGGGAGCGGTCGGAATAGTGATAGCATGGCAGGCCCAAGGCGCTTTTTCGACCCTGTCAGGCTTCGCCAAGTCACGATGTCCTCACTGACAGACGACAAAACCCGATCGTCTGCCCCACCGCCTATTTCAGCCACCGGTCGAAGAACTCCAGCATGGTGGCGTCCCGTTGCCGCGCGGCCGGGCCGGTTACCCCGTGCGTTTTCTGGGGGTAGAGCATCAAATCGAAGATCTTCCCGGCCCGCTCTAACGCATCGGCAAGCTGGAGCGTGTTCTGAAAAAGCACGTTGTCGTCTTCGTAGTTGTGCATGATCATGAGCCGCCCCTTCAGGTTGGCGGCCTTGGGAGCGAGCGCCGTGCTCCGGTAGCCATCGGCATTCTCCCGGGGCAGGCCCATGTAGCGTTCGGTGTAGATGGTGTCGTAGTTGAGCCAGTTGGTGACGGGGGCGCCGGCGACGCCGCACCGGAACACGTCCGGCGCGTTCAACAGCGCGTTGACCGTCATGAAACCGCCGTAGCTCCAGCCGTGAATGCCGATGCGCTCCGGGTCCACGAATCCGAGCGAGATCAGGTACTTTACCCCGGCCACCTGGTCCGCCAGTTCCCGCACTCCGAGCTGGTGATAAACGGGCGTCTCGAAGGCGTGGCCGCGCCCCAGGCCGCCGCGGTTTTCCGATTCCCAAACCACGTAGCCGCGATGCGCGTATACCTGGTCCATGCTCACGCCCTGCCACCCATTGCGAATGGGCAGCTCCACGCCCGGGCCGCCGTATACGGTCATCACCACAGGGTATTTCCTGCCCTCCTGGAAGCCGGCCGGCTTGATCAACCGGGCGTAAAGCTGCACGCCGTCGGGCGTCTTGTAGGAAACGATCTCGGTGGGCAGAATTTCGAACTCCTCCGACGCGCTACGGTCGGCCTCGCGGTATACGCCCAGCTCCGCGCCATCGCCCGCGCGGAGCACGGTGCGGGGCGGCGATTGCAGGCTTGACCAGGTGTCCAGGAAGTACGCGCCGGTGGGACCCATGGAGATGCCGTGCACGCCGGCCTCCGGGGTGAGCTGGCGTTTGTCGGAGCCATCCAGCTTGATGCTGTACAGGCGCGGCTCCAGGCGCGAGGCTTCGCTCGAAGTATAGTACACGCGCCCGGCGGTCTCGTCCACGCCGTGGATGGCTGTCACTTCCCAGCCGCCCTTGGTCAACTGCTTCACTTTCTTGCCGTCGATCGAGTAGAGATAGATATGGCGGAAGCCGTCCCGCTCGCTCGACCACAGCAGGCGCCTGCCATCCTTGAGAAAGCGGACGTCGCCGGAGAGGTTGATCCAGAAGCGGTCGGACTCGCGGAAGAGAACCGTGTGCGCGCCCGTTTCCACGTCGATCGAGATGAACTCCAGCTTGTTCTGGAGCCGGTTCAGGCGCACGATGTAGGCGCTCCGCGAATCGGGCATCCATCCGGCGCGGGCAATGAGGTAGGAATCGCGCGTGTCACCGACCTCGAGCCATTTGGTGGGGCCGCCGGAGGCCGCAACGATGCCCAGCCGCACATCCGCATTGTTCTCGCCCGCCTGCGGAAAACGCTCGGGTTCGTAGAGCGCCCGGAGGCGCAGCAGATCTTCGTGCGGGTACGCCGGCTCCCGGCTGCTGTCGAACTGCAAGTAGGCGATGGATTTCGAATCCGGCGACCACCAGAAGCCGGCGCCCAGGTCCAGTTCCTCGGGATACACCCAGTCGGGCGCCCCGTTGCGCAGCGTGTCCGTGCCGCCGCGGGTCAGGCGCGTCTCCTTGCCGGCGGCATCCACGGCGTAGAGGTCCCAGCCCCGGCGAAACGCCACCATATTGCCGTCCGGCGAGAGCTTGGAGTCCAACTCGGCCACCGGAGTCTTGGTCAACTGGTCCCACTTCCCGGTATCCACGTGGATCAGGAACAGATCGCCGCCGGCGGGGTAGAGCAGTTCCTTGCCGGAATCCGAAAACTGGAGCTCCCCGGAGCGCGCGCGGCGGTTGATCCAATCCTCGGGCCCATCCTCGCTGGGAACGGCGACGGCGGCGGAATCCAGGGGATAAGTGGCAATCAGCTCCTTGCTGGACCTGGTAGCCGGATCGTAGATCGCCAGCCTGCCGTCCTGGTGAAACAGAAAGGTCCTGCCGTCGGGCGCCCAAACCGCCGGACTGCCCACCCCGGCTTCGGCTGCCGCGCGGCGCGGGGACTCGTACAGCGTCTCGAGCGTGATGGGCTTCTTCTGAGCCGGCGCCAGAGCCGGCCAGAGCGCCAGCAGCAAGAGGGTGGACTTCAACATGTTCACCGTGATTGTAATCCACCGTGTGTGGGGCGGGGTTTTCGCGCCCGCCGCCGCTTATGCCCGGCGTCTTGCGACCGAACGAAGCACGCCGGCCAGAAAGCCGGCGTGAACCAGCGGGCGCCGCCTCCGAAACGCGTAATTGAATTAGCGTTCGGTCGGCAGCGGCAGTTGGGCGCGGCAGCGATAGATTGCCGCAATGAAGTTCCTGGCGCCGCGGAACCCGAACGAGATCCCCCTCGCGGAATCTCGCCGATTTGCAAGAGATCCGCCACCTTGCCTTCGATCGGAATGGGGCGTCGCGACATACCACCAGTACGCCCCGGATCATCATATGGAAGTGTTTTATGGAACCTTTTCAGACGGTCAAAGACCTAGTACCTTGACCGTTTGATTTGTTTCCTCGCTGCGGGCCGGGCACGCCCGGCCCGCAGCGTTAAGGAAGTAATCACGCGGTCAGAGTGCTAGTTGCTCACACAGTCTTGTTTTCGAGGGAACAAAGTCGGCAAGTTCTTACGCCGGCCGTCTCCACGCGCTTGACACGCGCCGAAAATGGGAGCACATTCGGACTATGAGTCTTCCTGTTGGAATACGATTGAGCGCTGCAATCGTTGTGTGCATGTCCTGGTGCTTGCCGACGCGAGCGCAGGAGACGGCTCTTCCGACAGAGCGCACGGCCGCAAGGACCTCCTCGGGGGTTGCCGCGGCTGGGGCTGTACTCGAACCGACTCAGACAGCCAATTGGGCCAACCGCAACGGTAGCGTCTTGTCTGTTGCCGAGGCAGGAACTGCACGGCAGGACACTGCCCCGCAAGCGGAGCCATCCCCACAAGGCGCGCCGGCGCGTGCCCGCTTGCATCCTCCGGCGAAGCGCCCAAAACTATGGACTAAGGCTCGCATTGCAGTCCTTTCCGCCGGTATTGGGATGACAGGAGCAGGCGCCTATCTGTGGGCAACCGGCCCCAAGATCCCATCCGCTAATGCGAATTGCGTTGGGTATTACAGCCCCACTATCGGAGTCCTCTTGCCTTGCGTTGGCCCCTCAGTCTGGAGTAGCAGGAAGAAGGCGGGCCTTGGGCTGACGGCCGTTGGAGTGCCCCTTTCCATTGTGGCCCTGGTTTGGCATTAGCAGCAGGCGCTCGGACCGCGGACACGAACGGTGGAGACGGAAACAGGAACCGGTCTCCGCGCCTCTGCACGCCGGGCCGAACGCGGTAAGCTTCCGACCGTCCTTGTCTTCGAAGGAAGGAAGTCAGCAAGTTCTTAGGCAGGGTGATTCAAAGCGCTTGACACGCGCCGAGATTGGAGAGACATTCGGACCATGGGTCTTCCTATCGGAATACGACTGATCACTGGAATCGTTATAGGCACGTCCTGGTGCTTGCCGGCGCGAGCGCAGCAGATTGCTCTTCCGGCGGAGCGCGCGGCCGCAAGTAGCGCCGCGCCGATTGCCGCGGCTGGGGCTATACTCGATGCGACTCAGGCAGCCAATTGGGCCTACCGCAACCGTAGCGTCTTGTCTTTTGCCGCGGTTGGGACCGCACAGGACAATACCGCTCCGCAAGCGGAGCCATCCCCACAAGTCCCGCCGGCGCGTCCCCGCTTGCATCCTCCAGTAAAACACCGGAAACCATGGACTAAGGTTCGCATTGCAGTCCTCGCTGTCGGTATTGGGATGACAGGAACAGGCGCCTATCTGTGGGCAACCGGCCCCACGATCTCACCTGCTGCCACGACTTGCGTTTCGTCGTACAACTCCCTCGGAGTGCCAAACTATACTTCATGCAAAGGCCCCACGGTCTGGAGCGGCAAGAAAAAGGCGGGCCTTGGGCTGACGATCGTTGGAGCGTCCGTCTCCATTCTGGCCCTATATTGGTGAAGACGGGGACAAGAACCAGTTTCCGCGCCCCTGCACGCCGCGCCGAACGTGGTACGCTTCCGGCCGTTGTGGGGCGTCATTGAGGCCCAACGCCCCTCCTTACCACAGATATTCCTTCGCCGTCTCCCGCTTATCGTACCCATCGAGCACATGCACCACTCGAATCTTCTTCAACGATTGCGGCGAAAGCTGGCCTATTGGAATATAGATGATGGTCCGGTCCACGCGGGAGGCTATGGTTCGAAAGATGGAGCGGGGCGGTTTGGCTGCTACATAGACTACGTGGCGCTGCAAGGAGTAATCGATCGCAGCCAGTAACAGGCGTTCCGATTTCGACTCGGCGAACTCATAGTCGGGGTCCTGCCAGACGTCGTACATGCGGCGCGGCGGCATGGACATGAGGAAGCCGCCGTATTCGGCGCGTCCTATGCCGGGGCCTGCCATGTTATCGAACGGAAAGGTGGAGTAGAAGGCCATGTCCGATTCGTTCTGGTTCTCGCCCAGCCAGGTGGTGAGATAGGTGTAGCGCTGGTCGCGGTCTTCGTCGAAAATCACCACCACCGCGCCCACTTCGCCCTGAATCTTCTGAAACTGGCGAACGTATATCTTGCCCTCGTACCAGCGGCGGATGGTCTCGCGTATATCGATCCCATCGAGAATCGAGGTGGTGAACGGCTCTGTGCGGACCCTTTCCTCGGAGAGGATGCTCTTGCCGCGCTTCTTGAGATAGCGGCCGTAATCCTCGATCACCAGGTCTTCCGGCGGGTAAGAGCAGATACTGGTTCCGTTCAACTGGCTGGCCCACTCGCCCGGATGCTTCTCCTTCCTGCGCTTCTTGAGCCCGTAAGGACGCAGGCGGCGTTTGGAGCTGGGCAGGCGGCGGCGCAGGCGGATGCGGCGCGTATCCATCCAGATCTCGTCGCCCGAGATGCGGACTGTAAGCGCATCGGAGGCGTCTTTCTGCGGAGGATAACGCCCGGCGGCTTCCCAAACCTCCCAGGCGAAGTTATCGTCCGCCACCCCGCGCGCCGCCACCGTGAGATCGTAGAGGCCCGCCACAAGCTCGTGGGCGGCCAGCGCCAGGTTGCGCGTGTAGCGGGCCAGCAGGCGGCGCTGCCAGTGGGCCATGCGCTCGCCGGCGTTGATCTCGTATTCCTTTTCGGCCTTCCGGAAAACGGCCAGTTGCGCGTGCCGCCGGTCGATGAGGCTCGACTCGGTCATGGCTTGGCGGAAGGTTTCGTAGCGCCATTGCAAAGCCGGATATTCGAGCGTGATTTCGGCCAGCGATTCGGGGTGCGCGTTGAAGACTTCCACCCCTTCGCGGCGCTCCCGCACCAGAGGCTGCGCCTGCGGCTCTTCCATGGCGTCCAGCACCGGGTCCAGCAGGTTGAGCGAGATCACCACCAAAACCCGTGCGTCGGGGTCCACGCCTTGCAGTTTCCAGGCGATGCCCGCGGCGTGGCGCGCAATTTCGGGGGAGCGCGGCTGGGGCCACAGGCGATACGCTTCCACGTAACGCGCCATCCCCACATGGCGGATGGCGTAAGGGTCCGGGTAGGCGTCCTTGAGGTGCGGCCGCAGGGCGGCTTCGGGGTCCGCGAAGACGATTTCAGCCCCGGTTTCCAGGCCCGTGCGAACGGCCTCCGTGAACGGGTCGGCCGGCTCGATGGGAACGTAGACGGCTTCGGTATCGCCGGCGGTTTCGTCCGGGTAGAAGATCACGGACATTTCGGGCAGCCGTTTCACGGCTCGTATCCAGGCCTCCCGCAAGGCTACCGGCAATTCCAGCGCCACCACGCCCGGGCGCTCCCGCAGGATGGCCTGGCGAGCCTCGATGGCGAACTCCAACCGGCCGGGGACCACCGGGAAGTAGGTGAAGCGCCCGCGCGTCAGGCTGCCCGCGTCAGGAAGCGGAGGGTCGGGTTCCCAAGGCATAACGCAGCGCGTCTTCTCCCAGCACCTGCACGATGGATGTCTCGAGGGCCTCCTTCTCATGGGTGCGCGCGGTGGCCAGGCTCTTCAGCTTGATGGCGTAACGCGCCACGTTGATGCCGTCGCGAACGGTGTAGCGCTCGTCGGCCGCGTGCGCCATTTGCAGGAAGTCCGTCACGTAATTGAGGATGCGCTCCTCGGCGAAGGGCAGGTTCTCGCGCAGAATCTGAAACTCTTCGTCGCGCTCCGGAAAGTCGATGAAGATCTGCGGCTGCAAGCGCGAATGGATGTACTCGGGCAGCTCGAAGGTGGAGGCGTCGTCGTTCATGGTGGCCACCAAGCGGAACTGCGGATGGGCCTTGATCTTGATGCCGGCCACGATGGATTCCACATAGCGGCGGTTATCGAGCAGCGGCGCGAGCGAGGCCCAGCTTTTCTCGCTCATGCGGTTGCCCTCGTCGAGAATGGCGATGCCACCCCGGATCATGGCGGTGGCCAGGGGAGACGCCACGTAGCGCAGGTTGCCTTCGCCGGCGATCACGGGGGTGACCAGCAGGTCCTCCGGCCGGGTGTCCATGGTGGCTTGAAGAATATACGCGTCGCGGCCCATGCGCCGCGCGGCGGCGTAGGCGAGCGTAGTCTTGCCCACCCCCGGCTTCCCCAGCAGGCGCGGGTTCATGGGCATGTCCTGATCGTTCACCACCATCCACGCGGCCAGGAGCTGCCGCATAAGTTCGTCCTGCCCCACCCACTCGACGGCCAGCTCATCCGGATGGGCAAGATGGAGCGTGACGCCTTCAATCTCAACGGTCATAGGCTGAATACTATTATGCTTCGGCGAAGGCGGGCCCAGGTTGTCTACTCTGACGCCGCCTTGCGACCACAATCCCGATTTACCCGCCGGCGCCGCTCTCCCGCTCGGAGTATTCGACCCGACGCAGTCCCCCCGATGCGCTAAGCTCAGTCTATGAGAGCGCATCGTGGGGCCGACGAGCGCCCTGCGGCGCTTGCCGGCAAGCCTTGCGCTTTTTGTGCGCTCCCGGTGAACAGGAGGATGCAACAGCCATGAGTACCCGGCTCCTCTGTTTCGCGCTGCTTGCCCTGCCCGCTTGGGGCTGGCAGTCGGCGGACCAGTCGTTACAGGCCAAGCTCGGCACGGTGTCCGGCAGTTACTCGCTCTATGCGGACGGGTTTCTCGTCGCTCTGTCGGAGGTAGCGGGCCATTTCCAATTGCCGATGGGCATCGAGTGGATCAAGGTCGCCAGTGACACCCGTCCCTTCAGGCGTTCCTGGGCGGGCGCGACGCCGTCCGCCATCCTGCACGACATTCTGAAGGACTACCCGCAGTACGAATTCGAAGCCAGCAACGGCGTGGTGCATGTCTTTCCTACCGCCATGAAGGGTGACCCGGCGGACGTCCTCAACGCCCGCATTGGGACGTATGAGGTGCACGGCGCATCCGTCACCAGTGCCACCCAAACCGACCTCGCCGAACGAGTGCGCAAGATCATGGTCCCCAATGGTCGAGACCTGGTGATTGTCGGCAGCATACTGAGCGGAGAGGGCGATGGGCCAGTGACGTTTCGGATCGACGATGCCACCGTCCGCGACGTTCTGGACAAGTTCTGCCTGGGCGCTGATCTGAACATCTGGATCGTCACCTACCCGCCGGAGCCGGCCAAGACGGGCGGCGGCTTTCTTAAGACCATCCCCGTGAATGAGAACGTGCAGCGCGATGATGACACGTTTCTTCCGACCTGGCGGTTTCTTCCGTGGGGAAGCCTTCATGTTGGTGAGCGACTGATCCGGTAACGAAGGAAAAAGGGGAAAAAGGAGGGGATGCATTTTCCGGAGTCAAGCGAAGCGGGGGCCGGGTGGACGTGGCGAGCCAAGACGGCCTGAAACCACGGATTCGACAGCGGGTGGTTGAGGAGGCCGTGGCCCTGTGAGGGGATTTCGGGGATTTCGGGGACGGGCTACGAAACCCCGAAATAACTGAGAGTCGCGGGCAACGGGTTTCGGAGTTGGGTAGCCTGTCCCCGAAATCCCCCCGAAATCCCATGTCGCGGGTTTTTATTAAAAATCGGTTTGCGGCCGAATCCTTTCGGCTTCGTTCCGCAAACTCTCCATAGATGCAGGACGCCGATTTTCGTGAGGCTTACCGGGCGCACAAAGACGTCGTCTACCGCTTCGCGCGGCGCATGACTGGGTCGCAGGCATCGGCCGAGGACATTGCACAGGAAGCATTCTTGGCCCTCTGGCGCGACCGCGCAGCCTTTCACCCGGAACGTGGATCGCTGCGCTCGTTTCTGCTCGGCGTCACGCGCAATCTGGCCCTGCAGCGACTGCGCGGCATGTGGCCCCAGGAAGAACTCGAAGACGATTGCTCCGTCACCGCGCCGTTTGATATCGAGGGGATCCAGCGCGCGGAGATTGTCGCCCGCGCTGTAGCCGCGCTGCCGCCGCTGCAGCGCGAAGCTCTCATTCTGGCCGAATACGAAGGGCTGTCCCTGGAAGAGATCGCACGCGCCACGCAGGCGGAGCTTGCCGCCGTGAAATCGCGCCTGCATCGCGCCCGGGAGAATTTGCGCCGCATGCTGGCGCCGCTGCTGGCGACGAAAGGGAGTGTCTATGGAACCAGCCGATGATCCGAAATTGCGCGAATTGCTGCGCGAATGGAAAGTAGAAGAGGCGCCGCAACGGCTCCGGGCGCGAATTCCGGCGTTGCGCCAGCCTTGGTGGCGAGAGGTGTTCACGGGCTCGGTGCGCGTGCCTGGGCCGGTGGCTCTGCTCGCCGCGGCCGCTATCGTGCTGATGGCGGTCGCCCTGTTGCGTGCTCCCTCCGCGAAACCGCCGGCCACTCGGCCGTCCCCGGGCGGCCTCGCCGGCTTTCAACCGGTGCAGGTTGCTCGCGTCCGCATTATGGAGAGTGGCCAATGAAACTCGCCAAACTGGCGTTCGCCATCGCGCTGCCGCTGCCGATGTTCGCCGCCGAGGGAGCACTGAGCGTCTCCAATGAAGCTTGGCCGGGCCTGTGCATGAACTGGCTCATGAAAGTTGAGCCGTCGGGGGCTGCGGCGCGCCAGATCTCGGAGACGGTTCTTCCCGCGCCCGATGGAGCGCATCGCGTGATCCTTGACAAGGCGGAGAAGCGCTACTTCGGCTACGATCTGCACGCCAAGCCGCTCGATGGCGGAGCCACGCTCCAAATTTCCCTGACCGCGCTTACAATCCCTGAGACCAGCGTCCAGTTTGTCGGAATCGGCGCCGGTTGGACCATGCTTCCGCCGCCCAAGTTCCCCCTGATTTCGGTGATGCACGCGGGCGACACGTTGTCGGTGGACCTGCTGGTGAATCCGGCGACCGGCCAGAAGATTGTCGATTACATTTCGCTGCGCCGCACCCCTCCGGACAGTGCGTGGGGCTCGAGCATCCCGCGTGACTTCTCCATCGCCGAGGCGCAGTTGAACCTCGACCATCCTCACATTCTGCTTGACGGCAAGCCCGTTCCCGGCCCCGGCCAGGACGATGCCGGCAGCATCATCGCGCACGTGCTGTGGCTCTGGCTGCCGGGACCGGGCAGCTTCGTCCTCTCGCTTGCACCGGAAGCGCGACTTGGGTTCCACAAAGCGGGCACGGTTTCAGGCAAAACGATAACGTTCCACGAGGGCTCGGCGGAGTATCGCATAGAATGTCAAACCCAGGTCGCACCCGGATCAGGCGTGTATAACCTCTATGTGTTTCACGACGCCGTGTGGCGGCAGCCGGGCGGCGTGCCGGATTCCCCGATTGTCGGAGGCGCCGACAAAGCGGAGTTTCTCGGCGCCATGGTACGGTACGCCAAACCGTAAGTACGGCTACCCCTCTCGGGGACGGCCTACACGGCGTCACACACGCTCCCTGGAAACTCACGTCACCTACGCGGCGTTGCCGAAACCTCACGTTGAGACCTGAACAGCGGCTAAACCCAATGCTGTTCACTTAGCACGTCTGCTCCTCCGTGGCGCAAGCTCTCAGCCTGCCGACTCGACACTCGTGTCGAGTCTGGCGCTCGGTCCGCCACCAAGCGTCGAGAAGAGTCTCGACGCGGCAGCCTGAGAGGCTGCGCCACGGAAGCGAGCAGCGATTAAGTGAACAGTAATGCGGCTAAACCAGTTCGATCGAGACCCGGCGCCCCACCATTGCCGCGGCCCGTTGCAGGCTTGAGAGCGTTATGTCGTTCCTGGCATCGAGCAGCCGATCGACCTGCGTGCGGCTGGTCTTGAGCAGCGTCGCCATGCGGGCCTTGGAGATTTTCTTTTCCTTCATGGCTTGAGCGAGTTGCCGCGCCACCACTTCCTTGACCGCCTGAGCTTGCGCCTCTTCGAAGATCCCCTCCTCCTTGAGGAAATCGTCGATGCCGGAACCCATATGTCTCTTGCTCACCCTGACTCCTTCCGGCGCCTGCGCGCCAAAGCCAAATCTCCGTCGGGCGTTGCCCGAGTCTTCTTGATGAAGGCATCGAGCGCCACCGATGTCCGCGGTAAACGCGCAGCAAAACGCGCGCCTTGCGTGTCGAAACTTTTCTCGACACGTTCGGGGGTGCGGACACTCCATCGAGCCGGGCGCCTTGTGTTGCCGGAAGCCAAAAAGGAAATCCTGCTTAACGGCACACTCATAAAACATGATACACTCAACCTCGCAGCAAGGGATTTCGTAGCTTTCTTCATGCGGGGTAATGTCAACATGGTGCGAACCTCTTTCCCAACTGTCGCAATATCTCTGCTGACGACGGCTATTGTGACTTTCGCTGCTCTGGCGCAGAACAGTCGGGGAGATCATACGGCTAATACCCGTTCGAGCGCCGGCTCCGAAAAGGAGTTTGAGTTTGAAGTGCTCTCAATCAAGCCCATATCGCGTGGACCGTCACTGGGGATTCAGAAACCCACGCCAAATGGCTTTTCCGCAAAGGCTCTCCTCTACCAGGTAGTAATCTTTGCGTATGGACCTCCGTACCCAATTTTTAATCCTGCGTTGGCGTTCGTGGACATGCGCAAGCAACCAAGCTGGTTCGGGGAGCCTTACGCAATTGATGCGCGAGTGTCGCAAGCCGACCTGAAGGCTTGGCAAAACCAAAACACGAACTACGACCTACTCCGCTCCGCCCTGCGAGCCGCGCTCAAGGAACGCTGCAAGCTTGTCCTCCATGAGGAACGAGAACCACGGCAGATATATGAACTCGTAGTCGCGAAAAAGGGACCCCGGTTGAAAGCGGCGGATGCGGACGCCACTCTTCCGCGGGGTGTGGGGTTGGAGGGCGGCGGTGTAATGACTCCTATCGATAATAGTCTCGGCGGCTGGACCTTCCATCGAGCTACGATGCAGGACCTCGCGCACTTTTTGGGCAATGGGCTGGGCCCCGTACGGGACCACACAGGTCTCACGGGACGCTATGACTTTCCGCTGCGGCGGGTTCCGGCTGCTGATGAAGGACCATTGCTCTCCCCGGATTCCTTTTCCCTCGATGGGCTCGGACTGCAGCTTAGGCGCGGTAAAGAGAATATGCCGATTTTGGTCATAGATCACGTGGAAAGGCCCACTCAAAATTGATCGCGCCCAAACTTTTCACCGATTGCCCTTGCCAAGGCCGGCTTCGTCTTACTCTGCACGGTCCCCTCCGAATTACTCGCGCCAGGCAACCACGATCTGATCGAAATGCGCAAATTATTTGGCGCATCTCGCGTTATTCAAAGTGCTCGACGATATCGAAACGGTCCGGATGCAGCCAGTACTTGCATTCCGCATCTCCCTTCACTCACGTGCATCGGTTCGTTGCCCTCGTTCGAGTAAAAATGAAACCGCCAGCCCTGGACGTAGAGAATGGTGGGCATCGGTTCGCGATTCCATTATAAAGTGTTCTGGGGTCCAGGCGGGCGTCACGCGCGCGGAGTGGGAGCGTCTTTGAAGCACTCCGGCGCAAAGAACGCCGGGCAAAAAGCCGGCGCCAGGCTCACAACGTTCATTCCCTCGGCTTAAACACCGATTCCACCCCAAACCTCTTGTACTCGCTGTAGCCGATGCGCAGGCGCTCGCGCTGCGGGCCGGTGCGGAATTGCAGGGTGTCGTCGGCGTAGGTGTAAGTGGGAAACCAGTGCTTGCCGTCGATGGGTCTGCGGATGGTGGTGAACCTCGGAAACAGATTTTCCTTCTTGGTATCGATAATCTGCGGCACGGCCTGACCCTCCATCCGCACGATGTTGTATTCCTTCTTGTCCACCCAGATCAACCCATCGAAGTAGCGCTGGCCTTCCAGAATCTGGCGCGGGCGCACCTGCAACACCCAGCAGTCCACTTCGTCCATGGTCTCCTCGCCCTTGAATCGCGTTTCGTAATTCCAAAGCCGTTCTTCGGTCAGCGTCAGGGGCTGGATGTCGCGGATGTCGCGGAAGTCTTCGGGGGTGAGAACCAGGAGTTTCAGGCGATTCTCGGGCTTACCGACGAATTCCTCGGTTCGCTCGTGGGTGGGCGAGAAAACTACGTCGCGCACCTCTCTATATGCGCCGCGCACGCCGCCGTTCTTGTCCAACTCCTCGAGTGTCACGGTCTGCCGGTAGGTGTATTCGTTGCGCTCGGTTTCGGTTTCGGTCTCGCGGTGGGCCACCAGCTTGGCCAGGTTGGGAGGCGCCTCCTGGGCGCATAAAGGGGCCAAAAGCACGGATGCTAGAATGAGGCCGATGGCCAAACCGCTCAGCGGCTTCCGGGCGGCCTTGCTGGTCGGCTGGGCGGCGCTCGGCGCGGCGGGCTTGCTGTACGCGCGATTTCGAAGCATCCCAAACTGGGCGGCTCTGCCGGCGCTGGCCGCCTTCCTCGTCGAGTATCCATTCTATCTTGTTCCGGCTTTCCCCTCGGTGCGGGAGCGGGTGGCCGGCGCGCGCCTGCCGTTATTCCTGGCGGCCGCGTCGTCGCTGCCTTATCTGACGTGGAAGCTGGTTGAGGCCGCGGCATTCGGCGGCCGGGGGGGCCATCCCTTCGAATGGATCGCGCTGGCGCAACTGCTGGCGGTGGCGCTGGCCTTGGGCTTGTGGTATTTCGTGCTGCCCCCTTCGGCGCCGTCCGATTTGGGATTCGGCGCGCTGATGGCGTGGATCGTGCTGGGCCGCTATTTCGACAAGATCTACCCCGAGCCGTTCGACCACGTGGAAGTTGTCTACCTGGGAAAGATCGCCGTCTTCCAGGCGGCCGTGATGGTGTTGATGCTGGTGCGGCGCGTGCCCGAGACGGGCTACGGCTTCATCCCCCGGTGGAAGGATTGGCGCATCGGCGCGCTGAATTTCCTGTATTTCATACCGGTCGGGCTGCCGCTGGCGCTGGTTATGAAAGCGGTTCGCTTCGGCCCGCCCGCTCCCCTGTGGCTTATCGCGGGGACGTTCCTGGCGATGCTGTGGGTGTTGACCCTGGCGGAGGAGTTTCTGTTCCGCGGCGTCTTGCAGCCCTTCATGGAGAGTTGGACGGGCAGCCGCGGCGTGGCCTTGATCCTCACCTCGGCCGTTTTCGGGCTGGTGCATCTTTCGTTCCGCAGAATCTTCCCCAACTGGCGATGGGTGCTGGTGGCGGCGGCCCTGGGTTGGTTCTGCGGGCGCGCGCGCAACCAGGCGGGCGATATCCGCGCCGCCATGGTCACTCATACCCTGACTGTCACCGCCATGCGCGCGTTCTTCATCCTGGGACCACACTGACGCCACGGCCCTTGGCCCCAGACGGCCGTGCCGTGGTGAAAGGTCATTTTTGGGCAAAATGCCCAAAAATGCCCCGAAATCAGCGGCTAAGTCCTTTGTTTCCGGTTGAGTTTTGGGCAACGTGGCCCAAAAACGCAGGTCACGCCACGGGCTGCCAGGGTTTCCGGCGGCCAAGCCAGCGTGTCAGGGCGCTTGTGAGACTGCGCTTTCGAAGCTCCTGGTTCTCTTCCTCGCCGTCCTGGAGTCTCGCCGGGTCGGAAAGCCCGGCGATCTCGATGGGGATCGGCGCAAGCTCGCGGCCCGACACTCGCACCACCAGGTCCTCGATGCCCAGCCGCGTTGCGGGCGAAAGATGGAACGCGAACTCATAGGTATCGGTGACCGGGTCCGTGCAGTCGAATTGCTTATCCTCCACCGGCCGGTCCGCCACCGTGAAGGAGACTTCCTCGGGGCGCTCCACATCCTCCATGGTGACCTTCACCCCGCCCATCTCACTGCGGTATTTCGACGCTATGGCGATGCCGTCGGAAACCGAGAGCACCCGCGGGTCTCTGGGGGCCGGCGGCAGCGCCTCGAAGCTTCTCGGTTCGCCCAGCCTCCGGTCTTCGAACCACAGCGCAACCTCTACCTGACCCGGCGTCGTGCCCTTGGGGATGCGGACGTTCAGTTGGCAACCGCCCGTTTCGGCGATGGGAGAAAGATAGCACCCGCGCGTGCGCGTTTCGCCGAAGGCCGCCTCCAGGTTGCCCAGATGGCAAACCGCCGGCAGGCCATCGACCCATAGGCTGACCTCCGCCTCGCGGCCTCGGGTTGGCGCCCGGCCCTCGCCGCTGGTGGAGTTAGTGACCGACTTGAGCCTGGCTCGCGAGAAATCCGGCGCCCCGCCGACGCCGGGCTTCACCCAGCTTGTCCACATATACTGGGCGCCCAGGCCGGTGAGGCTCACCAGGTGGAAGTCGCGCTCGCGCGCAAAAGCCGCCATCTCTTCGCCGCTGAAGTAGCAGCCCGTCCAGGTGCGAGTCTCGCGCTCCATCTCCCCGCGCGTAGGGGGCGCGCCGCGCAACTGGCAGCACAACACGCCGCCCGTTTTGAGCGTGCGCCGCGCCTCGGCCAGGTAGTTGCGCACGATGTCGGGATCGGGAATGTGCTGGAAAACGGTGTACGAATAGATGAAGTCGAAATACGCGTCCCGCGCCATGGCCAGGTCCGCGCCGCCGGTGACGTGCACCTGCGCGTTGGGGGTGTCGCGCAGCCGCTCGCGCGCCATGGCGGCCATTTCCTCCGAGATATCCACCCCGTGGATTTCCCCGAAATGCCGGCTCATGGGCAGCATCAACCGTCCCGGGCCGCAGCCGATCTCGAGCGCCCGCCGCGAGCCAGAGGGCGCCGGCGGCAGCCGCGCAAACTCCTTCTCCAGAATTGCGGTTACCTCCGCCGCGCTGGCCAGAAACTCCGCCTCGTCCTGGTTCTGCCGGCCGAAAACCGCATAGAAGCGGGCATCCTCCCGAGCCCGGCGGTTCCAGTCCTCGCGCATGAGATCCTTGACGTCCATGTACCGATGCTACCGCTGCGCCGGAGGGCCGGCCGGCGCCGCCAAAGCTATAATGAGGTTGTGCCGAAAGCCAAAGAGCTAGAAGTGCGTCTCGAGAAGACGGAACAGCAACTGAGCCTCTTCCAGAAGATCAGCCGGCTCATGGTTCGGGATTTGAGCTTCCAGGAAGTCCTGAAGGGGGTGGTGTCGCTGGTGGTGGAATTCACCGAAGGCGATTCCTGCCTGGTGTACCTGCTGGATGGCTCCGAACTTGCCTTGTGCGCGGCCAGCACGCCGCATCCGGCGGCCATCGGAAAGGTGCGGCTGCGCCTGGACGAGGGTCTTACGGGCTGGGTGGCGCGGGAACGGCGTCTGCTGTCGATTTCACGCGAGGCTTACAAGGATCCCAGATTCAAGGCCTTCGCCGACTTGCCGGAAGACGCCTACGAAGCCTTCCTTTCCGCTCCCCTCATTGCGCGCAATCGCGTGGTGGGCGTGATCAACGTCCAGCACCGGCTTCCTCACCAGCACACGGGCAGCGAAATGGAAGCCCTCACCACCGTGGGCGAACAGGTAGGGTGCGTCCTGGTGCTGGCCCGCATGTCCCCCGACGCGCTGGAATCCGCCAGCCGCGCCGAACTGGCGCTTCCCACCGGGGCCGTCGCGGTGAAACAATAGAACACGTGAATTGTCCATTGGCGCGGATCGTGGCCGTGGGGTACGCCGTGGCGTCCGCCGCATTCCCGGCCGCTGCCCAGCAGTGGCGGATGCAGTATCTCTACGACCAAGGCAAATCCGTGCTGGAAATCGAGGATATTGCGTTTTCGTCCCCCGCGCGCGGCGTGGCCGTGGGCCGGATCGAGGAGCACGGCCGCGAACGGGGAGTGAGCCTGGCCACTTCCGATGGCGGTCTCCACTGGAAGCTGTCGCCCCTCGACGAAGAGCCTCTGTCGCTGTTCTTTCTGAATGATTCCCTGGGCTGGATGGTCACCGAAAAAGGGCTCTGGCGCACCGCCGAAACGGATAAGGGCTGGGTGAAGCTTTCCAGGGTTCCGGCTCCCGCGCTGCGGGTGTTCTTCGTCGACGAAAAGCGCGGCTGGGCCGCCTGCGGCGATAAAACCGTGCTGGCGACGACCGATGGCGGGGCCCACTGGGTCAAGGTGGAGGAGGCCTCCAAACAACCGGGAACCAAGGCTGGGTCCGTATACGGGTGGATTGCCTTCGCCACCCCCGAAATCGGCCTCATCACCGGATGGGACATCCCGCTTCACCATGATGAACGCTACCCCGACTGGCTCGATCCGGAACGGGTCGTGACACGCATGGAGACCCCGCACCTCACGCTTACGGTCGAAACCCGCGATGGCGGCAAGACTTGGAAGTCCACTTCCGCCTCCGCCTTCGGCGAAGTCACGCGGGTGCGCTTCGGGGACCCGGGAAAAGGTCTTGGCGTGGTGACCCACTCCGCCGCGTTCGAGTATCCGAGCGAGGTGTACCGGATTCTGTGGCCCACCGGCAAGACCGCGCCGGCCTACCGCGACAAGAACTTCTGCGCCACCGACGTGTGGCTGGCGCCGGATGGAACGGCCTACATCGCCGGCACGGTAGCCTTCAGCAAGTTGCGCGACTATGTTCCGCAGAAAGTCAAGGTGCTGAAGAGCGGCAACTTCACGGATTGGACGCCCATTCCCGTGGACTACCGCGCCGTGGCCAAGCGGGTGACTCTGGCGGGGGCCGGCGGGGATTTATGGCTGGCCACCGACAACGGCATGATCTTGAAGCTCGCGCCCTGAACAACCTTGGCAGGCCCTGTTTTATCCACAGTGAATCCACGTACCGGCCCCTTCAGGTTACTGAAAACAGGGCGAATCAAACCTGAGGAAAACAATCCCCGCGCGCCAGATACCGTTTGACGAAATGGGCGCTCGGGCGCATACTGAGCAAGGTTCCAAGAGGTTTGAGGAACAGCAAGCCTTCGCAACGTAGCGAACCGGGAACGATGATCCGAGGCCGCACCTAGCAATAGAACCGGCAGCGGGGAGCCACCGGAGATCGGGCGGAACGGAAGGCGGGCCGGGCGGCAGCGATGCCAGCCGAACACTTTGATCCGGAGGGATGTAAGAGTCCTCAAGGGGAGTGGAGGCGGGAAGCGCGGTCGCAGGCGCCGGTCGTTTGAACCGCAACGGGTTTCAGGCTATGAGGCGGCCAGCTTCGGGGCAAACCGGAGCGGGCCGTGGAGCTTGAAGCCGAACGGGCGGCATCGGCGAGCGGCGTGGAAGCGAAGTGGCGGGCCAGGATCGTTGACCCTGGAATGGCGGCCGTGAAAGCGGCAGTTGTTGCAGGCCAGAGAAAGGCCGTTACCAGCGACCAGCTCCGGTAGAGAAGCGGTTTGCGGCGGGTCTTGAGACTTTGATCCTGTAGTGGGTGAAAACCGCTATAGGGGAGTTGAGAGGCGAAACGTCCGGCGCTCTTTACCGCAATGCTCAGTGCCGTGCATGCCGGCGGTGAGCAAGGCTGCGAATCAGGTCACTTGGAACCTTTTTTTGTTTTTCACCCCTTCGGGGGAGCGCCAGCCTGCTCCGCCACGTAGCGCCGCACGTACGCGGCGAAGGTCCGCTCGATGGCTGTGCGCGTCCGTGCGCCGGGCCCCACGGCTTTTCCCTCGATTTGCAACACCGGCAGCAGGTTGCGCGTGGTCGAGGTGATGAACACCTCTTCGGCGGATTCCAGATCCGCCGGAGCCAGGGTTTTCTCGCCGATTTCAATTCCCGGCGCATGAATCCCGCTCAGAATGATCTCGCGCGTGACGCCCGGCAGGCAGCCTGACGCCAGCGGGGGCGTCCAAACCTGGTTCCCGTTGGCGATGAAGATGTTGGCCGATGTGCATTCGGCCACTTCGCCGCGCTCGTTCAACAGGATGGCCTCATCGAAGCCGCGCGCCTGGGCCGTCTCGAGCCAGGTCAGATTCATGGCCCACGAAAGCATCTTGGCGCCGGCGAACTGGCACGCGGCGTGGCGCCCGTTCGCGACGCAGGCCAGCTTGACGCCATGGCCCCAGTCCTTCGAATCGGCGGTCAGCGCAATCACGTCGCTCGCGGCGCCGGTGGACGGCCCCGACCACATGCCGCCCGTGTTGCGCACAATCACCAGGCGCAGCGTCGAGTTGTGGGCGCCATTCGCTTCCACCAGTTCCAGGAGGTTGCGCCGCAGAGCCTCGGGATCGGGCGGAAGCGGGACATGCAACGCCGCCGCGTCGCGGGTAATCCTGGCCCAATGGCGCTCGAAGGCGAAGAGCGCGCCGTCAGCCACGCGCAGCGTGCTGAAGACGCCCCAACCGGAGAGCAGTCCCACCTGCCCCGGCGAGAGGAGCCGCTCGGAGGCTTCGCGGATGGCGCCGTTGTGCGCGATAAAACGATGGATCACGAAGCCCATTTTAGCGTGCGGCGGAAACCCTCATGCGGCATGGAGCAGTCTTCCTTCGCGGATGACAGTGGCCGGCAGGGACGCGGCGAGGTGCAACCGGCTATCAAACCGGCTGGCGGTCCAAACCAACACGTCTGACGCAACCCCGGTGCCCCAGAGCGCCAGATAAGCGGCGCGACTGCTACGGAGCTCGGCCGGCGCGTCATCAGGCACGACTATCATAATGTCGTAGTCGCTGTCCGGGCCGGCGTCTCCCCTGGCGACGGAGCCGAACAGGTAGATGCGCTCCGGACGGTACGCGTCCACCAGACGGCGGACCACCTCGGACAAAGCCGCATCGCCGGCCGTCGGAGTCTTGAAAACAGTGGCGTGATCGAGAGCCATGCTTCGTCCTTCACCCAGTTTGCCACAACTTGGAAACATGGGGTTCACGGCGCCCGCCGGGCGCGACCCGCGGACGATTCGGGGACGACGCGTTCCCGCGCCAAAGGCCTTCCCAGCCGGGTTGCTAAGATTAAGAGAGCCCTCTCCCATGACCATCCCCGAAGAGCGCTTGCAGGCGCTCACCGAAATTCTGGAACGGCGCGTTCTGGTCCTCGACGGAGCGATGGGGACCATGCTGCAGCAGCTCGGGCTTACGGCGGCCGATTTCGGCGGGCCGGAGCTGGAGGGCTGCAACGAGAATCTGGTGCGCACGCGACCGGAGGTGACGCTGGGGGTGCATCGCGCGTATCTCGAGGCCGGGGCCGACATGATCGAAACCAACAGCTTCGGCGGGACGCCGCTGGTGCTGGCGGAGTACGGGCTCGCGGCCGACGCTTACGACATCAACTTCACCGCCGCCAGGCTGGCGCGCACGGCGGCGGCGGAGTTTTCCACCACCGAGTATCCACGTTTCGTGGCGGGGTCCATGGGACCCACCACCAAGGCGATTACGGTCACCGGCGGGGTCACATTTCCAGAGCTGATCGAGACCTTTTTCATACAGGCCAAGGGACTGGCGGAGGGCGGCGTTGACGTACTGCTTGTCGAGACGGCGCAGGATGCGCGCAACGTCAAAGCCGCGCTCGCGGCCATCGAGCGCGTGCGCACCGCGACGGGGCAGCGCATTCCGGTGATGGTCTCAGGCACTATCGAAGCCATCGGAACCATGCTGGCCGGACAGACAGCCGATGCTTTCTGCGCCTCCCTGGCTCACGCCGACCTGCTTTCCATCGGGCTCAACTGCGGCACCGGGCCGGAGTTCATGACCGACCACCTGCGCACGGTCAACGAGATGAGCTCGACCCGCGTCTCCTGTTATCCCAATGCGGGCATGCCCGATTCCGAAGGCAAGTACCTGGAGACGCCCGCGACCATGGCGGCGCAGCTCGAGCGCTTCCTCGAAAACGGCTGGCTGAACATCGTGGGCGGCTGCTGCGGTTCCACCGACGCGCACATACGCGCCATCGCGCGGATGGCGGAGGGCAAACGGCCGCGGCGCATCCCGGAGCGTTCCCACCGGGCATATTACTCGGGCATCGATCTGGTGGAGGCCGAAGAGACCACCCGCCCGTTGATCGTGGGCGAGCGCACCAACGTGATCGGCTCGCGGCTGTTCAAAAACCTGGTGGCCGGGGAGAAGTGGGAGGAGGCCACCGAGATCGCGCGGCGGCAGGTGCGCAACGGGGCGCAAATCGTGGATGTCTGCCTGCAAAGCGCGGACCGCGACGAGATGGAGGACATCCCGCCGTTTTACGAGAAGCTCATCCGCAAGATCAAAGCGCCGCTGATGATCGATACCACCGACGCGCGCGCGCTGGAGCTGGCGCTCACTTACTGCCAGGGCAAGAGCATTATCAACTCCGTGAACCTGGAGGATGGCGAGGAGAAGTTCGAGCGGGTCTGCCCGCTGGCCAGGCGCTTCGGCGCGGCGCTCATCGTGGGCGCCATCGACGAGGATAAGGCGCAGGCGCAGGCCTTCACAAGGGAGCGTAAACTGGCGGTGGCCGAGCGGTCTTACATGCTGCTCACCGGAAAATATGGCATCCCGGGCGAGGATATCGTCATCGATCCGCTGGTGTTTCCGTGCGCCACCGGCGACGCCAACTATATCGGCGCGGCGGTGGAGACCATCGAGGGCCTTCGGCTGGTCAAGGAGAACCTGCCGTACGCCAAGACCGTGCTGGGAATCTCGAACGTCTCCTTCGGGCTGCCGGCGGCGGCGCGGGAAGTGGTCAATTCGGTCTTTCTGTATTACTGCACCAAGGCGGGCCTCGACCTGGCCATCGTCAACGCCGAGAAGCTGGAGCGCTTCGCTTCCCTTCCCGAGCACGAGCGGCGGCTGGCGGAGAGCCTGCTGTTCAATTCGCCGCCGGTGGACGCCGCGGACCAGGAATTGCGCACGGCCCCGGAGGATTGGCGCGCGCAAACGCCGGAGCAGCGCATCGCCATCAACCAGTTTCACATCGCCGCCATCACCGAGCATTTTCGAAAGGCCGGAGCAAGGGTAAGGCAACGGGCGGAGGACCTGCCGCTCGACCAGCGCCTGGCCAATTACATCATCGAGGGGACCCGGGACGGGTTGGTGGCCGACCTGGACCGCAAGCTGGCCGAGGGCGCCGGCGCGCTGGCCATCGTGAACGGTCCGCTGATGGCGGGGATGACCGAGGTGGGCCGGCTGTTCAACAACAACGAGCTGATTGTGGCGGAGGTGCTGCAATCGGCGGAAGCCATGAAAGCGGCCGTCAGCCATCTCGAGAAGTTCATGGAGAAATCGGAAACCGCGACGCGCGGCACCGTGATCCTGGCCACGGTGAAGGGCGACGTGCACGATATCGGCAAGAACCTGGTGGAGATCATCCTGGCGAACAACGGATACCGGGTGATCAACCTGGGGATCAAGGCCCCGTCGGACCTGCTGGTGCAGGCTTACCAGGAGCACCAGCCGGACGCCATCGGTCTTTCCGGGCTGTTGGTGAAGAGCACCCAACAGATGGCCATAACGGCGGGCGACCTGAGAGCCGCGGGCATCGCGGTTCCGCTGCTGGTGGGCGGCGCGGCGCTCTCCGAGAAGTTCACGCGCACGCGGATTGCGCCGGCATATGGGCGCGCGGTGTGCTATGCCAAGGACGCTATGACGGGCCTGGGCCTGATGAACCGTCTGATGGATCCGGAGCAACGCGAGCGAACGCTGGCGGCCTGGGCGCCGTCGGAGCCCGCGCCCGCGCCCGCCCCGGAAAGCCAGCCGGCGGCGCCGTTGAGCACCGCGCGCAGCGCCAAGGTGCGAACCGGCATCCCCATTCCGCCGGCGCCCTATCTGGACCGCAAGCTGCGAGAAATCCCGCAGCTTGCCGAAGTATGGAGCTATATCAACCCATTCATGCTCTATGGCCGGCACCTGGGCTACAAGGGCAATTTCGAAAGGGCGCTGGCCGAACACGAAGCTAAGGCCCTGGAGTTATTCCAGAACATGGAGGAAGTGAAGCAAGCGGCCGGGGAATTCATGAAGGTGAAGGCCGTATGGCGGTTCTTCGAAGCCGAGCGCGACGGCAATTCCATCCAGCTTTTCGCGCCCGGCGGCGAGGCGCCCATCCACGAGTTCCGTTTCGGGAGGCAGCGGCGCGAGGACGGTCTGTGCCTGAGTGACTACATCCTCGACGCCGAAGACGGACGCCGCGACCACCTGGTCCTGTTCGTGGTGACGGCCGGCGCGGGCATCCGCGAAAGGTCCGAGGAATGGAAGCGGGCCGGCCGGTTCTTCAACGCCCACGCCATTCAGGCGCTGGCCATCGAGACGGCCGAAGGCGCCGCCGAGTGGCTGCACCGGCGCATCCGCGAGGATTGGGGCTTCCCCGACCCGCCCACCCTCACCATGCATGACCGCTTCACCTCGAAGTATCACGGCAAGCGCTACAGCTTCGGTTACCCCGCGTGCCCCAATCTGGACGATCAGCAGGGCCTGTTCGCTCTGCTGCAGCCCGGAGACATCGGCGTGCAACTCACCGAAGGCATGATGATGGAGCCCGAAGCCAGCGTCAGCGCGCTGGTGTTCCACCACCCCGACTGCGCCTACTTCACGGCGGAAGAGTGACCCAGCCGGTGAGGCAGGCGCTTTCGCCTGCCCGGGGCAGGCCTCCTGGCCTGCCTGTGTGTTGGCGAGGCAGGCCAGGAGGCCCGCCCCACTTCTTACCTCATCGCCTGCAAGCGCGCGATGCGGTCCTCCGTCGAGGGGTGCGTCGAGAACAGCCGCATCATACTCTGGCCCGAGAACGGCTTGATGATGAACATGTGAGCCGTGGACGGCGAAGCGTCCATGGGGATGCGCTTGGACCAGTTGTCGAGCTCCTTCAAGCCGTTGATGAGCGGGTAGGGCGAGCCCACGTACTTGGCGGAGGCGGCGTCGGCGTCGTATTCGCGCGAGCGCGAGATGGCCATCTGGATGAGCATGGCGGCAAAGGGCGCCAGGATCATCATGGCGATGGCGGCGATGGCCCCGCCGCCGCTATCTTCGTCGTCGCGGCTGGAGGGGGTGAACCAGAAGGCCATGCGCGCCAGGAAGGTGATGGCCGCGGCCAGCGTGGCCGCCACCGAGCTGATCAGGATATCGCGGTGCAGCACGTGACCCAGCTCATGCGCGGCCACGCCTTCGAGTTCGTTGTCGTTCATCCGCCGCAGAATTCCGGAGGTGAAGGCCAGCGAGGCATGCGAGGGGTTGCGGCCGGTGGCGAACGCGTTGGGCGAATCCTCGGGAAGAACGTATAGCTTGGGCATGGGGAGGCCCATGCGCCGGCACAGGCCGTGAACGATGGGTTCCACCCGGTGGTAGATCTCGGGATTCTCGGTGGGGGACAGCGGCTGGGCGGAATACGTGGCCAGCGCGATCTTGTCCGAGAAGAAATAGCTTCCAAAGTTCATGACCGCGGCGATGGCCAGCCCGATGAAAAGACCCTGGCGTCCTCCGATGGCCTGCCCGCCTATGAGCAGAACCGCGCTCAGGAGGCCCAGTAACATGGCGGTTTTGAAAGTATTCATAGCGTCAACATGTCCACTTTGGGCAGCCGCTCCCTGACGGTCGCGGCTCGCCAGGCATTAACGAGCCGCGACCGTCAGGGAGCGGTCTTACGCACTCACCGGCGCGAGCTTTGCGAAATCCAACTCGCTCGCGCCCTCTTTGCCGTCCACTACCACCGTGTCGCCCTCCGCGAAATCGCCGGCGATCAGCCTCAGGGCCAGGGGGTCCTGAACCAGGCGCTGGATGGCGCGCTTCATGGGGCGCGCGCCGTAATTCGGATCGTAGCCTTCGGAGATGATCCGTTCCTTGGCGGCCGGCGTAACTTCGAGCGCGATCCCGCGATCATGCAGCAGCTTGGCGACGTTGCTCAACTGGATATCCACGATTTTGCTCAGGTGCTCGCGGGTCAAAGCGTTAAATACGATGATATCGTCAACGCGGTTCAAAAACTCCGGCCGGAAAGCGCCGCGCAGGGCGTCGAGCAGCCGCCTGCGGGTGTCCTCGGTTTGTTTGTCGCGGGCGTGGACCGAAAATCCAATGGTGTTTTTCTCGATCATGGCGGCGCCCACGTTGGAGGTCATCACGATCACTGTGTTGCGGAAGCTGACCGTGCGCCCCTGTCCGTCGGTGAGCCGTCCGTCTTCGAGTATCTGCAGCAGCATATTGAAGACGTCCGGGTGGGCCTTCTCGATTTCATCGAACAACACCACCGAATACGGACGCCGGCGCACCTGTTCGGTGAGCTGGCCGCCCTCTTCGTAGCCCACATAGCCGGGAGGCGAGCCGATCATGCGAGCCACGGCGTGCTTCTCCATGTATTCGGACATATCCACGCGAATCATGGCTTTATCGTCGTCGAAGAGGAAGTGGGCCAGGGCGCGCACCAGCTCGGTTTTGCCGACGCCGGTCGGTCCCAAAAAGAAGAAACTGCCGATGGGCCGGTTGGGATCGCTCAAACCGGCGCGGTTGCGCAGGATGGCGTTGGAAACCAGGCGCACGGCTTCATCCTGGCCCACCAGCCGGTCTTTCAGCCGCTCCGGCATGTTGACCAGTTTTTGGACTTCGCCCTCCATCATGCGCGCTAGCGGGATGCCGGTCCACTTGGACACGATGCGGGCGATGTCGTCCTCGCCGACCTCCTCTTTGAGCAGCGCGTCGCCCTTGACGGCTTCGAGTTCCTGCTCAGCCGCCTGGATATCCTTCTCGATCTGGGAAAGGCGGCCGTAGCGAAGCTGGGCGGCCTTTTCCCAGTCGCCGGCGCGGCTGGCCTGCTCCTCTTCCTGGCGCAGGGTATCCTGCTCTTCCTTGAGATGGCGCACGCGCTGGATGGCGCCCTTCTCGCGATTCCAGCGCTCCTTGAGCGTGGCGGCCTCGCCACGCAGACGCTCGAGTTCGTTTTCGATGATGCGCAGCCGGTCGCGCGAGCCGGGGTTGCTTTCCTTGGTGAGCGCCTGGCGCTCGATCTCCAGATGCGAGATGCGCCGGTCCAGGTCGTCGATTTCGATGGGCATGGAGCCGATTTGCAGGCGCAGGGCGGCGCCGGCTTCGTCGATCAAGTCGATGGCTTTATCGGGCAGGAAGCGATCCGCGATGTAGCGGTGGGAGAGCACCGCCGCGCCGAGAATGGCGGCGTCCTTGATGCGCACTCCGTGGTGGATTTCGAACTTCTCCTTGAGGCCGCGCAGGATGGCGATGGTATCGTCGACGGTTGGCTCACCCACCAGCACGGTCTGAAAGCGGCGGGCCAGGGCGGCGTCCTTTTCCACGTACCTTTTGTATTCCCGGAGGGTCGTTGCGCCGATGCAGCGCAGCTCGCCGCGCGCCAGCGCCGGCTTCAACAGGTTGGCCGCGTCAATAGCGCCCTCGGCCGATCCGGCCCCCACGAGGGTATGCAGCTCATCGATAAAGCAGATGATTTCGCCATTGGAATCCACGATTTCTTTCACCACCGCTTTGAGGCGGTCTTCGAATTCGCCGCGGAACTTGGTTCCGGCGATCATGGAGCCCAGATCGAGGGCCGCCAGGCGCTTGCCCTTGAGCTGGTCCGGAACGTCGCCCCGCACAATGCGCTGGGCCAGGCCTTCGACGATGGCCGTTTTGCCCACTCCGGGCTCGCCGATCAGGACCGGGTTGTTCTTGGTGCGGCGGCTGAGCACCTGCATGACGCGGCGAATCTCATCCTCGCGGCCGATCACCGGGTCGAGCTTGCCCTTGCGCGCGGACTCCGTCAGGTCGTGCGCGTAGCGCTCCAGGGCCTGGTACTTGGACTCGGGGTTGGCGTCCGTCACGCGCTGGCTGCCGCGCACCGATACCAGGGCCTTCAGGATGGCGTCGTGGGTGGCGCCGGCGCGTTCGAGCAACTGGGCGGCCGGGTCCCCGCGCTGCTGGGCGAGGGAAAGCAGGAGGTGTTCGGTGGAGACGAACTCGTCCTTGAAACGCCCGGCTTCATCGAAGGCGCGCTCGAGGACCTGGTTTAACGGCTGCGAGACGTACATGCCCGGCTGCACGCCGACGGTCTTGGGCAAGGTGGCGGCCATCCTTCGGGATTCGGACAGAACGGCCTCCGGTTGGACGCCGCACTTTTCCAGCACGGGCCGGACGATGCCTTCCTTTTCTTCCGCCAGGGCCACCAGCAGATGCACGGGGAACATCGCCTGGCTTTCCAGCTTCTCCGCGATGCCCTGGGTTTGTTGAACGGCTTCCTGCGCCTTTTGCGTCAGTCTGTCCAATCGGAACATGTTTCCCCCCATAAACAATCGGGGCAGGCGGGCCGCCACCGCGATCCGGCCATTCCGGGCCGGCGCCGGGAAATCACCCGACGCTGCACGCGTGGCGCCTGCCTGCCCCCGAAACTTGGGGCCGTGATGACTGGCCCCACTGACAGATTGGATGCTTTATCAGGCGGCTTGGACTTTCACCTGGCGCGGCTTGGCGGCTTCCTTCTTGGCCAGGGTCACGGTGAGCACGCCGTTCTTGTAGGCGGCGGTAACGCTGTCGGTGTCAAAGGCGTTGGGTACCGCGAAGCTGCGCACGAAGGAGCCGTAGCTGCGCTCGATGCGGTGGAAGCCGTTGCCGGCGTCCTGTTTTTCGAACTTGCGCTCGCCGGCGATGGTGAGGGTCTGGTTTTCCACGCGGACATCGATGTCTTTCATATCGACATCCGGCACATCGGCCTTCAACACCAGCTCGTTCTCGGTTTCGTAGATGTCCACCGCGGGCGCCCAGGGACGATTGGTCTGCGGCTCGGTAAGCATGCGGTTGAAGGCATCTTCGAAGACGCGGATACTAGCCAACGGGTCGAAATGAGTGAGAGACATGGTTTCAAAGCTCCTATACAGTAAATTTTGGGGAGGCCGCTTGGCGACCTCATCCAGTTACGATAATAAAATATGAGTGGAATAATGTCAAGAAATATTTAGCGTGAATGTGATAATGTACACCGTGACGGGTTTTCGCGCGGGCGCGAGAGAGGCCGACCAGGAGGTCGGCCCCACCTTGAATGCCTGCGGCTATACTGGGAACAACGGTGTCTTCCAGGCTGCTGCTCGCGTGCGCGCTGGGCTTTCTCTTGGTGCCGGGCGCCTCGGCGCTCGATCCTCGCAAGAGTCTGACCCAATACTCGCGGACCACCTGGACCCAGGAACAGGGCCTTCCACAGGACACCATTCGCGCCATCGCGCAGACAGGCGACGGCTATTTGTGGCTGGGGACCGAGGAGGGCCTGGCGCGCTTCGACGGCTACGAATTCGTCACCTTCGATAAGGCGCGGGCCGACTTGCCTTCGAACTCGATAACCGCGCTGGCGGCCGAGCGCGGCGGAGCGCTGTGGATCGGGACGGCCAGCGGGCTGACCCGCTTCGACGGGAGGCGTTTCCGCACCTACACCACCGCCGATGGCTTGCCGGACAACGCCGTCAGCAGCCTGCTCCTGGACCGGAGCGGGGCGTTGTGGATCGTGGCGGGCGGCGCGCTGAGCCATTTCGCGGACGGCAAGTTCACCACTTTCGCGCCGGGGCGGCGCATGCCCGTGGATATCGTGAGGGTGGTGGGCGAGGATCCGCGCGGCGGTCTCTGGCTGGCGGGCGTGGCGGGCGTCGGCAAGCTTTCCGGGGGGGTTTATACTCCCGCCCTGGGGGGCGCGACGTTTAGCGGCTACATCATTACCAGACTGCTGACGGACCGGCGCGGCAATCTCTGGATCGCGGGCAACCAGGGGATTATCGAGGTTGCGCCATCCGGCGCCATGCGGCGCTACGGGAAGCCGGAGGGCCTGCCCGACCTGATTGTGCGCGCGCTGTGGGAAGACCGAGATGGCGCCATCTGGGCCGGAACCAATGGCGGCCTGGCGCGCCTGGAGGGCAGCCGATTCGTGACGCCCGTCGAACAGGACGAGCCCGAGCAGGATGTGGTCCGCTGCCTGTTCGAAGACCGGGAAGGCAATTTCTGGGTGGGGGCCGACAACGGCCTCACCCGCCTGCGCGACGATCCGTTCACGGCGTTCGGCAAGAGCGAGGGATTGCCCAGCGACGAGCCCAACACCGTATATCAGGACCGGTTGGGCCGCATCTGGGTGGGGTTCCGCGACAGCGGCCTGATGCAATTCAGCCCCAGCCGGCGTCTGTTTACGGCGCGCGACGGGCTGCCTCCGGTGGAAGTGTTTTCGATTCGCGAATCGCGCTCCGGCGAGCTGCTGGTTTCCACGCGCGCCGGCCTGGCCCGCTGGAGCGGAGACCGTTTCCACTTGTATGCGCCGCGCGACCCGCTGCGGCGCCGCAACGTGTTCGACGTCCTGGAGGATGCGAGCGGGGCCACCTGGCTGGGTTCTTCGGCGGGGCTGATCGAGCTGCGCGACGGCCGCGAGCGCAACGTGGTCCCCGCCGGTCCGCTTCTGGCCGGCGCCATTGTGGCGCTCTATCAGACGCGGGACGGCGCGATATGGGCGGGTTCCTACGGCAAGGGGCTGTGGCGCGTCAAAGGCGGGGAACAGCGCCTGTTCACCACCGCCGATGGACTTTCCGGCGATCAAATCCGCTGCCTCCAGGGGGACCGCGAAGGGACCCTCTGGATCGGGACTTTTGGGGGCGGATTGGACGCCTTTCGCGATGGGCGGTTTCTGAGATTCACGGCCAAGGACGGGTTGCTGAGCGACAACGTAGCGGCGGTGGAAGAGGACGGCGATTCTCTCTGGTTGGGCACCACGCGCGGGATCTGCCGCATCCCCAAACGCCAACTGCTCGATTTCGCCGAGCATCGCCGGGCGGCGCTGGACCCGGTGAACTACGGGGTGGAGGACGGTTTGCGAAGCTCGCAATGCGCGCCCGCGAACCCGGTGGGCTCGGGCGGCATGCGCACCGCCGACGGGCTTATGTGGTTCGCCACCAGCCATGGCTTGGCGGTGTTCCGCAACGCGGCGGCCAAACGCGTTGTCCCCTCCCCTCTGGCTCACCTGCTGGAGATGACCGCCGACGGCCGGCCGGTGGATCTTTCGAGCCCCGGGCGGCTCGATCCGGGAAGCGCCCGCGTGCAGTTCCGTTACAGCGGAATCCATCTCGGCGCGCCCGAGCGCGTGCGTTACTCCTGCAAGCTGGAGGGCCTGGACAAGGGTTGGGTGCGCGCGGGAAACCGCCGGGTTATCGATTACAACAGCCTGCAACACGGACAGTACCGTTTCGTGGTGCGCGCCGAACTGCCCGGCGGGGAGGCCGGCGAAACGTCCTACCGCTTCGAGGTTCTGCCGCGGTTCTACGAGACCAGGTGGTTTCGTCCGCTGGTGGCGGCCGCGTTGCTGGGAGCGGGATGGGCGCTCTACCAGTTGCGGCTGCGGCAGGTGCGCTCGCGCTTCGCCCTGGTTCTGGGGGAGCGCGCGCGGCTGGCGCGCGAGATCCACGACACCCTGGCGCAAGGCTTCGTGGGCATTTCCTCCGAATTGGATGCGGTGGCGATGTGCATGCCGGAAGGGGACTCGCCGGCCCGCAAATGCCTGGACATTGCCAGGCGGATGGCGCGTCACAGCCTAACGGAGGCGCGGCGCTCGGTGATGGACCTGCGGGCCTCCTTGCTCGAAGGGCAGAACCTGGGGGCGGCGCTGGCCGCCGCCGCCAAGGCGTTGACGGCGGGAACCGGCGTGGAGACGGAGGTGGCGGTGGACGGCCCGGAAGGCCCGCTGCCGGACGAGGTGGAGCACAACCTGCTGCGCATCGGACAGGAAGCCGTGACCAACGCCCTCAAGCACGCGGCGGCCACCAGAATCCACATCCGCTTGAGCCGCGAAGCCCACGGAGTCAGCCTGCGGATTGTGGACAACGGGCGCGGGTTCGACCAGAGCGATGTGTTCTCCTCTCTGACCGGCCACTTCGGAGTGCTCGGCATGCGGGAGCGCGCCGAGAGGCTGGGGGGCGAGATGCGCCTGACGAGCAGCCCCGGCGAAGGAACCGAGGTGGAAGTGAAGGCCCCTCTGCCATGAGCGACTCAATGCGAATCTTAGTAGCCGAAGACCACCTGGTGGCGCGCGTGGGCGTGACCACCATCGTAAACATGCAGCCCGACATGACCGTGGTCGCCGAGGCCTCCAACGGCCAGCAGGCGGTGGAACTGTATCGCCAGCACCGGCCCGATGTGGCCCTGCTCGATATCCGCATGCCCGGCATGAGCGGCGTAGAAGCGGCGGCGGCCATCCGCGCCGAGTTTCCGGGGGCGCGCATGATTGCCCTCACCACCTACGGCGGAGACGAGGACGTACGCCGGGCGCTGGCGGCCGGCGTCCAGGCGTATCTCACCAAGGACGTCTTGCACGACGAGCTCCTGAACGCGATTCGCGCCGTGGCCGCCGGCCAGACCTACCTGCCGGCCGCAGTGGCGGCGGTGGCCGCGCAGACGCCGCGTCCGGACTTGAGCGCCCGCGAATTGCAGGTGCTCGAGCTGATTGTGCAGGGCCTGGCCAACAAGCAGATCGCCTACGCCCTGGAAATCGCCGAGCATACGGTGAAGAACCACGTCAAGAACATTTTGAGCAAGCTCGGCGCGCAGGACCGCACGCAAGCCGCCACGGCGGCCATCCAGCGGGGCATCATTCATCTGTAGCGTGGATGTGGGGTCAGGCCTTTTGGCCGGCGTTCTTCGCGACGAACGACGCCGGGCCGAAGCCCGGCGGCAGGCTGAAAGCCTGGCCCCACAGCACTGGCTCCAAAGGGCTATCCGGGCGCCCCCGGGGCCCGGCGAACACATACGGATTTCGGATATCCTTAGAGAAGTAGTCTCCCTCCATAAACTTTATGTGGATTGTTCGTCTAGCTTTGCGACGCCCCTACACCTTTGTGGTGGTGTCGGTTCTTATCGCCATTCTGGGCATAACCGGGATTATTACCATGCCGGTGGATATCTTTCCCTACATCGATATCCCGGTGGTGAGCGTCATATGGAGCTATTCCGGCCTGTCGGCCGAGGAGATGGAAAAGCGCATGGTGACCATCTTCGAGCGCTCCATGACCACCACGGTCAACGATATCGAGCACATCGAGTCGCAGTCGTATAGCGGCTACTCGGTGACGCGCGTGTATTTCCAGCCCAACGCCAAGGTGGAGGTGGGGCTTTCGCAAATCACCGGCATCGCGCAGACGCTGCTGCGCATTTTTCCGCCCGGTACTACGCCGCCGAGCATCATCAAGTACGACGCCTCCAGCGTTCCCATCCTCCAACTCGGCCTGGAGAGCAAGACGCTGAGCGAGCAGGAACTGTTCGACCTGGGCCAGAATTACATTCGCACCCAGCTTGCCACCATCCAGGGAGCGTCGGTGCCGCTGCCTTACGGCGGCAAGTACCGGGAAGTGATGGTGGATCTGGACCCGCAGCAGCTTTTCGCCAAGGGTCTTTCGCCGGTCGACGTGTCCAACGCGTTGGGCAATCAGAATCTCATTCTGCCGGCGGGCACCGCCAAGATCGGCGGAACGGATTATACCGTGAAGCTGAACAGCAGCCCTCTCGTGCTGGACGATATGAACCGCCTGCCCGTCAAGGTGGTGAACGGGGCCACGGTCTATCTGCGCGACGTGGCGCAGGTGCGCGACGGCTACGCGGTACAGACGTCGGTTGTGCGCACCAATGGAACCCGCGGCGCCCTGATGACGGTGTTGCGAAACGGCAAAGCGTCCACTTTGACGGTGGTCAACAAGGTGAAGACGACGCTGCCGAAAATCCTGGCGGGGCTGACGCCGGAGCTGCACGTGCGGCAGTTGTTCGATCAATCCCTGTTTGTGCGCGCGGCCATCAACGGGGTGGTTCGCGAGGCGACCATGGCGGCGGGGCTGACGGGCCTGATGATCCTGCTGTTCCTGGGAAGCTGGCGCAGCACCGTGATCGTGTGCATTTCGATCCCGATTTCCATTCTGAGCTCGCTGATGATTCTGAGCCTGCTCGGTCAGACCATCAACGTGATGTCGCTGGGCGGGCTGGCGCTGGCGGTGGGAATCCTGGTGGACGACGCCACCGTGGAAATCGAAAACACGCACCGCAACATGGCCATGAAGAAGCCGCTGGTGCGCGCGGTGCTGGATGGCGCCATGCAGATCGCCGCCCCGGCCTTCGTTTCCACCCTCTCCATCTGCATCGTGTTCGTTCCGGTGCTGCTGCTGACGGGCGCGGCCAAATACCTGTTCACGCCGATGGCCGGGGCGGTGGTGTTCGCCATGCTGGCGTCGTACTTCCTGTCGCGCACGCTGATTCCCAACATGGTGCACTACATGCTTCGTCCCGAACTGAAGCTCTACGCGCAGGGGGAAAATGGCGAGACGGCGGGCGGCACGGGGGTTTTCTGGAAGACGCACTACGTGTTCAACCGGCGCTTCTCCGCGATGCGCGCCTCCTACACTTCGCTCCTGCACTGGTGCCTGGAGCATCGCACCCCGGTGCTGACGGGATTCGCGATTTTCGTGGCGGCATCGCTGGCGCTGGCCCCGATGGTGGGCCGCGATTTCTTCCCCACGGTGGATTCGGGGCAGATGCGGCTCCACGCCCGCGCGCCTTCGGGAACCCGGCTGGAGGAGACCGAGCTGATCTTCGCCGCCATCGAACGCGAAATCCGAGAGGTGATCCCGCCGCGCGAGATCGATACGATCATAGACAATATCGGCATTCCCAACAGCGGTTTCAACCTGGCTTTCGGCGACTTTCCGACGCTGGGCGTGGCCGACGGCGACATTCTCATCTCGCTCAATCGCGAGGAACACGGCTCCACGGCCCAGTACACGGACACGCTCCGCAAGCGTCTGCACCAGGTTTTTCCCAACATGGTTTTTTTCTTTGAAGCGGCCAACATCACCAACCAGATTCTGAATTTCGGGCTGCCGGCGCCAATCGACGTCCAGGTGCTGGGAAGGAATGCAGCGGCGAATTATCAGATCGCGCGGGACCTGCGGGACAAGATCGCCCGGATTCCCGGCGCGGCCGACGTTCACATTCACCAGGTGCTGGATTGGCCGGAGATCGATGTCAACGTGGACCGCGACAAGGCGGGGAAGGTTGGGCTGACGCAGAAGGATGTCAGCAACAGCCTGCTGGTGTCGCTGGCATCGAGCGGCCAGGTGGCGCCCACCCAGTGGCTGGATTGGAAGACCGGGGTGAGCTACTCGGTGGCCGTGCAGACGCCGCAATACCGCATGAATTCGATGGATGCGCTGATGCGCACTCCGCTTACTCCCGCGTTCTCCTTCGACTCGAATACGCCCACCTCGCTGGCGGGGGTCGCCGATGAGAGCAACGCCTCCGTCGGGAACGGGCCCAGCCAGGCATCCGCCGCTTACGGAAATCCCGGGGCAGCCTCCGACGGGCCGCAATTGCTCTCCAACATGGCCGGCGTGACGCGCAGCGCCGTGCCGGAGATCGTCAACCACTACAACGTTCAGCCGGTGCTCGACGTATACGCCAACGTGGACCGCAGCGACCTGGGTTCGGTGGGCGCGGCCGTGACCGGAATTGTGGACCGAGCCTCGGCCAGACTCCCGCGCGGTACGACGGTCGAAGTGCGCGGACAGTTCAGCACCATGCAGAGCTCCTTCTATCGCCTGGGGCTGGGCCTGATCTTCGCGGTGGCGCTGGTGTACCTGCTGATGGCCGTCAACTTCCAATCGTGGCTCGATCCCTTCATCATCCTGATGGCCTTGCCCGGCGCGCTGGCCGGCATTGTCTGGATGCTGTTCCTGACGCAGACCACCTTCAGCGTGCCCTCGCTGATGGGCTCCATCATGTGCATCGGGGTGGCCACGGCCAACAGTATTCTGCTGGTGGTGTTCGCCAACGATCAGCGCCTGGAGGGCATGGATGCGCGCGCGGCCGCGCTCTCCGCGGGCCATACCCGCATCCGCCCGGTGATTATGACCGCGGCGGCCATGATCATCGGCATGTTGCCCATGGCCCTCGGCATGGGCGAGGGCGGCGAGCAGAATGCGCCGCTGGGGAGAGCCGTAATCGGGGGCCTGATTGTAGCCACCGTCACCACGCTCTTTGTGGTCCCATTGGTGTACAGCCTGCTCCGCCGGAAGCCGCCGGTGGACTACGATCTGAAAATCGCCGAGGAGGAGAACTCGTACTTGAACGATGCCGCGATGCGCGAGGGTTTGGAATGAGGCGGAACGGGGGTTGCGCCGGACACCGCTCGGCGCGAGCCCGAGCTTCGCTCGGGTTGACAGGCGGAAGCGCCTGTCCCACCTTGACCCGCGCTTTGGGTGGGGCAGGCGCTTTCGCCTGCCAACGACGGAAGACCGGAAATGCGCGATCTTAAGGGATCATCCGAAATGAACGACACCAACACCGAGGGGCGCCTGCGCTCGGAGATCGACGATCTGAAGCGGCGCCTAGAAGAGCAGAATAAGCTGCTGGCCGGCCGGGAGCGGAAGCGGACGCGCCCCTCCGCGGGGGCGATCATGCTGCTCGGGCTGCTGATCGCCGGGCTGATTTTGGCGGGGATTTTCGCCGGCTACCTGCCGCGGCAGCGCCGGGAGCGGGTGCTGGCGGCGGAATCGAAGGCCGGCGCGCAGACGCTGCCGGTGGTGAACGTGGTGAAAGTGACGCGTTCGGAATCGCGGAGCCAATTGATTCTACCGGGCAATATTCAGGCGGTGACGGAAGGGCCGGTGCTGGCGCGGACCAGCGGCTACCTGAGGCGCCGGCTGGTGGACATCGGCGACCGCGTGAAGCAGGACCAGCCGCTGGCGGAGATTGAAGCGCCGGAGCTCGATCAGCAGATCCGCCAGGCGCAGGCCGCCCTGGAGCAGGCCAACAACGCCGCCGGGCAGGCGGATGCCGCGCTCAAACAGGGCCAGGCCAACGAGAACCTGGCGCGAGTGACCCAGGAGCGTTTCAAGAATCTGCTCGACAAGGGCGTGGTTTCGCGCCAGGACAACGACAACTACCAGGCTCAATGGAAGGCGCAACTGGCCAACGTGGAGGCGCTCGAGAAAGCCGTCAGCGTGGCTCGCAGCAACGTCCGCTCCGTGCAGGCGAACCTGGACCGCCTGGCCGAGTTGAAGAACTACCAGACGGTGCGCGCCCCCTTCGACGGCGTGATCACGGTTCGCAACGTGGATACGGGCGCCCTGGTAAACGAAGGCTCCACCTTGCTGTTTCGCGTGGCCCAGGCCGGACAACTGCGCACCTATGTCAACGTGCCGCAGTCCGATGCGGCCGCGGTCCGAACGGGACAACGCGCCTGGCTGACTGTTCCCGAGCTTACCGGCCGCAAGTTCGCCGGAACCGTGGCGCGGACATCGGGCGCGCTCGACCCCGCCACCCGCACGCTTCTGGTGGAGGTGCAAGTTCCCAATCCCGATGGCGCCCTGCTGCCGGGCATGTACGCCCAGGTGGATCTCTCGGAGCCGCGCAGCCATCCATCGCTGCTGATCCGCGGCGACACGCTGGTGGTGCGCGCGGACGGACCGCAGGTGGCCGTGGTGGGGCCCGACGGGAAGGTTCATTTTACGCGCATTCAACTGGGCCGCGACTTTGGGGACCGGCTGGAAGCGCTATCCGGCCTGGAGGAAGGCCAGCAGATTGTCGTGAACCCCAGCGACGCGGTGCGCGAGGGCGTCCAAGTGAAGCCAGTAATGCTTCGATAGCCGGGCGGCGAGCGGGCCGTCCAACTCCATAACTGCAATGAAGTCACTCACCGGCATACTTTTCGCGGCGTGTTTCTGCGCCGGCCCCCTGTTTTCGCAGAACGGAGCGCGCGGCTCCGGGCCGCCCGTTTCTTTCCAGGATTCCCCGCGCGTGCACGATCTCGTGCGCGCGGGCAACATGTATCTCTCGCTCTCCGATGCCCTGGGGTTGGCGATCGAAAACAACCTGGACGTCGAATTGCAGCGCTACACCCTGCCGGGCGCCGACGCGGAGCTGCTTCGCGCCAAGGGCGGAGGGGTGGTGCGCGGGCTCAACTACACGCTGGCGGAGGTCCCGACTGGCGTGGGCGGGCCGCTCAGTCCGGTGGTGACCAGCGCGGCGGCCGTGGGAAGCGCCACCGCGGGCACCTCAGTCGCGAGCAACGCGCTGGAGCTGGGCGTGTTGGGATCGCCGCAGACCAGCCTTTCGGTACAGGGAACCCTTCCCCAGTCGGACGGCACGCCGGTTCCCAGCTATGATCGCGCCGTGACCGGGCAGTTGAACTGGACGCATCAGACCGCGCCGCAGGCGAGCCCCACATCCGCCGGCGCCGCCGGGCTGGTGAGCGACTCGACGCTGGCCAACGCCGGCATCCAGCAGGGCTTCTCGAGCGGCGCCCAGGTGGGTCTGAGCTTCAACAACAACCGCCAGTGGGTCAATTCAATCGTCACGCAGTACAATCCCTTCACCGCATCGAGCCTGGGGCTGACCGTCACGCAACCGCTGCTGCGCGGCTTCGGCGTCAATCTCAACCGGCGCTTCATTCGCATCGCGGGCAACGAGCGCAAGATCGCCAGCCTGCTGTTCCGGCAGCAGCTCATCGCCACGGTGTACGGGGTGATCCGTCTCTACACCGATTACGTGGCGCTGGTGGAGGATGAAAGAGTAAAGGAGGAGACCACCGCCCTGGCCGAGAAGCTGCTGCGGGACGTGACGGCGGAGGTGGATGAGGGCACCCTCGCGCAGGTGGAGAGGACGCGGGCCACCGCCCAGGTATTCTCCACCAGGCAGGACGCCATCAACGCGCGCGGTTTGCGCGAAGAGCAGGAAGCCATACTGAAGAACGTGATGATGCGGGGCAACGAGGACCTCGAGGTGCGCTCCGCGCGCATCATCCCGACCGATACGCTGTCCATCCCGGACAAGGAGGAAGTGCGGCCCATGCAGGACCTGGTTCAGGAGGCGCTGGCCAATCGCCCGGACCTGGGCCAGGCGCGGCTCCAGATCGAAGACTCCCAGATCGGCCTGGCCGGCGCGCGCAACGCCACCCTGCCGCAGGTGGATTTGGTCGGCGTGATGCAGAACAACGGCGGGGCCGGCGAGGTCAACCCCTTCGCGGCCGCCCCTGGAGGGACCTTCCTGAACGGTTATGGCGGCGCGCTCGGCCAGATTCTCTCGCGCGAGTATCCAACCTATGGGGTGGGTCTTCAGGTGACCGTTCCGATTCACAACCGGATTGCGGAGGCGGACCTGGCGCGGGACGAAATCCAGGTGAAGCAATCGCAGATCCGCCTTCGGCAATTCGAGAACCAGGCGCGCCTCGAAGTGGAGGACGCGTTGATAGCGATGCGGCGCGCGCGCAGCTCCTTCGAGGCCGCCGAAGAGGCGCGCAAGCTGCAGGAAGAATCGCTGGCCGCCGAGCAGGCCAAATTCGAAGCCGGCGAATCCACCAGCTTCTTCGTGATCCAGTACGAGAGCCTGTTGGCGCAGGCGCGTTCCACGGAGGTGGCCGCGCGAAGTTCCTACGTAAAAGCGCGCGCCGCGCTGGCGCGGGCCACCGGCGGCATACTGGACGAAAACCACATCTCGTTCGACGCCGCGGTGAAGGGGGCGGCGCGATAAACGTTCGTCATGGTTGGCAGGCGGAAGCGCCTGCCCCACAAGGATCGAAGTCCTTCGGCGGCCATGTGGGACAGACGCTAGGGTGTTAGCATTTTGTCTGGATCTCCTTGTGGGAAGAAGCGTTTCTCCCGCTTAACAAGACTTTCCGAGGTGAAAACATGGAATTCTCTCGTCGCAAGTACCTTCAGGGATCAGTGGCCGGGCTGGTCGGCGCTGGCGCGGGCACGGCGTTGCCGGCGTCCGGCATGACAACCAAGAAGTCCAACAACAAGGGCTGCTTCTATCTCACCGAATTGCTGGGCGAGCCACGCCCCGCCGGAGCCGCCGCTTCTCCCGCGCCTCCCGCGCCTCCCGCCGGCAACGCTCCCGCCGGCCCTGGCCGCGGGAACATGGCGGGCGGAGGCGCTTTTCCCCCGAACAACGACCTGACCATCTGCAAGCAGGTAGGGCTGAACTGGGTCATCGCCAATGGCGGGTGCCGCGGCCGCAAGGAAGACTACGCCGCCAACTGTGCGAAGCAGGTGGAAGCGTACAAGGCCGTGGGCTTCCAGGTCGCCGGCGTGGAAGGCCACCCGGTGCCCTTCGAAAACATCAAACTGGGCACGGAAGGCCGCGACCAGGAGATCGAGAACACCAAGTGGGCCATCGAGGCGCTCGCCAAGAACGGCATCAACATGATCTGCTACAACTTCATGGCCGGACTGGGATGGACACGCACGAACCAGGCCGTGAAGGAGCGCGGCGGCGCCCTCACCAGCGAGTTCGATCTCGAAGCCGCCAAAGCCCAGGGCCTGACTCGCGCCGGCGAGGTCAGCGAAGAGAAGATGTGGCAGAACATCGAGCACTTCATCAAGGAGGTCATGCCGGTAGCCGATAAATTCAAAGTCAAGATGGCGCTCCACCCCGACGATCCGCCCATTTCCCCGCTGCGCGGCATCGCCCGCATCGTGGTCAGCAAGAAGAACTACGAGCGGATCATGGCCATCTATCCAAGTCCGTATAACGGCATCACATTCTGCCAGGCCAATTTCGTGCTGATGAAGGAAGACATCTACTCCCTCGCCAAGGAATGGTGCGAAAGGAAGAAGATCTTCTTCGTGCACTACCGGGACGTGGAAGGCGACACGAAGCACTTCCACGAGACCTTCCACGACAACGGGCCGACCGACATGATCCGCATACTCGAGGTCTACAGCAAGGCCGGCTTCGTGGGTCCCATCCGACCCGACCATGCGCCGGCGCTGGCGGGTGAAGCGCAAAACGGCAGGGCCTCCGGCTACACCATCGGCGGCAAAGTGCTGGCATTCGGCTACATGAAGGGAATCATGGACGCGGCCGGGCTGAAGCACGTCTGAGGCCGCAAGGTGGGCGAATTCGCCAGCGAGAATTTCGCCGCCAAGCGCTCAAAGTGGCGCGCCGAGGGGGTGGTGGGATAAGCCTCCAGGCTTGTCGAGGCGACCAGGCGGCAGCCTGGTCGCCCGCGCCATCGGGCCGGGCTCGGGAAAGGCAGGTCCGAGCTTCGCTCGGATCGACAAGGCGGGAGCCTTATCCCACATGGCGCGGACTTACGGTCGGCATCGCCGGCATTCTTCGACGTCATTGGTTGCGTCCGTTGGGCTGCATCTTCTTTCCCCACCGCCCGCCGCACTACGCTACACTCGTTGCTTCCAGGAGGTCTCACTATGGGAAGCGGTTTGTCCCGGCGGCATTTCTTTTATGGCAGCCTGCTGGCCGGCGCTGTTCCGGCTGCGGGTTTCGGGAGTTCGCCCTCGCTCAAGATGCTGGGGTACAAGTCCCCGAACGAAAAACTGAACATGGCCGGGATAGGCGCCGGCGGCCAGGGCGCCGCCAACATACAGGCGGCGGCAGCGTCGGGGGAGAACATCGTGGCCCTTTGCGACGTGGACGACAAGAACGCCGCGCGCACGTTCACCCAGTACCCCAAGGCGCCGAAATACCGCGATTTCCGGCAGATGCTTGATAAGGAAGGCAAGAACATCGACGCCCTGACGGTGGCGATTCCGGACCACATGCACGCCACGGCGGCCATGTGGTCGATGGAACGGGGCAAGCACGTGTACGTGCAGAAACCGCTTGTCCGCACGGTCTTTGAAGCCCGCCAACTGAAGCTGGCGGCCGCCAAATACGGCGTCGCCACCCAGATGGGCAACCAGGGCTACTCCAACGAGGGCACGCGGCAGTGCGCCGAAATCATTTGGAACGGCGATATCGGCAACGTCGCGGAAGTCCACACATGGACCAATCGCCCGATCTGGCCGCAAGGCCTGACCGAGATTCCCAAACCCGACCCGGTTCCCGAGACGCTTTCCTGGGACCTTTGGCTGGGCATCGCCCAGAACCGGCCGTTCACCATTGGCGGCACGGGCTACCCGGACCGCAGCGGCTACAACTTTTACCAGCCGTTCAACTGGCGCGGCTTCTACGATTTCGGCTGCGGCGCCCTGGGCGACATGGCCTGCCACATTCTGGGCGCGCCGAACATGGCTTTGCGCCTGTCCGAACGCAAACTCCTGAGCGTGGAGTGCGTCAGCCAGGAAGGCACGAGCCCGTTCATGTTCCCCAAGAAATCCACCATCCGGTTCGACTTTGGGCCCATCGGCAACATGCCGGCCGTGAAGTTGTTCTGGTACGACGGGCTGAAGGAGAACCCCAAGATTCCGGGCGTCCCCGAAGGCGAGATCATTGGCGATCTGCCGAGCCCGCCCCGGCCCGCCGGAGCAGCCGGGGGACGCGGCCGTGGCGCGGCAGCGCCGGGCGCGCCGGCCGCCGGCGCTTTCCCTGGCGGCCGCGGAGCGGCAGGCGGTCCCGTGGGCCCGGTCTTCAACTGGGAGCAATACCAGGCGTTGATGAAGGCCTCGCCCACGCCCCGCTTGCCGGCCCCCGATGGCAGCCTGTTCATCGGCGACAAGGGTATGCTGACCTCGGGCACTTACGGCGAGAATACCCGGCTCATCCCGGTCGCCAAGATGGCCGACTACCGCATGCCGGCGCAGTACCTCACGCGCTCCCCCGGGCACATGCGCGACTTTGTGCGCGCGGCCAAAGGCGGCGACCCGGCCTGCTCGAATTTCAGCGTCGCGGCCCCCTTCGTGGAGTGGATGCTGGTGGGCGTGCTAGCGCTGCGCTACAAAGGCAAGTTGGAATACGATCCCGTCAAAATGCGGATCGCCAACAATGCCGAAGCCAGCAAGCTATTGAAGCCCGCCTTCCGCAAAGGCTGGGAATTCCACACCGTGAAAGGCTGAAGAACGCTTCAGCCCGGCGCGGGCCGGGCATACCCGGTCCCTACGGAGCTTGGTCGAATCGTCGTAGAGGCGGGGCATGCCCCGCCCGCCCGAGCGAAGCTCGGGCGCGCAGGCGTTGACTGCCTGCCCGGCCTTTCCCCGCGCGCCGGTGGTATTCTCTATTCATAGGCGCACTCATGCGATTCCGACGCTTTTTGCTGCTGTCCGCCGGCGCACTCGCCATCCTCGGGGCCGTGTACGGCCAACGTCCTTTTCGCGAGTTTCCGGGAACCGAGTACAACAATTTTCCCCTCAAGCCCGATTGGAACGAGAAGACCGAGTGGGTGTATGCGCGCCTGATGTATCCACCCATGCCGGGCGTCCACGGGCGCGGCGGGCGGGGCGGGTTCGGCCGGTTCGGGATGATAGACTGGCGCCTGGGCCGCTCCAGTTGGACCACCGACTACCCGCGCGCGGACCGCCACTTCGCCGAGGCCTTGCGCCGCCTCACGCGCATTCACGTGCGCTCGGCCGAACAGCCGGTCAACCTCGAGGAAGGCGATGAGTACGATTGGCCCTGGCTCTACGCGGTCGAGGTGGGTCACTGGAACCTGACCGACGAAATGGCCAAATCGATGCGCGAGTTCCTGCTGCGCGGCGGGTTCTTCATGTGCGACGATTTTCACGGGACGGAGGAGTGGAGCGTTTTCATTAACAGCATGAGCCGCGTTTTTCCCGACCGCCCGATTGTGGAGATCGAAAACTCCGACCCCATCTTCCACACCATATACGACCTCGACGACCGCTACCAGGTGCCCGGCGAGCAATACGTGCGCTCCGGGCGCACCTACGAGTACGATGGATACGTTCCCCACTGGCGCGGCATCTACGACGACAAGGGCCGGCTGATGGTGGCGATCTGCTTCGATATGGACTTGGGCGACTCCTGGGAACATGCCGACAACCCCCAATACCCGGCGCAGTTTTCCTACATGGGCATCCGCATCGGCGTCAATTACGTGACTTACGCCATGACGCACTAAAGCCACGCGGGCGAAGCAGGCCCTTCTGAGCTATAACTGTAAGTAGCCTCATGAATTCGCCACGCTTCGTAGTGGCCGCCGCGCTGCTCTTGACGGCTTGCGGCAGGCCGCCCGCCGCGCCATCTCACGAGCCTCGCTTCGCCATCGAACTCCCCGGCTCTTCGCCGGTTCACGTCCTGGTATTCGACCGCGGCGGCACGTCGAGCCGGTTCCCGTTCTCGTTACTTACCGGCACTTCCTGGCGCGCGCGTACCCCGGATCAGCCCGAGACATTGCAGCTATTCTATTCCGCCGAGGGTGACCGCGCACACATCGTCAGCTATGCCATCTACGACGCCAGCAGGAAGAAGCTCGGCGATCACCGCGCACGGCTGAACGAATCGGTGAAGCTCACGGAGTTACAGAATCTCGGTTATCTGCCTTTCTCCCTCCGCGTTGTGTCCGGCACTCCGCCTGCGCGCCCCATGCCTGTGGTTTCGAGCGACGCTCCCGACGAACAGGAACACGCGCTGGAAGTCCAACTGCACGGCGTCAAGTCGAACGAAGGCGGCTTCCTGAATCAATTCAAGCCCGGGGGCCGCCCGACTCTGGCGCAGTTTTGGGCCGGTATCAACGGGATCGCGCTAACTTCGGTGGGCTCCAGATAGCGCCACAGGGCCGGTGTAGTTGCAGCCGTGTCCTCCGGGTCTTTGAGACGGAGGCGGTCGTCAAGTCTGAGCTGTAGGGCCCTGTTCAGCATCCGCGACAGAGCCGGTCGATAGAAGATTAAGATGATTCGAGGAGCTATGCTAGCTACCGAACTGGCGACTTTCATCGGAAGGGGCGGTCTGGTTCTATGCGCGTTGGCCTGCCTTTCACCAGCGACATACGGCCAGCGGATGTCCATCACGTGGCATGACGCGTGGGCAGACCCATCGACCGAGATAGCGATCGGCAAGATCACCCAAGTCACACCGCCCGCGCCAAAGACTCGGACCTCACCCTCGGGTCTCACCCAGACTATCGAAATCGGTGGAGGGGGCATGGCGCACTACGACTTCGAGGTTTCCGAATGGGTGTGCGACATGAATGTCGGGGCTTTTCGCGAAGCTGGATTGTTCTGATCTTTCTAGAAGTATATAATACTTTTAGAAAGGAGCCCCATGCCTCAGTCCCTTCCTGACTTGGAAACGCGCCGGAC
>Ga0326727_10001804_pt1 | contig 76794 bp, 76 predicted proteins | sample MB2enrmetagenome_FD_207643 | JGI IMG/M metagenome (GOLD analysis project Ga0326727, IMG submission 207643) | Lab enriched peat soil microbial communities from McLean, Ithaca, NY, United States - MB29MY | ecosystem: Environmental > Terrestrial > Soil > Wetlands > Peat | place: USA: New York... | reverse complement strand
CCCGTCCACCGTCATCGGGGGAGAGACGCTCCTTCGAGACAATCCAGTCTGCTACCCTGTCCGCGACATGCACGGCGAACGCGAAATCCCAGCAGTCGAGGTCACAATCCCACTTCCTCGCGCCAACACGGCACAAAAGGAAGATGCTAAATCACCTACCAATAAGGCGTAACCGCAACATGACTTTCGACGAATTTCGCCAATCGCTCACCGCGACCGAGCCGCCAGCCGGACTCACCCCCGCGCTCGTCGGTCTGTGGTGGGACGGCAAGGGCGATTGGACGCGAGCGCACGAATTCGCTCAGCAGGACGAAGGTATCGAGGGTTCGTGGGTTCACGCATACCTCCATCGCGAGGAAGGCGATCAGGACAACGCGGCGTACTGGTATCGCCGGGCAGGCAAGCCCGTTTGCCGGGAGCCGCTGGATGCAGAGTGGATCAGCATTGTGAGAGGTTTGCTGGGATAGATTTGACGGCACTTCCCTCTGTGCCCCTCTTGCCCTTCAGACTAGCCAGCAACCCCGAGTACCGCCTTTGCGGGCGGTCATTATGGACCGCGATGCCCAGTGCCTTCTTCTGCCCGATCAGCACGAGCAGCCGCTTGCCCCGCGTGATGCCTGTGTAGATTAGGTTGCGCTGGAGCAGCATGTAGTGCTGGGTTGCCAGCGGGATCACCACCGCCGGGAACTCCGAGCCCTGCGACTTGTGGATCGTGATCGCGTAAGCCAGCGAAATCTCGTCCAATTCTCCGAAGTCGTACTTGACCAGCCGCTCGTCGAAGCGCACTGCGACCTGCTGCTCGACCATATCGACCCGCTCGACGATCCCCACGTCACCATTGAACACATCCTTGTCGTAGTCGTTCTCCGTCTGGATAACCTTGTCGCCGATCTGGAATCGCCATCCGAACCGCTCCACGGCGGGCTGACCGGGTCGGGTTGGGTTCAATACCTTCTGTAAGGCTGTGTTCAGTTCGCGCACGCCGAGCGATCCCCGGTTCATCGGGCAGAGAACCTGAACGTCGCGGATCGGGTCGAGACGAAACCGTTCTGGAATTCTCTCCTGCACGAGCTTGACCAGCGTTGCTGCGATCTTCTCCGGGTCGTCCCGCTCGACGAAGTGGAAATCGGAACTCGGGTCGGCTCCGCGCATATCGGGCATCTGCCCTCTGCGGATGCGGTGCGCGTTGGTGATGATGTGGCTGCCCGCAGCCTGCCTGAATACTTCGGTGAGCCGCACAACTGGTACGACGCCACTTTCGATCAAGTCCTGAAGCACCGTGCCCGGACCGACCGAAGGAAGCTGATCCACGTCGCCGACCAGAACCAATCCGGCGCGGTTGGGGACAGCCCGCACCAGCGAGTGCATCAGCGGCACGTCCACCATCGAGGTTTCGTCCACGACCAGAAGACCGCAGGCGAGCGTGTTCGACTCGTTTCTGCTGAACCGCCCTGTTGCGGGATCAATTTCCAGCAGGCGATGAATCGTCTTCGCCTCCATGCCCGTGGTCTCCGTGAGCCGCTTCGCGGCCCGTCCAGTTGGGGCGCACAGCAGGCACTTAACGCCCTTGGCACGCAGGATCATTAAGATCGAATTCACGAGCGTGGTCTTGCCCACGCCGGGTCCTCCCGTGATGACGACGACCCGGTTCCCAAGAACCGTCTTCAGCGCCTCACGCTGGCTGGGGGCGAGCCTCTTGCCCGTCCGCCGCTCGCACCACGCGACCGCCTTCTCGAAATCAATCGGCGGATAGATCAACTCCGCCTCCGCTAGGCTCTTGATCCTTGTCGCGATGCCTTCTTCCGCTTTCCGGAGATGCGGCAAAAAGATCAGGGGCTCGCCGTCGATCTCCTCCAGCAGCAGGGAACCACTTGTGAGCATCTGCGACAACGCCTGCTCGACAGTCCCTTCCGGCACCTCCAGCAGTTTCACTGCCGCGAGCTTGAGTTTCTCTAGAGGCAACGCACAGTGACCATCGGAGGTCGCTTCCAGCAGCACGTGGTCGATGCCCGCCCGCGCCCGATTGAGCGAGTCCCGAGGAATCCCGACCTTCTGCGCGATCTGGTCGGCGGTCGCGAAGCCGATCCCGTAGATGTCCTTCGCCAGCATGTACGGATTGCTCCGCACCTTCTCGATTGCCTGCTCGCCATAGGTCTTGAAGATTCGCACCGCCCGGCTGGTGCTGACGCCATGGCTGTGCAGGAACAGCATGATCTCGCGGACTTGTTTTGCTTCCTGCCATGCGTACGCGATCCGCTCTCGTCGCTTGGGGCCGATGCCATCGACCGTTTGCAGTTCGGCGGCTCGGTTCTCGATCACGGCGAGAACCTCGGCTCCGAACCGCCCGACTAGCTTCTTCGCGAGAATCGGCCCGATGCCCTTGACCAAGCCGCTGCCGAGGTATCGCTCGATCCCCTCGGCGGTGGTGGGCGGCACCGTCTTCATGGTCGTCGCCTTGAATTGCAGTCCGTGTTCCTTGTCCCTGACCCACCAGCCGTCCGCGCTCAACCATTCCCCGGCAGTCACCGAAGGCAGCGACCCGACGACGGTCGTTTCATTTCGCTGCCCGCGTACTTTCACTCGCAGGACGCAGAAGCCGCTTTCGTCGTTGTGGAAGGTGACCCGCTCGATCAAGCCGGAAATTTCCTCGGTCGCAGGTCTCCGTTCTGGGATTGCGGCGTTCATCTGGTTGGGAGTTATTTTCCCACGGATCGCGTCAATCGCTTCGATGCCCGGATGATCCGTCACGCCTTGACCAACTGTCTGCGAAGGGCTTCATGAAGGTACGAGCCGATGTTGCGGATGTCACTGGCAACGCTCATACTCCGACCATGACACTCAAAAACGCGGCGTTGCTGGCACTGATCGGGACGATTCTGATGACGGTTCTTTTGGTGTGGAATTTCGTCTCCAACGTCCTTAATGTTCTCCGTGGCGTGGAGGCTCCGATAGTGCTCTTCGCGTCGTTCATCTATGCGTTCGGTTGCTTAACCGTGATGGTGTTCTTTTTCGTGTTCCATAGGGCGCAGTCGTGATTTTGGCGAGAGTTCATTCGCCACGGACGGCTCTGGGTGCGTGACCCACCGGGAAGCCCTTTCTGCTGGGATTTGGTCGCCCGAGGGGTTTGGGTCGGCTCGGGCGTTTCAGAGGCGCAGGCAGCCTTTGTGACCACCTTGGCATTGGATAGCAGGTGGTCTGCGAAGTGACTAGGATGGTGGAAACAATGCCCACGCTTCGTTTGGACATCGATGAGGCCGAATCCACGCAACAAATTGCTGCGATGCTCGCTCGCGGTGGAGTGGACTTGCATTATGCAGCAACGACAGCCGTAAAGACTGGCATTTCTCGAAACTTGGAGCAACTCGTTGATGCTGGCACCTGCCTGCGCTACGGATTCAAGAACGGCAGCCAGTCACGCATTCTGTCGTTGAAAGAGGCAGTCGAGCATAACGGCTTCGACTTCTGGTACTTGGATATACAGATTGATTTCCTGCCCGGAACGGAACTTTCCGAGCGCGATGTCGTTCGCCCTTTGGGAATTCAATGGCTACCAATCGACTACGGCAGCGGTGTGCGGAAAACGTTCAAGTTCAAGCGCATCACAATGAAGACACGAGAGCGGTACGAGATTCAGATTCTACATCCTCGCATCCCCGCCAAACTCCTTGGAACAGTTCTGCAACTTTTCCAAAAGGAGTGCCCGTGCAGTTTACAGCACCTTATGCCCATTCCGGCTGAAGTGTGGGAGTGGCGGCAAGCGTTCGGCTGCGTTATCTGCGGGAGGAGCTTTCTCTGTGAGTGCTTCCGTACCGCGATTGAAAAGGCCGCAGAATCTGAGAAGCAACAGCTTTGTTGCCATGCAGATGACCCGGACCTTGAAGAATTGAACAGATGCATTGACAATGCGTACTCAGTGCAGTATCGACCCAGAATATGTCACCTGTGTACAGGCAGACCGTCGAATTTGCTCTATTGCTCGCCGATGTATGGTAGCGCCGTAAAGGTTCGGTATGGCGCTTACATTGAAAAGTTTGCGATTGCTGAGAGCCTTTCCCCTCGCAACGCTGAAAACAAGGTCCGCGACATTCTCGGCATACCTCGCATAGGAGAAGGGTGGATCAGCGAAACTCAGCTTTTCAAGCTCATTGAATTGCTCTTCTCCGGCTATGAAGTGGTTCGGGAGGCGCGACTTGGCTGGCTGGGCAATCAGAGACTCGATTTCTTCATCCCTGATCTCTCCCTCGCCATTGAGTATCAGGGTGAACAGCACTTTAGGCCGGTTGAACGGTTTGGTGGTGAGGCAGGATTTCGCGGAGCGCAGTTGCGCGACAGACGCAAACGCCAACTTTGCAGAGAGAATGGCGTGAGGTTGGTTTACTTTACGCATGCAGAGGAATTGAGCGTTGAACGAGTCGAGAAGAAGCTCAGGGAGTTCCTGCCTCCTGCAAGCTCGCGCCTCTTGGAGGGCAACGCAAGCCCATCGGAAAGTGAATCCGCACGACACTCAAAATGACCTTGGACGAATTTCGCCAATCGCTCGCTGCGAAGGAACCGCCTGCCGGACTCACACTCGCCCTCGCCGGACTATGGTGGGACGCAAAGGGTGATTGGACGCGGGCGCACGAATCCGCTCAGCAAGACGAAGGACGTGACGGCTCTTGGGTTCACGCGTATCTTCACCGCAAAGAGGGCGATCAGAGCAACGCTGCCTACTGGTACAACCGGGCTGGCACGCCCGTTTGCCGGGAGCCGCTCGATGCGGAATGGGTCTCCATCGCAAAAGACTTGCTGGGATAGAGGGAATCCGCTCTCAGGCTTGGCGTTCGTCCAAGCTCGTGGCTTTCTTCTAAGCGAGGCTTCGCTCAAGAGACCGCTTGATCTTGGGGAAAAGGCGGGTAAGCTGTCCTGCTTTCTCAACGTTGCGCTTCTTCCATCCCTTGCTCTCCTTGATAGCGACTCGAAGGTGTTCCTCGCGAGGGTAGAGCATAGCGAAATTCTTGGTCGTGCGGTAGACAATCGCATACTCACGAAGACGGATCGCCGTCGTGCGGTTGGGCTTCATCTTCCTGACCTTGGAATCCAACCTCGCGGCAAGGGCACAGACGTTTTGGTTTGAGTTCTTGTGTTGAAGCACTCTTTTCAGGTCATTGCGAATCGGCATCGTGATTGGAATCTCAACCCTAGACGACGCGCACAGTTCGTAGTCTTCCTTGCCCGATGTCCTGACGTAATCCTTGCAGTGGTTATATGCGTCGATCCTGATGACTCCCACCCCTTTGAGATCCTTCTTGATCAACTGGAGTGTCTCAGGGCGACAAGCCTCGTCCAAAAGCGCGACGTAGAAACGCACGGGAATCTTTTCAGCCTCGACAAATCGGGCGCTATTCGCCCAAAAACTAACCTTCCTTATGCCGTCCCTCACCAGCTTTTCGTTGAAGGCATCAAGAAATTTTTCGCCAGCTTCCAGAATCATTGCTTTGTAAGCCAGAATTTGTCCAAAAGTCTGTCCGACACCGACCGCCCTCGTCGTGCGTTTGCACTCGACAATGTAAAACTCGTCATTGTCCGGTGAGAAACCAACAACGTCGAACTTCGGACCGCCAAAGTTGAGTTCGCGGACGGCAACACAACCGAACTTCTTGCAGATGTACTTGCGTGCTAAGTCCTGATAAAAGGTCTCCGGCTTCTTCTTCTTTTTCATGGGGTTACGCAGATCATAGTACTACACTCGTCTTCCAGCGGGAGCAAGACGATGGTCGCTCGGGCAAATCGCGCCATTTCCAGATAGCGACAAAATGCATTGGCAAGCTCGATCTGGCGGGGAGTCCGGCACTGCACGTTGAACAAAGCTGGGTTGGCGACATGAACAGCTACGCCGCCTTCTTCTTCTGCTGCGCCTTCAAGCTCTTTGTATTTACCGAGCAACGCTTCCGTTCGACGAAATCTGTAGAAAAACTGCATTTAATGCCTCGATGTGCCCCATGTCATGGTGTCGTTTGCCGCTTCACCATAGTGAAGACGGCAACAAGCTCGGCGCGATCCGGTTCGCGGTGAACATTCGCTCGAACAACGACTGCGCCCGTTTCTTTCGTGTAGTCGTAGGCGTAATAAGGATCGCCCGGTTGAAGGACTGTAAGGGCGTAGTCTCCCGGTCGCATATGAAGACAAGTAGGCTGCGCACTGTGGCACACGAGTACAAAGTTTTTCCCGTCCTTGGAATGCGCTTCCGCAAACAACATAACGTGGCCCTGCTGATCGGCCTGAACTTGGCTTACGGAGGTCACGCTCAAGCTAAAAGGAAGGGGGCGCTCTGAAGCATCCTTTTCTTCGACCATTACTCGGTAGGGCAGCACCATGGCGTACAGGTCGAAGTACTTCCGGGCGCTATCGTTTAGCTTTTTCCCAACTAAGTTAGAGGCGACGAAATCCAAGCCCATGCTAAAACCTGCTGACATATCCTTGTCCTCGCCGCTGAATGCCGCTGACTTCGGGATCGTCAGCGTAGCAGCATCAGTCAACGGGTTAACCCAAAGCGAGGAAGGAGTCCGACAAGAGGGCGCTGGAAGCAGGTCATCTAAGCATCGTTGATTCGACATGGACAAGGCGAAGAACCCGTGGTAAGCGAGTATCACACCTATAACAGGCAACAATATTCGTTTTGTCGTGTCGCCAACGGTAAAACTCTGGCGGTTTGGCGGAGGTTCCATGCGAACCGGTGACGAAACCAGCCACGTGCGATTACAGGCTCGACAAATCCAGCTTTCTCCCTCGCGTGACCGTTCATAGATTTCGGTTGGCCCGGAGTGGCACTTTGGGCAAAGATGCTCTGCATCTACTTGCGGGGGAGCAGGAGCGGTGACCACGGCTGCTTCGTCTTGAGGCTCCATGCGAACCACATCTGATTCGTCTATGGTTGGATTTATCGGCGCTCCAACTATGTTGTATTGGGGTTCTCTGGACGGCTCCAAGGCGACACTCCGCGTCAGTTCCACGCGGGTTCCGCAGGCTGAGCAGAACGCAACCCTATCGCTAAAGCAGTCCCACAATTGCTGCAAAATCTCGGCATCGAACCGGTGCCCTCGTATTTGGGGTTGCCTACAGGGTTCAGCGGCATTGTTCCACTCGGAAGTCTTTTATTGCAATGACGCGTATCACAGGGGGCGGTACGGTGAGGGAAGCCGGGCGAAATGCCGAGTCGCGAAAGTGTCGCTGGCGACGACACTTTTGTCGGGCGTACCGCGCGTCGCAACCTGCCCATTTGACTCAGATTGGTCAGCCATCCGGTGCAGCATAGATGTGGGATAATCCAAGCCGAGAAAGGATGGTGAATCGTGGTGACACCAACGACGCAGCCAGAACCGGGGCGAGGATTTGACGCAAAGGTTCACCTTCTCCGTTTTGGCATCGGCATTCTGCCGTTTCTGGTGTTGGCCTCACCGTTCATCGCGGGTCTAGTTTCGTACGAAGTCGCCAAAATGAGTGGATCAGCTTCACCACTCGTTTGGGCAAAACGGTTCGGGTTCGGAGTTCTGTTCTTTTTCTTGGTGGTGCTCCCTGTCTACATGTTGGGAGAAGCTCTTCAACTGTCCCGGAGACCTGAATCCCAGCCAAAGCAGAGCGGGGCGGAAAGTGTCCCTGCTGCGGCTCTACCGTCAGTCGGCGTGAACGGAAAGTTGACGGATGATCAAGTCATCGACATTTGGAAAACCTCCATCGACGTACAACAACATTTCAACGACCTTGAGCTTCGCATTCGTAACTTTGCGGTGACATTATTGGTTGCCATTGTCGGTGCCACTGCTTTTTCCCTCAAGGAACGCTACGTCGTGTCAATCGGGGGTATCACCTTCCCGCTAGCGGCTGCCATTTTGTGCTCGGGCATAGTCGGATGGCTAGCGTTCTACTTCATGGATAGGCATTGGTATCACCGACTGCTACTCGGCTCCGTGAAGCACACGGTCAAAATAGAGAAGGAGCGAGCCGCGACGAAACCCGAGTTGGGGCTTTCCCGGTCAATCGGTGATGAAAGTCCTTGGCCACTTTGGGGCGTATTCAACATTCATAGTTCTGAAAAGATCACGTTGTTCTATGCGGCTGGCTTTTCCGTTTTGGCAATACTCACGTTGATGGTTCTTGTTGCCACACCATCGACTCTCGCTGACGGATCAGCAAACACGAGTGCAAATGTCAGTCACCAGTCTCAGGCTGCTCCGGGCGACTCTTCTTCGCCTGTTGTACCTGAGAAAACTGCGAATACGAGTAAAGGACAGGCCGTTACTTCGCCGACCTCCAATGCTGGTCCAACGAAGACTGACGGTGCCAAAACTGGGGATAAGAACCCGAATCGGGTCGATACTGCGCCCGTTCAACAGTGATCTCGCCTGTGAGGTGACGCTTGAAGCGTGGAATTGACGTGCTGGTTACCGACCTCGATAACACTCTCTTCGATTGGTTCGATATTTGGTACACGTCTTTCAGCGCGATGCTGCATGAAATCGAGCGCATCAGTGAAATTCCCGTCGAAATTCTTGAGCGGGAGATCAAGGCTGTGCATGAGAAGCATGGCACGTCTGAATATGCGTTCTTGATTGAGGAACTCCCTTCACTCATAGCGAAACATCCTCATCAGAATTTGATGGAAGTGTATAGCCCAGCAATCATGGCTTATAGGGAAGCGAGAAGATCCAAACTCGTGCTGTATCCGTCGGTACGGGAGGCTCTGGAAAGGATAAAAGAATCGGGCACCCTTGTGATCGGATACACAGAGTCGCTTGAGTTTTACACCACATATCGGCTCATCAAGCTCGGTTTAGATGGGCTTCTAGACTTTGTATATTTTCCGCCAGACCACGCCCTCCCTGAAGGGTTAACCGCGAGTCAGATTCGTCACTATGACGCTGATGCTTACAGACTGCATTCTACCCAGACTCGACACACCCCAAGAGGCGAAACCAAGCCCAATCCAAAGCTGCTCTTGCACATACTTGAAGAAAACGGTGGAGCGAAGGATACGTCTGCTTACGTCGGCGATAAATTGGACAAGGATGTTCGGATGGCACAAGCAGCCGGGTTGGTCGATGTTTACGCGAAATATGGCGACACAGTTCTTGACGAGAGGTACGAGCTCCTGAGGAGAGTTACCCACTGGCCCAGTGCACCCGTCGAAAAAGAGCGGCGTACAACACAAGAGAGTGTCTCGCCAACATACACGCTCGGAAGATCTTTCAGTCAATTACTTGAGATCTTCGATTTCAAGGCGTTTACGAAACTGATTGTCGAGAAAAGCGTGTGAAGCGGATAGCAAGCTGCTCCGATGTTCAGCAACTCGCTGAACAGTTGATGGTCAGCGAGTTCGCGCGACAACTAGGAAGAGAGCTTGGGAAGGCAACGATACCAATTGGAAAAGCCAAGGTCACTGTAGATGGTTTTCACAAAGATGACAATCGAGTGACTCTGGTCGAAGCATGGGCACATGTGGGCAAGGCAAAGGCGGCCCAACGGAACAAGGTTCTCGGCGACATGCTTAAGCTGGCTCTCGTCACGTCCGCCCTACGAAGGTCTTATCCTAGCTTGAAAGTGGAATCATATCTCGTCTTCGCTGACAGCACGGCTGCGAACGTGGTGAATGGAAAGGGCTGGGCATCGCTTGCAGCCAAGGAGTTCGGAATCGCGACACAGGTCATCGCACTTTCCAACGACGTAATCAACACCATCAAAGAAGCACAGCGGAAGCAGGACATTCGCACCGCTGACGAGTGCGATGCGGAAACCGCGTAACAGACGCATCAGGGCCCCAAACTAGATGAGGCAACGACGCTTCAAGGCAATGTCGGCTGGCGACGAGTGTCAGACTGCCTGAGCCACCTCCAGATAGCGACAAAATGCGTTGGCAAGCTCGATCTGGCGGGGCGTCTTGCACTGCACTTGGAACAGAGCCGGGCTGGCGACAATGACAGCCACGCATTGAGCACGCGAGACTGCGACGTTCAGGCGGTTTAGGCTGTACAGGAATAACGCCGCCTGCTCCGACTTCGCTGTATCATTGCTCTGCATTGGCAAGAAAACATCTATGGTCACAAGAACAGTTACAGGGGTAGAAGGTCGGACTGCTCCGACTTCAAATCACCACGGTCCAGACAATTCCAGTCCGCTCTCAACCCTCAAGACCGAACTTGTTTGGGAAGGAAAGTACGACGAATACGGCAGACGGCGTGAGGTCGATATTGCTGGTGCTGCGCTGCCGCTTCAGAAAATCGAGACCATTGATGAGCCGCGTAGTCGGGCGGAGGCTGTCGGAGATCAACAGACGCTCTTCGCACTGAACGAGCAGGCACAAAAATTGGGGGATTTCCGTAATCAACTCATTTGGGGCGACAACATGTTGGTTATGGCGTCCCTCATAAAAGAGTTTAAGGGAAAGATCGATCTCATCTACATCGACCCACCGTTTGACGCAGGAGCCGATTTCACGATGAATGTTCCCGTCGGCGATGAGAACGAGACTGTCATGAAGGATCAGTCCGCACTCGAAATGGTCGCCTACCGCGACATGTGGGGCAGAGGAACGGACTCCTATCTCCACATGATGTTCGAGCGACTGTCGTTGATGAAGGAACTCTTGTCAGAGCGGGGGAGCATTTATGTGCATGTTGGGACGACTGTAACACCGTTTGTTAGGCTGATTTGCCAAGAAGTATTCACAGGTCCAACCAACGGAGAAATCTTCTGGCAGCGGACAAGTTCGCACGGCGACTCACATTGGTGGGGGGTGATAAACGACAACATCCTCTTTTTCACGAAGAACGAGTCCTACACTTGGAACGCTGCGCGGCGTCCTTTCAGTCAACGATACATCGAAAGCCACTATAACTTCGTTGAGGAATCAACGGGACGAAGATTTTCAGCGAGCAGCCTTACAGCGGCGGGAACCCGAAAGGGCGAAACGGGCAAACCGTGGCGAGGTTTCGATCCGAACACCATCGGCCGTCACTGGGGTAAGCTCCCGTCGGAACTAGATCGCATGGACAAGGACGGGCGCATCTACTGGCCGAAGAAAGAGGACGGCTGGCCTCGCGAAAAACTTTATCTCGACGAGAGAGACGGATTGGCGGTGTCGAATCTTTGGGACGATATTCCGCCCGTCAACAGTCAAGCCAGAGGGGATACGGGGTACGCTACCCAAAAACCCGAGGCGCTGCTCGAACGCATCATCCGCGCAAGTAGCAACGAAGGCGATCTCGTGGCGGACTTCTTTTGTGGCAGCGGGACTACGGGCGCAGTAGCAGAGAAGTTGGGACGGCGCTGGATCATGGCGGACTTAGGGCGGTTCGCAATTCACACGAGCCGAAAGCGGCTGATTGAGTTACAACGCACTCTTCATGCGGAAGGGAAGCCCTACCGCGCCTTTGATGTTTATAACCTTGGTCGGTATGAACGGCAGTGGTGGCAGCGAGAGCGCCTGAAAGGGGCGGATAAAGAGCATCGGCGCGTTGTACTCGAATTTTACAAAGCGGAGTCAATTCAGAACTCTACATCACCCCTGATCCACGGTCGTAAGGGACCTGCTCTAGTCCATGTGGATAGCATCGACAGCATATTCACTCGACGAGAACTTAGGCTGGTAGCAGAGGCAGGGAAAGCAGCGGGTGCAAAGCAAGTCAACTGTCTTGCTTGGGAATTCGAAATGGATTTGCGGCTGCAAGCTAATTCGCTACAAGCAGAACTCGGGATTGAAATCCGACTAGTGCGAATACCGCGGGAGATCATGGAGAAGAACAGGACTCAGGTCACATTCTTCGAGATCGCGACATTACAAGCGGAGCCAGTCATTACGAAAGCAGGGAAAGAGAGAGCAGTTAACATCAAGCTAAAGACTTTCTTGCCATCACTAGCTGAGATTCCAGAAAAAGAATTGGAAGCACTTGGGGAACGAGCCATCAAACACGGGTTTGACTTCATCGATTTTTGGGCGGTCGATTTCGACTACCGGGACGGGCAACCGTTCAAGCACCACTGGCAGGCATACCGCACCCGCAAAGACCGCAGCCTTCCCACGATCAGCGACCAGAATTTTGTTTATCCGACGCCCGGAAAGCACACCGCGTGTGTGAAGGTCGTAGACACGTTTGGGTGTGATACCAGCATCACCGTACCAATAGAAACATAGAGAAGAAATGCCAGACGAGATTCTTAATCCCAAAGCACTCGAACCGCTGTACCAGCCGTGTGAAGAACCAAACAAGCATCGGCTGAAGGGCGGTGAAATAAAGAACAGCAGACGCCCAAGCCCGCTTACTATCGCGCAAAATGTACGAGCGGCTGTGCGTGAGTGGCGAGAAAGCTCGTACCCCGGCGCATCTGATACGACCCGCGACTTGCTGGAGCACTGGTTTCTTCGGGACCACACTGTAAAAGCTAAAGACGGCTCTGAGGCACCCTTTCGGTACCACTTCTGTCAGAGAGAAGCGATAGAGACATTCGTTTATCTGAAAGAGGTGATTCGATGTGAGCGCGTGACGAAACTCATGGCGGAGTTCGGGGGCTATGAAGCCGAGACCTTGGCGCTGGGCGTCGATCCAGAAAAGGACCTGTGGGCGAAGTACGCGTTCAAAATGGCGACAGGCTCAGGAAAGACGAAGGTAATGAGTCTCGCCATCGTGTGGAGCTACTTTCACGCCTTGCGCGAGACTGACTCGCCTATGGCACGCCACTTTGTGGTCATTGCGCCGAACATCACAGTTTTCGAGCGGCTGAAAGAGGATTTTGATCCGCCTGCCGGAGGGCCCACCATCTTCGAAACTGACCCGCTGATTCCCACCACATGGCGCGGCGATTGGAATCTGAGCACGGTTCTCCAAGATGACGCTGGAGGGGCAAGTACTGGCGGCACCCTTTACCTGACGAACATTCACCGCCTCTACGACACGTCCAAACGGCGCAAGAAGGAGTCCGAAACCTACGACTGGGCAGGTCCCGCAGTTTCGAAAGCCAAAGCACTAGATACGGGTGCGGAGTTGCGCGAGCGAATAACCTCCCACGACCGGGTGATGGTTCTTAACGATGAGGCGCATCATGTGTGGGACCCGGAATCGGCATGGAACGAGGCAATTGAATTCGTTGATCGCTCACTCCGAGAACGAAACGGCTCCGAAGGTATTTGCGCCCAACTGGATTTTTCTGCGACCCCAAAAGACAACAAGGGGCAATATTTCCAGTACATCATTTGCGACTCACCGCTGGGTGAGGCGGTCGATGCTGGGATCGTCAAGACACCTGTCATCGGCAGGTGCAGCCAGTTGACGGAACGCCTCTCGGAGAATGCCGCCGAGCGTTATCAGCAGCACTTGCTGCTTGGGTATGAGCGATGGAAAGCGTCCAGAGAAGAGTGGGCTCGGAGTGGCAAGAAACCTATCATGTTCGTGATGACCGAGGACACAGATGCTGCTGACGAAATCGCTCAAGAGTTGAACAAGTCCGAACTCTACAAGGAACTCAACGGCAGAACGATAAACCTGCACACAAATCTCAAAGGAAAGCTCAAAAAAGTGGGGCGGGGCAAGGCTGTAACCTATGAATTTGTGGAAAGCGATAAGGACATCTCCGACGAAGACCTTCAAGAACTACGAAAGCTGTCGCGAGAGCTTGACGAGAACCCTCAGCACGCCTGCATCGTTTCCGTGCTGATGCTGCGAGAAGGGTGGGACATTCGGAACGTCACCACAATTGTGCCCTTACGCCCGCTCACATCAAAGTCAGACATTCTGCCAGAACAGACGCTCGGCAGAGGTTTACGTCGGATGACTCCGCCGGGGCAGGCGAGCGAAATCCTAACTGTCGTAGAGCACAAAGCGTTCGCCTCCTTGTACCAACAGGAGTTGAGTCAGCAAGGTGTTGAGATCGAGGTTGTGGAGGTAGATAAGGTTCCTCGTACCACTGTCGCCATCTTCCCGGACGAGAAGAAGCCGAGCTTCGGCGAGATGGAGATTGCACTTCCAACAGTCAGCGATGAGTATCGAATCGTCCCAGAACTGGGGAACCTGAGCATGAATGATGTTCGCAAGCGTTTCTCAAGCGCCGGGTTTGAGCCAATTCGGCTCGGAGAGAAGGGCGCGGCGGAATTGGACTACGAAGGACGAACACTGCTCACGGACGAAATAATTCAGCAGATGAAAATCCAAATCCCGCTCCTGAAAAGCGGGTTTGGCGCGGTCTCCTACTATCGGGAACAGCTAGAAAGAATGTGCAAGGTTCGGGGCTTGCACGCGGTTCTTGCCCCGCTCATACAGACCTTCTTGGAGGACATTCTGTTCGGAGCCCATGTCGATCTGAGCGATCAGCGACTCATCAATCGCTTGCCGGATGCCGATGTAGCGGAGCACATTCGAGCCACTTTTGTGCCTTTGATTCAACAGCGGATCACGAAGCAAGAGAAGCGTCAACGCGCTGGCGATCCCGCGCTGCTAAGTCATTGGAAACCGTATCAGGTGACACACTCGGAAAGCCGACCGACTGTTAGCTCGCCTAAGACTCTCTTCAACTTGGTTCCCTGCAATCAAGGGTTGGAAGTCGCCTTCTCGAAGTTCGTCGGGGCTTCGCCCGACGTGATTGCCTTCGCAAAGAACGCGGGTCCGCAGGCGCTTCGGATTGATTACTTGTCGGGTGGCACACGGCTTGCTTTCTACACGCCCGATTTTTTCGTTCATGGCACCGACAACAATTGTTACCTCGTCGAAACAAAGGGTCGAGCGGATCAAGATGTCTCCGCGAAAGCGAGAGCCGCAGTAGGGTGGTGCAAGGCAGCGAGTTCCAAGGCAGCAAAGTGGAACTATGTCTATGTGCCGCAGGGCACCTTCGAGAGGCTCTCCTCCCCAGACTTCAACGATTTAGTTTCGCTGTGCAGACCTGCCCTTGCTGATCTCCTTGTCGAAGCCGCTCGTTCTCAGCTCTCCTTGCCATTTGAGCAGCCAGCGGGTAGGGGGGCTGTAGAGGAATTCGTACCCCAGAAGGCGCTTGCCAAGCTTCCATCGCGCTACCAGAGCAACATTGAGCAAGCCGTGATGCTATTCAGATTTCTGGAGAACAAAGAGAACATCTCGTTCTCGCCCGTTTTCACGCCTTTGCTTGGCGCAATGGAAGACGCGTGCAACACCCTGATCCTCGCGAGGTTGTTGCCCGCAATGCCGACTGGGCGAGTTGCGGAAAAGGATTTCTTCAATCCTATACTGTCGAGCATCGACCAGAAGAAATGGAAATACTATCAAGATGAGCTAAAGAAGCTGGAGAGGACGCTGGTCTTTCGGTCACCGATTTCACCGATGGGTCACCTGAAGTTCTGTCTCGAATACGCGATAAAGTCCACCGAAATTCTCGGTGGCGTGTTCAGTGCGATCAAGCTTAAGTTTAGCTCGGAACATGACAAGCAATTGCTGGACATTCTGGGTTCGGCTTACCAGTTCAGAAACAAGTACATCGCTCACCAAGAGCACGCGGCGGTGTCAAAGGACCTTGCCCGCGAGCAATTGATCGCATGGACTGCAGCTCTGAGGCTACTGTACGAGGGCAGTGCGCCCGCCACCGCTGGCCGTGCCTGATTCAGGGTTCACCAGATTGCGGAAAATCGCGGTCTTTTGGTTCGATAGAGCGATAGAGCCGCTGTCAATCCTCAAGGAGCTTACTGAGTTCGAGCACTGATCGTTCCGCCATACGAAAAAATTGCCTATCTTTTTCCAGTCCGATACTCCGATACCCAAGCCGACGAGCGGCTGCAACTGTCGATCCGGAACCCATGAACGGGTCAAGGATGATTCCGCGTCCGAGAGGGAGCGCAGCCCACACCACCTGTCTAAGGAAAGCCTGTGGTTTCAGAGACGGGTGAGGCGCAATTTTTCTTTCCTTGCCTCGTGCAGGGCTTGAAACGATCAAGTCTCGCATTGGGACGTCCAGTGTGGGTCTCCGCAGCGCCCCAGTACTCCATTTACGCAAGTTGTCCCTAACCCGCCCCTCGCAGGGCTTCCTGAACACAAGCCAAGGTTCCCATGACGATCTTGGTGTAACGGAAACGCCTTTGTACTTTTTGTGAGCGCCTTTCGGTCGGTCCCCACCACGCAGAGTTTTGACAATGCGAGCAATCTGACCTCTGATCTCGAATCCTGATGACAAGAAGGCATCTGTAACGAAGTGACTGATGAGATTCTGGGACGCCAAGATGACAACACCACCCGGAACTAAGACCTTGTGAAGCAGAGGCGCGAGCCTTTTGTGAAATTCCTTTATCCGTGTATGGTCGTCGGGACCCAGTACGGTAAATCTCGGCATGGGGCTTCGCGAGTTTCCATCGTATTGTTGGGGTAGTCTCCAAATCCCACCGTGACCGTTTCGCCGTTTTGTTAACTCAACCGGCGAGTACTCTACAATGCCGAAGGGCGGGTCCGTCACAACGGCATGAATGCTGTTGCTTCTACGCTTCGAGAGCCATTCGAACGCATCCACTCGATATATTTTGTATCGCCCAGTGCCCACTGTCAGCCTTTCTTCGGCTTGAAATATTGCCCGACCATTCCAAGCAAGGCTGCCTGTCGATTAGCCCGCCGCAGTTTATCGTTTGCGCCCTTCTCCACACTGCGCACGTAGTTAACCGCTTCTTTAGAAACCTTCGCACGTTCGTCTGCCAATCGAAGGGCAACTTCTTCCTCAAAGCTGTCCAGCGACTTTCGGACTTTACCAACAACGCTATCTGGCAAATCGAGCGACTTCAGTTGACTAGCAAACGCGACAAAAAGGGTATAGAAATCCGTCTTGTTGCTCCACCGTGTTTCCTTGATGTCCGGCAACACCTTTGGGATTAGCTCCAGCGTCGCCTGAAATAGCTTCTCTGCCCTTTTCTGGTCGGGGAACTCGTCCTCATAGTCTTCGAACTGGACATAGTACTCGTCGATGACTTTCGCGCTGCCTCCCTGTGGTCCGTGCAGAACTCCGATCAACAATTCGCTGACGAACTCCACGTCGCCCATTCGTCTTATTTGAGCCGCCGTGACGATCCTGTTTTCAGCCCAATATTCGTCATCCGCGAGCTTCACAGTCAGTTGCACGAACGGCCCCGTGAATCTGCTATTTCGAAGCTCCTGCGGCTTGAGTGGAGTGAGGAATCGATTCAGCCGTTCGAACATGTCCCTCACTTCCGGGTCGCTCTCGGTGTTCAAGTACCGAACCGCGAATTTGTAGCCATAGAAGCCTTTTTTCTCGTCGTCCGAAAGATCTGTGAACGACTTGTTCCTCCAGTCAGACTCGGGTGGAAGCATATCAAGCGAAAACTTGTTGTACTCCTGCTCAGCGGGGTCGGTTTCTGATCCAACAAACTGCAAAACTGTCCGAATGCGTTGCTGCCCATCGACGATTGCATATTTCGTTTCCCCATCAGCGGAAGTTGTCTGCTGGACATAAATTTCAGGTATTGGTAGACGCATAAGGACAGACTCGATCAAATAGCATTTCTGGCGTGCTGCCCAAACGGGTTTTCTTTGGTATGGGGGCTTAATCGTCAGAGTGCCCTCGCGATAGCGGTCGCGGAACCAACTAATAGGGTGGACCGTTGAGTCGAATTGCATTAGTTACTCCTTGCAGTGATCTCTTTGATTTTCCTCAGTCCTTCGATGTGATATGCGTAGGCGTGGTCCCATGTGCGATACAGTCGCCCAGAGACAGTTCGAGTTGCGAACTCCGGGAATTGAGATAGGCTTTGGAACACGTTGAACCATCGGGCAGCAAAATCGCGGAGTGGCTTCAGACTGTCAGGAAATGAAAGACCTTCGAATCGAATTTTAGTAGGGAAGAACCACCCCCAATAAACATCCTTTCTTCGTTCTCTCGCCCAATTTGCGTCAGGCTCCGCCAATTTAGAACCTCGGCGTGGATAGTGCCAAGCGAGCAAAGTAAGCCAAATCTTGTCGAACAGCTTCTGGTCAACAACAATAACGTCAATGTCTGAACTCTGGATGAACTTGCGCGGGAACGTGTCGGGGTTGAGACTGAACCCTGTTCTGGCACTCCCGACAATTTTCACGTCACCCGGCGAAACGCCTAGCTGCTTTGAAACGTAGTCGTACAGTGTGTCAGCGTTTCTCGGGCGTGAACGGAAAACGTAGGGCAACCCTGTGAGAACATGTTCTTTCAGAACATCTGGAAAAGGACGAGTTTTTAGCTCTGCAACAAAATCGTCTGCGGCGAGAAATGCCATTCGATGTTTTCGTCGTTTCCCTGTAAGGCTAGCGGTTACAGAACCATAGCCCGCTGCTCTCAGCGCGATGATACCAGCAAAGAGCGATGGAAAGCAGTCCTTCCGCGACGTGTTCAGTCTCTTCTCCCATTCGGGCTGATATATGTTTCGGAGGCAGGCTCCACGGAGCTTCGGAGCGCACAGGAACAAACTTTATGAATGGAGGATTTGGAGACCGCTCAAGGTTGTAGACGTGGACAGCGGGTGCTGAGTGTTCAAGATGTAGTTCTCAATCGAAGTCTCTCAAGAAGCCTGACCAACGCCAATGTGTCCTGCCCGCAGTAGTCCAGCAGAGCCTTCTCAACTCTGTCGCGCTCGGGCTGACCCAAGTCTCCCCGCACCAGCGACTCCCAAGCCACTCCCGCTTGCTGTCCGTCCGCCACTGCCATGCCCTCGTAGGTCATTTCGGGGATGAGTGCAGGCAGAACGTGCTTCAGCGAGAACGACCCGCCGAACGCCGGATGGTACACGTGTTTCCGCATGACGGGTAGCAAGTCCCAGAGCCGACCCTGAATGTTTTTGATCCGCCCAGCAAATCCCGGCGGCCATGAAGTAAGCTCCGAAAGCCGCTGCGATTCGAAGGTCTCGTTGTACACGACGATGTTCCCGATTTCTCCAATAACCGCGCACAGGGAACTGATGAAATCGCGCCGGGGATCGTTGGTATCAGTGGCAAGAAATTCGTGGTGCTCGGGTTCCGTGCCGGGCTTGCTCAGCATATGGACTGACCACTGGAACGGTAGCTGGTCATAGGGTCGCAGCCCAGCGAACAACGGCAGAGCCGGGAAGACTGTCTCGAAATCCATAAAATAGAGCGGGTAGTGCAGGGACTCAAGTTCTGCGACCAGCGCGGGATTTATTTGAACTCCTTTTTCCTTGGCTCCGAGCGCAAACTTGCACTCCTTTTTCGTAAGGTGGAAGCGTTCGCGGAGGGAGATCAGTCCGGGAAGCTGGTCGATGGATGTGATCCCTGCATCGCGTAGAGCCTCGATCTTGCACCCGGCAATCGGTAACGAGCGGATATCGCCGTCCGCCCACACTGGATGACAATGATCGTAGAACTCGCAGTAGTAGGGGCTATTGCACTGGCTACTGGGCTCAACATTCGGAGGCTGGGGCTGCGCCAGAACTCTGAACTGCTCGTCCAAGGTGCGGCTCACCTGTCCGTCGCTCTGAGGCTGCACCTCCTCGGTTGCAAATAAGCGCGAAATGTCATAGACCCTGCGGCCATCCGCCCCCACCGCACCGTCATACACGTAGTCGCGGCTCAGGTGCATCACGTTCGTATTGTTCACCTGCGCACCGCAGCCCCCCATCACGTATTTCTGGATGCTCACGTCGTCGGTGTGTTCGGGCTTAACTTTGGTTGAAGACTTGACTTCAGTGAGATGGAAACCTTTGCCGTTGCGCTTCAGAACATCGACCCGGACGAGTACTCCGCTGTGCTCAAAAGTCGCTTCGAAAATCACGGGGACTTCGGGGTTAGCTACGAGTTCACGGGTGTCGCGGATGGCGTCGGACAAGTGCTCGTGGTCGGCATTGACGAGCACCCCTCCGGGGAACACCCTTCGTGCCAGCGAGCCCACCTCAATGCCCTGCTGCATCCTGCTATCGTCCACGCTGGAGGCACGCTCAGGATGGCGCACTTGCAGGTATTGGCGCTTGGCGCACTGCAATCCCGCCATGAATTTCGACTTGCTGATCTTGCAGGTGGGATTCACGGCAACCGGAGCGTCAATTGCCGCCAGAAGAGCGGCGGATAGCCGAGCTATTTCTTCTTTCTTAGTCTTTGGCACGCTCACCTCATTATCAAAACTAGCCACTCGTAGCTCGACATTGCGGAGGTCGGAGTCGCCGGGAGAGGATGCGACCAGTTTTTAACATTAGGGCAAGGACTCACCGACAACTCGTGACTCACATCACCCAGCAGGGTGACCGAAAACACCCAGTCCCCAAAAAGTCACGCTAATCAAAGTGGCAACACGGGCTCCCGCAGCACCCGTAGCAATTGCTCCACCTTGAAGGGCTTTAGCAGCACTGGGAGGTGCCACAGAGCCTTCGGCACCTTCTCTCGGGCTTCCTCAGGATCAGCGGTCATCATCGCCATTCGCTGATGTGGATTGATCTCATGGATCGCAGTCACCAACTGCACACCATCCTTGATCTTCGCGCCCGGTACAATGCGATACTCACTGAGCACGAACACAAACGGTCCTTGGTGCTCGTACACATACATAGCGCCGTCCCCGGTGGAAGCCTCCTTGACCTCAAAGCCCCCCGACCGCAGCCGCGAGCCGATAGAGAGGAGTACCGCGTCATCGTCGTCCACGATCAGTATTTTCATTTTTCCTCCACGAAGCGCATCTTGTCTGTTTTTCATGCCGACAAAACTGTCGTGAGGGGTTGAGTTACTACTGCGGGGGGAGGCGGCTGTGATGCTACTTCTTCCGTCCGATCAGGAGACCGGGGTCGGCAGAATTGATGGACACCAAGTTTCCGTGCCCGTCGCGGGTAGTGTCGTACCGTTCACTGGTACGACCCGAGAGTTTGTTGTCCTCATCGCGGACGACGGCTGATTCGTCGCTGAAGCCGCTGGTGACCGAGCCGATGATCCGACGCTTCCCGTCCCGAATGAATTCCTTCTCTAGTGACATGTGCCCTCCCACTGTTGTTCTACCAATTTTTTTCGACAAATCGATAGGAATTCAAAAATTAAAGTTGTCCGGATAGCACAACAGTCACTTTTCCGTGTAGTTACTCGAACTTTTTTCAGGATTCCTATCGATTTCCACGACGAAATGGGTATAACAGCAATGCAGGTGGATGCGTGCCCGACGACTACGGCGAAGACGAAACAATCAGCGTGGAGGGCCTCATCGAGGAACAACGAGCGCTCGCTCGTTCTAAGAATCCCGTTGAACGAGTGGTGGGCTCGCTCTGCATCGGTGCGATTCTGAGGGAACAACTTGTGCGTTTTTCCAACAGCGCTATTAGCCGACTAATGACCGATCAAATCTGGAGCCAACTGAATCTTCTGGAGCCTGAAAGCGTCATCGTTGAAATTGCCAGCGAGCGACTCGTTGAGAAGCGCGAGGCATCGCTGGTTTGCCCAGAATGTGGTGCCGAGCTATGAACAAACCTGATCGAGCAGATTTGCGGCAAGCAAATGTGAGGGTAAGCGGGATCCCGTTTGAATCAGTCCGCTTGCGACGCAGTTCTGGCGCGACCGATTTCGATATTGTGATCGACGATCCCAACGTCGGACGCTTTGCCCTGACCGCTGCCGTCCCCAGTCTGGAACTGCGAGACGAAGACTCCGATTGGCGGCAGGTAACGCTGGACGAGTTGAAGAAGATTCTGGCGGATGACGGCGAACTCGCGGAGCCTGCCGAAGATCCGCAGGCGTCCCAAACCGCTGAGCGTGAGTCATTCACCCGCCGCTTTGCAGAAGGCGAACACATCATGCATGCGGAGATCGCCCTATTCAGGGCGGGTATCCCCTTCCTGCAACTTCCTTTTCAGCAGAACAAGTTTGCCAGCAACCTTTTTATGGTGTTGAGCGTGTCGAAAGCAAAAGCCTGCTTGCAGCGAGCAGGTTTCCAAGCAAAGTTCGATTCAGAGACGGTTCTGTTCGACGGCTGCAATGGGCAAGCTGTCCAACTGCTTCAGGGCAAGTACAGGCTGCCGAGAGCAACGAGTTAGCGAATAGAGAAGGAGCAACTGAGCAGATGAAAAAAACCGCCGCGATCTACGTCAGAGTCTCAACTCCAGACCAACACGTTGAATCCCAGCTTTACGATCTGAGGGAATTAGCTGCACAAAAAGGCTACGAGATTGTCCACGAATACGAAGATCGTGGTGTTTGCGGAAAGAAGGCACGCCGTCCGGGGCTTGATCTGCTCATGGCGGATGCGCGGCGGAAGAAGTTTTCCGTCGTGCTGGTCGCGGCTTTCGACCGCATTGCGAGGAGCACTCGGAATTTTCTACAAGTGATCGACGAGTTGGACAGTATGGGAGTTGAGTTCATCTCACGGCGAGAAAACGTCGATACCAGCGGTCCGATGGGGCGTCTTTTCGTGACGATCATCTCGGCGATTGCAGAACTGGAAAGGTCACTCGTGGTGGATCGGGTCAAATCGGGAATGCGAAGGGCAAAACTTGAGGGCCGTCAGATCGGGAGATCACGGTTGGATGTGAACCGGGAGCAGGTTGTACTTGACCGCCGCTCGGGGTTGTCGCTGACGCAGGTTGCCAAGCGCCACAACATTTCGAGAGCCTCAGTGTGCCGCCTGATGAAAGAGGCGAACGACGATTGCAATCTAGCCATTGCAATTTCGAGTGGAGAAGCCGGGCTAGAGGCTCGGCTCTAAAGGCAACGTGAAAACTGGGGGCAAATGATGCAAATCGGTAAGCCGTTGCGAACCATCGTCGTGGAGCCGCTTGAACTTCCGGTGGAACAGCCGACCCGCGAACCTGAGCCCGAGCCGATTCAGTCGCCAGAGTCGGAGCCCGAGCAGGTGCCAGCCGAGCCGTGAGCATCCCTGATTACATCTCGCCTATTGTCGGCTACCGCGTTTGGACCCTGAGCACCATGGGGTTGAAGTCCCTTTGCGGGGAGCCGTGGCATCCCCGCCAGCCGCTCGCGGCGAGATGCAGGGCTTCTGCTGTCGTTGGTCGTGCCGAGGCTGTGCATGATGCCCACGATGTACCCCAAGCGAATTGCACTTGTGGCATCTATGCAGTCAAAACTCTCGATCACTTCCGCAGCGCGGGCTACGAGCGGTTCGGAATCTGCGGCGAAGTATTTCTGTGGGGCAAAGTCGTAGAGCACGAACTTGGATACCGTGCCCAGCTTGCGTACCCGAAGAATTTCTTCCTGTCGCCGGACGCCCTGCCGTTCACGCTGGCGGAAATTCAATCCCGCTTGAATATGCTCACCGCTTACCGCAGCGACGTTTTCGTTGCCGATCCGAACGGGAATATCCGCCTATGGGCGAAGGATTCGGGATACGATGCCGCAGGATTGGGCTACTTGATCGAGAGGAGCAAACAGGATCACGACCGACGCCAACAGGAGCGCACCTTGAAAAAGGGCGACCGTGTGGCGATCCTCGGGCGCGGCATCGCCGTGGTCGAGCACGTTGACAGCAAATGGATTCAAGCAGTCGTTTGGAACAAATGCGAATTAAGGATCGCCCGCAAGGAAATTGTTTGGGACGAGGGCAACATGCGGTGGGAGACGAGCCATTCGAGCGTGTCCCAGACCAAACCGAAGGTGATGAGTTCAGCCTGCAACACAGATCAGACAGGAGGAATAACGCATGGACTACATCAACAATAACGGCGAGAAAATCGGGTCTTTGACGGTTGCGATTGGGAAAGACAGAACCGTCACCATCAACCACCTGAACGATGTCACCATCGTCACTACCCAAGATCGAACCACGGGCAAGTTTTCGTCAGAGACGTTCTTCGGTGATTCGCCCTTTGGGAAGTAGGCGGCTGGAGCGCCGAAGGGCCGAGGGTAGGCACTGGTTTCCGTCAATGCGTGACTTTGAGATGGCCGTGCGGGATTGTTGGGATGATCTCGTCAAGCCTTAGCCAATTTCCGCGCCCGACGGGCCGCACAACTGGCAGCGACCTGCCCCAACGGAGTTAAGGGACCGTGATCCGCTGATCTTGGTTGACATAGGCATTGAGTATTGTTCCTACGGGCAAGTTCGCGTTTGGACCGTACCAAAGAGCCGATTCCCAAGTGAGAGCACCGCCCTTTCCTCCGCTAACCCCCGCTCCGCCCCGCAACAGGAGCTTTGCACCTGACACAGTGGCTACATAGTCGAACAGCAGAACAAGCCTTCCTGATTTTCCCAAGAGACCGCTCTTTGATATTGATTCAATGTGTCCAATTGCCTCGGTGCCTGTTTTCACAATGAGCTTAGAACCAACGACGAGATCCTCTCGCACCTTGAAATGAACCGTCTGCTTGAGCCGCAGCTCTTTTCCTTGCAGATCGTCCATCAGTACAAGGTGGATTGGCGTCCCATCAGCCAAGAGCACCGTATCCGCTTTCTCATCTTCTTTTGCTTGAGACCAGAGCAATACCGGCGCAAGGGCGATAAGGGCTCCTAACAAAACTAGTCCAAGACAGGTTGTAGAACGGGCTCTCCTTGTTCTCATGGCCGCCAATCACTGAACTGTGAAATCATAGCCCTGCCCATAAACACCATGAGGGAAATCGGCGGACCCAACTGAGTACAAGATGTACTCGCCCTTCTTCAATTCTTTCACGGCTGAAATTCTGAAACGGCGACCTCCAACTGGAGTTGCAGAAGTGTGCACGATTCTATCGGCGCGAATGCCGACCTTTTCCCCTACGGTTCCGCCAACGGAGCCCATTTCGATTTCCCTCCGGTCACCTTTGTCGTCCATCTCGACAATGATGTAGTTGTCGATATTGTCATTTGCCGGGAGTTGAATATCGATTACTGGTTTCCGGGAGGCTATTAACGAAGCGTGTTGCCCTTGCAAATATGCCTTATTCTTGACGGACTTAATCCCCATAGTGGCAAGGTGCCCGAGCCGCCCGCCGACCTTCTGCTCGCCAATTGTGCGTACCTCGGCGGGGTTCCCGTCAATCGTGACTTTAGGACTCGTCAACTGCGTTGACTGAATCATGGCCGCCACAACGGGATCGGATACTCCCGCTTTTTTGAGGTTAGCGAGGTCGTCATCTGAAAGACTAAACTTTGTTGCCCCCGCCTTTATTCTGGCGATAATCACGTCATCCCCGAGGCCCTTATGAGTCATTTCAATGATACGGGCATTGTCCACGTCACTCTCAAGACTCGACTGCGAATAGGCCACTTGGGTTCCGAAAAACAAAAGCGTGCCGATGGTACAAAAAGCCATCAAGCTGCAAAATGGCACACTACGAGTAATAAAGCTGGCAATTTTCATGCTCTCCCCTTTTTGGAACGGAATCCCAGCGCAACGAGTCATGATTGACCATGTGTACGAACAGAGGATGTGATTGCAATCACATTCCAGTCACCATAGTTTGCTTGGTAATGTGCTTGAGTCCCCGATCAAGTTGTGAATGGTGACGGACCGCGCCGTCTTCAGCGTTCTCCAAGTGCGTGAATGAACCGCCAGACCGGTGCATTGTCTCAGAACAGCTTGAGTTCACCTATCGCTTTTTCAAGTTCCCCTTTTATGTCCGCCAACTTCGACGCCAGTTCTGGTTCTGCTGGGGCAGGCATATTTAGGAATGGGGCTCGGAGCTGCGCCTGCACCTGTGCGTTGGCGTTCTTGGCCTTAAGCTGGTAGATCACGTTCTTGGCTCTATCAGAAAGACCATTGCAAACCCAGATCAGTTGCCCGCTGAAACAGTCCTCGATCTGCTCTGCCTTAATCAACCCAGCATCGAACAGTTCTTTCACCTTAGCAGAGCTTTCTTGGTTTCTGGGTATGACGAGGCCACAATCCAAAAATAAGATGCACAATGCGTGGTCGCTCATGATTGCACCGAACCTTCTACTTTCCTTGGAAAAGGTAAAGACCTATTGCTTCGTGAGTGTGCCCAGCACTGCACCTTTGGGGGGGGATTCTACCAGACCTCTTGACTGCTCATTGTTGTGGCGTGAGTTGACCAGAGTACAGCACTTCCTCGAAACTAGTAAATACGGTTAGGGAGTTGGCTACTCCCGTAAAACTACCAGACGCGTCGTAGTACATAGAGAAGGACACGGGGTCGCTTTCTACGGTGCCCGACAATAACAAAATATTTCCCACCAGTTGACCGGTAAGACTGTACGGACCATTGCCGTCCACGGTAATCGACGCTGTGAGTTGAGAATTAGTTCCGTTATTTATGGTAAGGGCGACGTTGCCTCCCGGTAAGGTTCCATCAGAAAACGTGCCAGAGTAAGTCCCGTTGGGCACGAGGATGGACACGGGCTTTGCAGTAAAGGTGTTTGTAACACCGTTGTTGCTCGTGGTTCCGGAAATAGAGCCGTCCTGATTCAAAGTGCCTTGAAACGTCACAAATTGCCCCCAAGTAAGGGCTACGCTATTTCCGCTGATGGAGCCGCTGACACTGCCGCACGAAAACTCACCGTTTGAAACTACGGGTTCCAAGTCGCTGGGACTGGAATACGGCGGCTGGTTAACGCCGTAATCGACACAGGAGGTGGAACCAACCGCGCTGATTTGGGTGCCGTTTTGCGAGAGATTGAAGTCTAGGAGAGTCCCGCAGTTCAGTTGACTTGCCCCGCAAGTCCCCTGATCTTGGTTAAACTGCCAAAGTCCGGAAGCAAGCGTCCCGTTTGGCGGTGGGGTCGTTTGTGTAGATTTCGTCGCGCCACAACCTACACACAGCAGCAGTGCGAATAAACTCAAAGCAAGTTTCATCGCTATCGGTCGTCCCACGTTAATTTCTCCCATCTTCATTTTTCCTTGGTTGACTGAGATTTCAGCAGCCCCGGCGGAAATGGCATCTGTTACTGGGCATCTGGACAGCGACCAGACAGGCGGGTTGTACCTCACTACTGGAAGCGAACTAGTCGTCCCAACAGCATCATCGACGGTTGGTGCGAATAGTGGAGGTGATCTCAATCACATTCCAGTTACGTTAGTTTGTGCAGTTGTTCAGCCACGACCAAGGACATCGGCACGGCCCTCAGCCCGGAGCAGGAACTCAGGCTGTTCTCGGCAGCGAGCACGCGACCGGAGTGTAGCGTGGCGTTCTGGGTCTCCCATGTCACTTCCGCACGAGAAGGTGCAAATCCATTGATTTCTGGCTTTCCCAAGCCCTCGCCAATCAGGTGGTCCGAAAGGGTATCTGCGGCGACTTCATTTTATGCGGACTTTCGCCCCCTGTTTCGGCAGATTGGTCGCTGGTGCACAGGTATACCTTCGAACCACTTGTGTTAAGGAGCACCGAGCTGTCCCTTAGCCATGTCAGCAAGCCGCGATTTGCAGTCCTGTCTTATACTGCCATTGCACAACTTTGCAACCTCCGGTTTTAGTGTTCCGGGAGTGCTCGGTATGGTACAGAAGGAAGAACATTCGCATCGAGAATCTGAGGAGAAGTTCGCCAAAGCTTTCCGATGCAGTCCGCAGCCGTTTACCCTCTCAACTGTTAAAGAAGATAGATACATCGCGGTCAATGATGCCTTTGAACTCAAGACTGGGTATCGGCGCGAGGAGGTTATTGGCCGCACTGTCGACGAACTTGGCATCTGGGTGGATTACGCTGAAAGAGGCAAACTTGTTGAGAAGATACTTCGGGGCGAACCTATCAGGAACGTCGAGTGTCGTTTTCGTAAGAAGACCGGAGAAGTCTTTATCGGTCTGCTCTCGGCAGAACTGCTGGAACTTGCCGGGGAAATGTGTGTTGTTGCAAACGTCATTGACATTACGGACTGGAGACGCACGGAAGAGGCACTCAGGGCGACAGAGAAGAAGGCGGCCCTGTATTTGCAGCAGACGATGTTCGGCGTCATCGAGTGGAATCGTGACTTCCGAGTAGTGGAATGGAATCCCGCCGCCGAATCGATTTTCGGATACAGCCGCAGCGAAACACTTGGTCATCATGCTTTCGAACTGATCGTCCCACCTCGCATCGTTCCTGAAATCCAGCGCGTTTTCGAAACCGCCGTCAAACGAACCGATGGCGAGCTTTCCGTTAATGAAAATATCCGTAAGAACGGCGACACAATAATCTGTGAATGGTTTAATACGGCTCTGACCGGGGACAACGGCGCGGTCATTGGAATCGTCTCGCTAGTTCACGACATCACCGAGCGCAAATTGGCTGAAGCTGCGCTTGCAAATGTGAGCCGTAGGTTGATTGAGGCACAAGAGCAGGAACGTACCCGGATCGCCAGAGAGCTTCACGACGACATCGGTCAACGTCTCGCCCTGTTGGCTATCGAGTTGCAGCAACTCCATGAAGACCCTCCTGATTTGTCCCAAGTGCGCAGCCGTTTGGGAGAACTCCACAAGCAGACCTCGGAGATAGCCAACGATATTCAAACCTTGTCCCATGAGTTGCACTCGGCAAGACTGGAATATCTGGGTATTGTTGCAGCCGTCAGAGGCTTCTGCCAAGAATTCGCCGAGCAGCAGAAAGTGGAGATTGGCTTCCAAAGCCACGATTTGCCAAGCCCTTTGTCACCGAACACTTCTCTGTGCCTCTTCCGAGTGCTGCAAGAAGCCCTCCATAATTCGGCAAAACACAGTGGCGTACGGCACTTCGAAGTGCGATTGTGGGGAACGTCGGATGAGATTCATCTAACCGTTAAGGATTCCGGCGCAGGCTTTGACCGCGAAGCGGCAAAAACGAGCCAAGGGCTTGGCCTCATCAGCATGGAGGAGCGACTGAGGCTGGTGAAGGGAACACTTTCAATCGACTCGCAGCCCAAGCGCGGCACCACGATCCACGCTCGCGTTCCTGTCGGTTCGGGAGCCGATTCCGTCCGCGCTGCTGGGTAATGACACTCGACAGGATGATTTAGTCTCCTGCCCCTGTGGCGATGCGAAAACCTCACAAATGAGCGCTTCTATCCCCTCTTTTCGACGGTTGATCTTCACGTTAAGGTGTTCGGCATTGCCGTGATCTTTGCTACTAACGTGACAGTAATATCATCGACCCGCTTCAAGACACGCGGAGAGAAACGTCTGGGACGGACGAAGTGCGTTGAGACGACTCCCAAAAACTTTCCCGACGAATTGATCAAGGGCGTTGATTGACACGAGCGCACCTGCGCCCGCAGCATCACGTCTCTGGTTTGGTGATCCAGAAACAGTTGATCAGAAGCGACGTCTGGGACTATCACTCGCGATCTCCGGTTCATTGCCTCCCCACAAGGGGAACTGCCGTTGCACACTGTCTCGAAGTAGGTTAAGAACTCACTGCCAAAACCATGGTGCACTACGATTCTCAAACCCTGCCGCGAGGAATCGAAGAGTTGAACATTCCCGAAATCGGCGGCTGTCGCCTCAATAGTGGACTCTAGAAGCTTGGGAATCCAAGGGCTGCCTGCGAACAGCAGATATGGATTGCTTTCGACTAGATGCAATTTGCTATCTCTCGACAGTCCGCTACAGATGAACTGCCTGCCCTGCCGAACCGCTTCCACAGCAGCCAACAGTTCGCTTCCGGCACGTGTCTTAAGCACGTAGCCCAGCGCCCCCAAGGCGAGAGCTTCCTGCACCACTTCGGCAGAAGATTCTTGGCTTACAAAAAGTATTTTGGATTTGGTTGAGACCTTGCGGATTTGTCGAGCGGCTTCAAGTCCGTTCAACTTGGGAAGTCCGATGTCCAGCACAATCAAGTCCGGTTGAAGTTCTTCGGCTTTCTGAACCGCTTCCAACCCGTCCAATGCTTCACCGATGACCTGCAATTCCGGTTGCTTCTGGAGTGTCGTTAAGATGAAACGACGCCACGGCTCGTAATCCTCGACTACGAGAACCCGGAATGATGACTTCGCAGGCAGAGGAGGCTTCTCGCCCATAATGGCTCCCTGCACAGTGGAAATGGTGTCTGATTTCGCAAGAAACTATCACCCACACGGGCGTGGGCGGAAGTATACTACATGACACTCGGCGCGAATTTTACCTCTTATTGCTTTGTTTGGCTGTGACTCTGGTCACAAACGGCTGTCCCTAGTCACAAACACGAATTATGTGAGCACCGTGGCGCAGATGATCCTCGACTACAAGTATTCGACTGCGGGTCTCCCGCGATGATCCATGTATTTATCCGGCTGCCTCGGCGGAATCAATTTTGGCATGCAGCGGAACACGAGCTTGAATTGTTGCCCCACGCCCGCGTTGAGATTGGACGGAAAATTCTCCATCAACCAGATTCATCCGTTCTTTCATGATCGCTAACTCGATTCGGGGTGCATTCGCAGCATTGTCCACATCAAAGCTAATGCCCGAATCCCGCACGGTCAAGTAAACCTCTTTCGATCCGCCCCCAAGTGACACTTCTACACTTTGCGAGCCACCGTGGCTGAGCGCGATCTCCACAGCTCCTTGCAAAACGCGAAACAGACAAAGCGACACGTCCTGCGGCAGGTGTTCCGGGATTCCCTCGGATGCAAATTGAATCTCGACTTTTTTCTGATCGGACAGGTTTTTGCAAAAACTAGCGGCTGCCACCGCTAGTCCCAGATATTCCAGCTTCGATGAGTGAAGGCGGTGCGACAAGTTCTGTATTTCCATTGCGAGGTCCTCAATCTGTCGGCTTGTCTCGGCAATTTGCTCGTTCCTTTCCGGGTACGGAAAATGTTGCCGGACGCTATCTAAATTCATCGACAGCAACAGGAGCCCGTCGACGTAGTCGTGAAGCTCGTGGGCGACCGACGCACGCTCCTCTTCCTGCGCTTGGATCAACCTGCGTGCCATGCTCGAAAGCGTTACCTCAGCCTGCTTGGCTTCCTCGGCTTCCTTAAAATCCGTGATGCCTGAAATCAGAGAGAGAACGCAAGTCTCGCCGTTGATCTCAATCAATGCCGCAAAGCCCAGCCCGATCCAGACCTCGCGATTCTTCAAGCGGGCACGAACCTCAAGATTTCTAACGGTATCCCCGGACAACAGCCGTTTTACGAAGGCAACTCTGTCGCTGGGATCGACCCATATATCGATATCGAAGGGGGTTCTGCCGATGACTTCGTTACGTTTCCAACCCGATACTCGTTCGAATGTGTTGTTGACTTCGATGTAGCGGTGGTCGATAGCACTGGTTAACGTGACCGCCAGAGGGCATTCTTGTAAAGCTTTCAGAAATTTCCTTTCGCACTCCTTCAACTGCCCCTCGATCTGTTCGGGTTCCGTCATGTCGAGCCTCGCAGACTCGCTCGATCAAGAGAGCGCCAGTTAGGTCGCAATCAGTAGGAGACACCCGTCGAACTGGCTACTGACAGCAGCATCGTGGCAACGCACTGTCGGGTGTCACGCACAGTCTACACCCGTGCCTAAATATCCATTCAGTGATACCGGACACAGGGGACTACTGCACGTACCAGAGCGAGTGCGCCGACCATCGGCTACAGGAAAGGCACTGGGTTTCAGTCCATCGGTGCAGGCAGGCGGGACAGACTCCTCCCGTGTCGAAGGTGTTCCATTCATGCCCGCAGGTGCAGAACCATCTGTCTTCTTTGCGGGGTGACCAGCCGCAGAGCGGGCAGCGGATGCGTGAGCCTGATGTGTCTCGGTCTCGCTCAACGTCGCGGTCGGGAATAATTGTGGGAGCATCAGTCGTGGGACTCATCTTTCTGGCTCACTGAATTCTCTCTTCTTCGGCAAAGCTGCTCCGATTTCTCCCGATCACACGCACTTCTTTCCCACGGAGACCTGCGTACTTGATCGCCATGCCGAGGAGCGTATATTCGTCCTCTTGGTAGTCGGCAGCAAAAGCGTCTTGGTGAAGTAACACCAGTTCCGAGTCATCCGCGCACGCTTTCGCGAACTCTGGAAGCTTCGTTCTAATGGTGGCGATCAGGCTGGACTCTCGTTGCATGCGCTCGTCATCGGTCATCGTGCTATGAGAATAGCCGATCCTGAATCTGGGCGAGTTCCACGGGTGCGGAGCATTGTGCGTCGTCATTCGCCACGTGATTGATCCGCGTGCTTATGGGATAGCAGCGCATGAGCCGTTCAGCGCGGCAATGCGGCCTTGACCAGTTCCACCGCAGCTTTCGGGTCGGCGACTTCGACGATTAGCTCGTTGTACCGTTCGTCCCTCAGTCCAATCACGACCGTGTTCTCTGGATGGTGAACATCCCAGAAAACCCGCTTGCCGTCCTGATAGAAAGTCCCAGCGGTCAGCACTCCGGGAATATTCGTGCCGGGCATTCTTAGCCCGTGCCACCAGCCGTGCGCTATGGCGGGGTCTGCCGTGATCTCCGCAATGTGCGCCAACGGGATTTCGAGCGAACTCTTGAGCGCCCACAGCTTGTCGGCTCCCCGGACGTGCAAGACCAGATTGCCACCCGAAATGGATAGGTCCACCATGTCATTGCTCCTGTGCCATTGGGATGCGCTCCTCGGCTATACGGACATTCCAGTTCAGCCCAACTCAACGCTAACCGCCACATCGAATTTCGAATAGTACTTCTTCACGTCTTTTGCCCCGTACTTCTCGCGGAACTTCTCGATTACGGATTTCACGGCTTTGGCATCGGTCACTAGAACGGCTCGGAATTCCGCCTCCACGCCCCGCGCATCAATGCGAATCTGCGGATTCCTGAGCACGTTCTTGTACCACTGCGTGTCCGAGCCTTGCACGGGCAGGAGGTAGAGCTTCTAGGCAAAGAAAAATGCTGGCGAGGTGGGGTCTGCGCATGGGGAGATTATGGCAGATCGGCATAGAGCCGCGAGCAGGGGCCGCAGGTGCACCTATACTCCGGCTCCGCCGGGGCGCAGCGTGTGGGCGCAGTCACGGCAAACGAACCGCCCGTCCTTGTGAGCAATCATCGGCCTGAAGTGCTGCGGCGGATCGGTGAAAATCAAACGGACGGAGGACAATATGCAGAAAACACAAGCACCAACATCAACAACAATCCCGCCAGCACAATCCCATTCTGAAATCTTGACCGTTGATGAATTGGCCGCGTGGCTGAAAGTCAGCCCGCGTGCCATCTATGAACTGTCGCGGAGTCGCAGCCAAGCACGCGGCAAGCATCCGTTGCCCGCGATCAGGATTCACAAGAAGATGTTGCGGTTCCGAGGGTCGGATATCGAGGCGTGGTTGCAGCGTTGTGCTGAAGCAGGACGGCGGCAATAGTGGCGGCATTGGCTACGAAGGTTCTATGCGTCGATCAATCGAGAAAGGACCGCTTCCGACTAGGAGAAGAAATACCAGGCCGAGAAACATGCAGTAGTCTGTCCGTGCTTCATGTGCCATGCTCCAGAAGCTTGCCGTGGACAACATGGGAATCTTGGTCGTGATTATGGCAACGCTGATGTCGATGATTAGTGGAATCGCGGCGAGTCGTGTCACCAAACCGATAATCAAGAGCGTGCCACAAACTATTTCAACGACGCCTACAAAGGGTGCGAAGAACTGCGGAGCCGGAATGCCGATTTTTGTGAAGCGTCCCACACCGAGGGCCGCAGGGAAGAGAAACTTCTGAATGCCTTCTGACAAGAAAACGGCACCCACCAGCAAGCGGATAAGAATAGTGGCACGCGGACCGTTTGTGCTGAACAAGAGGTTTGGCATGACTACCTCACGCATACTTCATCAGAGCCCTGAAGCCAAAGTCCGCCTGTGACAAGCCCCACCGACCCACCAACCGCTCTTGAGGACTGTCAGAAGCTATGCCGCTGCCGCGTTCGCCTGCCGGCCCTTTATCTCGCACTCGGCTTGAAGCCAATCGTCCAAGTCGTGACCGTCAGTCCTTCCGCGCTGCTCGTAAAGTTCGTAGGCGCGTTGCTGAATCTGCTGCTCAATCGGGATCAGGACGGTCGGCTCGTCCGACTTCAGTGCGAGTGTCGATAGCTTTTTCTCGATCTCGTCGGGATGGCGATCTACCCTTTTGTCCAGTTGTTCAGTCTGCCGTTCTAATCTGTCGGCTTTGGTGCGTTTCTCTGCCATGCATATAGCTTGACACAACCCTGATGCCAAGGCGAGGCTCTACACTGCATCACGATCACTGCTGAACGTCACCAATTCCCTGTGGTGCCGCTGCTTGTGCCTCTGGTTGCGGAGTTGGTGGAGCAGGCGCACTCTGTTCCTTTTTCAGCTTCCGAGTAGCCGCCGCCTTCCGCCCTGCCGCTCTCCGCTTTTTGGTGAGTGCTGCCTTCTTACCTGCGGCCCTTAGTTTCCGAGTTTTTGCCGCCTTCTTGCCAGCCGCTCTCAATTTCCGAGTTCTTGCCGCTTTCTTGCCTGCTGCCCGGTGCTTTCTCGTCTGAGCCGCCTTCTTCGCGGTCGCACTGCGGTTTGCCATTGCACTCTCCTCCGTTCGAGCAAACATGATAAACCCGCGTAGTCTTGACTACGCATACCAATCGGAATGTGGCGACCGACCGAGGGCGTCGTTACCTCACGCGCCACTTGCACTCGGGGCCAGAGTGCGCGATGCTTCCATTCGTATGACGTTCGAACTCGTTCGCTACGATGCCGCTCGCAAGGCCCTCGCCGCCGCGCACCGCGTCGATGAAGTCAAGCGAATCCACGACAAGGCCACCGCCCTGCTCGCCTATGCGAAGCAAGCTGGCGACTACGAATTGCAGAACAAAGCAGCCGAGATCAGGATTCTGGCCGAACGTCGGGCGGGCGAATTGCTGGTCGATATGCACGCGACCGGACAGAGGCAAGGAAAGAAAAGTGGACGCCCGGCAAAAGTGTCGTCGGCGACGACACTTCCGAAGCTCGGGATCACTCGTGACCAGTCTTCGAAGTGGCAACGGCTGGCAAAGTTGATCGACGACGCCACGTTCGAACGGGCTCTGATTCGGGCAAAGGAACGGAATGGCGAACTGACAACGGCTGCTCTGCTGCGCGAGATTAAGGAGATCATGCAGCCAGCGGGCGGCGTCGTGGAACCGGATATCAACGTGGTTGCGGCAGAACTAATACGGGACGTGGAGTCTGACACCAGAAGAGAAAAATTGAAGACGGTTGTCCAGTTGCGGAATCGCTTGAATCCCACCATCAGGAAGAATCTGATTTCTGCATTGAAAAACGCAGCGAGGGACGCAGCCAATGTTGAGGCTCAACTCTCCAAAGATTTTCACGAGTTACCCACGAACGGGAAGTGCCATCAGCGTGTGATCCGCGAGCACATGGCAAAGCAGCCCGAGCCCCAACTAAAGGAGAAAAGGGCACTGGCGGCTAATTTCAAGAACGCGGTCGTGCGTGCGATCACCTATGCCGAAGCGAAAAACTTGATCATGGCCAACGAGTATTTGGCTTCGATGGGAACGACGGAATTCACCTACGGGCTCTTCTTCGGTAATTATCTCGGTGGTGCGATTTGCTTTGGAAGTACAGCGGGAACAAATACGAAGAACTCGGTCTGCGGTGCGGAACATGCCGACAAGGTTCTAACGTTGTGTCGCGGAGCATGTCTACATTGGTGCCATCCCCATTCGGCGAGTTTCTTGATTAACGCAGCGTGCAGAGAGATGACAAAAAAGGGTTACCACATTTTCGTGGCGTACAGCGATCCAGCGGCGAATGAGGTCGGCACGGTTTATCAGGCGAGCAATTGGCTCTATTGCGGAACCACAAACCCCACTGAAAAGTACAGGACACCAGACGGGAAAGTCTGGGATGCCCGCAACGTGCAGCACTTGACACGCGAATGGGAAGGCGGTGAGGTGATTTACGCACGCACCCGCGCTTACCAGAAGCAACTGCTTTTAGAAGAAGGCTGCGAATTTTTCAAGGACGGCGGGCGAAAATTTCGCTACGTTGGATTTTATGGTGATCGCAGGACAAAGCGGATTTTGAGACGTGCATTGAGATGGCCTGTGCTTCCGTATCCCAAGCGTAAGCAGGTTTGCGACACTACGTCAGAGGTCGCTGTTGCTCCATCTCCAGAGTTGGCAGGCTTCGACGATGCCTCGGTGACGCTGGCGACGGTCTAGTTCACGCCCTCAGGAAAACGGCTTCAGTGTCCTTCAGGAATAGGGGGCTGGAAATCTCTCCGCAGGGAGCTTCGGCATTGAGACCGCTCGTATAATGACTGCCGTGGAGAAAACTTCGCGTCCCCCTCGCCCAAAGCTCGTTGTGCCGCCAGAAGTGAAAGAGCAACTCAAACGCCTGAACTCTGCGTCTCCGTCAGGCGTGCGTTTCACCTCCAGCGTTGACGCGGCGGAAGCCCTAGACAACTTGCGAAGCGCGGTGGAGCATGTACCAACACCTATCACGGTGAACGCCGCAAAGAACATCTGTAACCGTCTCAAGCGTTCGGCACTACGGAAGCCCCGCAAAGCAAACTGCACGATAAAGTACGATGAGCGCACAGTTCGAGCGACTTTGACGTTGCTTATCCAGCTAGTACGAGCTTCGCTGAAAAGCATGTCGCAACCAGAAACAGACACTCTGAGAAAGCAGAAGCCGACGAAGGCTCTGATGCCTTTGGTTGCGCTCTGTTTAGAAACCTTGGTGGTCTTGTGCGAAAAAGCGGAGCAAGAATTGTCGTGGAAGTATTGCATGGAGTACGTTGCCTCCGTCGCTGATCTGACGAACGTGGGTAGCAACGAAATCTTGCGGGAGTCTCCTTCCAATCCGACTTTTCTGGCTATAAAGCAAGGGCTGATCGGTGGCCTGCGAAGCGTGTTGAGCAACGGACAAATCAGCGAAGCAGCTTCACTGCTGGGGTCGGTTCGCAGCCACACGACATTAAGGCAAGTCGCAGCCGACAGTCTCAGAGCCTTGTTGCAGAACGAGTCCGCCAGATTGCCTGCAACCAGTCAAGAGTGGATTGTGACTACCCTTGGTATTGAGGGCGGGGCTCGCCAACTTAGCTATGCCAATCCTGCTGATGCACCTGAAATCCGACAGGCAGCAGGCCTTCTGTTACTGCTGTCGGATAACTCGGCTGATAGCCCACTGATGCACGAAGCATTTGAAAGATTCCGCACTCTCTGCGAAAAGCACTTCCACCTGTACCTGAGAGGGCAGTCAGGTGAGGTAGCAGATTATGACAGCCGCCTGCACGAAGTAACTGGTGCAGATTCTAGACGGGTTCGTGTGACGCGCCCGTGGGTAGAGTTTCTCGACCCGCCGCACTCTGCTATCGTGATCCGTGCACTAGCAACACCCGCTTAATCAAGCGTCATTCTTGCGGAGATTATCGCCATGGATGCTTACCTCGGTGTGGATTGGGGAACCCACTCATCAAAGTGGTGCTATCAGGACTCCAGCGGCAAGGTGGTTGTGGGCGAGATTTGGGATTCGCAGGTCTGGCGGATTAACGATTGTCTCGCGATGTTTCCATTGTCCCGTCGCTATTCGGGTGACCATGGAGTCGATGCATTGAAGCGAAAGCTCATTCGCGATCCCGGTCAAGCATTTTGGAGTGGCGAGCGATCCGATATCGAAGCAACTTTAGGGGAAGCAGTTGTGTTTTCGCTCGCCACACTCCTGCTTGATGCAGTCACAAAATTACGGCTGGGGGGCATCGAGCTTGGGAAGGCAGAGCATTTGAACGTGCGCTTCTCTCATCCGAACTGGATAACACCCGAAGCAGTCGCCGCGCTTCAATGCTACCGAGATGCTGCGGTTATGGCGTTGAGTGTTCCCAAGTCTGGTCTCGCGGGTGCTGTGCTCGAAAATGGTGGTTTCTACGCCCCGTTGAGCACGCTGAAGAGGCTGATTGATGAACGAAGACCGCACGCGGTGAAACTTGAGAAATTCCCGCGAGAATACGAATACAAGGCATACCAGAAGTGTTCGACAGGAGTGGACGATGGAGTGGAATGGGGGTTTGTGTTCGAGTCCGCTGCCGCTGGCTTCCCGTTTATTGCAGAAATGGAGCCTGATCTCTTTGCGGGCGACATAAGCTCCACGGATGCCAAGTTTAGAAAAATCTTGGTGATTGATATCGGGGCTGGCTCAACTGATGCTGGCTACATGCTGCGTACCATACGCCTCGACCCCCGTACCCACAGGCCGACCGAGCCTATCCTGATATGGATGCCAGCCGCCGCCGCTTTGGACATGGCTGGTACGTGGCTGACCGATCAGATTCATGCAGATTGGCACCAGCAGAGCCGGAAGGGAACACGAACCGAAGCAGAGGATTACAAGACCAGCGGAGTCACCGATTGGTATTCCAAGCCTTATGTGGCAAAGTGGTGCGGCGATATTGCCAGTCACGTCGCTCATTATATGTTTGAAGTGCGCGACACGACCCGCCTCCCGCACAAGCCGTTTCTTGAACTGGTTGTAACGGGCGGTTCGAGTGCAGTCACGCCAGTGAAGACCTGTCTACTGGATGGGGTTAAGGATGCCCTTGTGAGACGCGGCATAGGGGCTGGTGTTGTTGATGAAACGAAGATGATTCAACCGTACCTTGCGGCTTTCGCACAGGGCGGATATTCGGATACGCAGATGGCACAATTGGCTGTGAGTCTCGGTGCTTCTCACCCTAGGATGGTCGATCTGACCCATTACGATTCTCTGTAGAAATTCGGCCTTGGCTGTCGTCCTCAAGCTGTCGGGTGGAAAACTCAACACGGTCTTTATGTTTGAAGCGCCCGCAAGTTCAGAATCGTCGATTTACCCAGCGTTGCTAACGGCAGCGGCGGCGGTGTTCACTTCGCTGCTCACGCAGTTGATTGGCTGGCTACAAACCAAGAGTGCTGACTCCCGACGAGCGAAAACAATTGAAGAAGCGGTCAAGCGCGTGCAGTTTTTGGAGGGATGGTATCGAACTCGACTTGCGGTAGCGCCGAACGAGTTAGAAGCAGTCCGTAGCATCGTCCAGCACGAGTTGGACGCTGCAATGGAGCGGATAAAGACTTTAGAGATTCCCGCCGTGACGCCTGCGTGGTTAGGGGAAAGGAATGCACGTATTGCAAAATTGAGTTGGTTTAGAAGATGGTTTCTGTTGTATAAGCCTGTGCGACTGTTGGCGTGGCTCCCACGCCTGTATTTTTATTTATCCGCTGCATTTGCAACGTTGTATGCGGTCGGCCTTGCCGTTATTCCGCTTGCAAACGTTGATTGGCTACGTTTGTTCGTCAACAGTAGCATTTTCTTGGCAACAGTTTTTTCTGCGCGGTGGTTCGCAGTCTTCGTGGATAGGAAGCCGATTGTTCAGCGTTAGAACACCTGCACCACTGGGGTGTTTCACGTTTGACTTTTCATAGCAACCTCTCCGTTCCGACGCTCCCGCTCCGCGACATTCGTTATCGATTTGCGAATTTTGCAAACAACCCACGATTTTCCCATCAACACTGCGATTTTCGATAGGTTCTGCTACAAAGCTTACCCACCCAGATTCAGGAATCGAAATAGCGCAAGCGAAGGTATTCGGCGTAATCGGTGCCCCTGACGACTGGTAGAAGGCGTGAGATTATGGCAGATCGGGTGGGCATTTCACATTGGGCGGCAGCGGCAACAATCACGAGTGCTCGGGATACATCTTCTTCAGGTTGAGGAGGACGGGCCGAAGCAATCGGTAGTGCTTCAGGTCTGAGACAAATGCCGCTTCAGCAATCGCATGAAGGAAGCTGGTTCCATATTCGTCTGCCCAGACCAACCAATCATGGAGTTCCTCATCAGTGGAAGCGGAACGCGGTTCTACGCTTGCTCCCTGAGCTATCACAGCGAGAGTCGCCACAACAACGGGGTTGTCAACTGTGGTGCCCACTGTCCAGCCGAGAAAGCCGAGGCTTCCGTCTTCTTTCGGGTCGAGGTGAGCTTTCTTCGCTACTGCACCGATGTCGGAATCGTCCCAAGTTCTGGCGACGGCAACGCCATCGCCGAGGAGCACGCAGACATAATCACCTTCGGCAAGTAGCTGAGCGACTTTGGCTACGAGGGCGGGATACTTGTTGAAATCCTTCACGACTTGACCGTAGAAGCTCATTGCCAATTCTCGCCTTCTCGTGTGTCAGCGAAGGGGTCAAAGTCGGGCAACGGGTCTGGTGCCAGACCGTAGCCAATCAAATCCTCGGCGGCATACATCGCTTCTTCCTCAGCGGCGTCCACGGGGTCTATCGCCAGAGCCGTTTCACAGGTCTCTTGGTGCTCTCGTAGGTCTTCAAGCATGGCAAACAGGGCGTGACACTTACATTTCTGTTCCCGCAGGACGCCTTTGTCCCTGAGCTTGCGACCCTTCTCGATCAGCAGAGGGAGTTGATTACAGATCGAGAGGGCACGCTTGTAGAGTTCCCTCGCCTTGCCTGCCTGTGAGCACAGGATGGCAAGCTCGATGTCTTCCTTGGTATGGCCGTCAGACAGAGCCTTGTCGAAGTCAGCAATCCAGAACTTTTCCCAAGGGCGGATTACCTCGACATCAGGACGGTGCTGGAGGAATGACCAGAGATAGGTCGCAAGGTAGTTAGCAGGGACTTCAAAGTAAGCCTTCGCCTGCTCCTCCATCTCGGCGTCAGGGAGGGGGGCGGCGGAACTGGGGGAGGAGTCTTCTTGGCTGACAGGGAGGGTGTGACTGTCTTGAACAGGAGCCTCAGACTCTACCTCAGGCTGGGGTTGGTTTTGGCTTTCAGGTTTTGATGTTCGACCGCAAGCAGATGCCGCTGCAATTGCATCTGCAATTCTTGGCGAGCCTGCACCCCGAGACTCGCTCCGTTCGTCAGACCCAACCCCACCCGAGGTCGGAGGCACAGAGTGTACTTCTTGAATACGGGCCACGGGTGACCCCCTCAGGGGCTCACTGCTGACCCCCTTTTCGGCGTCAAGGGGTTCGGTGGGGAACCCCTCAAGTGGCTCACTGGCAAGCCTGACGCGGTAATCCCGAGTCTTGGTACGGCGTAACTTCTTGCCCTTGTTCTCACCGCAGGTGGGGACGTAGTTGTTGATGGCGAGGTCGTAGTTACCCATCTGCTTCGGCACATAATGCGACGTGATGTAGCGGCCTTGGCAGAGCCGCTTGAGCACTCGCTTGGCGGTGGATTTAGACCATTGCCCGCCGACCAACGCCGCCAGTTTGTCCGCACTGCCATGCCAGATTCCCGTGCTCCAATCGCAGTCTTGGAGAATGATGTTGTAGGCGAGGTACATATCGCCGTCCATCCAACCCTTTGCCACGTGGTCGGTCAGGAGTGCTACTCGGATTTGCAGGTGCGGCTGGCTCATTGGTGACCCCCTACAACTGGGAGTGGTAGTCGGCAAATTTTTTTGTTGGTGTAGCGTTTCATCGGCCTGCCCCAATCGCGTTAAGCCGTCCACGGACATCCCGTAGCTCCACACCCCACATGGAATTCCGCTAGACCGCTTTCAGGTTTGACTTTTTGTTTTCCCAGACATAGACGAGCTTCTTCGCCCAATCAGGCTTGCCGTTGCCCTGATAGCTGAATTCTTCATCGGCCCAACGGACGATGCGGAATCCCTTGCTATACAGCACGCCGAATGCATTCAAAACGAGGGCTTTCTCAACTTTCTTCTGTTCTTTCTCCTCGTCAGGCAGGCTGTAGGCATCCTCGAAGATTGCATCGGGTGCATCAAGATCGTTATAGAGTGCGGTCATGTATGCATCAGCTTCATAAGCTGAACAGACAGTGCCGCCTTCGTCGTAATACATCTCGATGATTGCTTGAAGTGGCTTGTTCATAAACCCTCCTGTGCGTGGGCGGGACATTAGCATTCACCCCGCTCGTCCATTGCGAACACCTTACGGAGCGTACCAGCGTGAATCCCAGAGCCGTACCAGCCACGCTTGGTGTGCGCGGGCTCTGGCGGCGTTATCTTTCCAGCGGCGATTGCCGCACGGTACTCCTTACAGGACATGTCAAGCTTCTTGCCCGCGCGGTACTCCGCTTGTTTGGCGGCACGGGATGCGTAGATGCGAGGATTCATGGTTACCAGATTTCAAACCAATAGGTGTTGAGGTAGATGGCTGCGCCCATCTCGGGCGTGTAATTAGTGAACTCCTTTGGAACTCCGTTTTCGTCGAAGTGACGCAGGATACGGGCAAGGTGGTTCTTACCCGCACCGCAGATTTTGGCTTCCTTGATGACCGCCTCCCTGACTGTCATTACCGCACCGCCTGTGCATGTTTGCGGATTTTCGTGATGCGGCTACGAATGGAATTCAGGTTGAAATGCAAAACCCAATCACGGTCGTCACGTGTCCACTCACGTCCGCCGTTATGTTTGGTGTTAAGAAAGCGGCAGATTGACCTGACGGTATGCCCCGCCAAATACATATCCCTGATGATTACGTCATCCGCATCCAACACCGATGTGCAAGCGGAGAAGGCACAGGAGACACCCGCACGGCTGTATTCGTAAGCCGCACTCTGGAGCGTTATCCCGTACCTTTTGTCTTCGTGACGTTCCTTGCGTTCAAGACCGCATTTCTCGCATGTACTGCGGCCTGTGGGATGCGTGCCCAACTCCGTTTGGTCATTAACCCACTCGGTTATCCACTTGTGTTTCGCCATGACTACCTCCGAGCTATATATACCCAGCCCAACCCGATTTCGGTTAGGAATGCAGGGCGTCCCCGAAAATATTTCCGTACATTCGAGTGACAAAGTTTGTCACTCGGTTCCATGCGTAGGCGGCTTACCGTGGTCCCTCGCAGCGGCGTAGGCCGCTTTCCGAGCCTCAATAAGGGCGGCTTTCTTCCGAATCACGGTATGCCTGCTGACGAGCGGCAGGGTTTTTGTAAATTTTGTTACTCATGTCGTTGCCTCCAAGGGCGGTTCGGGGACAGTTTTCTGAACGGATTCATTCTTGTCCCGCCCGTAGGCCATGAACTCCCACCAGAACATACTGGCGGGCATGATGCGTCCACATTGCTGTAACCACGTCGGACCGTGATGATCTTCTGTGGTGCCGACAATGGGAGCGACCAAGGCATGGGCAATCTCGTGCAGGACGGTCTGCTTCTGTTGCCGCTTGGCGAGTCTGAGGACGTTCGGATAGACTTTGATGTAGGGTTCCCACTCTGGGTCGGCGGGCTGGAAGACGGTCAGGCCGAGAAGTTTGTCCAGTCCATTCCGCTCCCGCATCTCTTCTTCATAGAAGGAAGCGACCTTAAACTCCCAGCCTTCGGCGAACAGACCGTGCTTCTCCATCTGTTGGTGGGCGTATTCCGTCAGCCAACGGTGACGGACGGTGTAGGTTTCGAGCATCTTTTTCTCACTAATCATGGTGCCCCCTGATAGTCCCACCTTGTGCCCACGGAGAGTCTGTATCGGGTTCGATGGATACTAAAACCTGCTTGAATGTCCAACTCCCATCCCGCTGCTTTTCAGCAACGACTTTTGGCTTCGATGTTGGGTTGGGCTTCGGTAGTGCACTCGGCACGAGCGTTTTCTTCATGACTGCCTCCTGTTAAGCAATATGCCGACCAGAAGGCGATTTTGCTTAGAAAACGCCGCTGGTTGCGGACTGATCTTTAGTGCCTTTTGTTTGAAGAGCGTGCGGTGTCCACGGGCACCTACCCTCGGTTGAGGGCCGCTTGAGATGAGGCAGGGAAAGCTTGCCTTACTACATCCCCGCTACTAACTATAAAGTTAACATAGACCGAAAGCCCTGTCAACAGCCTTGTTTGGGGCGATGGTAAGCTCCACGGTCAACCAACTTTTTCCGGAAAATGCCCGAATTAGTGGGGAAGTTCTTCGCGGATTGGGTATTGGATAGTAACGGGTTTCGGAGTATGGCTCGCAGTTGCGGGGGATATGACTCGTATGCCAAAACCGACCGCAGTCTCGAAGGACAGACTTCTTGGAACAGTGCCTCCAAATCTCGGGTTCGATACCCACCCCCAGCGTGGGTGTCCTTTTTTCCGCTACCGTGCCTTTGGCGGCCTGTGGGGAGGCGTGTTTGTCACAGGCTCCGATCTGGGTCGGCAAACCGCAACCCAAGCTGTTGCAATTCCCTTCCAGTGATATTAAGGTCGTTCCCGCGACACCAGTTAAGCGGAGAGGAAAGCACATGTCCCGCAGAACTGGTCAGGATGGACACATTGAAAGGAGTGGGAACTGGTGGGTTGTTCGCTGGTGGCAGGATGTAGCGGGTCAGTATAAGCGGAGCCACAAGCGGGCGAGGATTTGTCCGATTTCGGGAGTCGGAAGACTTTCGAAATCGGAGCGTAAACGGCGTGCCCGTGAAATCATCCGCGAAAGCGGAGCGGACTCGGTTGAATACTTCAACACAGTCGTACAGCAACCGAAGAACGGCGGTGTCACGTTCAAGGATCAGTCATCGGTCTGGCTTGAACGTCTCCGCGCACGCAAACGTAAACCTGTCGGAAAAGGAACAGTTGATGAGTGGGAGCGCATCCTGAATAACTGGATAAATCCTCACATCGGAGACTGCCCCGTTTCCAACGTTAACAACGGAATTCTGAAAAAGCTGGTGACGCAAATGGTTGAGAAGAGATTGTCGGCGAAGACCATCGAGAACTATATCCAAGTTCCCAAAATGGTCGTCGCGTCAGTCAGGGATGATGACGGCAATCAAATCCATCCACGCAAGTGGAACCACGAGTTCATGGACATTCCACTGGTCGAGAAGTCGAAACAGAACACGCCGAGCTTCTCGGCGGCGGTGATGACAGGCTTGGCGAGGTATAAGCGGCCGAAAGAACGTATGCTGTTCGTCCTTTGTGGCGCGGCTGGTCTTAGAATCGGCGAGGCGCTCGGCATCGAAATCGACAAGCACATTTCGTCTGATTTCCTGACTATCAGCGTCAGGCAGAAGGTGCGTCATTGCAAGGTGGAAGAACGATTAAAAACGCCTGCCGCCTTGCGAGATGTTGACCTCCATCCCGCGATTGCCAATTTGCTGAAGGATTTCGTCGGGGAACGCAAGTCTGGTTTCCTGTTCGCTTCACGGAACGGCAAGCCACTAGGGTCATCGAACGTGATCCGTCGCCATCTGCACCCTGCTCTCAAGGAACTCAACTACATCAATCCCCACACTGGAACGCACAAGGCTGGGAACCATGCCTTTCGGCGTTTTCGGAACACATATCTGAAGAATTACACCGATTGCCCCAAAGGACTGTACGACTACTGGTTGGGACACGCGGGAAAAGACATGAGCGACCTCTACGACAAGATCAGGGAGGACGTTCCGTTTCGCAAAATGTGGGCGGAAAAAAGCGGATTCGGCTTCGAATTGCCCTCAGTTGTACCGAATGTACCGAAAAAAGAGGATCAATCGGAAGCCGCAAAAGCCGCGTAAACAACTGAATGGGCGAGAGAAAGATTGGTCGGGGAGAGAGGATTTGAACCTCCGACCCCCTGGTCCCGAACCAGGTGCTCTACCAGGCTGAGCCACTCCCCGACTGACGGCCACCATGGGAACCACGTGGCCAGTCGAACTTAGACAGTATAGCATTCTGCAGTTGGCGATTTGCTCGCCTAGGCTGGACCGTGCTGCGTCGGACCGGCGCTAATGCCTGCGCTCTTGTTGCAGGCACTAAGTTTAGGAAGTATTGAGCTTTGACGTTGTGATTTTGGACCGTGCTCGGGAACTGATATTGAGGAGATGGTCTGGCAGCCGCCCCGTTCTATCGCGCCTGCCGGTGAGCGCGCGAAGGCTGCTACAATCTTGGTCATAGTCGTCAGTTTTGCCGCCATTGAAACCTTTTTATGCAGGCTTTTACCGCTGGAAGGCTGTTGACTCCAACCGACGCCGTTGAGCATCCTCTCGTGCTTGTTGAACGCGGACGTATCTTCGAAATTTCCGCATTGCACAGCCGGCAGGCTCCCGCCGGAGTCTCAGTGTCCGATTTCGGCGATGGCGTGATGGCACCGGGATACGTTGACCTTCACATCCACGGCAGTGCTGGATATGACGTCATGGATGATGCTGCCGACGCGCTGCCGGCGATCGAATGCCTGCTGGCGCGACATGGGGTCACAAGTTATTTTCCAACCACCGTCACCGCGCCGATGGATAAGACTTTGCGTGCCCTCGAACGGTTGGCGGATGCGATCCAGGAGCGCGAAAGTGAGCGCGAACAAAAGCATAGGGACGGTAAGCCCCGAACCCTCCCGCTGGGAATTCATCTCGAGGGACCCTTCATCAGTCATGCGCGTCGCGGAGTACATCCGCCGGAAAACTTGCTGCTTCCGACGCTGAGCTTGTTTGAGCAGTTCTGGCAAGCGGCCCGCGGCCGTATTCGCATGATGACGATAGCTCCCGAATTGGACGGTGCGCCCGAGGTCATTGCTGAAGCCGCGCGGCGCGGCGTTTGCGTGAGCCTGGGACACTCCGACGCTGATTTCGAGACGACAGAGCGTGGAATCGCAGCCGGAGCGCGGCACGCCACTCATACTTTCAATGCCATGCGTCCGCTGAGTCATAACAGTTTGGACCATCGCAGTCCCGGTATTTTGGGTGCGGTGCTCATGGATGACCGTGTGAGCGCCGACATCATTGCCGATGGCGTTCATCTTGATCCGGCGATCGTGAAGCTCGTTGCCAAGGCCAAAGGCCCGGAGCAAACCGTGCTTATCACCGACGCCACGTCCGCAACCGGTATGCCGGATGGCCGCTACCGTTTGGGATCTTTCGAAGTGGATGTTCACGATGGCAGGTGCATGTCGAACGGCAAGTTGGCGGGAAGCGTTTTGACCATGGATCGTGCCGTGCGCAATCTGGCACGTTTCGCGGAATGGGAACTGCCCCAGGCAGTGGCGGCTGCCAGCCAAAATCCGGCGCGAGTGGCGAGAATCGCGAATAAGGGTGTTCTCGCGGCGGGAGCGGACGCGGACTTCGTGGTCCTGAACCCTGTGGGCGAAGTGTTGCGGACTTTTATTGGCGGCGTCGAATGTTTCTCGTAGTGACGCGGCTTGCCGCGTCTAAGACGGGGCAAGCCCCGTCTCTACATGAAGATGACGAAGGAGAGTAATGGCTGAAACGCGCAAATTTCCGCATCATCTGATTCGAGAGATTTTCGAGCAGCCTGACGCCTTGCGGCGAACCATTGCACCTCGCGTCTCGCTGGCCGAGGGACTGGTTCTCCTGGATGAAATCCATATCTCGCGCGAGGAACTGCACGCGGTGCGGCGGATCAACATCGTAGCTTCGGGAACCAGTCGTCATGCGGGGATGACTGGCCAGTTCATGATGCAGGAACTGGCCGGTGTGCCGGTTGACGTGGACTACGCGAGCGAGTTCGAATACCGCGACCCTCTGATTGGGCGCGGCGAACTCAGCATCTTTATTACGCAGTCGGGAGAAACTGCGGACACCACCGCATCGCAGCGCGAAGCCCAGGAAAAGGGGTCGCGCACCATCGCCATTTCGAATGTCGAAGGCTCGACCATTGCACTCGAAGCCGACGGTGTCATCTACACCCATGCCGGTCCGGAGATCAGCATTGCCTCGACCAAGGCATTCACCGCGCAGATGGCGTGTTTGTTTCTGTTCTCGCTGTATCTCGGCGAAATCAAGGAGAAGGTTTCGAAGGCGCAGGCCCGGCACTATATCGGAGAACTTCTCGCGCTGCCGCAAAAGACGGAAGCGATTCTGTCAGCGGTCGATCGAGTGGAAGAGCTGGCCGAGCTTTACTATCGCGTGGACGATTTCATGTTCCTGGGCCGCGCCATCCACTACCCCATCGCGATGGATGGAGCTCTCAAGCTGAAAGAAGTTTCCTTGATTCACGCCGAAGGCTATCCCACCGGAGAAGCCAAGCACGGGCCGAACGCGCTGATTGATTTCCGCCTGCCCCTGGTCATGATCGCAACCTGCGATCCGAACGATGTGGGTTCCATCGCGCGCTACGAGCAGAACGTCAGCAACATGGAAGGGTTCAAGAAGCAAGGTGCGACGTTGATCGCATTGGCCACCGAAGGTGACATAACCGTACCGCGGCTAGCGGACAACACCATCTTTATTCCTGCGGCACCGGAACTGCTCTCGCCGATTCTTGAGATCGTTCCCCTGCAGTTGTTTGCCTATTATGTCGCCGTTAAGCGCGGCCTCGATGTGGATCGTCCGCGCAACCTGGTGAAAGCCGTCACGCTGGAGTAGAACGGTCGATAGTCGTCAGTCGTTAGCGAACAGTGACCATCGACTGCTCTTCCTTAGCAAAATTTTTCCCGATTGCTTATGATGGGAAATTGCATTTCTACCCGTGGGGGCCGTGTGGCTGAGACGCAACCGACAAACGGAATCGAAGTATTGGAAACGCGGGAGTGGCTGGACTCGCTCGACTATGTCCTCTCGCACGGCGGACCGAACCGTGCCGGGCGACTGTTGCAGCAACTGGCGCTGCATGCGCGCCGTGAGGCTGGCATCAACCTGCCGTTCTCGGCGACTACTCCCTACCAGAATACGATCCCTTCGCGACAGCAGCCGCCGTTTCCCGGCAGCCAGGAAATGGAGCGCCGCATCAAGAGCCTGGTGCGCTGGAATGCCATGGCCATGGTCGTCCGCGCTAACAAAATTCAGGAAGGCATTGGCGGTCACATTTCGACGTTTGCATCGGCAGCCACGCTCTACGAAGTGGCGTTCAATCACTTTTTCCACGCCGCCACGGAATCCGGTGACCGCGATGTTGTCTATTTCCAGGGACACGCCGCGCCCGGAATGTACGCCCGCGCCTACCTCGAAGGCCGCATCCCCAAAGAGAAATTGGAGAACTTTAGGCGTGAACTGAAACCGGGCGGCGGACTATCCTCCTATCCCCATCCCTGGCTCATGCCCGACTTCTGGGAATTTCCAACCGTATCCATGGGACTCGGCCCGATTCAGGCGATCTATCATGCACGCTTCATCAAGTATCTGGAAAATCGCGGCTTGAAAACTTCGACTGGCGGCAAAGTCTGGGCGTTTATGGGCGATGGCGAAATGGACGAACCGGAGTCGCTCGGTTCGATTACTCTCGCTTCGCGCGAGCGGCTCGACAACCTGATTTTCGTCGTCAACTGCAATCTGCAGCGGCTCGACGGACCGGTGCGCGGCAACGGCAAGATCATCCAGGAATTGGAAGCGATTTTCCGCGGCGCAGGATGGAACGTCATCAAGCTGATCTGGGGCAGCGATTGGGATCCGATCATTCAGGCCGATCGCGATGGTCTGCTCGTGCGACGAATGGGCGAGATCACCGATGGACAGTATCAGAAATATTTCGTCGAAAGCGGCGCCTATTTCCGGCAGAATTTCTTCGGCACCGATCCCCGTCTGCTGAAGATGGTGGAACATCTTTCGGACGAGCAACTCGCCCGCATGCGCCTCGGCGGCCATGACCCCATCAAAGTGCATGCCGCCTACAAGGCTGCGGTTGACCACACCGGATCGCCGACCATCGTTCTCGCCAAGACCATCAAGGGTTACGGACTGGGCGAAGCGGGCGAAGGCAAGAACATCACGCACCAGCAAAAGAAGCTGAATGACGAGGAGCTGCAAATCTTCCGCTCGCGCTTCGGCATCCCCGTCCCTGACGGCGAGCTGCACAATGCGCCCTTTTATCGCCCCGCCGACGACAGCGCGGAAATCAAGTACATGCAGGAACGGCGAAAACAACTGGGCGGCTACATGCCGGTGCGCAAGGTGCGCGCCACGCCGCTGAAGCCGGTTTCTGAAGCCATCTTTGAAGAGTTCTACAAAGGCACTGAAGGCCGCGACGCGTCGACCACCATGGTCTTCGTGCGCATGCTCTCAAAGTTGCTGCGCGATCCCGAAGTTGGGAAGTTTATCGTGCCCGTGGTTCCCGATGAAGCGCGCACGTTCGGCATGGAGGCGCTCTTCCGCCAGGTCGGTATCTATTCCAGCGTTGGCCAGCTCTACGAACCCGTCGACATGGATACCCTCCTTTATTACAAGGAGGCGAAAAATGGGCAGATTCTGGAAGAAGGCATCACTGAGGCAGGATCGATGTGCTCCTTCATCGCCGCCGGTACCGCGTATGCCAATCACGGTATCAACACGATTCCCTTTTTTATTTATTACTCGATGTTCGGATTCCAGCGCATCGGCGATTTGATCTGGGCCGCGGCCGACATGCGTTGCCGCGGTTTTCTTATCGGAGGCACGGCGGGACGGACGACGCTGGCCGGCGAAGGCCTCCAGCATCAGGACGGACACAGCCACGTACTGGCTCTCTCAGTGCCGAACCTGCTCGCTTATGATCCAGCCTTTGCCTATGAGATCGCCATCATCATTCAGGACGGCATCAAGCGCATGTACGTCGATGGCGAATCCATCTTCTATTACTTGACGGTCACCAACGAGCCGCTGCCCATGCCCGAGATGCCCAGCCAGCCAGGCATTCGCGAGGGCATCCTCAAAGGCCTGTATCGCTACCGGACTTCCGAAAAGAAAAATGCAAAGCTGCGCGCGCAGTTACTGGGCAGTGGCGCCATCATGTTTGAGGTGCTCAAGGCGCAGGCCATTCTGGAAAAGGATTACGGCGTAGCGGCGGACGTGTGGAGCGTCACCAGCTACAAGGAACTCTACAAGGAAGCGAACGATTGCGCGCGCTGGAACATGCTGCACCCCACACAGAAAGCAAAGGTGCCGTACGTTACCCGGACACTAAAGGGCGCGTCCGGCCCATTTATCGCGGCATCGGACTACATGAAGGTTCTGCCGGAGAGCATCGCGCAGTGGGTTCCGGGCAAGCTGGTGTCGCTTGGGACGGACGGTTTCGGACGCAGCGAAAATCGTGCATCCCTCCGGGACTTTTTCGAAGTGGACGCGAAACATATCGTGCTCGCCACGCTGCATGCGCTGGCCGTCGAGAAGTCCGGAGAAAAGAAGGACGATGCTGTCAGTGCGAAGCTTCTGGAGAAAGCAATTCGAGATCTCGGCATCGATCCGGAAAAGCGGAACCCGGCCACCAGCTAGTGGAGAGACGGGCACCCTCGCCCGTCCAGCACAAGAGATTGAGGATAGACGAAAGAATGGCGACGGAATTTAAACTGCCCGAACTGGGCGAGAATATCGAGAGCGGCGACCTGGTCCGCTTGATGATCAAGCCTGGCGCGAGCATTGCCGAAGGCGAGCCGGTAATGGAGCTCGAGACCGACAAGGCGGTTGTGGAAGTGCCGTCGTCGGTGACTGGTACCATTGCAGAAATCCGCGTAAAAGAAGGCGAAAAACTGCGCGTAGGGCAGGTCATTTTCACGGTAGAAAACGGAGCCGGAACCGGAGCAAGACCTGCTTCGAAAACCGAAACGATGGCCCCGCAACCCGTCGTAATTCCCGCCGTCCAAGCCTTCGCGCCGCCACCGCCCCACACGCAACCAGCGGCGTCTGCTTCATCAGCTGTCACGGCCAGCGAATTCAAGATGCCGGAACTGGGAGAGAACATCGACTCCGGCGACCTGGTGCGCTTGATGATCAAGCCCGGTGCGAGAGTTTCCGAAGGCCAGCCAGTCATGGAACTCGAAACCGACAAAGCCGTGGTCGAAGTTCCTTCCTCGGTCACTGGTGTGGTGCGCGAGATCAAGGTCAAAGAGGGTCAGAAAGTCAAGGTTGGTGAGGTCATCTTTACGCTGGAAGGCGGCGCAGCTGTCCAGGCGGAACCTGTTCGCAAGCACGAACCGGTGGAGCATATGTCCGGACAGCAAGCGGCGCGGCTGGCGTTCCAGTTGGCGATGCGGGCCGAGGGCAAAACCGAAGAACAGGCGCTGCCACCCGATCAGCCGCCAGCTCCGGTACCGGCATTCAGCATGCCCGTGCAACTGGGTAAGGTAGCAGGCACGGACCACGATCCCATTCCGGCGGCGCCGCACGTTCGCCGTTTGGCGCGCGAAATCGGCGTGAACATTCGCAGTGTCGCAGGCAGCGGACCCGGCGGGCGCATCAGCGAAGATGACGTGAAGTTGTCCGCCAAGCAGGCGCTGCTGGCAGCAGCCGTTGCCGCACAAACTCCGCGCGCGAGTTTCGTCGAACCCGAACTGCCCGACTTCGCCAAGTGGGGCAAAACAGAACGCGTTTCGATGCGAGGGGTGCGGCGCAAAACCGCCGAACACCTCCGCCAGGCATGGAACACGATTCCGCATGTCACCCAGCAGGATCGCGCCGATATCACCGAACTCGAACAACTACGCGCCAAGTTTGCGCCGCGCGCGGAAGAAGCTGGCGGCAAAATGACGGTCACGGCCATCGCGCTCAAAGTCTGCGCCTCGGCCCTGAAAGTGTTTCCCCAGTTCAATGCCTCGATCGATATGGGGAAGGAAGAAATCATTTACAAGCAGTACATCAATATCGGCGTAGCGGTGGATACCGATCGCGGACTGCTGGTGCCGGTGATTCGCGACGTCGACAAGAAAAATATCGTAGAACTGGCGGCGGAGATGACGCAGCTGTCAAAAAAAGCGCGTGAGCGCAAGCTGGCTCCCGAGGAGATGGAAGGCGGCACATTTACCATCACCAATCTCGGCGGAATTGGCGGTACGGGGTTTTCTCCCATCGTGAATCATCCCGAAGTCGCGATCCTGGGCCTGTCGCGTTCGCGGATGGAGCCGGAGTGGGTGAACAACAAGTTCGAGCCGCGCTTGATTCTGCCGCTCTCACTCTCGTACGATCACCGGTTGATCGATGGCGCCGACGCCGCGCGTTTTCTGCGCTGGATCGCGGAAGCCTTCGAGCAGCCATTCCTGCTTTCGGTTCAGGGATAGGATAATTCCTAAGGATAGAAAGAAATGACGAACACTTCGAATCTCCGTGTCGCTGTAATTGGCGGCGGTCCCGGCGGATATGCCGCCGCATTTCTGGCAGCCGACCTGGGCATGAAAGTTACGCTGGTCGATCCGGAAGCGAATCCCGGCGGCGTCTGCCTCTATCGCGGCTGCATCCCATCCAAGGCCCTACTGCATGTGGCCAAGCTGCTCGAAGAAGCCGAGCAGGCAAAGAATTGGGGCGTCGAATTCGGCGAGCCCAAAGTTGATCTCAACAAGCTCCGGGGATGGAAAGAAAGTGTGGTCAAAAAGCTGACTGGCGGCCTCGGGCAACTGTCAAAACAACGCTCGGTGCAGTTCGTGCAAGGCAAAGCCGCCTTCGTAAACTCCACCACGCTGAAAGTGACAAAGACCGCGGCCGGTGGCGAAGAGAACCTAACTTTCGACCGTATCATCATCGCGACCGGATCGCGTCCGACGGTAGTACCCAGCCTCAAGCTCGATAGCCCGCGCCTTATGGATTCAACTGGCGCTCTTGATCTGCCCGACATCCCCGGAACGCTGCTCGTCATCGGCGGCGGCTACATCGGATTGGAACTAGGCTCGGTGTACGCCACGTTCGGCACCAAGGTGACCTGCGTCGAAATGATGCCTGGCTTGTTACCCGGCGCCGACCGCGACCTGGTGCTGCCTCTGCACAAACGCCTCGAAAAGCTGTTCTCTGCGATCCTGCTGAATACGACAGTCAAGTCGCTCAAGGACGAAAAGACCGGCATCCGCGTAACCCTCGACGGTCCCACCGTGAAAGAGAAAGAACAAGTATTCGACCGCGTGCTGATGTCCGTAGGGCGCCGCCCAAATTCCGATATCCCCGGTCTCGATAAGACGAAAGTCAAGGTAAACGCCAAGGGATTCATCGAAATTAACGAACAGCGCCAGACGGCGGATCCCACGATCTACGCCATCGGCGACGTCGCCGGCGAACCGATGCTGGCCCACAAAGCAATGCACGAAGGCCGCACCGCTGTCGAAGCCATCGCCGGCCATAAAGTCGCCTTCGAACCGAGCGCAATTCCCGCGGTCGTCTTCACCGACCCGGAAATCGCGTGGGCCGGACTGACGGAAACGCGAGCCAAAGAGCAAGGACGCGAGATCACCATCGCCAAGTTCCCATGGGCTGCATCGGGCCGCGCCATCACACTCGACCGGCCCGAGGGTCTCACCAAGTTGCTCATCGATCCGAAGACGGAGCGTGTGCTCGGCGTCGGAATCGTGGGAGCGGGAGCGGGCGAGCTGATCGCCGAAGGCGTGCTGGCCATCGAAATGTGCGCGCTGGCCGCCGATGTCGGCATGACGATCCATCCGCACCCAACGCTGTCGGAGACGATGATGGAAGCGGCGGAAGTCTTCTACGGACAAGCCACCGACATTTATCGCCCGAAGAGGTAGTGGCGGTCTCTTTGATGGAACCTCGATGAAAAAACTGGCGCTGTTGTTTCTAGTCGTTTCCCTTTCTCTCCACGGCCTGTTGGCCCAGTCCGTGACCAGCCTGCTGCCGGGTGCGGCGCAGGCTCAGGCGCCAACTGCTTCGTCCGCCGATCAACTGGGACGAGATACACCATCGGGAACCGTACTTGGCTTTCTGCAAACCGCGCAGTCCGGAGATTACAAGACCGCCGCCGACTACCTCCAGATGAGCGCTGCGCGCCGCCAGTCGCAGGGGCCGGACCTGGCCGAGAAGCTGAAGGTGCTCATGGACCGCGCCTTCGTGGGCAAACTGCGCCAGCTCGCCACCACCTCCGAAGGCAATCTCGAATACGGCACTGCGGACGCGCAGACTATCGGCATTTTTTCCTTTGGGGATGTGGACGTCCCGGTCGTTCTCGTACGGGTCGCCGACCCGAATTCCGGAAAAATCTGGCTCTTCTCTGCCGAGACGCTCAGCAAAATCCCAGAGTTGTATGACAACGTCGAGGCTCACCAGGTCGAAACCAAACTGCCGCAAAGCCTGGTGCGAAACGTGCTTCTCGGGATGCCGCTCTGGCAATGGCTGGCGCTCTTAGCCGCGATTCCAGTAGCGATCGCGATTGGCTGGGCGGTAGTTCTGCTGCTGGCGATTCCGCGCCGGCTTTGGCTCAAGCTCAAACATCGTGCGAACCTGCACTCCTATAGCCGCCTGTCCAAGCCGCTGCTGGTCTCATTCAGCGCACTTGCTCACAGCGCGATCGTCCGCTACCTCGGCCTGCCTTTGCTGCCACGTCTTTATTACTCCCGAACCATTCAGGTTGTCATCAGCATCGGCTTCTTCTGGTTTCTGCTGCGCGTCACCAGCCTCACCATGCAACGTCTGCGCAGCCGTGCTATCAGCGCGGGTCGCACTGGCACCGGAACCCTGATGGTGCTGGGCGAGCGCCTGCTCACGGCATTGGTGGTGATTGTCGCCGTCCTGGCTGCGCTCGCCATCCTGGGCTTCAAGCTGACCACGGTTCTCGCCGGCCTCGGCATCGGCGGCATTGCCATCGCCTTCGCTGCCCAGAAAACGCTCGAAAATCTTTTCGGAGGGGTTTCTGTCCTGGCCGACGAAGTCATCCGCGTCGGTGACTACTGCCGCTTCGGCGATCGCACTGGAACCGTGGAAGACATCAGCCTGCGCTCCACTCGAGTTCGTACCGACGCGCGCACCGAGCTTTCCATCCCCAATGGCGCCCTCGCCACCATGAGCATCGAGAATTTCACGCGGCGCGACAAGATTTTATTCAATCCTGCGCTTGCGATCCGGTGTGAGACCACTGCGGACCAGTTGCGCTATCTGTTGGCCGAGGTTCGCCGGATGCTGTACGAGCATCCCAAAGTCGGAAGTGACAACGCAAGCATCCGCTTTGCCAATTTCGACAACAGCGCTTTGCGCCTTGAGATCTTCAGCTACGTGCTCACCAGCAACTCAGACGAATTTGCCGCCATCCGCGAAGACCTGTTGTTGCGTATCATGGAGATCGTCGAGAAATCGGGCAGCGGTTTCGCCTTCCCGTCGCAGACCGTGTACCTCTCGCGCGATTCCGGCCTCGACAAGGAAAAAGCCAGCGCTGCGGAAAAGCAGGTACAGCAATGGCGGGACCAGCACAAGCTGCCCTTCCCCGATTTTGCGCCTGCCGATAAGACGGCCTTTCGCGGTTCGATTGTCTATCCCCAACCTGAATCGGCCGTCGGGAAAAATCAGCGGCTTCCGTGAAACTATGGGGATCCGCCCACTTACCCCAGTAACTTGCGGCTTTCGTCAACGGTTCCTAGCATGAGAGAGTCATGCCCCATGCCCTGCTGTTGTCGCCCGATGACCAGGCGGTTTCCGCTATTACTGGCGTTTTGGAAGAAATGTCGGTAACTTGCGAGCGTCCTCTGGACGGAGGATCGGCTGCCCAGAAACTCAATTCGCACAGTTTCGACCTGGTGTTGGTCGATTGCGAAAATCTGCCGGCAGCCAAACTGATTTTTGACGTTTGCCGTCGCGGAAAAGGCAGCAACAACCCTGTCCCGATCGCCATTGTCGATGGCCGCGCCGGTCTGCCCACTGCCTTTCGCTTGGGCGCCGAACTGATTCTGACCAAGCCGGTTGCCAAGGACCAGGCCCGGAGCACCATTCGCACCGCGGTCAGCCGCCTGCGAAAGGACGCTCCGGCAAATGAGAGCGTGCCAGCGCACGCGGCGAGCCCGGCTGTGCCCAGCGCGGTCATGACCAAAGAACATGCGCAGGCCGCGGCCGCTTCTTCGCAACCGGCAAGCTTTGCGGATTCCACTCCAGCCGCCGTGCCAACCGCAGCTCTTCCCGCGCCGGTCCCCACGACGACGATGCAATCCGCCATGGCCGACATCGCAGCCCCACCTGCTCCTCCAAAGTTGAATCCGCGGCCTGCATCCGTTTTGGCATCATCTTTGCCTCAGTCATCTGCGGCGCCGGCGGTTGCGGAAGATTCGAAACCCGTACGCCTGCCCTCTGATGACCCGGTGCTTGCGGAATTGGAAGAAACGGAACTGAAAGAGTCGGAGCGAAAAGAATCAGAACTGAAAAGTCTGGAAGCAGGCAATGCGGTGCCGGATCAAACGCCCGCCGAAACTGTGACGCCGGTCTTTTCGTCCTACCACCCCAGCCAGCAGAAAAGGCGCAGTCCGCAGGTCGCGTTGCTCATGCTTGTGCTCGCCGCCGGCGGCTTTTATGCTGCTTGGACCTATCAGCCCGGATTCCAGGAAATCGCCCAATCTCAGATTGATCGTGCGCTGGCCCTCGCTGGAGTAGTGAACTCCCCGAAGAGCAATCCGCCAGCGCCAATTCGCGTGAAGCCAGCGACTCAGCCGCCGGCAGCCACAAGCTCGGCGTCTGAGTCGGCGTCGCCGACCGATCCGAACCAGAAACAATCATTAGTCCCGGATTCCACGGCAGGTCCCGCAGCGACTTCCGTTGCTACGACTCCTGCCCAGCCGGCAGCGACCCCAGCGACGACGGTAGCGACGGCAACTTCCGGAGCCACAACCAGGCCGGCACCTGTGGTCAGCAAGCCTGAGGTCAGCAAGCCCAGCGATAGCAGGAAAGACGCCGCCGCAACTTTATCCGGCGCCCAGCTGCCCGGGGAGGACAGCGCGATTATTCTCTCGTCCAAGGGTGCGGAAAAGCGGCTGGCGCGCAGCGTTCAGCCCAAATTCCCCGTCGAAGCGCGCCCCGGGGATGCGCAAGGAACGATAGTCCTCAAAGAGGTCGTTGATGAGAACGGCAAGGTTGAGGGCGTGCGATTGGTCGAGGGAGACGCCATCCTGGCAACTGCTGCTATCCAGGCTGTGAAGCAATGGCGCTATCGACCCTACATCCGCAATGGAAAGGCTCAGCCCTTCCAGACCGTCGTGATCATCGACTTTCAGCGGCCGTAACCGGGAGCGTCGTTAGTCGGTCGCCAACTGTTACCAGTATTGGCAAACCGTGAACGACCAATGAGAATCGACCAGCGACGCTCAGCTCAATTACCCACGTAACTTGCTGGTACCCACTACATTACCTAGGATGGCCTCATTATGGGTTACCAAGCTGTACTCTTCTGTCCCGACGAAAAATTGGCCCGGGTTGTGGCTCATGTGTTCAGCGAACTGGACTTCACGGTAGAGACGGTTCAAGAACCTTTTGCTGCCGTCAAGAAATTCATGGCACAGCGTTACGACGCCATCGTCGTGGACTGCGAGAATGAACCGAGCGCTACCCTGCTGTTCAAGAGCGCAAGAAATTCCGGCTTCAATCAAAGCTCGCTGGCGATCGCCCTCGTCCTTGGCCAAGCGGGCGTGGCCAAGGCCTATCGCATCGGGGCCAACCTGGTGCTTACCAAGCCGATCAATGTCGAACAAGCAAAGGGAACTCTTCGAGTTGCGCGAGGACTTCTGCGCAAGAACGCTGACGCTGCCAGCGCGGCAGCTCCCGCAAAAACCGAAACTCCTGCATCCGCTGGGAAATCATTCCAATCGGCGGGTCGAGAGGCCGAAACGATTGTTTCACCGCCAAGCAGTCCCGAGCCTGCTGAATTTGAATCTCCGCTACCGGCGACGATTCCGGCCGCTCCTTCGGCAGCAGTCCCGGCAATGACAGCGTCGGCAGAGGTGGAGGATCAAGCTGCCGCTGTTTCCGTGCCCGCCGCGCAGAACGAGGCACCGGCAGAGATTACCATGGCAGCCGAGCCTGCAGTGGAAACTAAGGTTGTTAACAGCGATGTAATCAAAAGCGCCTCGATCAACAACGAAGCAGCGAACATCTCCGCTGCGTACGTGGCACACTCGAAACCGAGCTCCGCTTTCACACCGGCCCAAGGGTCAGCCGCAGCACCGGCTCCAGCGAAAGAAAAGGAGAGCACGGTCGTTGAATCAGAGGCAGCCAGCCCGTCGCATACCGACGCTTCAACGTACCATTCAGCGAGCACAATCGATGCCCCGTCTTTTGCCGGATTCGGCGAAGGAGATTCCGAAGGATCGGGCATCGGCAAGAAAGCCCTGATCGGAGCGGTGGCTCTACTGGCTTTAGCGGTGCTCGGTTACCTGAGTTATGAGAACCTCGGCAAGGTCACCGCTATCTTTGCCCCGCAGCACACCAGCACGCTCCGGGCCCCGAAACAGCCGACTCCTGCCCGGGTGCCAACGTCCGCCCCGGTGACGGCTCCTTCAACGAGCACACCTGGCCAAACGAGTCCCGCAACTCAAACCGTAACTCCCAACAGGGCGACCTCGACTCTGCCCGACAAGCCGTCGGCCGATGCTGGCAATGTTCCGGTGATTCGGCTCGACGCAACCTCAGAACCGGAAACGAAGAAATCCGATTCAGCACCGCTACGTGTGAAGCCTAGCGTTGCGGGAACCAAAACGCTGCCCCACGCAGATGAGTCCGCGCCTCAGCTTCCTGGCCCGCTCGCCGATTCATCCGCCGATGACAGCAATTTGAGCGGCCTGATGCCGGCATCGCCAAACCTTCCCAAGCCCACGCTGGCGACACTAAAGATTTCGCAGGGCGTGTCCCAAGGGCTTCTGATCAAGCGGGTACAGCCTAAGTATCCGCCCACGGCGCTTGCGACTCATACCCAGGGCGCCGTACAGATCGAAGCGATCATCAACAAAGAGGGCAATGTCACCAATCTGAAGGTGCTCAGTGGGGACCCCGTTCTTGCGAAGGCCGCGCTGGAAGCGGTTCGCCAGTGGAGATACAAGCCCTACTACCTCGATGCCGAGCCCGTCGAAATCGAGACGCAAATCACGATCAACTTCAAAGCAAACTAGCCTGGAAGGTGTCAGGTCTTAGGTCTTAGGTCTTAGGTCTTAGGTCTTAGGTCTTAGGTCTTAGGTCTTAGGTCTTAGTGGGATTGGGTTTCCTGAGACCTAAGACCTGACACCTGAGATCTGGTCTAATTCAACTGTTCGTCCAGCGGGCGATGCCGCGGACGCCCCGGATGAGCAGTGATGCTGCGGAATTTGTGGTAAAGTCCGTGCAAGTCGTCGCTCAACAGCCGCACCACCTGCATACAAAACTCGGCATGTTCGCGTAGAAACTCCAGGAACTCCGTGCGCGGAATAAACGCTACTGTCGCTTGGTCGGCCGCTTCAGCGGTAATCCGATACTTTTCTCCGGTCATGCTCTCGCTCAGCCCGAGTATGGTTCCGGCGCCGACCACCTCCAGAAGCTGCCTTTGACTCTGACCGGCAGACAGCAGGACACGAACCCCGCCGCTCTCTACAAGGTAAACGCCCGTGACCGCGGAACCCTGCTGAAACAGTGTGGCGCCTTTGGAGAACCGCCGAACCGATTTAATCCCCTGAAGGGCCTGCAACAGATCGGGACTCAGCTTGCCCGGCGTGGGTTGCCACGACACAATGTCACTCCCCCTCTTGCCTTAGCCTATCCTGCATGCACCCCGAATTGGCGGTGGGTTGGATGACGGCTCTAAGTGACTGGCGACTGGGAGCCGCTGGCTTCAGAGTATACCTCCGAAAGGGCTGGCTGTCGGCTTATTCCTGATAGGGTTTTCGATGAGTTGGGCAGTCGGCACCTTGTGCTGGAGTTATCGTGAGGGAGACAGAAGGAATGCCCGAGCCGCATCAGCAGGGTGATCGGAGGCCCGCCCAATTGCGGTTTATTGCCGTTCAAGAATTTCGTCGACTGCGATCTTGCTGCCTTTGTCGACGCTGACGACCTTGTGAATCGGCTTGAAGCCGGTCAGGGTGACATCCACGATGTAGTTCCCCGGCCCCAGCATGACGTCAACTGGCGATAACTTATCCAGCATACGCTGGTTGATCGAGATTTGTGCGCCTTTTGGCTGGGTATGAATGCTGATGGCACCCATGCCCGCAGTGTTGTCACCGCCGCGTCCAAACAGCTTGTTGAACTTGCCGACGGTCCGTATCTCCTCGGCATTGCCCAGCGCTCGCAATGCGGGAGAGTACTGGAAATTCTGGGCAGGACCGAGATCGGCCGTGACCGTCTCCTCCAAATATCCCTGCTTGCGCAACAGAACTGTGTGGCTTCCCTTTTCCACGGCGAACTGCGCCGGAGTTACTCGTCCGGTAGGCTTGCCGTCCAGGACAACCTCGGCGCCAGGCGGCGCGCTGTTCACTACCACCAACGCATTGATCGGCACCAAATGAAGCGCCAAGGTTGATTTGCTGTTGGCAGCAACATCGATGGAACGTACCTCAGACGAATACCCCGGCTTACTCACAGTTATGACGTGCTTGCCGGGGCTCAAACTCGCCACTGTAAACGGCGTAACCCACGACGGATCGCTTTTTCCATCAACCTGAAATTGTGCGCCCTGCGGGCTGGAGTCAACGAGCGCCTGACCTGGGATCACGACTGGCATCGGGGCGGGAGCTGACACCCGTCTCTTCATGGCGCGCTTCTCGACTTGCCGCACCGTCAGGCTCGGTTCAGCTTCAGCTTCCACAACCGGTGCAACCGGTGGAGCTGGTTTCTCCGCTTGCGGCACCACTGGAGTTTGTGCAACCGGTTGAGCCGGAGTTGGTTGGGCGGCTTTCGTCGGCTGCGGAGCAGCCGTGGAATCATCGTCTTCCGAGCGGATATGAAAGAAGACGGCGATCGCAATCACCAGGATCACTGCAACCGCGCCCAGGATCGAAAACAGCATCAGCCGCGGCGGAATGGTGGCGATTTCCTTCATCGCTTTTTCCGCGACTTCCCGTGGCTGGATTTTCGGTTTCTCCTCTTGTTGTCGCGGGTGGAACTGCACCACCGGCTGCAACGGTTCCGCGGGCTCGGGAACTGGCTGCCTGATAACAGGTTCCTTGAGCGGAGGCAACTCTTCCAGATCAGAAAAACTCACGCCCGATGAACCCGCCTCGGGCTCGGACATCATGGGATCGACGGCCACGCGCGGCACCTGCTGCTCGGATTCTTCCTCCACCACCGCCGCTGATAACACCGGATCCAGCGCTGGTTGGAATTCAGGAGCACTGACTTCAGCTTCCCCTTCGAATTCGTCGATAAGCCGCGCACCAGATTCCGGAACGGGGTTTGCATCGGAAAAGCTGCTTGCGGGACCCCCTGCGCCTGCAGCGGCCGCAGCAGCTTTGGCTTCGGCTGCTGGCGGATCGACAGAAAACACCGGCGCCTCGACTCGGGGAGAAGCAGGTTTGGGCGGAGCGACTGGGGCGGAAGGCGCGCGCTTGGGTGCGCTTGACGCTGCCGAGACAAACTTACCGGCCGCCGCCGCACGTGCCGCGGAACTTATGATACCGGGCGCCGCGGTCGCCTTCTTGGATTCTGTGACGGTCTTCTTGCCATTTTCCTTGCATTTCTCCAGATCATCCAAGAGTTCGCGCGCGCTCTGGTAACGCTGGGCTGGATCTTTGGCAAGCGCTTTCATAACCAGCGCGCTAACCGCCGGTTGAATCTTAACGTTCACCCTGGACGGGCTGGCCGGCATCTCATTTTCAATCTGGCTTACCAGCGCAACCGGATCCGCGGCCTCGAAAGCCTTCCTGCCCACCACCATCTCATACAGGATCGTCCCCAGCGTAAACAGGTTCGAACGCAGGTCGATGGCCTCGCCGCGAATTTGTTCAGGAGAGCAGTAGGGCATGAGCCGGCCCAAACCTTTTTCCGATTCCGCTCCGATCAGACTCATGTTGGAGATGCCATAGCCGAGAATCTTGACCATCCCGTCCCACTGCACCATGATCTTGGCGGGCTCCAGCGAACAATGGGTCACGCTTTTCTCGGCGGCGTGCTCCAGACCGGCGCAAACCTGGCGCGTAATGTCGAGCAGATCCCAGATGGAGAAGCCTTCTTTGCGCGCCAGCATGGTGGCCACGCTGTTGCCCTGGATGTACTCCATGGCCGCGCAGAATTGGCCATCGATTTCTCCTGCGCCGTAAAGCAGAACGATGTTCTGGCCAGCGAGATCGCGCGTGCTCTCGCCTTCGGCGATCAGCGTTTCCACAAACGCGTCCGCGCGGTCGCCCAGCGGCTCCAGACTCTGCGTCTTGAGCGCCACGACCTGATTAGTTTCCGTGTCCAGCGCCTTGTAAATCAACGCGGTGTCGGACTTGGAAAGCTCACTTTGAATTTCGAAGCGGCCAAACATCGTTGCCATTACAATCGTCCTCGCGGTGACAAGCCGCACTCCACCCTGCAATATGCTTTGGCTAAGAACAGGGGGGAAGAATCAAAACTAGAATACTGCTATCAACTGCCCAATTGAGAGTTACGAAGGTCACCGAAAAACCGCTGTGGACGGCTATCGCTAGTGGCCGGGAACCGGGGCGATTTCAGCACCTGGTACGCCCCCACCCTCCGTGAGGCGCGAAGGAAAAGCCGCCCAAAAATCAGGCGGCTCATTTGCAACCTTGGATCGACTACGATAGCGCACTGATCGTTATAGATTTATTGCACCACCTGATTCAATACGGCAGATGTGCTTCTGGCATTGGCACTGTTCCCCAGGTACTGAGCCGTGATCGGGTGCGTACCCACGGCGAGCTTCGACTTGATAAGAGTGGCAACGCCACCGCTCAGCGTCACCGTACCTATCCCAGTTGTTCCGTCCTTGAACCACACCTTGCCAGTCAGCGGGTAAGCCGCGGTCGGTGTAACTGTCGCCGTAAAGGTCACTGTTTGCCCATAGGTGGGAGGATTCGAACTCGAACCGAGCGCCGTTGTGGTCGGGTAATTATCCACTACTTGCGTTACCCAGCCGGTACTCGGCTCAAACGTAGCATCCCCGGCGTAGGTTGCTTTGATCATGTGCGTCTTCGCAGAGAGTGCTGAGGTCGTGTACGCCGCCGTTCCGCTCACCAGCGCCACCGAGCCTAAGGCCGTAGTTCCTTCGTGGAACGTCACCAGTTCGCCTTCCGGAATCGGCCCGTGGTGTGACGTGACAGTTGCGGTGATCGTCACTGGCTGGCCAACAAACGAAGGCGACCCCGAGGTGGTCACGACTGTCTTGGATAAGGCGCTACGAACGTATTCCGCCAGTGCTGCGGACTGGCTGCCCTCATTCACGCGGAACGCGCCCCAATAGGTGGCCGTGATCGGGTGCAAACCTATCTGTTTCCCGGTGTAGGAGGTGCTGTACGCCGCCTGATTGTTCGCCAATGTCACAGTCGCAACTGCCCCGCTCCCGTCTTCGAACGTTACGGTCCCGCTCAGCGTTCCGCCGAATTGGCTTGCCACCATAGCCGTGTAGGTCACCACCTGCTTGATATTCGCCGGATCTAGACTTGAGACCAAGGAAGTGGTTGTGGGCGGGGCGCCGATGTTGTTCAGCAACACGCCCACCGTCCCGAATACCGCACAGTTGTCGGTACAAGCGTTCGCCACGAGCAGGTCAGGCTTACCGTCGCCGTTCACGTCCGCGATCACGACCGACGTGGTGATGCTTCCGCCGCTGTTGTAGCTGACCGGCGCCTGAAAAGTGCCGTCACCATTGCCCAGCAGCACGCCCACCGAACTCGATTCAAAGTTGGCCACGGCCAGATCCGCATAGCCGTCGCCATTCACGTCCGCAATCGCGACCGAATAGGCCATATACCCGCCAGAGCTGTAAGTGGCGGGGGCCTGGAAGGTTCCGTCGCCATTGCCCAGCAGCACACTGACAGTGTCACCGTTAAAATCGCCCACGACCAGATCCGGACGGCCATCGCCGTTGACATCCCCAACCGCCACAGAATTGGTGTTCTCACCTCCCCAAACGTAAGGGACAGCGTCTTGGAAGGTGCCGTCGCCATTGCCCAGTAACACGCTCACCCAGAAGTAATTGGCTACGATAAGATCCGGATACCCGTCGTTGTTCACATCGGCGACCGCCACGGACCCAGCATTTCCGCCGGGGCCCGAATAGTAAGTACCCGCCATCCTAAACGTTCCGTCGCCATTGCCCAGTAACACGCTCACGCTACCGCCGCCGCAACCGCCGCTGCACTCATTGGCCACGACCACATCCGGATGTCCATCGCCATCCACGTCCGCAATCGCGACCGAGACGGCGTCAACCCCGCCAGAGCTATAGGGTACAGCCGCTTGAAAGGTGCCATCGCCATTGCCCAGCAGCACGCTTACCGAGTTCGCCTCACCATTGGCCACGACGAGATCCGGATAGCCGTCGCCATTTACGTCCCCGATCGCGACCGAAAATGCGTAACCGGAGTTGTAGGTGCGAGGTGCCTGAAAGGTGCCGTCGCCATTGCCTAGCAGGACGCTAACCTGACCGGAATCACTGCCGGCCAAGACCACATCTGGGTGTCCATCCCCATTTAAGTCCCCAATCGCGACAAAATCAGGAAAAACGCCAGAGTTGTAAGCTACCGCAGGCGCAAAGATGACGGCGCGAGGGCCGGTCAAGCCTGCGCTTGGTCTTGTTCCCTGCCAGTAGGCTGGAACAAACGCGGCGCTGTCGACTTCAGGCGGCATCGGATGGTTCAAAGCTTGCGACGGCGCGCCCAATTCCTGCCCTTGGGGCAAAACCGCGTGTTGAGCGGGGCGCTGCCCCACCCCCGACATCTGCGCCACCGTTGGGGAAACAACAAACAGAGTCAGAACAGCGATCAACAGAGCAACAACGCTGAGAGAATAATTACGAATGAGCGTGCGCGTCATAAGAACCTCCTTCACGGGCGAAAGCGGAGGCCATGGTTAGCTCTCGCCTCTGGTGAGGTACCTCTTAACTGACAGGAACTGCGCTTCGGAGAGACGGGACGCGCCAATGCAAGCACAAACGAGCGCGGGTTGTCAGTGAAAAGGGTCACATCTTGATGTGCGGTGATCGCCAGGAGCCACAGCCAAGCTGGCCAGACCTTAGTGTCCCACATTCGAAATCTACCCAATAACCGCTGTACAGGTCGCGCTCCCTCCCCTGCACAACAAGAGACACGTCAAGGCGGTCTGACTCGTCTTCGTGGCCGAAAAGCGTGTTCACGAGAAATTAACGAGAAGAAGGTCGAGCCCCGTTGTCCATACCGCGACTGCTGCTTTATCCTCAAGGTGAGCGTAAATTTGGGATTGGCTGTCCCTCTCAGGGAATTTTCTTATCGACTGATGGCGTTCGTATTCGCATGACTCTAACCCGTTTCGTGACCAAGAGCGCGTTTCGCAATAGGCGGCGCAGCATCCTGACCGTGCTGAGCATCACGTTCTCGCTCCTGCTGCTTACGCTCATGATGACCATCTGGCGCGGCTTCTACATTGACAAGGGCAGCGCACAGTCGGCACAACGGCTGATCACCCGCCATCGCGTCTCCTTGACCCAGAATCTGCCCGTGTACTATCGCGAAAAAATGCGTACCGTGCCCGGAGTCGTGGCGGTAGCTCCGACGCAGTGGTTTGGCGGCTTGTACAAAGACGAGAAGCCCGAAAACTTCTTCGCGCAGTTTGGCACCGATCCCGCGGAAATCTTTAAGGTGATGACCGACTTCAAGATCCCCGGCGACCAACTCGCTGCCTGGCAGCGCGATCAAGCCGGCTGCGTGGTGGATAGTGAACTGGCAAAGAAGTTTGGCTGGAAAATCGGAGATCGCATCGTTCTCCAAGGAACCATCTTCCCGGTGAATCTGGAACTCACGATTCGCGGAATCTTTATTGCGCCCCAGCCCAGCATTACGGTTTACTTCAATCAAAAGTATGTCGAGGAAGCGGTTTCCTGGGCCAAGGGCCGCTCTGGAACTTTCAACATTCTGGCCGACTCTCCCGATAACGTGACCAAGGTCGCGGCCGGCGTGGATGCGATGTTCCACAACTCTCCCGAACCCACAAAAACGGAAAGCGAGAAGGCGTTTCAACTCAGCTTTATTAACAGCCTGGGTAATGTCAAAGCGTTCATCTTGAGTATCTGCTTCGCGGTCCTGTTCGCGACGCTGCTCGTCTCCGCCAACACCATGGCCATGTCCATCCGCGAACGCACCCGCGAAGTGGCCGTGCTGAAGACCCTCGGGTTCACCCGGCAAACGATTCTCCGCCTTTATGTAGGTGAAGCCATCATCGTCGCTTTGGTCGGTGGAGTCCTGGGCTGTCTGCTGGCGATCGGACTGGTGACGGGCCTGGCGAATGCACCCGGAATGGGATTTTTCTTCCTCGGGATGAAAGTGACTATTCCCACCTTTCTGCTGGCTATTTTCATCGCCGGCCTGGTGGGGTTTCTGAGCGCGATCTTGCCTGCCTACCACGCGGCAAAGTTGGACATTGTGGAGGGCTTGCGTTATATCGGCTAGCAAAGGAATACGATGGCGATTCCGATCAGCTATAACATCCGCAACCTGAAGTTGCGCAAAGGCCTCACTATCATGACGGCTCTGGGCATTGCCCTCACCGTGACCACCGCGGTTTTCCTTCTGGCGCTGCTGGCCGGTCTGCAGAAGGCTTTCATGGCCAGCGGCGATCCGTTGAACGTGCTCGTCATGCGCAAAGGCTCCACTGCGGAACTTTCGGGAGGCTTCGACGCCGATCTTTTCCCTACCCTGAAAACGCTGCCCGGGATCGCCCAGGACCGCGACGGACAACCGATCGCCTCCGGCGAATGGGTGGTGGTGGTGGTGCTGCCGCGCAAGGATGGAACCGGTGAAGTGAACGTGTCGGTTCGCGGCATGATGCCGGCCGGCCTCACTCTGCGTCCTGGCGCAAAGCTGGTTGAAGGCCGCTGGTTTACGCCCGGACAGCGCGAAGTGGTGGTTGGGCACTCCATTCACAATCGTTTCTCTGGCGCCAACGTCGGCGACACTCTCGACTTTGCCAAGGGACAGTGGAAGGTCGTCGGCGTCTTCAATTCGGGCGGCACCGCCTATGATTCGGAAATCTGGGGCGACGTCAACCAGATCGCGGCGGACTTCGACCGCCAGGGAGGTTATGCTTCGGTTTATTTGCGGGCAACCGACCCGGTTGCGGCGGATGCACTGAAACATCGCGTCAGCGACGATCAGCGGCTGAAGCTGGAGGGCACGCTCGAAACCGAATATTACGAGAAGCAGACCAGTTCTGGCGGAGCAATCAAGTTTATCGGCATGGTTGTAGCCATTATCATGGCCATCGGTTCCAGCTTCGCCGCCATGAATACGATGTATGCAGCCGTCGCCTATCGCTCGAAGGAGATCGCAACCCTGAGGATCATTGGATTTTCGAGGCCCAGCATTCTCACATCGTTCGTGATTGAGTCGCTGCTGCTTTCGCTGCTGGGGGCAGCGGTCGGAATTGTCTTGATGTTGCCGTTCAACGGTATGAGCACGGGCATCGGCAACTCCCTCACCTTCAGCGAAACCGTTTTCAGTCTGCACCTGACGTGGGGAGTCGCCATGACGGCGGTCGTCTTTGCGATGATTATGGGCCTGCTGGGAGGCTTCGCGCCCGCCTGGCATGCGTCGCGGCAGGATATTCTGACCTCGTTGCGAGCGTGACAATGGTGGCTTCGTATCAGGGCCTCGCTTTAGCGATGCCGTAAGCCGGTAACCAGACGCCCCTTTAGGGGCTGCGCATCGATAGTGCGTACAATTGCATCAGCAGAAAAGCTTGGAGCATCCCTTCATCCATGCCCACGGACCTCGGACCAGCGGATACCAAACACGAAGACCTGCGAAGTCTGCGCATCGATCATTCGCTGCGCGACGGGGGCGGAGAACCGCCCGCGTGGTCGCGCCGCTTCATTCTGGGCGGAATCGCCGCGGTGGTCTTGCTGGGTATCGTCTCGTTGGTGTATCACGCGCTCGCCTCGGATGCGCCGGAGGTGGAAGTCGTGCGGGCCATAGCGGAAGGCAGCGACGTCGCGGGCAGCACCGTGCTTTCGGCGAGCGGATATATTGTTGCGCATCACAAAATCAGCGTGAATTCGAAGGTCACGGGCCGCGTGGCCTGGATCGGTGTGGAAAAAGGCGACAAGGTAAAAGAAGGGCAAGTTCTGGTGCGTCTGGAAGACGAGGAATTCCGCGCCCAGTACGAACAGGCTCGAGGTGCGGTGGAGAGCGCCAAAGCACGGCTGCTTGAAAATGAAAATGGCTCGCGTCCCGAGGAGATTGAGGAGGCGGATCACAATCTGCAGGAGGCGCGAGCTACCGCGCTGAATGACAAGATCAATCTCGATCGCACCCGCGACCTGTTTGCGCAGGGAGTAATGTCCAAGCAGAATCTGGACGACGCCATCGCCAAGGGCGACGCTTCGCAACAACGAATGAATTCGCTGGAACGGGCCTTCAAGCTGATGCAGCTTGGTCCGCGCTCTGAAGAGATTCTTCGCGCCCGCGGTGACCTGCTGCAGGCCGAAGGTCAGATGGCCTACGCCAAGTCTCAACTTGATGCCACCGTGATTCGCGCGCCCGTCAGCGGCACGATTCTCGAACGCACGGCCGAGAAAGGTGAGTTGGTCACCGCTCAATTTGCCAGCGGCGCCGAAGGCGGCCCGCGCGGATCGGTGGTCGCTCTGGCGGATCTGAACGACATTCAGGTTGAGCTTGATATCGCGCAGGATGACTTTGCGAAACTGTCTCCCAAGCAGGAAGGCATCGTCACGCTGGACGCATTCAAAGATCGCTCCTACAAAGGCGAGATCGCCGAAATGTCGCCGGAAGCAAATCGTCAGAAGGCGACGGTCCAAGTCAAGGTGCAGATTCTGAAACCCGATTCGTACCTGCGCCCGGAAATGAATGCTACCGTGCAGTTCAAGGCGAAAGCGAACGACGATAAGAACGCCGGCACGAAGCAAACATATGTTTTTGTGCCCACCGCCGCATTGCGTGACAAGGATGGGAAGAAGTTCGTGCTGCTCGCCTTCAATGGCAAGGCTCTCCGCCGCGAGGTTCACGTTCAGGGCCAGCGTTCGGGAGGATATCTGGTGGACTCGCTCGTCGGCGGCGAAAGTGTAATCACTACGGCGCCAGCGGATTTGCAGGACGGGCAAAAGATTCGTATCAAGGGGAATTCATGAGTACGATAACGACGCAAACACCAACGCAGCCGGCCGTGGGCAGCAAGGTCGTCGAAGCCCACGATGTCAGCAAGATTTTCAAGCGCGACGCCTTCGAGGTGACCGCGCTCGATAACGTCTCCCTCGACATCGCCGGCGGCGAGTTTCTGGCGCTGATGGGGCCGTCAGGATCGGGGAAGACAACGCTGCTGAACATGATCGCCGCCATTGACCGCCCCACTTCCGGCGACTTGCTGGTGATGGGCGAAAATATTTTTCGTCTGAGCGATGGGCAGTCCGCCAAATGGCGGAATACTCACGTCGGATATGTCTTTCAGACTTTCAATCTGATCCCGGTGCTGACCGCATTCGAGAATGTCGAGTTGCCGCTGCTGCTGACCAGGATGACGACACAGCAACGCCGCGATCACGTGATGACCGCGCTCAAACTGGTCGGACTCGAGGATCGCGTCAACCACCTTCCCAAGCAGCTATCGGGTGGGCAGGAGCAACGCGTGGCCATCGCTCGCGCCATCGTCAGCGACCCCACGCTGATCCTCGCCGACGAGCCGACCGGCGACCTCGACAGTCACTCGGCAACGGAAATCCTGGAGATTCTGAAGCGGCTGAATGAAAGCTTCAACAAGACGATTGTGATGGTGACCCACGACCCGCACGCGGCCCAGTATGCGCACGTGACGCGGCATCTGGAAAAAGGACGCCTGTTGCCAGCGTAGCGGTACTGGAAAAGGTTCGTATCAGGGCATCGCTTTAGCGATGCCGAAAGCTCTTCGAAACCGGATGCCCCTTTAGGGGCTGGGCATCACGCCGTTCGCCTCGAAGCTATCGCGCCCGCCGTCGGCTCGACGTCGCTGATCCATTCCCAGACTCTGCGGCCACGGTCGTTGTTCAGGCTTCGAGCCTCGCCATAATCCACCAGACGATTCAAAACGGTCGTGACCGAGGCCAGCGGATCCTTGTGCCGCGCCAGAATTGCCGGAGCACATCGTTCTAGTTCCAGGTAAACCTCGCGGGCTCCCAGCGGTCGCCGGACTTCCATGAGCACTCTTCGGCAAGCCTTGGTGAAGCCGGGCTGGCGGCCGTTGGGCTTGCGATCGATCAGCTCCAGCAAGTCATCGCCCAGCACCTGCTCGCCGAAAAGATTCGCTAATCCGGCGATGGTCTGCTTCACCGTGCCAATGCGCTTCATGATCTCGGCGCGTTGCCGCATGAGCTGGAGGAGTTCTTCGTGCGCGGCCTTCACCACCTGCTGCGCGGAAATGCTATTGGCTTGAGTATCGGACACGCACAAGCAGTCGCGGCTATTTTTCCCAACTTCCATAAACGCTCCCCCAGCAAACCAGCAATACTGAGGATCTCTCGACTCTCGTCTCCTAATACGCAGGATGATCCTCTAAGGTTCCGTTGACAATTGGACTCATTTGGAGAGGAAACGTTATCGGAGAAAAGGGTTGGTTCGTGTGGCGCGGACATTCCTGTCCGCGAACTTTGGCTATATGCTCGACCAATGTTCCGGAACGTGCTTAAGCCGCGCGGGCAAAGCCTGCCTGAGCAGAGTCGAAGAGGGTGCCCGCGCGCCACAGCCAGCCATCTAGCCCATCACGGTAGTGTGCTCCGGCCGGATCTTGTAAAGCACGCGCACCTCTCCCGGCTGGCCGTAGGGATACTTGTCAACTCCCAGGTACTTCTTCGCCATTTTGTCGATGTGCTGGGCGGCGCCCTCTTCGGTAATCTCAACCACCGTGCCGCGGATTTCCATATAGCGATAAGGATTGTCGGGATCGACGATGGCCAGAGCCACTCGCGGATCGCGGCGCACGTTGCGATCTTTCTGACGTCCGCGCGCGGAGTTAAAGATAACGTATTGGCCGTCAAAGTCGCACCACACTGGAGTTACTTGCGGCCGTCCGTCGGGCATCAGGGTGCCAAGACTGGCGAAAGCGGGCTTCTGAAAAAGGTCGACGTATTTCTCAGGAATGACGTTGGACATCGCTGACTCTCCTGTTGTTGGATTGCCTACTAAATGTTGGCTGCCCCGATTATAGTAGCCTTTCCGGAGACTTGACCTGATGCGCAGGACATCAACCCCGGCGGCAAAATCGGCGCGAATATTCTGTTTGTGGTTCGCCTTATTTCTGGTCCCCAGTCCTCTGTCGCCGCAGCAGTCCGCGGTGCAACCTCCGCCGACTGTCGTCTTCATGACCGATTTCGGCATCGTCGACGATTCGGTGGCGCTCTGCAAGGGCGTCATGTATGGCATCGCCCCCAACCTTCGGATTGTCGATCTCACACATCGGGTAAATGCTTTTTCCGTTCGAGACGGCGCGCGCTTCCTCTTCGGCGCCACACCCTACTTCCCCTCCGGAACGGTATTCGTGGCGGTGGTCGATCCCGGCGTGGGTAGTTCGCGCAAGGCTGTGGTAGTGAAATCGAAGCGTGGTCAATTTTTCGTGCTGCCCGACAACGGCCTGATAACGATGGTCGAGGATCGCGACGGCATCGAAAGCATTCGCGAGATCACCAATTCTGATTGGATGGTCGGCGCCAAAATTTCTTCCACTTTCCATGGCCGGGATATTTTCTCTCCCGTAGGCGCTCACATAGCGCGCGGCGACGACTGGACCCAAGTCGGACCCGTAGTCAAGGAATTGGTCAGGCTCGATCTGAAACCCGCCAGCGTGGACGCAGGAGGCTTGACCGGCGAAGTCATCGCCCTGGATGGTCCGTTCGGAAACCTGATCACAAACATCAGTGCCGACGATTTTCTGAAGCTCGGCTATCAGCGCGGCGAGAAGCTGAAGGTTACGATTGCGGGACACGAAATCGAAATGCCGTACGTCGAGACATTCAGTGACGTGCCGCTCAAACAACCGTTAATGTTCATCGATTCGCGCGGACGAGCCAGCTTTGCGCTCAATCAGGCCAGCTTTGCGGCAGCGTACAAAATCGATCCGCCGCAACCAATATTCATTCCCCGCAAGAGCCACTGAGCCCGCGTTTGTTCGTGTGGGGACGGGCGCCCTCGCCCGCCCAAGCCAAGCGAAAGCCCGGCCTGAGTCCTAGCCGGCCTTCCCCAACTCCCCCGCGATCCGCGGCAGTACGGCCCGCAGCAGTGCCACGAACTGTCCCATGACTCGCCGTCCTACTTCGAGTACTTCCTCGTGATTGAGCGCCTGATCGAGAATTCCGGCGGCCATATTCGTAACGCATGAGATGGCCAGGACGTTCATCCCCATATGCCGTGCGGCGATTGCTTCCGGGACGGTGGACATGCCCACCAGATCAGCGCCGATCGTGCGCAGATAGCGAATCTCCGCCGGAGTTTCGTAACTCGGCCCAGCCAGCGCCGCGTAGACGCCCTCGCGTGGAGGAATCGAAAGTTTCTTCGCTTCCTCCAGCGCAATCTCGCGATAGCGTTTGGCGTAGGTATAAGTCATGTCGGGAAAGCGCGGGCCCAGGCGCTCGTCATTCGCGCCCGTCAGCGGATTCTGTCCTTGAAGATTGATGTGATCGCGCAAAATGACCAGTGCGCCCTGCCCGTACTCGACGTTAATGCCACCGGCGGCATTGGTGAGAATCAAGGCGCGTATGCCAGTTCGCCCGAGGACGCACGTCGGGAACGCAACCTCGGCGGCCGAATACCCTTCGTAAAGATGCACCCGCCCTTGCATCACGGCAACAGGAACGTCCCCAGACTTGCCGACTACCAGTTTCCCGGCGTGCCCAACCGCCGTTGAACGCGGAAATGCCGGAATGTGGGAATAGGGAATGCGGACGGCGTCGCTGAGGTCGTCGGCAAAAGCTCCGAGGCCGGAGCCTAGGACAAGTCCAATCTGCGGACGCAGTTTGGTCTGCGAAAGCACAAATGCCGCTGCGGATTCAGCGCGATTAAAGAGGTCTGGGGACATGAGTTCTCATAAATACAAGTTGTCATCCTGAGCGAAGCGAAGGACCTGCTGTCTTTCGCACCAGCAAGAAACAGGTCCTTTGCTTCGCTCAGGATGACAACCCTACACTAGTAATTCTTTTCGAATTCGGCGAAAGCCTGCTCCAGTTGCCACTGCACTCGGGCGCGCTCATTGGTCTCAATAAACTTCTGACATGTTCCAGAGACGCGCTCTCCCGACGCTTTGTCGCCCGCGCACGCTGTAGCGCGTCGCCACTCGCGTCCATCCCTCCACAGACTATCACCGGGAATAAAACTATGTTCCAGGCTGGCACGCGCCATGCGTTTTAGATCGGCATACGACAAGCCGTAGGTCTCGACCGCCCGCAGATATTCGTGCGTCATATCGCCGCGCGAGACGCCCTCATCGTCGGTCGCTAGCGCCACCGGAACTCCATATTTCAGATACACCGGCAGCGGATGGCGGTCGCCACTCACGCCCAGAATCACATCATTCGATGTCAGGCAAATTTCGACCAGCACATTCTTCTTAGCCATTTCGTGCAGCAACCCGATCGGGTCATTTTCGCTCATGACGGCCACTCCATGCCCAACCCGTTCCGCGCCGCCGCGCTCAATCGACTCGCGAATGTGAAACCGCATGCCCTCCGGTGGAACCAGGCCCAGCACCAGTTCGTCAGCGTGCAACGACACGTGCGTCGCCGGATAGAATTTGTGCAAGGCCTCGATGATCCGCATATGCAGATCAAAGTCGTGCATGGGCACGTAATAATCTTCGGGCATCACCAGGTTAAACCCGACGAAGCGCGGGTCCGCCTTCGATAGTTCGAAGCCGAGCAAGATCTGCGCGAAAACCTGCTCACGCGGCAGTCCCCGCAGCACCTGATACAGATAGTGGATCGTGACCTCGCAGCCCGGAGCAGCCTGCGCCATCCCGCAATGCAGCAATTCTTTCTTGCGGGCTTCATCGGAGTCGAGCTGGCTGCGAACCGAGGCCACCACATCCGCCATCCCACCGGCCAGCAGTTTGTCGCGGAGCTTGTTGAAGTCATCGTCCCATCCAATGTTGGAGCCCAGAATAGCCGCCTGTGCACCGTCGGCAGTATTCATTAGTTCCACATACTGCAGATGATCGGCCGCAGCCCGCGATGCCACCTCGGCGAAAGCATCGCCGACGTGCTTCTCCAGAGCCGGCATGAACTTTTCGAAGGTAGCGAAGAAGTGATCGTGGCCCGATTCCTCCTCGGGATGCCAGTTGCGCATCGACCAGGCGTCCACTAGTTGGTCGTAGAGAATGTGATCCTGATAGGCACAACGCACCGACGGCTTGACCTTGTAAGGCTCGCACGAATCGCACGCCGCGCGAATCAGTTTCGAAGTGCTGCGGTCCACGCAGAGCGCGTTTTCCGAGGCCCAGTCGATCATGCTTTCCGCATAGATCGCGCCCGCCAAGTGGACATGCAGGTCGCCGCCCTTGGGCATTCCCTGCAGAAATGCCAGCAGCAACCCCGGTTGATGCCGCACCGATTCAAAATACTTCGCCGTTTTCTCCTCGTTTTTCTCCACATCGATTTGCACCGGGGAGACTTGCGCCAGGCAAAGACCGCTGAGGAGACAAACGATGGCCGCCAAATGCAGGCTTCGCATCGCAAAAAGGCCTCCAACCACGAAAGCCAGTATTGTAGAGGATTTGTCGCCGGAGCCGCTGGCTTCTACTGCCCGAGGCGTCTACTGACCCAGAATCAGCGGCAGGCCGTTCTTGCCGCCGCCGATGACTACAACTTTCGCGTTCGGACTCTTGGCCAGATTTTCCGTGGCTTCGATGCCCTTCCATTCCAGCAGAGACGGCGTGATTCCCTGTGCCACGATCTGCTGGAAGTCGCGAACGCCCGCGGCTTCGATCCGTTTGCGCTCCGCTTCCTGCTTTTCTTTCTGTAGACGGAAGCTCATGGCCAGCGATTCCTGCTCGGCCTGCTGTTTGGCTTCGATGGAAGCTTTGAGCGTGGCGGGCAACTGGATATCGCGTAACAGGACGCTTTCGACAATCAAGCCGCGCTGGCCGAGAATAATGGTGAGCTGGTCAAGGATCTGCTTGGCCACCATCTCACGTTCGCCGGTGTAGAGGGCGTTCGCCGTGTGCGAAGCGGTCGCTTCACGAATAGCCGCCCGCAGGTTAGGCTCGACCAGGACTTCCACATAGTTCGGCCCGATTTTCTGGTACACATCGGCAGCCTTGTCGGGGTTGAGGTGGTAGATCAGGGAGGTGTCGAGGTTCATGACCAGGCCCTCGCTGGAGGGCACACTGGCCGTTTCCTTGATTTCCTGGGTTCGGATGGAGAGTTCGTGATTGACTTTGAATGGGTTGATGAGGTGGATGCCTTCGGGCAAAACCTCGCCCGTGACTCGGCCGAAAAGTGTCAAGACGCCAACCGCGCCTGAGTCCACGCGGGTCACCGCGGAAAATAAGAAAATGACAATCAGCAGGCCGAGAACGGCGAATCCCACAACACGCGCCAGGGAGCCGCCCTGCATATCGATAATTCGGCCGTGGCCGGAGGGAGGATCGTAGATCGTCATGGCACACTCCTATTCACGATGGATTCTAGGCAAATCCAAGGTAGGAGGTAAGTATCTGTGCAGGGTCTATCCCCGGCGAACCAGCGTCCCAGCCAGGATATCGTGCAGTCCCTGCTTGCGCTCCGTGAATCCGACCATGATGTAGCCGATGCCCAGGATCATCCCGGAAAGCCACTTGGCAAAATGCCTCCCCGTCGCGCGTCCGAATGAGATTCGGTTGCCATAAAGGTCGGTAACTTTCATCCCAAAGATCATCTTGCCCAGCGTCGCCTGGTACGACGAGCTTTCCATGAGAGCCTCGTACAACCAGGAACCGAAAACCAGTAAGACGACGGTGACGCCGCCGCCCAAAATAGCGAGCCCAAAATGGGGCACGCCACTCATCGTTCCGGCCAGACCGAGACCTCCGAAAATCAGGTTAATGGGAGTCACCACAACCCGCAGAATGATGGCGTCGATGATGGCGGCAAGCACCCGAATCCAGAACCCTCCGTAGCCAACTCCCACGAGCGGCGCAACGGCCTGATAGGAAGCCGCTGGGGCTGAGTACGATCCTGGGTTGTACGATCCTGGGTTGGACGACCCTGCGCCCGGTACTCCTACCGGCGCCGGGCCCATGGAGGTTCCACAGCGACTACAAAACTGGGCGCCCGTGGCATTTTGCGCGCCGCACTTGTTGCAAAAGAAAGTTCCGTTCATGACCCGGCACTATAGAACTGGATTGGCTTCTTTGTCAAAGGCTGAAGAAGGCACTGTCGTTAGCACATGATATGTCCGGTTGAGATAGCAAGTGAAGTGTCCGCTTGGCAGGCGGCGAGGGTAGGAGAGCATGGAAGGCATGTTCTCTTACACGCAGGCCGCGATGGA